>Ga0272449_1000347_pt1 | contig 55572 bp, 58 predicted proteins | sample YNPCB0241_FD_198679 | JGI IMG/M metagenome (GOLD analysis project Ga0272449, IMG submission 198679) | Hot spring sediment microbial communities from Yellowstone National Park, WY, United States - YNP-CB-024-1 | ecosystem: Environmental > Aquatic > Thermal springs > Hot (42-90C) > Sediment...
ATATTTTATAAAGTAAAAAACCAAAAATAGCGGTTGGCAAAAAAGCAATGACTACTTTTTTAATTATTTTTTTGTTAAGTAAAACTCTTCTTCCATATAGCCAGACAACTGCCAAAATAGCACCTAATTGAATTGCAATTTCAAAACTTTTCACAAATTCTGTTTGAACAATATTTAAAATTTTTCCTGTCAAAATCAAATGAGCGGTAGAAGAAATTGGTAAAAACTCCGTCAACCCCTCAACTATTCCTAAAATCACACTTTGCCAATAATTCATAATTTAATTCTTTAATTTTTTCTATTAAATTTTTGACCTTTCGATATATAATTTTATCTCTCAATCAACTCCTCAACTTTTTGTTTTACTCCTTTTAAAAGTTGTTTTGTTTTTGTTCTGGCTTCGTGGGGTTTTTGAACTAAATCGGCATTTTACTAAACTGGATATTCCAACATTCTCAAGAATATTGAAATGTTTTTCACTTTAAAATGTGCCCAAAATTTCAGTTTTTATTCGATTTATCAATTCATCGAAATTTCCTTTATTAAATTTGAAAATTTGAGTCCCCCTACCTCGACCACATTTAACTTGAACATCTCCCTGAAATCCTGATTTAATCCATTGCCAGACTTTGCTTTCAAAATTTTTATGACAGGAATTAGAAATTGCTTCCTTTTGATGGACTGGATTTAAAGCATCGGTCAAATAATGGGAGGCCTTCCCAAAAAGAAACATTTTTGTGCAGAAATTTGTTTCCTTTTTTGCTTTTTCAATTAGCTTTGCCATTTCCTCTCGAGCTGGACAATAATCTTCAAAACAATTATGCCGATCTTTTCTTCCTTCTCTATCTGGTTGAACTGGCGCCGTATTCAAAATCTTTTTGATTTGATTTTTGTCACAGTCTTTTTTCAAATCAATTCCAGTTTGCCTTATCGCCTCCTGCCACAAAAATTTATGAGTAGAAGCATTCCACGCCATCACCGGATTAGCCAAAAAAACCAAGCTAAACACTATAGGAATTATTAAAATTTTTATTTTCTTTTTTAACATAAATTTTATTTCCTTGTCCCCACGCCAAAATTTGGTAGTGATGGGTCAATCAATTCTTCAACTTTTCTTTTTGCTTCTTCTAAAAGTTGTTTTGCCTTCTTTCTGGCTTTGTGGGATTTTTAAATTATTTTTGGACAATATTTGTTTAAATAACAATTTTTACAATCCGGTTTTCTTGGATGGCAATAATTTCGGCCTATGTCAAAAGCTGGAAAATCAAAAATTCCAGGATATTCGGGATTCAATTCTCTTGCACAATATACCAACTCATCGTTAGTTGTTTCTCTGGATATAAGTCCTAATCTTTTAAACACTCTTTTCACGTGGCGGTCTGGAGAAATATCAATACAAATATAATCTCTCATTGGAATTTTAAACTCTCTAGCTAAAATGTTTGCTGCCATTGTTGCAATTTTTACCCCTGCTCCCTTAAATTCTAAAAATTTTCTTACTATTGTTGCACTGCTGGACTTTCTTGGCCATATTCTTGAAGCATCGTTGGCGTAATCTTTATGAATTTTTTGAATTGCTGGAATAGAAAATCTCTGCCATTTGATCATTAAATCTATGTAAATTTTTTCTTTTAAAAATATCTTTAATTGTTTTAAATTTCAATGAAAGAAGTTTTTTAAATTGAAAACCTCCTATTTCTTTTGCAAATTTATAAGGAATTAACCAAGCGTTTTCAGCTTTCATCTGTCTATCCATCAAACATCCAAACACAAAAGCGCGAGGATAATTTGTCAAATCATTAAGTAAATCATCTGCTTCTAGATTTTTTGTAAACTTTATCTTTTTGTATGGCTGATTAAATAATTCCTTCCCTTTTTCAATTAAAATTTTTACAATTTTTTCTTTATTATTCATAATTCGACTTACCTTAAATCTTTTAGCTAAAACTGATTAGTTGATTTTTCACCATTCAATTAAGTCTTCGGCTTTAATAATGGCGAAAAAGAGAAAAAAATAATCACTTTTTGCTATTTCATTTATTTAATTCTTTTAACAACTCATCACAAAGATTTTTGATATTCGGTAACATCTTAGATAAATAATCTTTAATGCTATTCCTTATAATTTCCATCCCACCAAGTGCCGCATCAACGCTACAGTATTTATTAAATAATTCTTCATATAATCTATTTGCCTTGTTGACTTCTTCGGATAATTCAAAAATTAAAAATACCTGTTTTGGTGAAAAAACATCAATAAACTTCCCATTTATGATTGCCGAAAGAACAGAAACCTTTAGTGGTAATGGATCAACTAAGATTGTTTGATTATTAAATGATGTAAGAATTTGCTCGATAATATTTTTATTTTCTGAGATTTCTTTTTTTAACTTTTCTGTGATTTTAATTTTTAACTCTTTTAATTCTTGCCTTCTAGAAAATCTGTAAAATAAATACGTAGCAATCAATCCAAAAAACATAGCGCCAATTGCTTCACTAATAATGTTTTGATTTAGAAAATTCCAAACCTGATTTAGCGGCATAGAATAGATAAAAATCAGCCTATTGGCTGATTTTAATTTAATTTTTCCCAAAAGTCAATTAATTTTATTAAACTTTCACCACTTCAACTTAAATTTTTATTAGATTTTAACATTCAAAATTTGGATTCCTTCCATCTCTTCAGTTTGGCCGTCGATTTTCTTTCCGCCTTGCTTAACAAAATTAATGACAAACCAATATTGAAAACCTCTTCGCCTGGCTTTATCTGTTTTTTGAGCTCTTGAATATACTTAAAATTTGAGTACGATGATCCTCTTTAACATAAGGTTCCCATTTCAAATCAACAACAATAGCAATTCTTTTATTTTTCCCCTGTTTTAACCAAATAACCAGATCGGGTTTACTCTCTCCAACAATGTGTCCTTTAAATGAAATTGGCAAAATCCTTTGACTTTCATAAGTTATTCCTTTTTCTCTCAATGCCACTTCCATTGCGCTATGATAAACACACTCCGGCCACCCCACCCCAGTTCCTGATAAATCTCCTTTGTGCACTCTTTTACCTTTTCTATTAAATTTTCAATTTCTTTGTGCATATTCTTTAAAATTTATATGTTTTTAACTCTAAATTGTCTTTAACGACCTTTCCAATAATCTCCCAAAAATATCTCTGGTTTCGGTATTTCAAATTTCATTTCCTCATGACGATGTAATAATTTCGTGGCTAATTGTTGTTCGGATGAATTTTCCTTCAAAAAAATATTTTCAAATTCTTGAAAGTTTACCTGATCGAGCTCTATAGCTATTAAAATAGGGGTTAAGATAAAAGGAGGGAGAATATTCTCCGCATTGAGTTCTAATAAATTGATTGTTATGTTTTTCTCTGGGGAACCAAATAGTGTTTTATATCTCGTTTTTTCTAATAATTCTTGAATACAGGCCCAATAAATTTCTTTAGAAAAATATAAGAGATTCTTTATATTTTTCCTCTGCTGCTAATTGACAAGCCATTGCAGAATACACTTTTCGAAAACGCTCTGCCCGATTAGGATCGCTAAATTTCTCTCCGGCCTTCAAAAATGCTTGATTGTGTAATCGCCACGCTTCATCTTTATTTCCATCTTTAAATGCTTTCTTGGCTTGCGCCTCTAATCTATCAAATTCATTATAAATGAAACAACGAGTTTCCGAAGCTTCTTCTATAAAAATTTGTTTCTTCCTATAAATTTCCCATTCTTCTTCAATCAAAGGAATGTCTTCCTCTTTTATCCAAACTTTTTCGCCACTCGGTTTCTTTCGTACATAAATCATTTTGCCACAATTGGAACATTTACGAGCTCTAGAAGGCAAAGGAAGGGGTGTCCGGCAGTAAGGGCAATTAAATTGGATATTACTTAAGGAAGACATTTTTATAAAATTTATAATCTATTAAATTAGTAATTAAACCCTCGCAACCGCCCCCTTGTGCTCTTACGGCGAAGGGACGGATGAAAAGATTCAATGAATTAATTCGCCTTTGAAGGCTTTGTCTAAAATTGATTGGTTTATTTATTTGATTGTTCTAAAGATCTATATAACTGCACACTTCCTTTTTGTAAGGTTTCGATATCATTTACTAATTGTTTGGCAAAGCTTAACCATTTATCTTGTTGGTATTTTAATTTGAGATAATTAATTTTTTTCTTAAATGTTTTATCAAAAGGATATTCTAAAAGCTCATGCAATTGAGTAATATCCATTTTATTTTCTTCTAACCATTTCGATAATAATTCGGGCATATGATGGAGTTCCAAATATTTGGCCAAGATATCAGAGATTTCTTTTTTTGATGGATAGTGTAATTTAAAATCATTTAAAAGCCTTTCGAAATCATGCCTTGGTTTTACTTTATAATTATCTACTAATATTAAAAATCCTTTCATCAATAATTCCAACCCATGATAAAAATTAAATAGGATTGGGAAAATATTAAAATCACTCCATCTTGTTTTGTGATCATACTCTTCCTCTGAAATTTCTCTATTGCTTATTATAAGATGTAGATTTCCTTGCTTTATATTTTCCTTTAAAACATTTTTAACAAGCGAGAGATACTTTAATGAGAGAGTTAAAAAATTCAGTGATATATCAAATTTTTCGTTCATATTTCTCAATTAATTCTTCAACTTTTTGCTTGACTTTCGCGAATAATTCTTTTTACTATTTAAAAAATCAACTTTTTGGCTGATTTTAATTTAATTTTTCCCAAAAATCAATTTTTAAATTCGCTCTAAAATTTTTTCCGGGTCGATTTCTCCTTTTGCCCTGATCGCTGCTTCTTCAACATAAAATTTTAAAGCCAAATCTATCGCTTCTTGTGGAATTTCTAATAAATCCCCTTCTTGTGCAAAAAATGAAAGTAAAGCAAACGTACCAGCTAATTGAACCGTTCTCCTTTCTAATCTTATACTAAAAGGTAATTGCTCACCTTTTAATGTATCTAGAATTAAATTGCTTGCTTTATCAAGAGCATTCCAAATATTTTCTCTTGCGACAATTTTTTTCTTTTTAAATTCTTTTTTGACTAATGGATGTTCAGTTTGAATAGCATAAATTAAGGTCAAATGATCTCTTATTCTATCGGCTAATCTGAATTGTATTTTACCGAGCGATAATCTTTTTTGGCTTTCTCTTAATTCGTCATACCTTTCTCTAGTCATCCGATGAAGTCGTACAATCATTCTATCTTCAATGGCATTGAAATTTGGATCTGAAATTGTAACCCGATATCCCATTTTTCCTTCGGTTTTTGTATTGTAATTAGTTGTAAAGAAAGAATTAAAACGATAAGGACCAACGGTTTCTGTTTTTGTTTCAAATTTTATTTCGCCCTGCTCTAGTGCCAATTTTAAAGGTTCAACCATTCCTCTATATTTAAACCAATCATTAAATTCTGTAATGATAAAATTAAACCTCCTATTCTGGTATGCTTCTCCAATTCTAATAAATTTTGCTGGCGTCATTCCTCCACAATATCTATTTCTTCCTGGTAATCCATGAGCTTTCACTCCTTTCCTTGGATCTCCTAAAATCATGTCTTTGATAGCAAAAGTTTTTCCAGTTCCCGGTGCTCCAAATAGCGCCAAGTGAAATCCGGTGTGAGAGCTAATAGTGCCTTGAGGATTCACAATATCAGTATCTGTCATTCCATATTGCTGAACAATCGATAGTAAAGAATCAAAATAAATAATATCACCGAACATTTCTTTTAGATAATCACTCAATACTTTTATTCCAAAATTTTTGCCAAAATCAATTACATCTTCGAGTCTATTTTCTAATAAATCCCTTAAATACTCATCAAATTCTCTATCCATTTTCTTAATTTCTTCTAATTCTTCTTTGGCAGCATCCGATTTAATAATGGAAAGGCTTTCTAATTTTTCTTTGCTAAAAATTTCTTTTATTAAAGGAACTAATTCTGGATATAAAACATAATTAACAGCTCCACTCGTTTTATCTTTAGTTTTGTAAATAATGTTATATCCCAAAAGTTTTGTAATTGTATTCTGTGCTTTTAAAAATCTTGCTTTTAAGGTTTGATAATCTAAAGTATAATCTGGTTGTTCCATTAAAAAATCCAAAATTTGTTTAGCTTTTGGTCCCTGATCTGAGGCTAAAACTTCTAAAATATTTTTTCTCATTTCTTCCCAAGATCCTTTAGCAAATAATTTTCCATTTTTTATTGTGTAATATTTCCCAAAGAAAAATTCTGGAAAGGTTTCCGGCTTTTTAATTCCAGCACCCCAAACTTTTTTATCCAATTGATTTATCATCTCTACCAACTCTTCATCGGTTATCTTTTGCGCCAATTCCTTAGCCCTAATTAAATCAAAACCTATGCATCTTTGGAGTAAAATTTCTCTTTCCCTTAATTTATCTTGTGGAATTTTTTCTTCTTTCATACTTTTATAACTTTTACTTCCTCAACTGGTCTTCCAATTTTTAAATCACTAAATTTTATAATTTTAATTTTTTCATTTAATCTCTCCTTTCTGTTTGCGGGGGAATTTAATTTTTTAATGGCTTCAATTTCTCTTTTATCGGGAACAACAATGTATGCAGCAATTTTTGACTTAGGTTGGGTCACAAAAAGATTTCTAAATCTGTTGATTCCTGAATCTATTGTTGTTGATTTTTCAACTTCAAACGCAGCTACAATTTTATCTCCTTTCAGCCATAGCATATCAATTTCTCTTACAATATCAAATGCAGATTTATCCATCCCGTATTGCGAAGGAGTTAACATCGGTTCCGAACGCTTTTTAAATTCTAACATTGTACTTTGTTCTTTTAATCCTACATGGCATCCATAACCTTTAGATTCTCCTAAATCCAACAATCTTAAAATCATCAAATCATGTTCTGAAACTTCTCTTGTTTTTTCTTCTCTTTCAGTCAATTTCTCTTTTTCTGGTAAAACTGCCTCAAATAGCATCTGTTGTCTTAAAGTTTCTTTCAATATCCAATATCTTTTATTATCAGGTTTTTGAACTGCGATTCTATTTAAAACTCTTGAAATCTCGCCATACTCAGGTGCATTGCTATTTATCAAACGACTATAAACCTCATTCAAAATTTCATCCATTTTTGCTCCTTCAGAACCTTTTTTAATCAAAACCCAACGGATAATTGTTTCTAACCTCGCCTCTACTGGTACAAAATCCAAAAGTGCTTTTTCTTCTTTGTAATGCTCTTTATTGTAATTTCTTAAATACTCTTCAATGTCAGAATCTAACTTTTCCTTGAAATACCATTTTCCATTTTTTTCTACAAATTTCTCATTTAGATATTTAGGTAAATCACTTTCCCTAATTTCTTCTAATTTCCCCTTGTTAAGTAAAAATGGAATTAATCTCATATAAATCTGACTCAAAGTTGCTCCTCCATGATACTGAATTGTCTCTGCTGCTAACTCTTGAATTCTTCTGCCAATATCTACATATTCAATTAATTTCTTTTTGGGAGGAACTTCCGCTTTTCTAAAGGATAAAATAAAATCACCAAGCATTGCTCCACCCGATCTTTGATGCAAAGTTGTAACATACTGCCGTATAGGTGGTTGATAAATCATTCCATCCTCTTCTGACAAAATGAAACCGGCATCATGAGCTGCAAGATGAATTGCATTCCAAATCTGAAAATCACGATTGTGAAAAGTCATTACAATGTATCTATGGGGTTTGAGTACTCTGTAACATTCTTTAAAAACCTTATACATTAAATCTCTATATTCCTTTATTCCTTTATTTTGAAATTTATTTACAACTGCTTCTTCTTTATAATCTATTAACTCATTTGGTTTTAACCCTAAAATATCTTTTATCCAAATTGCCCAAAAATCTGAAAGCTCAGTATAATTTACATTGCCTCCATAAGGAGGATCAGTAATAATTACATCCACCGATTCATCTGGTAAAGGTAATTGCGTAGAAGATTGAGTTAACAATAAGCAATTTTTATTTGCCTGTAATTCCTTAAAGTTTTTAGCTTCTTGATAAAAATCTCCTATTTCTTTCTGAGAATATTCTTTCCCTTTTACGACCCGATTAAAAGACTTTCTAAAATATTTCAACACATTCACCTCTGCAAATAAATTGGGCATCCAATATCCATGTGCCGCCCATTCTAAAGGTTCACCTCCCCTCCATTTTTCTGCACAGAAACACATAGAAGTGGCAAATCTTAGAGTGTTGCAAAAAGTTAAAATTAATAGGTCTCTAATTTTTTTATTTTTTAATTTTTTAATTCCTTTTAATAAAATAGCTAATGCAATCAAATTGCGTTTCGTAAAAAGTTCATAAAAATAGATTAAACCTAAATTAAATAATCTCTGAGTTTCCTTTCCGTAAAAGATTTTATCTCTTGGGTACCATAGTTCTTTCTCTTTTACTATCATCTCAAAATTTTTCTCAACCCATTCTACTTTTTTAAAATCGTAATCATCTGGCTTTTTCTCGCCCTTGAAACTGCAATGTTCGCAATTTACTTTCAATCTTATTGGTATTTCCCCGATTCTTTTTGCGTCAACAACTTTGAAAATCTCATGACAATGATTGCATTGATATTTCCCGCCACTTAGTTTTTTAGCCTTTGATAATTGAACTTCTTTTTTGCAATTTGGACACTCATAAATATAACTCCATTCAAACCACTCAGCAGGAGTTTCTTTTTTACACTTTGGACAAATGGTCAAATATAACTCTTGAATTTCATCCTTAACTGCTTTTTCAATTTCAGAAAATGCTTTCTTTAACTCATTCAAATCAACATCAATTACCTCCATTCTAGTAATAAAAGTAGCCATCGGATTTAAATCCACACCAATAACTTTTCGTTTCAATTTTAATCCTTCAACCACCGTAACCCCGCCGCCACAAAACGGGTCCAAAATTATACTTCCCGGGTTAGAATAATGCCTAATCAATTCATTAAAGACTGACCACGGACGCCTAGCAAAATATCGGTGCATCTTATAAATAGGCGTGTGGGGATAGGCAATCACTCCATGATCAATTGGTTTTAAATTATCCAAATCTTTGATTGGCTCTTTTTCTTCCTTTTTTGGAATCTTAATCCAACCCCCGATTTCATCTTTGATGTATTCTTCTTTTTCTCTGGGTTCAATTTTTATTTTCTCTTCTTTCCTTTTGTAAAATTCTTTTGGCATACGTTTTATTTTTATCAATATTATTTTGAGTGAATTAATAATGCTTTAAGTATTTCTCTTCTTTTTCTCACTTTTTCATTTGCAAGAAGTGGATTTCTTTTCCTAGCTTCGCTCAAAGGATGAATAAAAGATTTTAATTCGCTTTCATAATCATTCACAGATGAATAAACTCCTTTTATTAACATTTTTTCTTCGTTTGAAATCTTTCCAGCAATATAGATTATTGGTAATTTTAATCCTTCTATTAATTCGTTTGCTGCTGAAGTAAATTCCTGAACTCTTTCGTTTTTAATATCATTAGAGAATAAATGCCATAAACACAGTTTATCTGGTCCGAAAAGAGCGTATGCCAAGCTTTGTTCTATACCTTCTCTGAAATGTCTTTTTCTTAGTTCTTTAAAGAATTTCACTTCAGCCGCAACTAAAGTAGTATCATCAATCACATTCGGATCCAAATGTTTAGGGAGTGACTCAAATCCGAATAATAAATCCATTTCTAGTGTTTGAATGTTATCTTTCCCATACCACTTCTCAATGTCATTCTTAAAACCTTCATAAAATAAATTTACTCGACTTCTAACTCTCCTTAAATTCCAAGGCTTATCTTTATTAAGGATTTCTGCAATTTTATCTACAATTTTATTTTCCTCCTCTTCTATTTGGTTTAAATTTTCATCTCCTTTCATAAAAATAAACCCCTTTTATCAAAAATTTTTCTCGTAAAATTCTGCCATTTTTTCATTTTCCCATAAAAACTTAATTTTTTCAACCCCACACTTCCCCAAATATCTCAAAATTTTCCAAACAAGAATATTCTAACATTCTGCAGAATGTGAGAATGTCGTTTAAAATCGAATTTAAGAATTAATTTGAAACTAAATGGATTTTTTCCCAGATTCAATTGATTGAAAAGATTTTATGAAATTGACGATGGTTTTGCCATAAGGTGAGAGAAAATGAATTACTCGTCTCCCCTGATATTGCTTTTGTAAAAGACCAGCCTGAACCAAATAGCGAGTGTGTTGAGAGATGGTTTTAAAATTTCCCTCTAATTCTTGGGCAATTTGATCAACAGATAATCCTTCGTTTTTATCCACTAAAAGTAAAATGGCGATTCGCCAATGATTAGCTATTCCTTTAAAATGTCTTTCCAGTTGTTTTGGCGTTTTCATAAAAATTCATTCAAATTAATTATACCAAACCGCAAAAATATTCTAACATTCTGCAGAATGTAAGAATGTTTTTCCAAAAAATGAAAATGAAAATTAAGGTTAGAAATCATTTCGAAGATGGAAATTATAATTCTAAAATCATGATGATTTCAGAGATTAGTTTTCCTTTGTATTGGATTTGTTTTGGGATTTTGGCGACTTTTTTGAAGCCAATTTTTTTGTAGAGGTTTTGGGCAATTTTATTTGTTTCAAAAACAGAAAGGCGAAATATTTTTGGTTTAAGTCTCTTTTTCGTCAATTTTAAAATCTCGCTCAATAAAAATTTTCCCAGACCAATTCCGCGATACTCTTTTCTGACACCAATCCCAATCTCGCCAACATGAGATTGTCTTCCTTCTTTTAATTTACATTCACAAATTCCAACAATTTTATTTTTATCTTCAGCAACAATCATTACTCTTTTTTTCCCTTTAATTTCTTTTAAGTTTCTCTTTAGCCATTCCTTTTCTTCTTTTAAACTTATCTTCTTATTTATTGAAATCATCGCCTCCTCTCCAACTAAAGAATTAATATAATCTAAAAAATCTTCTACTCTTTTTAAATCAGAGTTTCTTAGTCCTCTTATTTTCAATTTTTTTCCTTGAAAAATTTTGATCATTTTTGAAAAAAGTTTAATTTAAATTAACAAATTTTTTATTTTTGTCAAAAGCAATTTAAAAATAAACTGCGGGGCTTGGATTCGAACCAAGATTACCTGGTCCAGAGCCAGGTGTCCTACCTGTTAGACGACCCCGCAACAAGATTTAAAATACTAAATATTAACTAAGGGGTTAGGAAGTTTTTTATACAATCCCATAAATTTTTGGCATCTTAATTTTGCTTTTTCCATTTTCTGCCAATTTCCATAACCAGCACCAGTTTCTCTCATCCAAAAAATATAATCGGATTGATTTTCATAAGGACTAATTTCTATTTCTTTTTCAAAATATGGAATTAGCAAATCTTTTATTTTCACCTCTCTTTTTAAAGGATCATCATTTAAAAAGGTATTAACAATAAATATTTTACCATCTTTTTTTAACAATTTATAAAGAAGGGGTAGAATCTTTCGCAATTCTTTTAAGTAAATGTGCTGAAAAGTATAAACCGCCATTATTAAATCAAAAGTTTCTTCTTTATATTTTTCAAAAAAATCATCTGGTTTTAAAAGTTCTATCCTCTTTTCTTCAAAAAATACTTTTGGAATATATTTTTTTGCCAACTTTAACATTGAATCTGACTCATCAACCGCAACAATTTTTGTTTTTGGAAATTCTTTCAAAATTGGTAAAGAAAGCCTACCTATCCCAGCTCCAAAATCACAAATAAACAATTCTTTGTCTTTATCTCTAAAGTAATTTTTTTTCAAAAAGTTAAAAGTAAATTCTGTTTCTTTCTCCCAGCGAATTTTTTTACCACCTGCTAAAATTAATGATTTTGCACAAGAAAGGGAAAGTTTTCTATGAGTCGGAAAACTTCCTTTTTGATAAACTCCATAATCAGGTGGAAGAATTTTTTCTAAAATTTTGAGAAAAAAATTATAAATTTTCATTTTAAATAGAACAAATTTTAACGATCGCTAACTCAAAGGGGAGTTGAGGAATTTCAGCATATTCTAGGCTGGTTTTTATTCTAATAAATTCTTCAATGATTTTGACTAACTCTTCTATTTTTACATTCTTAGCAAAAGAAATTATCTCTTTCTCCTCCTCTTCATCTAAAGAAAATGAATATTTTTCTACCTCCGCCCCAATTTTAACAAGAAGTAATTTTCTTAAAAATTCAATAAGATCTAAATTAAATTGTTTTAGATCGACACCATTTTCTAACAATTTATTAATCAGTTCAATTGCCTTTTGTGAATCCTTTTTTATTAAATACTTTATCATTTCAATAATTTCTCCGGAATCAAAAATTGGTAAAATCATTTTTGCTTCTTCAACAGTTATTTCTTTATCACCCAATGAAAGAATTTGAGAAAGTAAACTCTCAGCATCGCGAACATAACCTTGAGACATTTTAGCAATACTTTTTAAAACATCTTCATCAATTTTTACTTTTTCAAGTTCAACTATTTTTTTAAGTCTTATTAAAATTTGAGAAAGAGGAACTTTACTAAAACCAAATTTTTGACATCTTGAAGCAATAGTGTAAGGAATTTTATGAACTTCGGTGGTAACAAGAATAAAAACTACATATTCGGGTGGTTCCTCCAATGTTTTCAAAAGGGCATTGAAACCTTCGGGTGTAATTTGATGAGCTTCATCAATAATAAAAACTTTGTATTTACCATAGCTTGGTGGAAATTTTACTGAATCGCGAAGCTCTTTAATTTCGTTAATTCCCCGATTTGAAGCGGCGTCAATTTCAATTAAATTAAGAGATTTACCTTTAATAATTTCAGAACAGGAAAAACAATTATCACACGGCTCAGATTCACCCTCTTTTCTTTTTTCGCAATTTAATGCTTTAGCAAATATTCTGCCAAGTGTTGTCTTACCAACTCCTCTTGGTCCATAAAAAAGATAAGCGTGGGAAATTTTTCCCATTTTAATTTCATTCTCTAATGTTTTTTTAATATGCTCTTGACCAATAACTTCAGAAAATTTTTGTGGCCGATATTTTCGATAGAGAGTTAACATAGGAAAATAATTTATAAATTTCTTTCACCCGGGGTCATTTTTTGTTCAACTGGAACACCTAATTGAGAACGTTCCAAAATTTCTGCTTCCACAATTTCTTTAGGTCGACCATATTTTAATCGAGATAATTTCCTTACCGCTTCAGCAATTTTTGGATCGCCTTTCTTTGGTGGAAAAGTCACCATATTAAATGGTCTGGTTGGTTGATTATTAACTAAAAGTTTTACATAAGCGTTAAATTTTTCAACATTAACTAAATCATATTCATTAAAAACTGGCTTAAATTCTTTGGCTAAAATTTCTGCATCTTCAATTCCGATTTTAAAAACTATAAATGTCCCCACTGTTCCCAAAACTGCATCTCTTATCCTTGCTTCACCTCCTCCGCCACCAATAACTGAAGATGAAACTAAAAGTTGTCCCAAATATTGATGAGCCATCGTCAAACATAAGCGATACTTTCTTGCCTCGGATAAAATTGTGGCAATTGAATCGGTAATAAAGTTTTGAAACTCATCGATATAAAGGTAAAAATCCTTTCTTTCCTCTTCTGGCAATTCAGCTCTGGCCATGGCTGCCATTTGTAATTTTGAAACAATTATTAAACCTAAAAGATTAGCATTAATTTCACCAATTTTACCTTTCGAAAGATTTACCAAGAGAATTTTTTGTTTATCCATTACCTCACGGAAATTGATCCCTGAGTGAGATTGACCAATAATATTTCTCATCAATTCGTTTTCAACAAATCGACCAACTTTTGAAATTAAATATCCTAACATTTCTGATTTATGAAACTCTGTTGTTCTAGCCATTTCTTTTTCCCAGAAAGCTCTTACCACTGGATCTTTTAATTTTTTAATCCAGTGTTTAGGATAATCTGGATCAGAAAACATTCTTGGAATTTCGGCAATTGTCCCTGGATTTTCTGGATCAGCCATCAATGTGAGCATTACATTTCTCATATTATGTTCAAACATTGGACCAATAACTTCAGGTGGGAAAAGTTTATAAAAAATAGAAATCATTTCTTGAACAGCGAAGTCGCGTTGGGCTGGATCTTTTGCTTCAAGCATATTTAATCCGATCGGTCTTTCAGTATCCGAAGCATCAAATAATATCACATCATCTATTCTCTCTTTTGGAATGCAACCTAAAATATCTTCAATTAAATCACCATGAGGATCAATTACCCCAACACCTTCACCATTTAAAATATCCTGTTTTGCCATATTAGAAATTAAAACTGACTTACCAGTTCCTGTTTTCCCAATAATATAAACATGTCGGCGTCGATCATCCTTTTTAATTCTAATAATTGTCTCTTTACCACGGAAAATATTTTTACCTAAAATTATTCCTTCTTTTGGTACTTCAACTGGTGCGGGTGCTGAACGAGCAATTAGCCATCTGATGTTTGGAGTTTCAGTAATTGGTAAGGGAAAATGGAAAAGCGATGTCACCTCTTCTGTATTTAAAATAAAACTTCTTTTTTCGTCAAAATTTCTAAAAATAAAATCTTCAATTGTTTTTCCTGAAGTATCGAGATTAACATTAAAACCATTACCGTATTCATAAATGGTATATTGGACAAAAGCATTAGCAATATTTTGTAAATAGTCTTTTGCTTCATCTTTTGTCTTAGCTGAAACAACAATCCTTATATTAACATCAAGACCTGCTTTTGAATTTTTACTTTCGATGCTTTTTACCATTTCTTGTTCCATTGGTGAAAGTTGACGAGGTTTTTCTTTCTCTCCTTCTTTCTCTTTTTTTGTTTCGCTTTTGAATGCAGAACCTATTTCTTTAAAAATTTTCCAAAAATTAAATTTTGCTGATGATAAGGCTTCAGCAAAGCTTTTACCTTGTTGCATCTCATAAGCAACCTTTGCCGGCAAACGATGCCATTCTCTTTTTGCCGATCTGACAACGATTTGAATAGCAGCTGAATCATCTTCTTTTAATTTAGCTAAAGGACTAGTTAAAGCATTTAAAGGATCAACATCTAAAGAAATATAGGTTTTGATGGGTAAAATATGAATTTTTCTTAAAGAAAGATAGGCGCTTAAAACTACTCCCTTTTTAGGAAAAATATTATAATCGTTCACTTCTTCAATATAAGCTGATGGAAATTGAGCATGAATTTGTTGTTCAACATAAGAGGCAAATCTTTTAGGAGCAACTACATAAAAAGAGATTAAACCATCTGGTGATCTAATTATTTCAAGAGAAAAATGGTCATCTCGACCAAAAAGAAAAGTTCTTAATGATCTTTCAACTTTTAATCCACCAATGCTATTAATGAAAACTTCAGCTGGTGAAAGCCAATCTTTTATCCCTTTTTTTTCTTTTTCCTCTAATTCTAACGACTCTTTCGGTAAGGTCACTAAAAAGATTGTTTTTTCAAAAACTTGACGTGACCAGCCAATTTTTTTAAAGATTTCTTTTAAAATAGAAATAGCAATGATTAAAAGAAGAATAAAGAGGCCCAAATAAATAAGAGTTTTACCTAAAATGAACTGAAAAGTTAAATGACGAATTTCCATTTGAAAAAGCTGGGATTGTAAAATTTCTGGCCCCATAAATTTATTTTTTAAAAAATTCTGTTTCTCTTAAGGATAAAATTTTTTGAGTTTTTATTTTTGACTGTTGAATAAGAAAGTATTTGTTAATTCCTGGAATCATTTTTAAAAGAGTAAAAAGCAACTCTTTAATCAAATTAAGAATTTTTTTCACATTAACTTTTATTTTCTTAATTAAAATTTCAATCTTTGAGGCGGTTTCTTTCTTTTTTGTATCAAAAATAATTTTTTGTTGAGCAGTTAATGAATTATATATCTCATCTAAATCTTCAGAAAGAATTTCTTCAATCTTAATTAAAAGCGGTGACTTTTCGACTTTTGGTAAGACAACTACTTCTTCAGAAGGAGTAATCGGTAAAACACCTGATGGTGTTTCTTTCACTTCCTTTTCAACTTTTATTTCTTCTTCTAATTTTTCCTTTTTTTCTGGTATTGCTTCTGGTGGAGGAATCACTTCTTTTTCAGGAGGTTTTATAAATTCTTTTTTCTCTTTTTTGAAAGGAGGTATTGGCATATTAAATTTTTAGCGGGGGCTGAGGGACTCGAACCCCCAACAACGGTTTTGGAGACCGTCATTATACCACTTTAACTAAGCCCCCTACTTTGTCTCTTTATGAAGAGTGTGTTTTCGGCAATGACGACAATATTTTTTTAATTCTAACCGGTTCTTAAGTTTCTTTTTATTTTTCCTAGTATAGTAATTTATCCGATGACATTGAGAACATTCTAATTTAACTAAATTTTCTTTGATTCTTCCCATAAACTTAAGCCAGCAGAGGGATTCGAACCCCCGACCAACGGTTTACAAAACCGCTGCTCTACCGCTGAGCTATGCTGGCAAGAATGGGAGGGGGAGGACTCGAACCTCCGAAGCCCTTTCGGGCGCCAGATTTACAGTCTGGTGCAATTGCCGCTATGCGACCCTCCCAAAAGCCGAGAGCGGGATTTGAACCCGCGACCCACTCCTTACCATGGAGTTGCTCTACCAGGCTGAGCCATCTCGGCAAATTTTATATTGTTAAATTAAGGAAATAGTCTTTATTTTTTCCTCAAATTCAGGAATTTTTTGATTTTCTGGATTAATTTCTTTTAGTTTTGCCAGATATTTTTCTGCTTCTTTTTTTTCTTTTAAAATTATAAGGTTTTCTATCAAAAAGTCAATGATTTTTGGATCATTTGGTTTATATTTTAATGCCTTTTTAAAATATTTTATCGCCTCTTTATTTTTCCCTATCTGTTGATAGATTGTTCCTAAATTGAAAAGATTAAAGGCAAGTTGATTGATAATTTCTGCTTTTATTTTTTCGTTTTTCCTAAAAATTTTCCACCATAAAATTGTTTGTTTATTAATCTTTAAAGTATGTTTTAGGATCTTTATTGCTCTAAAAAATTTTCTTTGAATTAGATAAATTTCTGCCAGTTTATAAAAAGCATCAACATTTCTTGAATCAAGTAAAATTGCCTCTTTAAATTTTTCTTTTGCTCCTTCTAAATCATTTTTCTTCATCAATTCTTCTCCTTCAGAAATTATTTTTCTAACATTTTCTTCTAATTCCTTAGGTAGATCCTTAATTATTTTAAGATATTTCTTGCGATATTTTTCTTCCAAATTGGAAATTTTATTTTTAATTTTAAAAGCAATTTCATTTAAATTTTTATTTAGCCATTTTTTAATTTTGCTCTCTTTAATTTTTTCCCTAATTCTTCTTTCCAAAACTTCAAATTTAACATTTTTCTTTTTTGAAACTTTTTCAAGATCTATTTTACTCAAAATAGGAAACTTCCTGACAAATATTTTAATCAAAACAAAAAGTGAGAATAAAATAATTAGAATTAAAAAGAAATCAATCATATTTTTAACTCAAATTGAATTTAAAATTAGTCTAAATTATGCTTTACCAATACTACCAAAAATTTCTATTTTCTTCTCAACAATTTTTTTAACAGCCTCAATTGATGGTAAAAGGATTTTCCTTGGATCAACTTCGTTTTTCTCTTTCTTTAAAAAATCTTTCAATGCTTTTGTAAAAGCAATGTTTATTTCGGTATGGATATTAACAATTCTTATGCCAAACGAAATTGCTTTCCTAATATCTCTTTTCTCTAAGCCAGAAGCACCATGAAGAACTAAAGGAATTTTCACTTTATGATAAATTTCTTTTAATCTCTGAAAATCTAAATTGATCTTTCGATTCATTTTCCAAACCCCATGGATATTACCGATACCAACTGCTAAAGTATCAACTTTTGTTTCTTTTACAAATTTATAGGCCTCGTCTGGATCAGTTAAAAATTCTTCAGGATGAGAAAGAAACCTTTTGATGTCAGAAATAGTTTTTGGAACACGACCTATCTCTCCTTGAACTAAAACATTATAACGATGAGCATATTCAACAACTTTTTTAGTTAAAGAAATGTTCTCATCTAAAGGAAGATCTGAAGCATCAATCATAATTGAAGAAAAACCGGCCTGAATACATTCAACAGCAGAATGAAATGTTTCACCATGATCCAAATGAAGAACAACTGGAATATCTGGGACAACATTTTTGGCAATAGTCCTCACTAAATGAGTTATTGGCTTTAATCCAGCATAGCGAATAGATCTAGCACTTATCCCAATAATTATTGGTGAAGCTTTTGATTTGGCAGCCAAAGCAATCCCTAAGGTTGTTTCTAAATTATGAGTATTAAAACAACCTAAAGCATAATTTTCTTTTTCGGCCCTTTTTAAAACTTCTTTTAAATGGACTAACATATTAAAAATTTTTAGAAACAATCTCAATTATTTTTAAAAATTCCTCAGCATTAAGAGAAGAACCACCAATTAAAAACCCATCAATTTTTTTCTCAACAAATCTTTTTACATTCTTTGAATCAACACTTCCGCCATAAATTATTCTAAAACATTTATCAACTAAATCGAAACCAAAAAGATCGACCAATCTTTGTTTGATAATAAATTTTGCATGCTGAAGTTGTTGAGGTTCAACTGCTTGACCTGAACCAATTGCCCAAACTGGTTCGTAGGCAATAACAATTTTATTTTCTTCAGTTAAACGAAATCCTTCTAAAGCGAAGGAAATTTGTTTAATTAAAATTAAATCTGTCTGATTCTCCTCTCTTTCTTCAAATGTTTCACCAATACAAATAATCGGAACAATTTGATGATGAAGAGCAATCCTTACTTTTTTATGAACCATCTCATCATCTTCTTTCAAATTTATTCTTCTTTCCGAATGGCCAATGATAGCAAAATTCACTCCTAATTCTTTCAAAAATAAAGGAGAAATTTCACCGGTATAACTCCCCTTCTCTTCCCAGAAAATATTTTGGGCTCCTAAATAAACTGGGGGTGAAAAATTTTTAATGATTTCTTTAATAAATGGTAGGGCAACAAAGGAGGGGGAAATAACTATTTCAATATTTTCTAAATTTTCTATTTTTTTTAAACCACTCAATATCTTTTTTGTCAAATCTTGACTTTCCTTAATTCCCAAATTCATTTTCCAATTGGCAATGACAATTTTTTTCATATTTTTATATTAACTTAATCACTGAAAAAAATCCAGTAGAAAAAAGAGTAATAAAAATCCCAGCAATAATCACTCCTAAAAAAATTAAGCCAATTGATTTCCAATAAGGAATACCAAAAAGAAAAGAGGCAACCGCTCCAGTCCAGGCACCGGTAAATGGTAAAGGAATAGCGACAAAAATAACTAAGGCTAAATCACCAAATTTTTGATATTTTTTATAAAATCTATCTCTTGTTCTTTTAAAAAGCCAATTAAAAAATTTAGCAAAGATTTCAAATTTTTGTGAAAGGAAATTAGATAAATTTGATAAAAATAAAAGAATCAAAAAAATTGGCAGAATATTGCCAATAACTGAATAAATAAATGCCTCAAATGGTTTCAAACCAAGAACTGAGATAGCGAAAGGAATTGTCCCTCTTAATTCATTAATTGGTATGGTGGCTAAAAGAATTGTTTTTATAGCTGGACTCATTTCTCAAACGGAAAATTAATTTCTAAATTATGAAATTTTTCATAATCAGGTAATTCTTTTTCATCTTTTATCCCAAGCCAGCGAAGGAAATCAAAACTTAATCGATAAAGAATCTTACCACTTTCATCTTTTATCTCATCAATCAATCCCTTTACTTTTAAATGGCGAAGAATAATTGCACAGTTTACTCCTCTGATCATATCTAATTCTTCTTTGGTTATTGGTCCTTTATAAGAAATTATCGAAAGTGTCTCTAAACCAGCTGGTGTTAACTCTTCTTTCAGTTCATAATCTAAAAATTTTTTTATATAAGAAGAAACATCAGGAGAAGTAGCCATTTGAATCTGATCGTCTCTGATAAGAAAAATTATTCCCCTTTTATTTTTTTCAGCTTCCTCTTTTAATTCAATTATTGCTTTTTCTATCTCATCGATTGGTCTTTTTGTAAGTTTGGCTAATTCTTTTTTTGAAATTGGTCGATCTGAGATAAAAAGGATTGCTTCAATAATTGATTTTAAATCCATAGTTTGGCCACTGCAGGATTTGAACCTGCGACCCCCCGCATGTGAAGCGGATGCTCTACCGCTGAGCTAAGTGGCCATTTTCTATTTTAACAACTAAAATTTCGCCAAAAACTTCATTCTGTTTAACTTCAATTATTTTTCTTTTCATTAATTCTAAAATGGCTAAAAAACTGACAATTATTTCTGTTTTTGTTTTCGCTTTTTCAAGATAGGAACAAAAATTCATTTTTCCGCACTTTGAAATAAGTTTTTTCATCTCCTCTATCTTTTCTGCGACAGAAATTATTCTTTTTTTAATTTTTTTAACAATTAAAAACTCTCTTTCTAAACTCCTAACTATATTTCCAAACGCTTCATAAATTTCTTTTATGCTTATATTTTTAGGAGGGATAAAAAATTCTCCGGTAAGAAAAAATTTCTCTCGAGAAAATAAAATGTTATTATTGGCTAAAACTTTTTTTAAATTTTTTGTTGCCTCTCTAAATTCTTTATAAATCTGAAGTTTCCTCTCTAAATCTATAACCTCCTCTTCCTCTTTTTGACTAATGATAAATGGAATTAAAATGGTTGATTTAATATAGATAAGTTTTGCCGCGATATACAAAAAATCGGCAATTTCAGAAACATCTCCTTTAAAATTTTCTAAATATTTCAAAAACTCATCAGTAACTTTGGCTAAAGAAATCCTTGAAATATCAAGTTCCTCTTTTTCAATAAGATAAAGTAAAAGATCTAATGGTCCAGAAAATTGATCAAGAGTAATGGTATATGTCATGTTGAATTATCTTTTCTTACTGAAATCTCCTTTTGTTGGCTTCTCAAGATTAATTAAATCTTTTACTTTTAATCTGATTGAATCGGTATAACTTCCAGCGGAAATCAAGATATCTCTCATTTTAAGGAGGGCTTTATCAATATAAAGTGGAACTTTCTTATGAAGGGTAGCAAACGGAGTAATTGTTCCTGGTTTAATCTTAAAAAATGTCTTCATTACCCCCTCCTTCGCAATTTCTACTTTTTTAGCTTTAAGGATTTTTTTTAATTTCTTTAAGTCAACCAATCTTGAGGCAGGTAAAACTAATAAGGCATAACCCTTATCAGTTTTAACAACTATCGTTTTAGCAATTTTATCTAACTTCTCTTTAAGTGTTTTAGCCAAATCATAAGCAGTATAAACTGTTTTATGAGCAATCGCTTCAAATTTAATTTTATTTTTTTGAAGATAATTAAGAATTTTTTTAGGAATCGCCATAAGATTTTATTTTAAATTTTTCGACCTTTTTTTATCTTTAATGGTAATTTTTGTTTTTCTTCTAAAATCTCTTTAGCGATTTTTTTACCAAAATCAGTTAACTTTGCTTCTTTGATAAATAATTTGTGGGGAGTTTTCTTAGCTAAAATTGAAAAGATTCCTTTTTCAACCAATCTTTTAAAACTATTAATGATTATTTTTCTAGCATTTTTTGGTGGTTTTTCTTTGTAAAACTTAATTAAGTTATCTATTGAATCAATTTTACCAGATTTTAAATAACATTCAAGAATGATATATTTTTGAAGTTGCGATAAATACATATCAAATTAAAATTGCTTTTATTCTTCTAACATTAGCCATACAAGACTCTTCTTTAATAATTTTAAATTGACCCAATTCTTTTGTGTTTTTCACATGTGGTCCAGCACAGATTTCTTTTGAAAAATCACCAATTGAATAAACCTTAACAATTTTTGGATATCTTTCTTTAAAAAAGGCCAGAGCACCAGATTTAATTGCCTTTTCATAACTCATCTCTTCAACTTTTACCTCAAGCCCTTCTTTTATTTTTTGATTAACAATTTCTTCAACCTTTTTTATCTCTTCTGGCGTCAATTTTTTTGGATGTGTAAAATCAAACCTTAATCTTTCTGGATTGATATCAGAACCTGCCTGTTGAACATGTGGTCCTAAAACTTGACGCAGGGCAGAATGAAGTAAGTGGGTTGCGGTATGAAGCCTTGTCATTTTAATTCTTGCTTCTTCATCTTTTACACTTTCTATATCATGTCCGCCAAATTTTTTAACTGAGCCAACGCGAGAAATTTCTTGGTGTTTCAAGAAACATTGTTTAAATCCATCTTTATCAACTGTTAAACCTCTTTCTAAAGCTAATTCCTCTGTTAATTCTATCGGAAAACCATAGGTATCATAAAGATGGAAAGCATCTTCACCGCTGATAACTTTTTCACCAGATTGCGAAATTTTTGAAACAATTTTTTCAAATAATTTCAAACTGCTTTGAAGTGTTTTTTCAAATTTTTCTTCCTCTTGCTGGATAACAGTTAAAATATCGTTTTTTCTTTGAATAAGTTCTGGATAAATTTCTTTATAATTTTCAATTACTAAATTAGCTAAAGGAATAAGGAAACCTTTTTTAGTTTTAATTAAATTTCCATAACGAATTGCTCTCCTTAAGATTCTTCGTAAAATGTAACCTCTATCTTCTTTAGAAGGAAGGACACCGTCAGCAATTAAAAAACAAGAGGCGCGAATATGATCGGCTATAATCCGATAAGATTTTGGTTGAGAATCATAATTTATTTCTGAAATTTTTTCTATTTCTTTAATAATTGGTAAGAAAAGATCTGTCTCAAAATTTGATTTTTTATTTTGCAAAACAGCGGCTAATCTTTCGAGTCCAGCACCAGTATCAATATTTTTTGCTGGGAGGAAAGTATATTCATAAGTTTCACCTTTAACTTCTCTGTTATATTCCATAAAAACTAAATTCCAAATTTCAACGAATCGACCACAAGAGCAATTTGGTCCACAACCTGAAAGACTACATTTACCAACTCTAAATTCTTCACCTCGATCATAATGAATCTCTGAACATGGACCACAAACCCCTTCTTCAGTAATTGGCCCCCAAAAATTATCTTCCATTCCAAATTCTTTAATCCTTTCTTTTGGAATGCCATAACTCTGCCAAATTTTTATGGCTTCTTCATCTTTTGGTATTTTATCTTCCCCTTTAAAGACAGTGACCCAAATTTTAGAGATTGGGATTTTAAATTTAGAAGTTAAAAGTTCTATTGCCCATTCAATTGCTTCTTTTTTCCAATAATCACCAAAAGACCAATTTCCTAACATTTCAAAAAACGTGTGATGTGATTCATCACCTACTTTATCAATATCAGATGTCCGGAAACACTTTTGAACTGAGGCAGCCCGATAATATGGTGGTTCAACTTCACCTGAAAGATAAGGAATAAATTGTTGCATACCAGCGGAAGTGAAAAGAACTGTCGGATCAGCTGGAATCAAAGATGAAGAAGGGACAATTTCATGTCCTTTCTTTTTGAAAAATTCTAAAAAAACTTTTCTTATTTTCTTTGAATCCATATAAAATATTTTAAAAAAATTCAATTTTTTTTCAAGTTTTTATTTAAAATTATTGGAAAAAATCTTTAAGGTTGAATAAGGGAAAATTAAAAACAATCCTAAAGCAACTAAAATCAATTGGGTTGCTCTTAAAACAACCGCTAAACTAAGAGCATCAAAAGAGGGTAAATTAAAAAGGGAAAAAATAAAAACTAAACTCCATTCTAATCCACCAAGTGAGCCAGGTGTTGGACAAAGACCGGTTAAAAGAATAATGACTTCAATAAAATAAATATGAAAAAATGATGGTTTAGTCCCTAAAAGAAGAAGAATTAAATAAACCTGAAGTGTTTTTAAAATTAAAACAATAAACGAATAAAAAATATCTCGATTAAAAAAATTTCCGTGATGAAAAATATAATCTTTTATTATTTCAATCTCTTTCTTAAATCTTTCTTTATCTTTAACCAATTTCTTTTTAAATAAAAAATCAATAATTTTTGAGAAAAATTGAGGAATTCTAAAGGAAAGGAAAATAAGTATAAGAATGAGTAAAGAAACAAAGATCAAAAAAAATCCTGAAAAAAAATATTTTGAAAAAAATAAAATAACCCCACCTAAAAGAAAAAAAATAACAAGAGAAAATCCTTCCGCTAATCTATCTAAAACAACCAAACCAAAAGTTTTAGTAAAACTTTTTTCTTCATCGTCTTCTTTTAGAATAAATGTTTTTATCCCTTCACCACCAACATATATTATTGGGGTAATAAAACTAATCGCCTGCTCACCTAAAATTGCGATAAGAATTCTTTGAAAATTTGATTTGTAATGATAAGGGGTGGTAATAATTTTCCATTTTTCTGCCAAAATAAGGAGAATAATAAGATTAATAGAAAAGATGATTAAAAATTGCCACCAAGAGATAAGGGAAATACTTTTTATAATTTTATCTACTCCAACTTTTAAAAAAATTAAGGCGGTTAAAGCAATACCTAATATTAGCGAAGAAAAAAAGAGAAGATTTAATTTAAATTTCATAAAAATAAATTTTAAAATTATTTTTGTTGTTCGGTTTGATTCTGTTTTTGATCTACTTGTTGACTAACTTGATTTTGAATTACAGCTGGTTGAGTTAATTTAATTTCTTTTTTTCTTTTTTTCATCTCTTTTAAGCATTTTTTACAATAAACCGGTCTAATTCCATCAGGAATAAATGGAACTTTTGTAATTGCTCCGCAAACACTACATTCTGCTTCATACTTTCTTACCCCTTCAGTTGAAAATTTTTTCTGAATTTCCTCTTCAGAAACACCTGCCCAACGAGCAATTTTTTCTTCAACAACCCTTCTCTCTTCAGCATATCTTTCCCTTGTAACCCTAATAATTTTTTCTTTATTTCCAAAAGATTGAGTAATTGGAGGAAGAGTAACCGCAGAAAATGGTTCGGAGGTAACACCGTCAATCATTAATTTAACATAAACATGGTATTTATCTAAATTTATTAAATCTGTTTCATCGAATCTTGGAGCAAATTCCTTGGCTAATATCTCTGCATCTTCAGGACCTACCCTAAAGCAAATAATTGTTCCAACATTACCAAAAACAGCTGCTCTCACTTTCTCATCAAGCTGAGCAATGTATTGATGGGCAAGTGTCAAACATAAATGATATTTTCTTGCTTCAGATAAAACATTGACAAAGCTTTCAGTAGCAAAGTTTTGAAATTCATCTACATATAAATAAAAATCCCGACGTTCTTGTTCGGGAATATCAATTCTGCTCATCGCTGCCAATTGAATTTTTGTAATTAACATTGCTCCAAGAAGAGCGGAGGCATCCTCACCAATCCTTCCTTTAGAAAGATTCAAAATCAAAATCATTCCTTTATCAATAACTTCTCTTATATTAATGGCGGATCTTACTTGACCAACTATATTTCTAATTAAACTTGTTGATAAAAATTGTCCAACTTTATTTTGGATTGGGGCAATGGCTTCAGTTTTAAAAGCATCTGGATAGCGAGGAAATTCTTCAACCCAGAACGATTTAACAATTGGATCGGTAATTTTAGCCACAACTTTTTTCCGATATTCTTTATCAACTAAAATCCTCATAATCCCCAAAAGTGTTGAGCCAGGATATTCCAATAAAGCTAAAATAGCATTTCTTAAAACATATTCTAATCTCGGCCCCCAAGAATCAGCCCAGATTTTTTTAAAAACACCAATCAAACCTGAAGCAACAAGGTGGCGATAGTGCGGATCAACCTTTTCTAAGACGTTGAAAGCAATCGGATAATCTATATCTGCTGGATTAAAATAGATTGTATCATTAATTCGATGAGAAGGAATGAAATCCAAAACTTTCTCTGCTAACTCACCGTGTGGATCAACAACACCAACACCTCTGCCAGCTTTTATATCTTGATAAATCATGTTCTCTAAAACCGTTGATTTTCCAGTTCCTGTTTTCCCAATAATATAAACATGTCGGCGTCGATCGTCAGTTTTAATTCCAAATTTTTTTCTAATGTTTCGATAATCTGTTTCACCAAAAATAACAATTTCGTCTTTTTCATTCTTTTCTGACAATTTGTTTAATTCAACCTCCATATTTTAGAATTTATATTTTTATCCTAATCGATGGTCCCATTGTTGAACAAAGAAACGCTTTCTTAATAAAATTTCCTTTAACTTTTGGTGGTTTTGCTTTTCTTAATGCTTCAATAAAACTTCTTATATTCGCAATTATTTTTTCTTTTTCCCAAGACAATTTCCCAACAACTTGATGGACATTTCCAGTTTCATCATTTTTAAAAGAAATTTTTCCTTTTTTCAATTCTGAAATTGCTTCTTTTATATTCTCAGTTAATGTCCCTGTTTTTACCGATGGCATTAATCCCTTTGGTCCAAGAATTTTGGCGATTTGGGTTAACTCCTTCATCATTGCTGGGGTAGCCACTGCCACATCAAAATCTATTTTTTGGGTCTCTTTTATTTTTTCAATTAATTCTTTACCACCAACAATATCAGCACCAGCCTCTTTTGCTTCTTTTTCCCTACCTGGTTCAACAAAAGCAGCAATTTTTTTAGATGAAAAACCACCATAAGGAAAAACCAATGTTCCTTTTATATTTTGCTCTGGTTTTTTAGGATCAATCCCTAAGTTTAAATGGATCTCAATTGATTCATCAAACTTAGCAACTCTATTATTTTTAATAAAATCAACCGCCTCTTCAACAGTATAAATTTTTTGCGGATCTATTTTTTCTTTGACTTTTAAATATTTTTTCCCTCTTTTCATAACTTTTTATTCTATACCAAATTAAAAATTAAGTCAAGAAGTAAAAACCATGAATTTATAAGAAAAAAAATTCCAAAAAAGAGAAATAAAGGTAGCAAATGCCTTAGAAAAGTTTGCCCAAATTGGTAATGAAAGATTAAATGGTGGAGAAATGAAAGTGGTAAAAGAATAAACAATAGCTGTGTTAATCGCCATTCCAATTAATGTGAAAAAAACAAATTTTCCATATTTTATAGAGCTTTCTTTAAAATTTTCTTTTAATAAAAAATTTTTGACAATAAATGAATCGATTAAAATGACGAGACTAAAAAATAAAATTACCAAAAAAATAAAAATGGTTTTGTTATTAAAAAATTTTAAATTGAAAAGAATAAGAAGAAGAATAAAAACTAAAAAAATTTGTCCTTTTTTAATTTTTTCATCTCCCTTTTTGGAAAAAGTCCAAAAGCGATTTACTAAATAACTATTTGTTACCGCAAAAGTAAAAGAAATGATATTAAAGAAAATTATCGGCCAACCTTTATAAAGATTAAAAGAAGACATTAGTAAATTCAAAATCAAAAAGTCAATTCCGGTATTGTTTGCTCCAACAATTAAAAATTTTAAAAATTGAGAAATCATTATTCAAATCTTTTAATTATTGTCACTGACATTCCTTTATTAAAATTTTTATTATAAGCAAAGAATTGTCCTTTTAACTCTCCTTCATAATTAAAAATTCTTACATGAGGACCACCACCTTTAAACGGAACAGTGATTATTTCTTTTTTTCCATCACCATCTAAATCTTCAATTGATAAATAAACACCTTTTAAAAATTTTCTATCATAGGCTAAAAATTGAGAGCGAAGATAAAATGAAGAATCGAAAATTCTCACATAAGGACTGGCTAAAGAGGCAATACTTACAACTATTTCATCTAAACCATCGTTATTTAAATCACCTGATGAAATATTTAATCCACCATAAAAGTTATTACTGTAAGCAAGAAATTCGTCTTTTAATGCACCAAATAAATTAAAAACTCTAATTAATGGTTGATAGCTAGAAAGGGGGGCAGTGATTATCTCTTTAATTCCATCACCATTCAAATCAGCGGTAGTTAAAGAAATACCTCCTTTAAAGTCTTTTCCATAGGGATAAAATTCAGAAATTATTTTTCCACTTCGATCAAGAACCCTTAAAGGAAAATTTCCTTTAAAGGGGGCAACAACTATTTCATCTAATTTATCACCATTTAAATCGCCGGCTGAAATATTTACTCCATTTCTAAATTTTTCATCATAGACAAAGAAATGATTTATTAATTCACCATTATGGGTAAAAATTTTTAAATGGGGACCACCACCTTCTCTGGGAATAGTTAAAATTTCTTTTATTCCATCTCCATCTAAATCAGCAGAACAGATATTTACCCCACCTCTAAAATTTTTGTCATAAGCATAAAATTCAGTAATTTTTAATCCATTCGGTTTAAAAATTTGAATTAAAGGGGGTGAACCAGCACCAGGAGAAGTAATAATGTAGGCATAATGAGGAGAGAAAACTAAATTTTTATATATTGTTTCAACCGCTTTAAAAGTATTAAGTCTTCCCCTTCCTAATTTTCCTTTAAAGTTTTCATTAATTGAATCTATATTTTCTGCTGTTTCAAAAATAATATTCCTTATCTCGCGATTAGAAATTGAGGGAGAAATTGATTTAATTAAGGCAGCAGTGGCGGCGACTAAAGGGGTAGCTAATGATGTTCCAGACCAATAACCGCCATAGTATTGATCAAACTCTTTCTTTGAAGGAAAATAAAACAATGTTGAATAAATCCTTGTTCCGGGAGCAGAAATATCAACGCATTTACTTCCATAATTAGCAAAATAGGCTTTTTTATCATTTTCATCAGTGGCAGTGACACCAATAATTATATTTTCTTTATAGTCTTTATCTAAACAAATTGGATAAAGAGGTTTTTCATCTAAGTCATCTCCATTTCTTTCAGAATTATTCCCCGCGGCAGCAACAATAAAGATATTATTTTCCCAGGCCCTTTTAATAGTTTCAAAAAGAAGTTGGCTGTAATTTGGACCAACAAAACTTAAATTAATAATGTCAGCTTTATTTTTTATCGCATAATCTATCCCTTTAATTACATTTTCTAATGTCCCCTCACCTCTATTATTTAAAACCCGAATCGGCATAATTTTTGTCTTAAAAGCAAGTCCTACTACTCCCTGATTATTTAAAGAAGCAGAAGATAAACCAGCAATTACTGTCCCATGATTCATTCCAGAAATTGTCCAGGAGGGGAAAAATTTAGGAGTTGGATCTGGTTTATTTTCAACAAAGTCCCATCCATTAATATCATCAATAAAACCATTACCATCGTTATCTATCCCATCGTTAGGAATTTCTTTTGAATTGATCCAAATGTTGTCTTTTAAATCTGGATGGTTAATATCAACCCCTGAATCGATTAAAGCAATTGTTATCTCCTCCTTTCCACCAAAAACAATGTCCCATGCTTTTTCAGCACCAATTTTTTTAAAATACCAGGCTTCGCTAAAATATGGATCGGATGGTATAAAACTAGCATGATAAATATAATTTGGTTCAATTACTTCTATTTTTTTATTTTTTTCTAATTCCTTTTTTATTTCTTCAATTGTCATTTTTGAATCAAAAACAAATTTATAAATTTTTTCATCATTTTTGTATTTAACCAACCACTCTTTTTTAAATGAACTTTTTAAATATTTGATTTTGTTTTCTTGGTGCTCTTTGAATGTCTGACTATAGATAGTTGTCCCATCTTCAAGATTTAAAAAATACCAATATTGATTTTTTTGAGGATAAAGAACTGCTTTAATAGAAATTAATCCTGGATTAGAAATTGGTCCAGGTGGCAATCCTTTATATTTATAAGTATTGTAAGGACTATCTATTTTTATATCTTTTAAAGAGGCGCGACGAACATTTTTCCCGGTAATATAATTGATTGTGGAATCAGCTTGAAGAGGAATATTATTTTTTAATCTTCTTAAAAAAATATCGGCAACCATTTTTCTATCCTCTTCAGTTGCCACCTCTTTTTCAACTATACTGGCTAAAGTTATGACCTCAAAAACTGTTTTGTTTTGTTTTGTTATTTCTTCTTTTATTTCATTATAAACTTTTCTTTCAAAATTATTAAGAATTTTAAAAATTATTTCTTTTGGGTTAGTTTTTAAATAAAATCGATAGGTATCAGGAAAAATAAACCCTTCGAGGTTTTTAATTCTTTCATCTTTTAAAAATTCGTATTTTTGACGCCAAAAATTTATATCATTGGCTACTGTTAAAAAATCTTCTTTCTTGACTAAAATTTCTTTCTCAAAAAGTGAAGCAATTTCGTTAAGATTTAACCCCTCAATGATAGTTATTTTTTTCTCCTCAGGTGGTGAAGTTAAAATTTTAATGATCTCTTTCAAAGAATAATTTTTTTTCAGTTCGTATTCGCCAGGGAGAAAATTTTTCCTTAAATTTTTAAGAAAAGAATAAAAAATAAAAATATTTTTGTCTTTAATAAATCCCTCCTTTTCTAAATTTTCTCCAATTTCTTTTAATGACTGACCTTTTTCAATAACAAAAACTTTACTTTCTAAAGAAGAACTAACTGGTTTCCCAGCTTGATAATCCAAATAAAGAAAAATCACTAAAACAGCAATAATAAAATAACCGATGAGAGCAATAATTTTTCGCATATCATTTGGTAATTAAAGGAACAAAAAGAAAACCAGGATATCTTTCTTCTTTGTATTCTTTTTCACTAATTTTTTCTATTAAAACCATATCTTGAACCTCTACCCCAACAGGAATAACCATTCTTCCGCCAATCTTTAATTGTTCAAGAAGTGCTTTTGGAATTTCAGCAGCAGCCGCTCCAACATGAATTTTATCAAAAGGTGCCTCATCTTTTAAACCTTTGGAACCATCGCCACAGATAAAAATTGCCCTTTTGCTTTCCACAAAATTATATTTTTTTGTATTTTCTTCACCAAACTCTTTAAGTTCAGGAATGATTTCAATGCCAAAGACTTTACCGTTTTCACCAACAATTTCTGCCAGTAAAGCAGTTGTCCAACCTGAACCAGAGCCAATATCTAAAACTTTATCTCCTTTTTTTGGTTGAAGTAATTCTAACATAAAAGCAACAGTTAAAGGTTGAGAAATGGTTTGATTATAACCAATTGGTAAAGGATAATTTGCTTCTGCTTCTTCTTTAAATTGAGGAAGAACAAAATCTTCCCTTTTTATCTTATAAAAAGCATTGATAATTTCTGGAGTTTTTAAATAACCATCTTTAATCAGTTGTTTAATCAAATTCGACATATTTTTATTAAGCCTTTAACTATTAGAAAGGTAAAAAGACTCAAAATGATTCCGCCAAAAACATCTGATGGCCAATGAACACCAACAAAAATTCTTGATAAACCTATCAAAAGGGCAAAAAGAAAAGAAATGACTCCTAATCTTTTATCTATATTAAAAATAACAAAAGCAAAAATAAAAGCAAGAGCGGTATGGGTTGAAGGAAATGATGCTTCGAAAGGAGAAATATTGATTAATGAAGAAAAATTTAAAACAACGAAGGGCCTTTCTCTAAAATATATTTTCTGAAGAAGGAAATTAAAAAGATAAATAAAAATTGTCCCAGAAAATGAAAGAAGAAAAATATCTCTTCTCTTTTTTTTATCCTGGCTAAAAATTAAAAATAAAAAAACTATGATCGGGAAAATTAAAATTAAATAATTGGCAATAAAAATAAAAACATAATCAAGATAAATTGATTTGCCAGATAGATTGTGAATAAGATCAAAAAGAAATTTATCCATCATTAAATATCAAAATTAATTTTCTCCTATTACCTTTGTTACAATTTCTCTTTTTCTTGGTTTATTATCAAAATCAATTAAAACAATTTGCTGCCAAGTTCCAAGTTCTAATTGATTATTATTGATTGGAATGGTTAAAGAAAAAGAAAATAAACTTGCTCTTAAATGGGAAAAACCATTATCATCACCCCAAGTTTGATTATGATGATAAAATTTATTTTGCGGAACTAATTTTTCCACTAACTCTTCCATGTCTTTAACTAAATTTGGCTCGTATTCCATCATGGTAATAGCGGCGGTTGAACCTTTAATAAACACCGTCACTATCCCCTCTTTTATTTTTGATTTTTTGACAATTTCATTTATTTTATCAGTAATATCAATAATATCGCAAAAACCTTTGGTGGAGAGATAAATTTTATCGGTGTAAATCATAGGCAAATTAACATGAATCTATAAATATTATTTTATCATTTTTTGATAAAAAAGAAAATCAATCGGACCACAGTCCAGCCGATTTAGAATAAGAAAAGACTTTAGGGCGCCCGAGAAAATAATAGGAGGGTACGATCCGGAAAATTCTTTCTTCTTTAGCCCTAAAGTCTTTCAAATTTCTTCTTTATTTTAATTTTAGTAAATTTTTCAAATTTATTAAGGCTGATTTTCTTTTATTTCTTTTCTTAATTTCAATTTTTGAACCGGTCTTTTTGCTGATTATTAATCGATTTGGAATTCCAATTAAATCAGCGTCTTTTAATTTAATTCCGGCTGAAACATCTCGATCATCATATAAAACTTCTTCACCAAATTTTGTTAATTCTTCATAAACTTTTTCCGCAAATTTTTTAACTTTTTTTTCTTTTTGATCAAAAACAAGTAAATGATATTTAAATGGCGCCACTGATTCCGGCCAAATAATTCCATTTTCATCATGATGAACTTCAACAATCGTTGCCATCAATCTGCCTAAACCAATACCATAACAACCCATCTCGACTAATTGTTTTTTTCCATTTTTATCTAAATAATTAAGATCAAATGCTTGACTATATTTTGTTCCTAATTTAAAGATATGACCGATCTCAATTCCCTTTTTCATTATTATTTTTTCATTACATTTTAAACATTTTTCTCTTTTTCCAACTTTTTCCTCCTTACTTTTCCAACCACATTTTTGACAAATTAAAATTCTATCTTCACCAGAATCAGCCAAAACCAAAAATTCATGCGATTCTGAACCACCAATTGAACCAGTTTCTGCTTCTAAAACAATGGTTGAAAGTCCACATCGGCGATAAATTCTTTTATATGCTTCTAAAACTTTTTGATAATATCTATCTAAATCTTTTTTATCAGAATGAAAACTATATAAATCTTTCATGATAAACTCAATAGTTCTCAAAAGTCCGCCACTCGGTCTCATTTCATTTCTAAATTTAACCTGAATTTGATATAGAGCAATTGGTAAATCTTTATATGAAGAAATAAATTTTTTGGCTAAAAGAGTAATTATTTCCTCATGAGTTGGACCCAAAGCCATTTCTTTTCCGTGTCTATTTTTTAATTTAAATAGCGGTGGCTCCATTTTCTCCCAACGATCTGTCTTTTGCCAAATTTCTTTTGGTTGTAAAACTGGTAAATAAACTTCTTGACCACCAATTTTATTCATCTCTTCACGAATGATATTTTCAATTTTTTGATGAACTCGCCAACCCAAAGGTAAAAAATTCCAAACTCCAGAAGTTAGTTGGTCAATAAAACAACCTCTAACTAAAAGTTGATGGCTAATTGTCTCCGCTTCTTTTGGTGCTTGACGTAATGTTTTTAAGAAAAATTTTGATTGTCTCATAGAACAATTAAATTTATTTGAATAATTTTTCACCCAATCTTAATAAATCACGATAAGTAATAAAAATCATCAAAAGAAGTAAAATGGTAAAACCAATATTATGAATAATTGCTTCTGTTTTTCTACTAATCTGTTTTTTAGTCATTCCTTCTATCAAAACGAAAACAAGCCTTCCTCCATCAAGAGCTGGAAAGGGAATAAGTTGAGTGACCGCTAAAGCGATAGAAATAAGTGAAATAAATTGAAGAAGATAAACAAAACCAACCTGATAAACTTCACCAATAAAAGTCCCAATCCCAACAACCCCAACTACCTCACCAATCATTTTCCTTTTCAAAATTAATTCCTTAAGAATAAGATAAACACCAATTAAAATTTTTTTAAAAGTGATAAAGGTTGCTTCTATTCCTTTTAAAACTGCTAAATGAAAAGGGTACGAAACAAGACTAACTTTTGAAAAAACAATACCAATTCCTCCTTTTTCTTTTTCATCTTCAGTTAATTCTTCTTCGCTGAAAATTTCCTTTAATGGTTTAGGGACAACTTTTAGCTCAATTTCATTTTTGCCCCTTTTTATCTTTAAATTGATCTCATGGTTTATTTTTTTACTAATATAATCTTTAATTTCTTCCTCTTCTTTAAATTCTTTTCCATCGATTTTTAAAATTATATCGCCTAACCTAATTCCTGCTTTATCAGCAGGTGATGATTTTTTAACTGAAATCACCTGAATTCCAACCTCTTTAATTTGAACATTTTTTTCAATTTTTGCTTTTTCAATTGATAAAGGAATGCCAATTTTAAAACAAATCGAAAGAAGAATGATGGCTAAAAAAATATTCATCAATACTCCACCAATTATAGAAATTCCTCTTTGCCACCAACTTTTACCATAAAAACTGTCTGAACTAACAATTTCTCCCTCTTCACCTTTAATTTTGTTAAATCCACCAAAGGGAATAAGGTTTAAAGAATAAATAGTTGAGGAAAGCTCTTCGTTTGGTACTTTTTTACCAAAGAAAATTTTCCATTTATTTGTTTTTTTTAATTTAACTAAACCAATTAATCTTGGCGGATAACCAAAACCAAATTCTTCTACAGTTATTTTCGAAATTTTAGAAAAAACAAAATGGCCAAATTCATGAAAGAAAATAAGAATTCCTAAAGAAATAATAACAACTAAAAATGTAATCATAATTTAAAACTAAATTTCTAAAATCTCTTTTTCCTTTTTCTCTAATAACTCCTTAATTTGCTCATTAATTTTCTCTGTTTTCTTATCCAATTCTTTCAAAAGCCGGTATTTTTCATCTTCGCTAATTTCCTTATTCTTTTCTTTTTTAAATATCTCTTCTCTAATTTTATCCCTTATTCCTCTTACTCCTATTTTTGCCGTTTCACCTTTTTGGTGAAGAATTTTAACCAATTCCTTTCTTTTCTCTTCAGTTAATGGCGGAAATGAAAGTCTGATTATATCTCCTTCAATAACTGGATTAACACCAAGATCAGAGTCTAAAATCGCTTTTTCAATATTTTTAATATTGTGTTTATCCCAGGCTTCAATCACAATTGTTTTTCCACCTTCAACATAAATATTAGCCAGCTGCTTTAAAATCATTTTTGTTCCATAGGCCTCAACAGAAAGATTTTCTACTAAAGTAGTGTTAACCCGTGATGATCTAATCCCAGCAATTTCTCTTTTCAAATATTCAATCACTTTATCAAATTCTTTTTGATATGAATCAATAAGGTTTGACATAGCCTTTATTTTTTAACTGGTTTGAATGTTCCAAAATAAAGGATGTTTGGATTTTCAGGATTAATTGTTAAATAAACTGGTTTTCTTCTAAATGGTAAATTTTTAGTTGTCCAGGTTAAACCCGCGTTTGTTGATTTATAGAATGTAGTTTCAGTAGCATAATAGATCTCGTTAGGATTTCTTGGGTTAACAGTAAATGAATAAATTTTTGCTCGAGATGGTTCAACTAAAAGTTTATAAGTTTGCCAATTTTTAGCTCCCTCATCTGATCTTAAAAAACCAGCATCAGTTAAAATGAATAAAGCATCTCTTTTTGTTTGATCAAAAATTGCATAATAGAAAACATTGGCACCAGGAATTTTATCAAGCTCATCAATTTTTTGCCAATTATTACCAGAATCAGTGCTTCTATAAATTCCAGCAGTGTGGGTAGCCAGATAAACAATTTTTGGTTCTCTTGGATTGAAAAAGATGTCTTTAATATTTGTCTTAAATTCGTGAAAAACTGCCCAATTTATTCCTCCATCTTCACTTTTTATCAATCGACCATCCGCTAAACCAGCAAGAATTCTTTTAGAATTTAATGGGTCAACCGCTAAAGCATTAATATTTACCCCCGGAATATCAAGATAAATATTTTCCCAATTTCGACAGCAATCAGTTGTTTTAAAAATCCGATTGCCAATGGCCACATAAATTACATTTTTAAATTTTGGATCGACAACTAAGTCATTAATATAAGCCTTTGGCAATTTCTTAACCTCCTGCCATGTTTCAGCATTATCATAGGAAACAAAAAGACCATTCTCTCCTGCTCCCCAATAAATCGTTTGAGAATCTGATGGATCAAAGACAAACAAATTGACATCGAAATCATTTAAAGCTATTACTCCTTTTAATGTCGGCATTGAAACTTTTTGGACCCATGTTTCACCTTTATCATAAGAAATCCAAATTCCGCCATCATTTATCCCGCCTTCTTCACCTTTTTTTACTTTCACACAACCTTGACCAGTTAAAAGGATAAAGGATAGTAAAATGAGGATAATTAAGAAATGTTTTTTCATATTTTTATAAATTAATGACGAAGTTATCTAAGGCAAGGGTTATATTTATATTTTGATTTAAATAGGAAATTAAATTTTCCAATTCTTTTTCTATCCAATAAATTTTTTTGATTGAAAATTTTTTAGCCATTTTTTCCAAATCTTTTTTAAAAGAAATGTTAGCAATCAAATTTTCATTTCTCGTTTGAATAAGAATGAAATCGCGGATAAGTACTTGCCAGTTAAAAATTGTTGTCTTAATATCTTTGTTTTTTAAAATTTTCTCAACAATTTTTAATCTTTTTTCCATTTCCTTCTCTTCTAAAATTTTTATTAAATCATTTTGACTCTCTAAATAATTTTTGAAAAATTCTTCATCTTTTGAAAATTTAGTTGCTAAACCTATTCTATTTAAAGAAAGGTAGGCTATCTCTTTTGCTTTTTTCTCATTGAGATTGAATTCTTCTTTTAAATATTTAACAATTTCTTCTTTTGGAATCAAGCCAAATTTTAAAAGTTGACAGCGAGAAATAATTGTTAATGGAATACCTTTTAAACTATTAGCTACAAGAATAATGACAGTTTTTAGTGGCGGTTCTTCAAGGACCTTGAGAAAAGAATTCGCCGCTTCATTTGTCATTTCTTCGGCATTAACAATTATAATAATTTTATAAGAATTTGTAAAAGTGGCAAGAGAAATTTTTTCTTTCAGTTCTCTAATTTGATCAATTGAAATATTTTTCTTTCCTTTTTCTTTTCTAATCCAAAATGCATCAGGATAAACATCCTTTAAAAATGCTTTACAATTTTCACACTTCAAACATGGTCTTTTTTGATCTTGACAAATTAAAGATAAAGCAAAATATTTAGCCACTGTTTTTTTGCCAACATTTTTTGGACCATAAAATAAATAAGCATGGGAAATTTTATTATTTTTGATGCTTTTCTGTAAAAATTTAACAATTTTTTGATGACCAATGATTGGCCAATTAAAATCCATATCTTTTTATTTTAACAAAATTTCTAAAGTTCTTTGAGCACATTTTTGCCAAGAAAAATTTTTGACACGCTTAAAACCTTTTTGAATCATCTGTTCTTTTAATTTTTGGTTTTCTAAAATCTTTTTTATTTTTTCAACTAAATCTTTAAAATCATCAGTTTTAAAAAATAAAACAGCATCATTTCCAACTTCTTTTAATACTTCAATATCTGAAGCAATCACTGGACAACCACAGGCCATTGCTTCCAAAACTGGCATTCCAAAACCTTCATATAAAGAAGGAAAAATGAAAATTTCAGCTCCGTTGTATAAATAGGGTAAATCATCCTGATTAAGATGACCAACCTCAATTAAGTTTTTAATTTTTGATTTTAAATTTTTAATTTCATTATAGCCATAGCCTGGTTTACCAACCAAAACCAAACTTATGTCTAAAGATTGATAATTTAAAAGAAGGAATTTGTATGCCTGAAGAAGACATTTTATCCCCTTTTTAATTTCTAGTCGACCAACAAAAAGAAGATATGGCTTTTTAATTCCAATTTTTTTCAAAAAATTTTCAATTTTTTCTTTCTCATCAATTTTTCTAAAAATTTTTTCATTATATCCTAAATTAACGACCTCTATTTTTTCAGCTGGAACTTTATAAAGAGTAATTAATTCTTTTTTTGTAAAATTACTGGGAACAATAATTTTTTCTGCTAAACGGCAAGCAAGTTGATAATTTTTTTTCAAATAAAATCTAAAAAATTTTGGATAAGCCTCAGGGTATCTTTCATAACCTAAATCATGAATAGTAATAACTGTTTTTTTAGGAAAAAATAATGGAAGAACATGACTTGGGATAAATAAGACATCTGGTTTATTTTTCAACATTTCAAGAGAAAGACGAATTTTTGTCCAAAAATATTTAAATGGCCAAAAGAGTCTTTTCTCTTTCCAATTTTTTGGTAATTTTGATAAATCGCCTTTAAGTTTTTTATCGGTATATAAAAAAAATTGATCTTGAGTATTAGCAGTTATTTTTTTAAGTTCTTCAATTAAATAATATGAATACCATTCCACCCCTGTTTTAACTTCTCGATTTGCCCTTGAGGCATCAATCCCTATGAGCATAAAAGAATCTTTACTTAATAGCCATAATGCTCTTTTTATAAACTTCTAAATTTTCTAAGGCTATTCCTGTTCCCTTAGCCACACAAAGTTGTGGTTCATCAGCAACATAACAACTCACACCAGTTGCCTCAGTTAAAAGTTTGTCAAGATTTCTTAAAAGAGCTGAACCACCAGAGAGAACCATTCCTTTATCCATTACATCTGCTGCTAATTCTGGCGGTGTGTTAGCTAAAACTGATTTAACAGCATTAATTATTGCCTCAAGTTCATTTTTAATTGCCTCAGTAATATCATCTGAAGAAATTGTTATATTTCTTGGTAAACCAGTAATCATATCTCGACCCCTAATCTGAGTGACTAATTTTTTCTCCAATGGCATAGCTGCTCCAATTTTTATTTTTACTTGCTCTGCCGTTTGTTCTCCAATAGCTAAATTATATTTTTTCCTAATATATTCCATTATTGCTAAATCAAATTTATTACCAGCAACCTTAACACAGGCATTAGCCACAATTCCTCCCAAAGAAATAACCGCTACTTCTGTTGTTCCACCACCAATATCAATAATCATATGACCAGAAGGTGAACCAATCGGAATGTTTGCTCCAATAGCCGCCGCAATTGGTTCTTTGATAATGTAGGCTGCCTTTGCTCCCGCTGCTAATGTTGCATCAATTACTGCCCTTTTTTCCGTCGAAGTAATACCCGCTGGAACAGCAACCATCACTTCTGGTTTAAAAAGACGAAATGAACCGATTGCCTTATCAATAAAATAGCGAAGCATAATCTCAGTAATTTTATAATCAGCAATCACTCCATCTTTCATTGGTTTTAAAGCAACAATTGTGTCTGGTGTTCTCCCAACCATTTCTTTTGCTTCATTGCCAACTGCTAAAACTTTTTTATCAATTGTTGAAATAGCAACAACTGATGGCTCGTTGATAACAATCCCCCTACCAGGAACAAAAACTAAAACCGTTGCTGTTCCTAAATCTATTCCAATTTTTTTAACAAAAAGTCCCATACTTTAAAGAATATCTTTTTTTCTTTTTTAGTCAAGATTTATATTTTAATATACTTTCGAACCGCTAACCAACTACTAAGAATTGTTAAAAAAATAGAGAAAATTAAAACCCCAACAAATGAATAAATGATCTCTTTTTGATAAGAAAAAAATAAATTCTCTTCTATCTCCAAAAAATTAAGTATTCTTTGAAAACCAAATTTAAAAATAATAAAAAAGATTAATAAATTTATCAGCCAAGCAAAAAGGCCATAAAAAACACTCTCAACAATAAATGGAGTTCTAGCAAAAGAAGCGGTTGCTCCAATTAACCTCATTATTTTAATTTCTTCATCTCTTTTATAAATTGCTAAACGAATGCTATTAAAAATAGCAACAATTGAAATGAGAGTAAAAATACCAACGATGAGTAAAGTAGAATAGCGAATTTTGGAAGAAATATTTTTGATAGTTAAAACAATTTTTTCATATTCCTGAAAATCTTTCTCTTCGATAAATTTTTCATATTTTGGATCAGAAACCCTATTTAAAAGAAAAGAATAATCTTGAAGTGAACGAGCTCTTAAAACTATTAATCCTCCTAAAGGATTCTTATCTAAAATTTCAAGAGATTTCAAAATCACCTCATCTTTCTTGTGTTTCTCTTTAAATCTTTCAAGGGCTTCTTCCGGGCTAATATAAATTATCTCTTTAACCCCTGGCTCATTGGCTAAAGAGTTTTTAAAATCCTTTATTTCATTTTCGGTTAGATTATCTTTAAGATAAATATTGATATCAATTTTCCCCTCTAAATTTTTAAGAAGAATATCGCTGATAATATTTAAAAACAAAAGAGTAGTTAAAGAAAAAAGACTAAAGGTAATAATGAGAATAGTAATAAAAGAAAGTCCAAAATGCCGAAAGAAACTTTTTAATCCCCAATAAATTGCTCTAAAAAATGTTGTCATATTTAAATTATAATAAATATTTTCCTTTTCTTTGATCAGAAATAATTTGTCCCTGCTCTAAAATAATAACTCTTGTTTTTAAATAATTAACAATTTCTCGATTATGGGTTACCAAAATTACTGTCGTTCCAAGTTCGTTAATTTTTTTAAAAAGATCAATTATTTCTCGGGCATTGATTAAATCAACATTGCCAGTTGGCTCATCGGCGGCTAAAATTTTTGGTTTATGAACTAAAGCTCTGGCAATACTTACTCTTTGTGCTTCGCCGGCTGAAAGTTCTTGAGGAAATTTAAACATCTTTTTTTCTAAACCAACTATTTTTAAAACTTGAGGAACAACTTCTTTTATCACCCTTCCTTTTGCGCCGATAACTTCTAATCCAAAAGCAACATTTTCATAAACATTTTTTTCTTTAAGTAATTTAAAATCTTGAAAAACAACGCCAATTTGTCGACGAAGATAAGGAATTTCTTTAGGTTTAATATTAGAAATATCCCAATCACCAATAATAATTTTCCCTGAAGTTGGTTTTTCTTCAGCAATAAGAAGTTTAATAAAAGTTGTCTTTCCAGCCCCTGATTGACCAACAATAGAAACAAATTCCCCTCCTTTCACATATAAATTAATATCTTTTAAAGCAAAAGTATCAGGAGGGTAAAATTTGCTCACATTAACAAATTTTATCATAAAGCCAGTGGTCGGTCTCGAACCGACAACCTGACGCTTACGAAGCGTCTGCTCTACCAATTGAGCTACACTGGCTTTTAAGCGGGATACGGGAGTCGAACCCGTCTTTTGACCTTGGGAAGGTCACGTTGAGCCGCTCAACTAATCCCGCTTTTAAAAATTTTTTTCCAAAAGGGAATTCGATCGATAAATAATATTCCATTTAAATGGTCAAATTCATGCTGAAAAATCCTGGCATCTAAACCGCTAAGTTTCATTTTTACTTCTTGACCATTTATATCTTGAAATTTTACCTCTATATTTTTTGCTCTTTTTATTTTCAAAAAAATTCCTGGAAATGAAAGACAACCTTCCTCCATTTCTTCTTTTCCAGTTTTTTTTAAAATCTGAGGATTAATAAAAACTCTGAGTTTGCCACCAATTAATCCAACAAAAAGAGATATATCTTTTCCTACTTGTGGTGCAGCCAATCCTAATCCATCAAATGACTTTAATGTTTCAAACATGTCATTAATCAATTTTTCTATTCTTTTATCAATTATTTCAACCCTTTTACATTTTTTCCTTAAAATAGGGTCAGGATATTTTCTAATTTTTAGAACCATAATTCTATTTTAATTTTTTTAAAAATAAAGTCAAATAAAAAACCGCCTCCGACAAAAGAGCGGTTTTTATAATTTTAAAAAGTAATTACTTCAAGGTAACTTTTGCCCCAACTTCTTCCAATTTTTTCTTTATCTCTTCAGCCTCTTCTTTACTCACTTTCTCTTTAATAATTTTTGGTGCGGTATCAACCAAATCCTTTGCTTCTTTTAATCCTTTACCGGTTAGATCGCGAACAATTTTAATCACTCCAATTTTGTTTTCTCCAACAGAAGTTAATTCAACATCAAAAAACTTTTTCTCTTCCTCTTTTGTTTCAGAAGGAGTAGAAGGAGCAGCAACTGGAGCAGCAATCATTGCCTGAGGGGAAACGCCAAATCTTTTCTCCAAAATTTTTACTAATTCAGCTAAATCTAGGACAGAAAGTTTTTCAATTTTTTCAACCAGATCTTTAAATTTTTCCGGAATTTCAATTTTTTCTTCTTTGTTTTCGCTCATATGTTTTTATTTAGTTTTTGAAACAAAATCAAGAAGATAAATAAAATTTCTTAAATTACTTTCTAAAACATAAATTAAATTTGAAAGCGGAGAGCGAATAACTGATAAAAGTTGACCTTTTAAAACTTCTTTTGATGGTAAAGAAGCTAAGGCTTTAACTTCTTCTAAACCAATAATTTTGTTTTCAAAAATTCCACCTTTAATTTTCAAATTTTCGTTTTCTTTTGAAAAATTAAATGTAATTTTAAATGGTTCTATTTCATCTTTATAACTTAAAACAATGGCCACCTCTTTATCTAATTTTAAATTTTCAATCCCTTCAAATTTAAATTCTTTAAGAGCTAGATTCAAAAGAGTCTTTTTAACAACGAAAAATTCTCCGTTAGCTTCCTTTAATTTTTTCCTTAATTTTTCTTGATCATTTATTTTAAGCCCTTCATAACCAACGAAAAGTAAACTATTGGCTTTTTTAATTTTTTCAATTATTTTTTCTAAAATTTCTTTTTTTTGAGATTTAGTAATGGCCATAAAATCAAAAATTACGGCTTCTGCCGTTATAGCAATTTGCCTCGGCAGGCTATTTTAATTCCGCCAAAGAGCGGAAACCCGCTGTCTACGGCCTAATTATTGTACCAATAATTTTTTTCCCTGTCAAATAGTTTTCCACAGCCCTTAAATTTTTTCCGTCAATACTTACCACTTTTATTTTTAATTTTTTTGCCAAATTTGCTCCAACTGGATCAAATGGATAATTTCCGCCAGGAATCCATTTTTTCCCAATAATTTTAAAATATTCATCCCAAGAGATCTCCTTTAATGGTTTAGCATCTTTAAATTTTCTTGGATCTTTATTATAAATGTAATCAATGTTGGTCAAATTAAGAATTTCATTAACAGTAAAAGTTTTTGCTAAAGAAACGCTCACATAATCAGTACTCCACCCAGGTTTTGAGCCAGCAGCAAAAACAATTCTTTCTTTAATCTTTCTCTTTTCTTCAGGATTAACAATAATTTCTGGATGAGCAATTTTCCCGAAAAGACTTTTAACAAATTGGGCGTTAAGTCGGCTGGAGAAAATACCTAACCAATCCAAATCATTTTCACTTACTTTTATCTTTCTTGCTTCACTTTGATAAAATCGAGCCAATTTTCCTCCGCCAACAACAATAAAAAATCTAAATCTTTTTAAAAATTTTAAAATTAATCTTTTAAATCTTTTCAAATAATTCAAGTTTATAAATCCTTTCTCTGGAACAACCAGAGATCCACCTAAACTAACAACTATTTTTTTCATAATTACCTTGAAACTTCAATGCTCTGATTTAATTCTGCATAGCAGGCTCTGACAGTAATTCGATTGGTGGTTGTATCTTTTTTTACAGCATAGCCAGTTTTCTCTGAACTTCCTTGGGGATCAAAAGGAATAGCTGAGACATAATTTGGAACAAGATCATTAGTTAAATTAAAGCAAGCACCATTAGTTGTCCAATCACCGCAAGTTAAATCACAACCACTTGTCGCTGTTCCAAGCTGATAAGGAGTGGTTGGAAAATCATTTAGATTTCCTTTGGGGAAATTACCATTATCAACAAAAAACTGGTGAATGGCATTTAAAACTGTTAAAACATCGGCTCTTCTTTGAGCATTCCTAGCTTGAGCAATTTGTCTGGCTGGATTAACCGCAATAATGACAATGCCGGCTAAAATGGCAATAATCGCAATGACAACTAAAAGTTCAATTAATGTAAAACCTTTTTTCATAGGTTAATGTTAATTTATTAATTATCGACCTTGAATTTTATTTTATCCTTTAATGAAATTTATGTCAACCCTAATTGGATCTTTTTCTAAAGCCCTGAGAGCCAAGCCAATGACATTAGCAAATAAGATATTTTTTTCTTCTTTGGCTAAAATATTATCTTTCCCTATTTTAATTAATGGATCCCCTCTTTCGGTAAAAACCCCTGTTTGCTCAGAAACAACTTCAACAATTCCCGGTAATAAACTTGAACCACCCGCTAAAATAATTTTTTCAATTTTAAAACCATATTTTTCTTGAGTATATTCTATTACTTTTCTAACTTCCGCAGTGAGAATTTTAATTGTTTCTTTCAAAACATGGCCAAATTTTTCTGAAAGAAATCCTTCTTTAATTTTCAATTTCTCTGCTTCATCTAAAGGAATTCCACCCATGGCTTTAGCCACTTCTTTATTAAAACGATTACCAGCCAATTTTATATTAGTGGTAAAACGAGGACCAAGAGCATCAAAAACACTAATGATAGAAGTTCTAGCCCCAATATCTAAAATTAAATATCCTTTCCCTTTTTCGAATTTTTCAATTAATGCCCGAGCTAAACTTATCGATTCCATATCAAAAACAATGGGAATTAGTCCTGCTTTTTTTAAAACCTCTTTAAAACTCTCAACAATTTCTTTTGGTGAAGCAACAAGAAAAACTTCTTGTTCTTTTTCCTTTTTTTCTATGATCTTAAAATCAGTGTAAAGATCTTTTACGGAATAAGGAAAAATTGATTCGATTTTATAAGAAATTGCTTCTCTGATTTGTTCTTGAGTAAGATTAACTGGGACATCCATAATATAGTGAAAAACTTTAGATTCTGGTAAGGAGAAAAGAACATATCTGCTTTTAATTTTTTCTGGCTGACTTTTAGCAATAACTTCTTTTATTGATTTAATTAAAAGTTCTTTTTCTTTAATCACCCCATTTTCAACCAATTCTTTATTAGGAATTTCAATTCTCCCAAAACTTTTGACAGAAATCTTTTCATGCCTTTTTTCCAATTCTAAAACTTCTATTGAATAATCAGAGATATCTATCCCAAACCCTCTTTTTGGACCAAATAATATCATATCATTAAATTTAACGTAGGCCACCTAAAGCAGAAATATATTGATAAATTGGCGAAATAATGGCTAAAGCAACAAAAGCGACCAAAAGACCAATGATTACCAAAAGAAGGGGTTCAAAAGCAATGGTTAAATCTTTGGTGTCTCTTTCTAATTCTGCTTCATAAAATGAGGAAAGATACTCTAAAGATTCAACAAGATTTCCACTTCTTTCCCCCGCCGCGATTATTTTTGTAAAATTTTTAGGAAATTCTTTAGGAAAGCTCTCCATTGAAGTAGAAAGTTTTTCCCCTTTCCTTACCATTTCTAAAATTTTTTTAATTCTTTCTTTATAAACTTCATCTTGAGTAATTTCTGCACTTAAAATTAATGCTCTTTCTATTGGCATACCGCTTTTTAAAAGAAGACCAAGATTTTTAGAAAAATGAGAGAGGTTAATTTCTCTTAAAATTTTACCAACTATTGGCAAGGAAAGATCAATTGAGGAAAATATTTTTTTTATTTCTCTTTTTTTGGAAAGTAAAAAATATGAAACAATTAAAATTATAACCACTAAAAAGATAAAAGGAAAGTTTTTCTGAAAGAAATTTATTAACCAAACTAAAATTCTTGTCACTAAAGGTAATTTTATTTCTAAACGAGTGAAAAGTTGGGTTATTTTAGGTAAAAGAAAAGTAAAAAATGAAAGAAAGACAAAAAGGGCAGTAATAATTATCATCGCTGGATAAATTAAGGCAGAATTAATTTTCTTTTTAAATTCATATCGAGAAAGAAATAAATAATGAAGATGTTCAGAAACATTAGCCAATTGACCAGATTCTTCCCCTAATTTAATTAATCCCAAAAAGATAGGTGGAAATATTTCCGGATAAAATAAAAAAGCAGAATAAAGAGATGAACCTTCTGAGATTCTTTTTTTTATCTCTTTTAATGCTTCTTTAAGTTTTCTGCTTTTTGCTTGATCGATAAGAAAATCAAAAATTTCTGGTAGAGGTAAACCTGCTTTAGTCATTAATGATAAATTTTTAATTAAATAAATTTTTTCCAAATCGCTAACTCTCTCAAAAGGAAATTTTAATTTAAACCACTTTTTCTTTTCTTTTAAAGAGAGAATTAAATAACCCTTGGCTAAAAGGGTAGCAATTGCTTCGCTTCTATTAAAAGCTTCAATTTCACCTTTTTCAATTTTCCCTTCTTTTGTTGAAACAGTATAAGTAAAAATCATAAAATATAATTTACTCTTTTGTCACCCTAAAAACTTCCTCTAATGTTGTTAAACCTTTTAAAACTTTATTTATCCCATCCTCAATCATTGTTTTCATTCCTTCTTTTATTGCTTGTTTTTTTATCGTTGTTGAATCTGCTCTCTTCATAATCAAATCTCTAATTGATTCTGAAACTTCTAAAACTTCAAAGATTGAAATTCTTCCTAAATATCCAGAATTATAGCATAAAGGGCAACCCTTACCAAAATAAACTTTTATTTTTTGATTTTTTTCTAAAATTGAAATTAATCTTTCTAAAATTTCCGGTGATCCTTTCAATGATTCTAAAATTTCTTTTTTATCTAAAAAGCGCGAGCTAATACATTTTGGACAAATTCTTCTCACCAATCTTTGGGAAATAATTAAGTTTACTGAAGAAGCAATTAAAAATGGTTCTATTCCCATATTGATCAACCTTGGTAAGGCACTTGGGGCATCATTGGTATGAAGTGTTGATAAAACTAAATGTCCTGTTAAGGCAGCATTAACGGCAATTTTTGCTGTTTCATTATCTCTTATTTCACCAACCATAATGATATCTGGATCTTGCCTTAAAATTGATTTAAGTCCTTCAGCAAAGGTAAGATTAACTGCGGGATCAACCTGAATTTGATTTACCCCTTCAATATCATATTCAACTGGATCTTCAATTGTCGCAATATTAACCTCCCTTTTATTAAGAACTTTTAAAATCGCATATAATGTTGTTGTTTTACCTGAACCAGTTGGACCGGTGGCTAAAATCATTCCCCAAGGTTTTTTGATATTCCTTTTTACTTTCAAAAAATCTTCTTCAGAAAATCCTAAATCGTCTAAATCAAAACGCCTAACCCTTTCTGATAAAAGCCTTAAAACTGCTTTCTCTCCTTTTGTAATTGGAACTATCGAAACTCTAACATCAACTTTTTCTGAATCAAATTTTTTTGAAAATCTTCCATCTTGAGCAGCGCGATGTTCATCTATTCTTAACTCAGCTAAAATTTTTATCCTTGAAATTAAATGGTCATGAATTTCTTTTGGTAGTTCAACAACATCATGAAGAACCCCATCAATTCGATAGCGAATAACCGTTTTCAACTCTTGTGGTTCAATATGAATATCTGAGGCTTTGTTTTGATAGCCATATTCAATAATTGAATCGACCATTTTAATAATCGGTAATTCTTTTTTGGCTGTTGTTTCAATTTCCTCTAATCCCTTTTTAATTATTTCCTCAAATTCCTCTTTTAAAGGTTTTCTATATTTTAAAAGTGCTTCTTTAATATCCCTTTTTGTGGCGTAATATGGAATAATTTTTTCACCAGTTTTTTTAGAAAGATTAACAATAAAATCTAAATTTTTTGGATTGGCCATGGCAACCTTTAATCCGTCTTTATCTTTAAAAAAAGCAATTGCTAATTGACTTCGAGCCACTATTTCCGGAATGATTCTTAATATCTCTTCATCAATCACCTCTTCTCTTAGATTAACAAATGGAAAATTCAATTCTTTAGCAATCAATTTACCAAGTTCCTCATCTTCAATTAATCCTTTTTCAACCAAAACATCTTCTAAATCTTTTTTTTCTTCTATAGCTATTTTTTCCGCTTCATTAAAATCATTTTCTTTTATCAATCCTTTCTCTATTAAAATCTTTTTTAACTGCTCTTTTGGTAAACTCATATAATTATTATACCTTATTGTTTGAAATTATACCACCAATTTAAAATATCTTTAGCAATTCTTACCGCTGCTCCGCTCCCTTCGCCACCATTTTCAACAATAACTGTAATGACAATTTCTGGATCATTTAATGGGGCAAAGCAAGTAAATAAAGAATCTGGTCTCTCATTTCCTTTCTCAACAGTTCCAGTTTTTCCAGCGACAGAAATTTTTAAATCATTAAGATATCTAGCTGTTCCAGAAATCACTACCTCTCTTAAACTATCTTTAACCAACTTAAAATTTTCTTTCTTTAAAGGAATTTCTAAATAAAGTTGAGGTGTTTCACTTTTCAAAAAATGTGGTTTAAAAATTTTCCCTTCGTTAGCAACTGCTGAAGTTAAATTAGCAATTTGAATCAGGGTTGTTTTTATTTCACCATGGCCAATTGATAAATTGTAAGTATCACCAACAAACCATTCCTCATTTTTAAATTCCTTTTTCCAAGATGGTGTCGGAATAAATCCGTCTTTTTCAAAGGGATAATCAATCCCTGTTTTTTTTCCAAAACCAAATTTTTTTAAATATTCTGAAATTTTCTCTGGCCCTAACAATTCACCAACTTTATAAAAATAAGTATTCACTGATTCAGCTATCGCTTTTTTTAAATTTGTTAGCCCATGTCCACCCTTTTTCCAATCTGAGAAAAACCATTTTCCAACCTTTATTCCACCAGTACTCAAAAAAGTAGTTTTTTCATCAATCACTTTTTCTTCCAAAGCAGCCAAAGAAATAGCCATTTTAATTGTTGAACCAGGACGATATTCACCTTGAAGTGGTCTAAAAAGAAGTGGTTTTCTTGGATCATTAACAATTTTTTCAAAATCTTCTTTTGAAATTCCTTTAGCAAATAAATTATTATCAAAAAATGGATAACTCACCATGGCTAAAATTTCGCCATTTTTTGGGTTTAAGATGATACCCGCCCCTGCTTTTCCACCATAAGTTTTTGTCCATTTTTCTAAAGATTCAGCTAAAACTTTTTGAAGTCTAGCATCGATAGTCAAAACTAAATTCTCACCATCTTTTGGTGGCTCAAAGGCAACGATATTTTCTCCTCCTATTTTTTTTGGTTCAATTCTTTTTTTCCCTGGTTTACCAGAAAGAAGCTTATCATAATATCTCTCAAGGCCATATCTTCCAACTTCTTGTGTTGGAGAATAACCAAGTTCTAATTCTTCTTTATAAACTTTACTGGTATAGCCCAAAAGATGAGAAAATTCCCTCCCTTGAATATATTCCCTTATTTTTTTAGTTTCTAAAACAATTCCTGGCAAAAAATCCTTATTTATTTCAAAAAGAATTGCCTCTCTTAATGTCAAATTATCTTTAATTAAAATTTTATCTTTTTGATTTTCTTCATTTAAAGGAGGAATTTCTTTAATGATTTCTTTCAATTTTTTGAAAATCTCTTCCTTTCTTTCTTTAGGAAAATTTTTTGGAATAAGATAAAGAGAGAATTTTGGAACATTTTTTACCAATGGGATCATGTTTCGATCATAAATAATTCCTCTATTTGGCAAAATTTCTTCGATTCTAGCTTCGTTTCTCTCTGCCACCTTCGCCCAGTAATCTTTTTCTATTATTTGAAGAAAAAACAATCTAATAAAAATAGCGATGAAAAACAAAAAGAAAACAAAGAGAGAAAATTTAAGCATTTTCTCATTGATAGTCAGTCTTATTGCTTCCCCTTTCATTGCTGAAAGAGGCTCAATTTCATTTTCAACAGGTTTTTTGACAAAAATCTTTTTCTCCTCATCAAAGTTTGGGAAAATATTCCTCATATTTTTTTCTAAAGACAGAAAGTAAAAATAGGGTAAAAACTGTGTTTGAAAAAATGGAAAGAAAATATTTCGAATTGAAACTAATAAAAAATTTGTCAATTTTTAAAAGATAGGCAATAAAATTGATGATTAAAAATATGAGATTATAAAGAATAACACCGCCAGCGGAAAATATTATAAAAGAAAGAAAATTTTTCGTGGTAAAAATTTTTTCATTAGCAAAATTAATAATTAAAAAAGTAAGAAGAAAAGAAATGGTAAAAATTGGAATTTTAAAAATAGAAAAAAAATCTAAAAATAATCCTCCTAAAATTGGCCAAAGAAGCGAAATTTTATTTTTAAAAGTAGAAAAAAAGATAACAAAACAAAGGGTCGGGGTAAGAAAAATTTTCCCTAACAATTCAGTTTTTTCTAGGAGAGTAACTAAAAAAATAAAAAGTAAATGAAAGACTATTTTCATCCTTTTGGAATAACAATACTTAATATTTCAACATCATCTAATTTTATTGGGACTTCAATAATTGCTTGATAAAATAGACTGGTTGATTGAGATTTAACACTTTTTAAAGTTCCAACAAAAAGTCCTTTTGGAATTTGATATTCAAGTCCAGAAGTAAAAACTAAATCATTTTCTTTTATATTTTTATCTAAAGGAACAAAATCAAGTTCAACAACTAAACCATTTTTACCCCTTGCTAACCCTTCAACTTTATTTTCAATTTTTCCTTCTGGCGAAACAACAAGAACTGCCAATTTCACCCTTTCATCAAGAAGTGGTAAAAGATAAGAAAAATCATAACTTGTCTTCATTACCCTTCCAACAACTATTCCTTCTTTTACCGCAACAAAACCTTCTTTTACTCCATCTTTTTCTCCTCGATCAATAATAAACCACTCTATCCCCCCTTCCATTTTTTTTCCAATCACATTTGCCAAAATTGTTTGATAATTTTCCTTTTTTCTAAAATTCAATTCTTTTTTTAAATTCTCATTTTCTTCCTCAATCAATTTTAATTTTATATTTTCAACAATTAATCTTGCTATTTCTTTTTTTAATCTTTCGTTTTCTTCGATTAAATTTTTTTTAGTAAAAAGAAAATCTAAAGAGTTTGAAATTCTTTTATCAAAATGAAAAAAAAGTTTCTGAATTGGCAGAAATAGTTTGTTAATAAAAAATGGCTGTTTAAAAACTTGAAGGAAAAGAATTATTAAGACAATAATTCCAATAATAATAAATTTTTTATCCTTCATATTAAATCACTCTTTAGTTGAAGGAAGTAAAACACTCTTTAGATTTTCGAAATCTTCTAAAATAAAACCGAGACCTCTAATTACAGAAGTAGTTGGATCATCAGCAACATGGACAGGAATTTTTATTTTTTTATGGATAAATTTTGATAAACCTTTAAGTAATGCTCCACCACCAGAAAGAATAATTCCTCTTTCTAAAACATCGGCCACAAGTTCTGGAGGGGTTTTTTCAATGGTATCAGAAATTGCTTCAGTAATAAGTTCAATTGTCGGAGTAATCGCTTCCTTTATTTCTTCAACTGATAAAGAAATTTCTTTTGGTAAGCCAGTAATTATATCCCGACCTTTCACCCTCATTATCTGAGATTCTTTTTCAGAAGAGAGATTTCCAATTTTTATTTTTATTTCTTCAATTGTCTGTTCTCCAAGTAAAAGATTTGATCTTTCTCGAACATATTGAGCAATATTTTTATTCAATGTTTCGCCACCAATTTTCAAAGATTTAAAAGCAACAATCCCGTTTAAAGCAATAATCGCAATCTCGGTCAATCCACCGCCAATTTCAGCAATGAAATTACCAACCGATTCTGAAATTGGTAATCTTATTCCAATTGCTGCGGCGATTGGTCTTTCAACTAAATAAACTTTTCTTGCTCCAGCTCTTAAAACAACATCCTCAAAAGATTTTTTTTCAACTTCGGTAATATCAACTGGAACAGAAATGATTGCTTCTGGTCTAGTTAAGGAAAAAGCACTTAAACGAATTTTTTCAAAAACAGAAGAAAGAATTTTTTCTGTCACTTCAAAATCAACAATAATCCCGTTTTCCAATGGTTTTATTACCGAAACATAACTTGGTGCTTTTCCTAACATTTTTCTGGCGGAAAAACCTTGGGCAATAATCTGATTTGTTCTATTATTTATAGCTACAACCGTTGGCTGATTAACAACAATTCCTCTCCCTTTTAAATAAACTTTCATGTTGACCGTTCCAAGATCAATTCCTAAACTTTTTGAAAAAAAATCAAATAGACCCATAAACTTTATTATAGCAAAATTTAAAAAAATATCTATCTAATTTTTTCTATAATTTTGCCAAGTTCAAAAATTTCGTCTTCTTTTAAATAATTTCCTATGATTTGACAACCAATAGGTAAATTGTTTTTGGCAAAGCCAATCGGTAAATTTATAGCTGGTAAACCAGCTAAATTTACAGCCACAGTAAAAATATCAGAAAGATACATTTCCAAAGGTGTTTGTTTTTCATTTAATCTAAAAGCAGTTGTTGGTGTCGTTGGGGTAATTAATAAATCAACTTCTTTAAAAACATTTTCAAAATCTTTTTTAATTAAATTTCTTACCTTCTGCGCTTTAAGATAGTAAGCCTCATAATAGCCAGCGGAAAGAGTATAGGTTCCTAACATTATTCTTCTTTTAACTTCTTCGCCAAAATATTTTGTTCTAACTTCTAAATACCAATCATTAATGTTTTTTATTTTCTTTTCTTCAACTTTCACTTTTCCATATCTAATGGCATCATATCTGGCTAAATTGGCTGAAACTTCAGAAGACATGATGAGATAATAACAGGCTAAAGCGTACTCAGTATGAGGTAATGAAACTTCTTTAATTTTTATTCCTTGATTTTCTAATTTTTTTATTATTTCATCTATTTTCCCTTTAATTTCCTCATTTAATCCTTTAGTAAAATATTCTTTTGGGAGACCAATTTTAAAGTTTTGAATCCTCTTTAAATTTGCTTTCTCAGTTTTAAAATTTAAATCAATTGTTGTTGAATCAAGTTCATCTTTTCCTTTAATGATGTTAAAAATAATTTCTGCATCTTCAACTGTTTTTACTATTGGTCCAATCTGATCCAGCGATGAGGCCATAGCAATTAATCCATAGCGAGAAACAGAACCATAAGAAGGTTTCAAACCGACAACTCCACAAAAAGCGGATGGTAATCTAATTGAACCTCCTGTATCAGAACCTAAAGCACCTAAACAAAAATTTGCCGCCACCGCTGCTGCTGAACCCGAAGATGAGCCACCAGCGACATAAGATAAATGATGAGGATTTCTTGTTGGACCAAAGGCAGAATATTCGCCTGATGAACCCATAGCAAATTCATCAAGATTGGTTTTACCAATAATAATCGTCCCTTCTTTTTTTAGTTTTTCTATTACTGTTGCATCAAAAGGGGCAATATAGTTTTCTAAAATTTTTGAGCCAGCTGTACATCTTAGTCCTTCAACCAAAATATTATCTTTAACGGCTATTGGAATACCTGCCAATTTCCCAATTTTTTCTTTTTTTAAAATTTTTTTATCCATTTCTTTTGCTTCATTTAAAGCATTTTCATTTAAAGTAATGAAAGCGTTAATTTCTTTATCCTTCTTTTTAATTTCATTAAGACAACTTTTCAATAGTTCAAAACAAGAAAAAGCTTTTCCTCTCAATCTTTTTTCCGCTTCTTTAATTGTTAATTGATTTAAATTCATATCAATTTTTTAAAATACTTTTTTAATTTTAATAAAATTCCCTTCTTTTTCTGGCGCTTGATCTATCAATTTCTTAAATTTTTCATATTTCTTTATCTTATCCTCTCTTAAAACATTTTTTATTTTTTCAAAAACAAAAGGCTCCACTTTTTCTGTATCAACCTCATTTAATTTTTTAACAAAATTTAAAATTTGAGAAAGCTCTTTAGAAAATTTTTCTTTCTCTTTTTCAGTCAATTTTAACCGTGCCAAATAAGCAATATGTTCAACTTGTTTTTTACTAAGCATAACCGGCAAAATTACGAAATTTTATAAAAGTACGAAAATTGATTGATTAATTATAACCATTTAAAAACAAAAAAACAAGGCCTTTTTATATAATTTTTAGCCTGTGGAAAACTTGCCTTGACAAGAAGAAGTAGTGTAAATTGAAAATATCAAGGAGGGAAAACTAAAAAATCTCTCCTTGAAATCTAAAAAAAGGAGGTGAAAAACCATGAGTAAAATTCTAAAATCTGTCAAAGAGACAGTGGAAAAAGAAAAGCTCATATCCGCTTCAGCTAACGTCCAGAGTGATTGCTCCAGTTCTTGTAGTGACGATGCTTACTGTGACGATTACTCTGATTCATATTCTGATGATGGCGATAATGATTAAAAAAGAGGGGTATATCACAAAACAGATACCCTCTCAAAACAAAAAAGGAGGAAGAAATGCTTTGTAAAAAACGAACAATCATTATCCAGCCAGTCGGTATCCGGTGCAATCTCGCTTGTAAGTATTGCTACCATGGGAAAAGAGAAATAAGCACAAAGACGGTTATTTCCGAGGAAGTCCTTCAACAGATTTATCGGCAAAGTGCCGAAATCGCGGAAAATGTAACCTTCCTCTGGCATGGCGGTGAACCGCTTTTAGCGGGGATTGATTTTTTCGAAAGAGCACTAGATCTTCAGCGATCAGTAAGATTCATTGGTAGGGTCCGCAATACTATCCAAACCAATGGTACGCTCATTGATGAAGAGTGGACTAAACTTTTTGTGAGGCGACAGATGGGCGTAAGTATCAGTATCGATGGCCCAAAAGAGCTCCACGATATCAATCGAGTAGATTTCGCCGGCTGCGGTTCGTTTGATCGGGTCATTCAAGCAATTCGATTTCTTCACTCTGGCGGTAAGACTCATATTGGTTCGGTAGTATTAGTCACTAAAACCAACGTGGCTTATCCGGATGAAGTATACCGAGCCCTAAAAAACTCGGGACTTTCAAGTTGCGCCTTTCATTTCTGTTCAGAGACAAATGATGGGATATCTCATCTTATTCCTACCATAGAAGAAGGAATAAGATTTTTCCGAAGGGTCTTTGATCTTTGGATGAGAGATGATGACCCAAGCTTTCGGGTTCGCAACTTTCTCAATGTTCTCCGTGTTCTCTATGGTGGTCAGCCCCTCGATTGCGCTTCTCTTTATGGCAGTTGTCATCGGTTTGTCGGTATCAATAACCTAGGGGATGTTTACTTCTGCCACCGACTCGCTACCCGTTCGGAGTTCAGATTGGGAAACATCCTCGAAAAGCCATTAGCACAAATTCTTAGCGATGCTAAACCACTCTATGCCGAGGCGAACAATATTCCAAACGAATGCTTCTCATGCGAATGGTTTCCTGCTTGCGGTGGTGGTTGTCCCTATGAAAGACTGATGGCTGGTGGAAGTTTTAACACCCGACATCCAGAATGCGAACTGAAGGTCAATCTCTTTTCCTACATAAAAAAATATGTAGGGAAATGAGAAATAGGGTGTCCGAAAGGACACCCTATTTTTTTATTTAACCAAGAATTTCTTATTTTTTTCTTATCACCATCTCTACAATACTATGAGTGTGAGGAAGCGGCTTTTTATCTTCTACTATTCTTTCTGAGTAATGTAATATTTCAAACCCTGATTGAAAATATTTTTTAAGTTCGTTTT
>Ga0272449_1000348_pt1 | contig 55460 bp, 51 predicted proteins | sample YNPCB0241_FD_198679 | JGI IMG/M metagenome (GOLD analysis project Ga0272449, IMG submission 198679) | Hot spring sediment microbial communities from Yellowstone National Park, WY, United States - YNP-CB-024-1 | ecosystem: Environmental > Aquatic > Thermal springs > Hot (42-90C) > Sediment...
AACTGGCCGAATTGAGGGGCGAATACAAAAAAGCGGAGTGGGGCAATCAAATTCGTTCCTACGTCCTTCATCCGTACCAAATGGTCAAGGACCATCGCACGGATTACGAAGTGGGTAATACCCAAGCCGTCTTGGATGGTGATCTTGATGGCTTCATTGAAGCCTACTTACGCCAAAGCGCGCGGTCGCACTATGCTTCTGCAACACCGTAAATTAATCGGGCGCCGTTTTCCCGGCGCCCGATTTTTTTAATCCAACACTTTGGCCAGTTCAAATAAGCGTAGATCTATTGGCTTTTTGTTGTTAACCACCTCTTCAAGGGGGGTTGTCGTCACCTCACCGCGGATCAATCCCACCAATACCCCCGTCTCACCACGTTCAATGGCTTCGGTTGCACCGGCGCCCAAACGGCTGGCAAGAATGCGATCATAGGCGCTGGGGTTACCTCCGCGTTGCACATGCCCCAGAATGGTTACCCGCAAATCAAAACCCAACCGCTCATGATGCTGTTTAAAGTATTCGGCCAGACCTTCGGCATTGTAACGCGCACCCTCGGCTACTACGACCAACGCATGTGCTTTTCCACGTTCATAAGCGCGGATCAGACGCTGAGCAATTTCCTCCGGATCCACCTCCACCTCGGGTATCACCACTGCCTCGGCGCCCCCTGCAATCGCCGACATTAGCGCCAAGTAGCCGCAATCTCTTCCCATCACCTCAACTAAAAACGCCCGCTGATGCGAAGACGCCGTTGTCTTTAACCGATCAATGGCTTCCAAGGCAATGTTTAGCGCGGTATCTACCCCAATGGTAATATCTGAACCGTAGAGATCGTTATCAATGGTTGAGGCCACACCTACCACCGGGAATCCCAAACTATGCAGAGCATACGATCCGGTTTGAGACCCATTACCACCGATGACAACTAGCGCTTCAATGCCATGTTGATTAAGCGTCCGGATGGCTTTAAGTTGTCCGGCTTTGGTCTTGAACTCCAGCGACCGCGCACTGCCAAGGATGGTGCCCCCGCGCTGGATAATCCCACCCACATCACGCGCGGTCAATGGGATCACCTTGCCGTCAATAAGACCCTGATATCCCAATTGCACCCCAAAGACTTCCCAACCACGATAAATACCGGTACGCACCACCGCCCGAATCGCCGCGTTCATCCCCGGCGCGTCCCCCCCACTGGTTAGTACTGCAATCCGTTTCATAAGTCCCTCCGCAAATGATCACTTAACGGCGTAGATTTTAACACACAAAAACCCCAACTCGGTCGGAAAATGACCCTCAGGTCTGAACAAATTATATGCCCTATGGACGACCTCTTGCTTTTGACCTTGTATGGAGTATACTATCACGCAGATCAAACATCTAATCGGTGCGAAAAGATTAAGTTTACTTTTAGGACAGGCGATTAAAGGTATGATCGGTAGAACAACGGGTGCGGAAGAACTGGATATGAAAATTGAGTCCCTGATGGAACGCCTGCCACAGAGTTACACGTTGGTGGAACGTGAACTCATTATGCGGGCCTATCGCTTTGCCGAAGAAGCCCATCGGGGACAAAAGCGCGCCTCAGGGGAACCCTATATCACCCATTGCGTAGAGGTCGCCGCTATCTTGGCCGAATTACAGGTGCCGCCGGTCATGATCATGGCCGCATTGCTCCATGATACGGTTGAAGATACCCATGTCACCTTAGAAGACCTGCGGCGAGAATTCGGTGATGAAGTCGCCCACTTGGTAGATGGTGTGACCAAACTCTCTAATCTACCTCGACTCTCACCCGACGAGAAACCCGCCCGTGAGGGTGAAACCACGGCAGAGATCAGCACTTACCCCCGTCCTAAGAAGAGTGATTTGACAAACGAGACGCTGCGCAAAGTTTTTCTGGCGATGGGGGACGATATTCGCATCGTGCTGATTAAACTGGCCGATCGTTTACACAACATGCGCACTCTGGGCTACCTGCCGGAAGAAGAGCGCCGCCGTATTGCTCAGCAGACCCTGGACATCTTTGCCCCCTTAGCTAACCGCCTGGGGATTTGGCAAATCAAATGGGAACTAGAGGATTTGGCATTTCGCTACGTCAATCCGGAAAAATACCGCGAGATCGCCGAAAAACTGGCCGAGCGGCGTGAAGATCGCGAGCGCGAGATTCAGCAGATTATCGCGCGCCTGAAAAAGGTGCTTGAGGAAAACGGGATTAAAGCCGAGGTCACCGGGCGCCCCAAACACATCTACTCGATTTATCGCAAGATGGTGGATCGCGGCAAAACGTTTGATATGGTGCGCGATCTGCGCGGGGTGCGCTTGCTGGTCGAAGACAAAGCCACTTGCTATGCCGCCCTAGGCGTTATCCATGGGCACTGGCGCCCCATCCCCCAAGAGTTTGACGATTACATCGCCGCCCCCAAGGATAACTTTTATCAATCTCTCCATACTGCGGTCATTTACGATGACGGCAAACCGCTCGAAGTCCAGATTCGTACCTACGAAATGCATCAGAACGCGGAATATGGTATTGCTGCCCACTGGCGCTATAAAGAACGCAGTCCCCGCGATGAACTTTATGAGCAGCGTATCAACTGGCTGCGCAAGACTCTGAGCGAGTGGCGCCAGGAAGTCATGGACGCCCAGGAGTTTGTGGATGGGCTTAAAAGCGACATTTTCCAAGATCGGGTATACGTGTTCACACCGCGGGGCGATATTGTGGATTTACCGGCTGGTTCGACACCGATTGATTTCGCTTATTACATCCATACTGAAATCGGTCACCGCTGCCGCGGGGCAAAAGTCAATGGCAAATTAGTCTCATTGGACTATACTCTCAAAACCGGTGATCAAGTTGAAATCCTCACCGCCAAGCAGGGCGGCCCTAGCCGTGACTGGTTGAACCCTGCTCTGGGGTTGGTCAAAACCCAGCGCGCTATCTCCAAAATCCGCGCCTGGTTCAAACACCAAGACCGCGAGCAGAACATCCACCAGGGGCGGGCCATGCTGGAGAAAGAACTCACCCGCTTGGGTATCAAAGACGTAGACATTGAAAAACTAGCCCAATCGTTTGACTTCCGCAGTGCAGACGACCTCTATGTAGCCATCGGGTGCGGCGATATCCCTTTGGGGCGAGTGATAAACCGCATCAGCGATATTGCCCCTAAGAAAGACCCTCTGCTGGTTCAGGTGCCCGCCCGTGAACCCAAACCTTCCGACGGTGGAGCCGAAATCTCGGTCTTAGGAGTAAAGGGCTTATTAATCAACTTCGCTCGCTGTTGCAAGCCCTTGCCCGGCGATGAAATCATGGGTTATATTACCCGCGGACGAGGTGTTACGGTGCACCGCCGCGATTGTCCTAACTTCCTGCGCATTCAGGAACGCGAACGAATTGTTAAGGTTACCTGGGGCGAAACACAGCGCACCTACCCGGTGACGATTGAAATTAAAGCCTATGACCGCCAAGGGTTACTCAGTGACATTTCTAAGATTTTCGGCGATGAGAAAGCCAATGTCTTGAACCTGAGTACCCGCGTCACCCACAATCTCGCATCCATTCGCGCCATCATCGAAATCAGGGACATTGTCCATCTCAGTCGTGTTCTCAATCGGATTGAGAATCTTCCTAATATCATGGAAGCGCGCCGCCTGATCGAATAGAACACCTAGTCCATTCCGGAGGATTAAGGCGTGAGTACCTTATTATCGGTAGATGAGGTTCGTCATCACATCCTATCGCAACTCAATCCTCTCCCTGTCGAAACCATATCCTTGGAGCAAGCCTTTCGGCGAGTATTGGCAACGCCTATTCTGGCACCCTTTGACCTTCCACCCTTTACTAACAGTAGTGTAGATGGCTTTGCCGTTCGAGCCTCTGATGTCAAAGAGGCTTCTCCCTCGCATCCGGTTGAATTACAGGTGTTCGCCGATATCCCCGCTGGAATCTCGCCCCACTTTACGCTTCCTCCGGGGCATGCCGCTCGTATCATGACGGGTGCCCCTCTGCCGGATGGCGCCGACGCCGTGGTGCCAATAGAGAACACCAATCTGTCATTCCATGACCAGGCCACCCAGCCTCCCCATTCCGTCCAAGTCGTTGCCCCGATAAAACCCGGTGAAAACGTTCGCTCTCGCGGCCAGGATATTGTTCGTGGTCACCCCGTCTTTGAACCTGGGCATCGCTTACGTCCCCAGGACATCGGTCTACTGGCAGCATTAGGTATCTCCCACGTCGAAGTCTATCGTCAACCACATCTTGGCGTTTTTTCCACCGGCGACGAACTCATTCCCCTTGGCGCTACACCCATCCCGGGAAAAATTTATGACTCCAATCGCCTGATGTTAAAAATGCTGATTGAGCAAGCGGGGGGTAAGGCCATAGACTTGGGCATCGTCACCGATACATTAGACAATGTCCGAACAGCCCTGGATGCCGCACGTCGCAACAAAGTTGACCTCGTTCTAACCTCAGGCGGGGTCAGCGTTGGTGCATTCGATGTTGTGCGTCACCTGATCGAGCAGGAAGGCGAACGCCATCTCTGGCGAGTGAACATGCGCCCCGGGAAACCCATTCTATTTGGGCGATATCATGAGCTACCCATCCTTTCTCTGCCCGGTAATCCGGTATCCGTCTTTGTGGGCTTTTGGGTGTTTGTTCGTCCCGCCATAAATCGCTTAGCAGGGCTTCCGCTCGTTCCACCTCCCCGGCTCAAAGCGGTCCTCGAGCACCCGGTCGAATCCGACGGGCGCGAGAGTTACCTGCGAGCGATAGTAAGTTATACGAATGGGCAGCGTCTGGCTCGCCTCGCTGGCCACCAGGGATCCGGGAACTTGTTCGGGCTGAGCCAAGCAAATGCTTTACTGATTATCCCGGCGGGTGTAAAATCTTTGCCCACAGGTCACGAGGTAGATATCTGGCCTTTAGATGATTCTTTGATGTAGAGGGGCAATCTTGAAACGTTCAAGTCTTTTTATCCTTGTTTTAGCCCTTATCGGATTAATAGATTCGCTTTACCTCACCTGGATCAAGATTAGCCATACTGAGGCCCTATGTCTGCCGGGAATCGGCAATTGTGATATTGTCAATAATAGCCGCTACGCCGAGATCATGGGCATACCCGTCGCCGCGCTAGGTGCCTCGGCCTATTTGACTATTCTATTGGTACTTGGGATTGGATGGCGCCATCCTTCAGGGAAGGAATTTGCCAATCTAGCGTTATTCGGTTTGACGTTAGCCGGAACAGGTTATTCAGGTTACTTGACTTACCTGGAATTTGCGATTATAAAAGCGATTTGCCCGTTCTGCCTGCTTTCGGCAATCGTTATGGGGTTATTATTCATTATCGCCACCGCCCGACTGTTCAAGGCATAAGGGGCAACACTATAGAGGAGGAAAAATACATGCCCAAGATTCGCTGCCATTACATTGATTGCGCATTCCTTGATGATGGATACTGCAGTGCAGCCCTTATTGAACTTGATCCGGATTCGGGATGCATGACCTATTCCCCCACTACCGAAACACCTGTAGAGGAGGAATGGGAAGAGGAAGAACTCGAAGAAGAGTGGGAGGATTTGGAAGATTTGGAGGAAGAGGAAGAAGAGTGGCTGGATGATGAAGAGGAAGAGTACTAAGCCATACCTGAAACTTTCCAAGTAAAATACCTCTCCCTCTCCCAAGCCCCGGGATACATGCCGGGGTTTTTGGTGTATAAAGATGTAGCAAACTCTATGGATAACGAGATCCGTAAGCATTTTCGCTTCAACTTTTGGGTCAACCTGCTCGATGGAGGCTTTTTCGGTTTTGCCTTTGGCTTTGCCTCCCTCTCCACGGTGCTACCCCTTTACATTGCCACAATGAGCGATTCGGCGCTCCTGGTTGGCTTAGTGCCTGCGATTCACACCGTAGGATGGCAGTTGCCCCAACTTTTTACGGCTCAGAAAGTTCAGGCTCTAAACCGCTTCAAGCCCTGGGTGCTCTTCATGACCGTGCATGAGAGGATACCCTTTCTCTTTTTGAGCCTGATCGCCTGGTTCAGCCCGCTATTGGGGAAGAGCACCGCCCTTTGGCTTTCCTTCATTGCCCTCACCTGGCAGGGTTTAGGGGGAGGATTCACCGCCAATGCCTGGCAAAACATGATCGGGAAAATTATCCCACCCGAATATCGGGCTACGTTCTTCGGCCTACAATCGGCTGCTGCTAATCTCTTGGGGAGCGCTGGTGCTGCAATCGCCGGTCTAATCCTGGAACGTTTGGTATTTCCGGGTAATTTTGCCCTCTGCTTTCTTTTGGCTTCGATGATGATGGGACTCTCATTTTTCTTCATCAGTCTAACACGTGAACCTCCCCACACGATCGAAGCCCCCATACCGGACTCCAAGGCTTTTTGGTCTGAGGTACGTGCCATCCTCAAGCAGGATAAATCCTTTACCTGGTTTCTGGTGGGACGAATCATCTTTCAATTTTCGATGATGGCGTTCGCCTTTTATAGCGTTTATGCTGTCCAGGAACGTGGTCTTGGAAAATTTGAAGCCGGTATAATGACCAGCGTTTTGTTTATCACTCAGGTCATTGCCAATCCCCTCTTGGGGTGGTTGGCAGATCGGTGGAAGCGTCAACCGGTTCTGGAACTTGGTGCCCTCGCGGTGGTTCTGAGTGCCCTTTTGGCCTGGCTGGCACCATCCTTAACCTGGTTCTATTTAGTCATGATCCTAACCGGTATTGCTAACACCGTTTTTTGGGCCATTGGTTTGGCCATTACACTGGAATTTGGGCCAGAGGCTCAACGTCCCACGTATGTTGGACTCGCCAACACCCTCATTGCCCCGGCGGCAGCACTTTCACCCCTTGTAGGGGGTTGGTTAGCCGATCAATTCGGCTATCCGGCCACCTTTGCCGCATCTGCCTTCTTGGGTCTCGGAGCTCTGAGCGTACTACACTTCTTTGTCCGTTCCCCAGAACGCGAGCGTCAAACTTCTGTATCTGCCACCTCAGGGTAGCCAAGCAGGGAATGCGCCCTCTTTGGCTATGACTCTAGGCTGGTTGACATCCCGCCACCACACTACAATTTGGGGTTGTGCATCTGAAGAAGAAAGATCAATCTGTTGATAGACCAGCGCACGCCCCGCAGGTTCCCACTGATATCCTGCAGCGTTGATCATTACCTCAGTCATGATCGGCACCCCCTCTGTTGCCGTATCGAGCGATTCAACGGGAAATAACCAAAGTTGCTTGTTCACCGGGCCGTTGAGGATGCGCATCCCAACCACAAGCCACTGTCCATCTGGCGATTCGGCAGGAATGCTGACATCCCAGGTTTGAGACATACCGGCAAAAAGACGGCGTGTAGTCCGGTTTTCCAAATCGGCTACATACGCCTCATGATATGGAATTAATCCAGCATTATTTTCAACAATAAAAAACAAGCGTTGGCTATCCCAAGACCACCGCGGTCGTTGGCTCACATTCGTGGGGATGAGCGCATTCTCCCGTCCTTCTCGCCCAACAATGCGAATGCCCTGTGCTTGTTCATCATAAGCGGCTAAAAAATTTCCATCGGGAGACCACGTGGGTTGGCTTAGCGCGACATTGGGAGCATCCAGCACTTGAATTAAGCGGCGCTCATCAAAGTCGTAACTCCAAATTGCCGAGCGTATTTCACCTCCGGCTTGAGTCATGCGTATAAATGTCACCCATCTTCCATTTGGGGACCAAACAGGATAACGGCAACTGTCCCGCCCACAAGATGAGAGAACGCGCTGATCTTGTCCCGCGCGATTGACCAGACCGATATCCGTCCCACCCTGAGCATTACGCATACTGAACGCAATATATTTGCCATCGGGGGAAGCGGCAAATTCCAACACTTGTCCCCCCGTATGCGTCAGTTGTTTAACATCACGCCCATCAAGGGTGACGCTGTAAACTTCAGGGGACGCATTGGGGGTTCCCAAATAAAGTAAGCGCGGTGCGCGAACATTTATGGTGAAACGAACCTCTTGATTCGCCAACCCTCTTTGGTCTATCTTCCAACCCACACGCAGTCCCAGGGTATACACCTGATCAGGTTGCAATCCGGTCTGTGGCCAAAACCATAACTGCCGTCCATGCCACTCAAAACGTCCCTTAACCGAAGGTTCAAGGTACCAGGCCGCCTCCACCTTGGATCTCTCCACGGATCCGGGAAACTCTAAAATAATGGGTCCCATCTCCCCAATGCTTCCCTCATCAGGCAAGCGAAGAGAAGGTGGAAAGTCCGCACTGGCTCTGTATAGCCAGAAGCTAATCCATCCCGTTATAAGTACGATCAAAGCCACCCAAAACCAGCGTCTCTGCTTCAACATAGCAGTATGTAACTCTATCTCGAGATCTTAAAATGTTGTGGGGCAAATCGCCTGTTTTTGTCAGGCTAGCCCCTACGTGATTAGTTCCCAAAAGGTTTCCTCTATGCCATTACTGGCACCTTACTCAATTGAGGGCGTGTTAAGCGCCCATGACAACGATCACATTGGACAATTTGCTCACAACGACATTCCGCTAACTTCTAAGGCAAAGGTGTAGCAGAGGGTGTCACAGTGAAAGTGGGAGATGTTGTACCTGCGGGGGTGCTCGTGGGAGCGCGGGTTGGCGTAGGCGTGACAATGTTAACCGGGATGATTAACTTCTGCCCCACAAAAATCTTATTTTTGTCCTCGAGTTTATTTTCCCGCATAATCGCATCCACGGTACTGTTAAAGCGGGCCGCAATGATGTCCAACGTATCGTTGGCCACCACATAATATTCAATCCGCGTCCCTCGTGGCAAGTTGGTCGGTAGGGGTGTGGCCGTAGGCAAAGTCTGACCCGGGATCGGGATCAGGATTTTATCCCCCACTCGAATTGGACACTGATCAAGTGGGAAGTTGTTAATCGCCAATAGTACCAACAAATCAACGTTGTACTTAATGGCTAAATCGTAGCAGGTATCCCCTTCCTGAACCGTGTACTCAAAGGGCGCATTGGGGGTTGGGGTTTCGGTAGGTAGTGGGGTCTCAGTAACCGTGGGGGTATTGGAAGGCGTAGGCGTAGGTTGGGTTGGGCTTGGTGTCGCCGTTGCGGTCGCCGATGGGGTTGGCGAGGCGAACAGTGCCAATAGACTACCCCGGTTCGGACCGGTCAGCGAAACGATGAGAATGATCACCCCAACAACAACGAGAAGAATTGCCAGTCCCCAAATAATAAACGGCATCATCTGTTGGCGACGGCGATATGCCTCGATGACGTTTTGGGGGGATTGTTTTCCAGCCATGATTTTTATCCTTTTCCTTGTGTTAGGTTTTGGATGATACACACCCGTGTCTAAAAGAGGGTAAATACACGTTTTGTCAACTGAAGTGATTCTACCAAAAAACCTAAGGCTCACATCTCCTCAACCAAAAACCAGACCTTTGGATTGCCCATGTTATAATCTCTGCAAGTAATTCATCCAGATAACTTTTGGAGGCCTCACAATGGAAATCGAGCATACTACCTATAAACGTTGTGATCTCGTCAAGGTTAAAGGTCGCTTAGATAGTGCCAGCGCACCTGAATTTGATGAGAAACTCAAGCAAATAACCAATTCGGGGCGCTATCGCATTGTCATTGACATGGGAGACCTCCAATTCATTTCCAGTGCCGGGCTTCGTGCCCTGATCAGCGCCCAAAAGGTTTGTCGTCGTTATAACCGGGGTGAAGTGGTATTGACCAATGTGCCGGAGAACATTAAAGCCGCGCTCGATTTAGCCGGTTTTACCAGGTTATTCAAAATCTACCCCGACGTGGTGTCGGCCGTAGCCAATGTTTGAGTCCTATGCCGATGCGCTAATGCCTAAATTCACCTTTCCAGGGCGGTACGAAAGTCTCGCCCAGATCGCCTCTCTGATTCGCCGGGCAACTCAAGAACTGGGGTTAAGTTCTTTGGACTCTTATACAGTTGAAATGGCTGTGGATGAGGCCTGCACCAATATCATCGAGCACGCCTATGGTGGTGAGGGTCATGGCGACATCGAATTGGAATATCAAATTGAGTCCGATGCGCTTATTATCATACTACGAGATCACGGCAAACCCTTCAATCCTAAAAAAGTTCGTCCTCCCAAGAGGGATGCTCCCTTAAAACGACGCCGTAATCATGGTTTGGGGCTTTACTTTATCTATCAATGGATGGACGACGTTCGGTTTGAGTTTAGCGAGGGCACAAACACCCTCACGATGGTTAAGCGAAAGAAATAAAGGCCCTTGGGTCACCCTATGGCCACACCCGAAAGAATCCCAAATTTTGAAGAGGTCGTCCGCCTCGGGGAACATCTGTTAGGGCTTCCCAACACGCTCGCCCAAATCGAGACAATCAGCCAGTACCTCCAAGAAAAAATAGAAGGGCAGTGTTCTTTTTGGTTCGCCCAGCCTCATTATCCTCTACCTGGTGAACCGGAAATTCCTCTGCTTAGCGACCCATCCTCACCCATTCTAGCCAAACATTGTGCCCATCAACGCTCTCCCATTCTAACGGACAATCCTGACTCTACCACACCAGCCTCCAGCCCTTGTGCAATCGGTCTCCCCCTAATCCTCCGAGAGACGTTCCTAGGGGTTCTTTTGGTATTTCGTGAACACCCCTTCCATCAAGACGAAATCCGGTTTCTGGAATTTCTTTCCGCACACCTTGCGCTGGTCTTCCAAGCCTTTCGCCAGGAACGCATAAAGATCTGGCGCACCGAGCAACTGGCCCTGGTTCGCGCTATTACAGCACAAATCACACGCTTCACGGATGTCATTTCACTCTGTCACCAAATTGCTCACCAAATCCAAGAAGCATTTGACTTTTACTATGTAGGTCTTTTTGAAATGGATGAAACCTCGGGGGTGCTTCGTTTTTGCGCCAGTGCTGGCAAAGATACCCCTAAGTATCATCAGGATTTTGACACCATTCACCTCGGCCAAGGCATTGTGGGGAATGTAGCCCAAACCGGCCAGGAAATTGTTGCCCGAAACGTTCAGATGGAACCCCGTTATCGTTTCAGTTCGGCTTTACCTCATACGCTTTCCGAAGCCGCATTTCCTATTCGGCATGGTGAACGCCTTCTTGGCGTTTTAGATTTACAAAGTGAACGCCCCAACGCCTTTCACGAATACGACCTGGTGCTATTTCGTTCCCTTGCCGATACTATCGCGATTGCGTTCGAAAGTATCAAACTCTATCAAACCCTAGCCCACCGTGCCGACCGCATTTCTGCCTTGCTCGAGATCAGCCATGCGCTAACTTCCATTTTGGACTTAGACCGCCTTTTGGAGGAAGTCGTTAAGGCCATTCAGCGTTGGTTCGGTTACCCGTATGTGCACTTGTTTAGCGTCCATCAAGGACGACGAAAAATTTTTTACGAAGCCGGAAGTGGAGCACGTAGTAAGGCTTTTGAAGAGCACCAGGTAAGTTATGATCTGGATGACCCAACCGGGATCATTCCCTGGGTAGCCCGAGAGGGCAAACTCTATTTAGCCAATGACGTTGAAACCGACCCCCTGTACCGCCCTTCACCCCTCCCCCCCGAAACAACGCAATCTGAACTTGCCATTCCATTAGCCTATGGTGGTGAGGTGCTTGGAGTTTTGGATCTCCAATCCGATCATCGTAACGCCTTTGATCCCGAGGACCTCCCTTACCTTGAAGCACTGGGGGCGAGTATTGCCATTGCTATGCGCAACGCCATGCTTTACCGCGCGGAATCATGGCGGCGCCAGGTTGCCGACTCTTTCCGTGATATTGCCGGCTTAATTTCAGAGAACATCCATTTAGATGAGTTACTCGAACGTATTCTAGCCGAACTGGAACGCAACCTGCCTTGTGAGGCGGCTGCAATCTGGTTATTAGAAGAGCCCTACCGTCCCGAAACCCTTAACCCACCCACCCTTCGGCTAGCCGCCGTCCATGGCATTACCGCCCAACAACTTGAATGGATCACCGCCCAAGATGAAATCCAGAAATGGTTAGAGAGCGCCTTGGCTCAAACCGAGCCGATCATTCGCCGCCCACTTGATCCATACGATCCGTTGGGACTGGCGTTAGAATTCCCGCCCGATTACTCTGCCATTCTTGCCCCTTTGAGAGCAGGAGGACAACCTTTGGGATTGCTTCTACTCAGTCATCACACAGCGGGCCGCTATGGAAGCGAGGCTCTTCTCATTGCATCGACATTGGCCAGTTATGCCGCCGTAGCCATACAAAACAATCGCCTTTTCACCTCGGCTCAGGAACAAGCATGGATCTCCACCATCTTACTTCAAGTTGCAGAAACCAGCCAAGCCCTGCGTTCGGCGGATGAACTGGCCGAAACCTTAACACGCTTAATCCCGCTTTTGGTTGGTGTCAAACAATGCGCAATTTTTGTGTGGGATGAAGCACGACATGCCTTTTTTCTACTCGCCGAGCACGGCTTACCCTCTTCATTTTCTCCCCATACCCCATTTGATAATCGGATTCCGGCTGTGGCGCGCTTGCTAGAAACTAAAAGCCCGATTTTCATCCAAGACCCCGCCGAGGAACTGGCCTTTTGGGGTGTTGATTTAGAGACGAGCCAGGGCATTTACTTGATACTGCCCCTGCTTAGCCGAGAAGAGATTCTCGGCGCTCTACTCATCGGATACTACCCCGAACGGGTCTCGAACGATTACCCTATGGACCCTCAGTTCTTTGCCATTCTCCAAGGCATTGCCCAACAAGCCGCCATGGCATTAGAAAACATTCGCCTTCTTGAAGCCCGTCAAGAAGAAGCCTACGTCACAGCAGCGTTACTACAAGTGGCACAAGCCATTGTAAGCCAGTCGAACTTGGAAGACATCTTGGACACAACGGTGCATCTCATTCCTATCTTAGTAGGAGCCGAGGCATGCGCCATCTATCTCTGGGATGCGGAGCGCGAGGAATATCACCTCATTAAGGCATTCGATCAACAACATCATCATTTAACCGAATTGGAAGGCACGCGGTATCCCCGAGGAGAAGCGCCGGTTCTTGATTTTCTCCACCAATATGACACATTAGTTGCCTGTCCTCTTCACCACAGCAACCTACCCGTAACTGAGTGGGCAAAGCATCCTTTGGTAGCCGACGAGGCTACAGAAGCCGATGCAACATATCGGTTGCTTGGCATCCCCCTTTCAATCAAAGGGGAACGGTATGGGGCGCTTCTGGTTCGTGATGCGCTCTATCCGACAGCCTCACAGGAACACCGCCTGGAAATCATCACCGGTATTGCCCAGCAAGTTGCTTTAGCCATCCAAAATGAACATCTAAACCGTGAAATGCTCAAGCGAGAACGTCTAGAACGCGAAGTCCAGGTTGCGCGTCAAATTCAGAAAACATTTCTCCCGACCCGCTTGCCCACGCATACCGGCTGGGATCTCCACGTCTATTGGGAAACAGCTCGTCAGGTGGGTGGGGATTTCTATGATATCATCCGTCTTCCTCAGCATCGTTGGGGTTTAGTCGTTGGTGATGTTTCGGACAAAGGGGTTCCTGCAGCACTGTATATGACGGTCGCGCGGACTCTTATCCGCGCTTTCGCCCTTTCGGGTCAGCCATCACCGGCGAGGGTTCTCCAGAAGGTCAACCGCTCTCTGCTTTTTGACTCACCCGATGGCTTATACGTCACCGCAATTTACACCATCCTCCACCTTGAAGAGGGCAGAATTGAGTTTGCCAACGCAGGACACAACTGGCCACTCATTCTCCGCGCGAACGGCGATGTTGAAACCCTGTCGTCAAGTGGAACAGCGCTTGGCATTTTGTCGCAAATACGCTTAGAAAATCAGACGGCTTTACTGCTACCGGGTGACTTCTTATTGCTATATACCGATGGCTTAACTGAGATGTTTTCAGAAGAAGGCGAAGTTTTCGGCGAAACGCGGTTTATACATACTGTTAGAAACGCCCCCCGTTTCAGCGCAGAGGCGCTTGTTGAATATATAAAAGCCACGATTGAAGATTTCAGGGGATCAGCCCCCCCATCCGATGATTCAACGTTGTTAGTAATCCACCGGAAGGGCGGTTCTGGAGTTCAACCTCAGCGTCCAAAGAATAGCGCCCACCACACCTCCCACGGAGGAACCGGCTGAGTGATCGGCGTTGGAGTACTAATTATAGACGTTTGAGCCGTCCGCAGTGGGACGAGAATGATCGGATTCTCGCCGGGCTTGACCATATTGGCCTGATTTCGTGCATAGGCTTCTACAGCGGCCTCTGAGGTCGCATATGCCTTTTGAGTACCCAGCGCCTCAATGGTTTGTTGCAATGCGGTAACCTCTACCTGGATCTGATCCCGTTTTTGACTAAGACGGTTAAGTTGAACCAAGCGCTGATTTAAGTCCACCAGGAAAAGGAAGAGCAGGATGAGAATACCTAAAATGAGAAATTGGCGTGGTTTCCAACGAGATAAATCCATGCTTATATATTAACCTAAAGAGGGGGTTATCACAAGATAAAACAGCCCACAGGTGGTGGGCTGTTAGCGAACGAGTGCCGAAGGAGGGATTTGAACCCTCACGGGCGCAATGCCCACTACGCCCTGAACGTAGCGCGTCTGCCAGTTCCGCCACTTCGGCTTTTTGGCGTTTCCGCCCCAAATTTTAAGACAGCCCCCTAAATTTGTCAACCCAAAGGCGACCTCGCATTCGCTCTATCGCACACACAAGCCATCTTACGTCATCCTGAGCCACCCATAGTAAAATAGCATTAGCCCAAAACTTGGCACAAGGATTGCATCGTATTTCACCTAAGGGAAAAACGTTTTATTCTCTGCTTTTATGAGCCCAGTAGATCAATTACTCTCACTCATTATCACGCCACCAGGGAATCTCCTTTTCCACCTAGTCCTGGCTTTTTCCGTTTTATTCGCTCTGCAGAGCGTCACTTTATGGCCTGTCGAACGAATTCCGATTCCACGCCGAACCCTTTACCTGGGGCTAACAATCATCCTGGGGGGCCAAATCTTACTTTTCACAAGCGCCGCTCTGGCCTGGCAAAATCTTATCCCATCCCGACCGATCCTTCCGTCCTTGGAACGAATGATTTCAGCCCTCACGCTGTTCTGGTTAGGGCGATTTTGGCTACTTCCCTTGCCCAATCCTCGCGCAGACCGCCTCAGCCTGGTGATAACATTGCTGTTTCCTCTCCTCTTTCTGGTCGAAGTTTTTCTCACGCATCCTTTGGGAACCACATCGCCTTATAACGCTACGCAATTCGATCGGATTTGGGGTGGCCTTATCGTTGCACTTGCCGTAGCCATCCTTATCACGGCTCTTCTACGCCCCCATCGCAACCTAGCAAGTGAGGGATTCGTCCTCACCGGGCTTATCTTGACTGGCGGGTTACTCCATTTTGCCTTGGACTCATCACAATCAGATGTACCAGCCATCTTGCGCTTAACTCAAATGTGTGCGTTTCCGCTTTTACCCGCGATGATCCAGCGCGCAATGCGCTTAAATGCACCCTCACTATCTTTAGAAATCCGTCAGGAATCCGCTCAATCCGCCGTCTCACCCTCAACGCCTTCCATCCAAAGCATCTTCTATTGGAGCGATGTGGCCCGCAATATCGGAAAAGGCGACCTTCTCCAGGAATTATCCCGTGCAATCGCTCACACCTTCCGCGCCGATCTTTCCCTGTTCTTGCGTCAGGACACGGAAAATCCCGAACGCTTGAGATTAGAAGCAGGTTACGATTTGGTACGAGATGAGCCTATCGGGCAGAATCACGCTTCGGCAGTGCGCTTCTCCAAATTATCCAATGCCCTAAACTTCAAAAAACCCTTACTGGTTCCAAGCGAATCCACCGGGGATGAAGGTCAAGCCTTAGCCGCCCTGCTTGGTTTGGAGCATATTGGCTCGATGCTCGCCGTTCCCTTCCAACTCCCTGGATCGGACAGTGGATTGTTGCTCTTGCTCACCCCTTACTCAAACCGCGCTTGGACTCCTGAGGAACAAACCCGCTTACAAACACTGATCCAAAAGATGACCGCCATTCTCAACCTGGATGCAGAATATCGTTATCTGAAGAGTCATACAGCCCACATGGAACAGCAATTACGTACGCTCCAAGATAAACTTGATCTTTTGCAAAAAGAGAACGAAGCCCTCCAGAAATCTCTCGGTACGATGCAGACTTCAATAGGCATTCCCGCCAACGATTTGGAAGCGCTCCTCAACTTACAACGCGCATCTCAGGACACCATTGAAGCCCTCCAAGCCGAAAATCGCGCACTAAAAGAAATGCTTGCCGAAAGCCAGCAAAAATTGCCTTCTAGTGCTGAAATTGAGCACCTTGAAAACGAACTCCGTTCTACACTCGAAGAAATCGCCCGCCTACAAAATGCTTTGGCCGAAGCCAACATTCAAATCCTTAAACTCCAGCAAAGCGCCAAACAGCCTTATGGACTGCCTCCTGCACAGCAAGAAGTATTGGTCTCTTTGATTCAGGAAATGCGACAACCGCTTTCTTCTATCCTTGGGTATGTGGATTTGTTAATGGGAGAAACCATCGGTATATTGGGCGCTCTTCAGCGAAAGTTTTTGGAACGCACACGAATAGCCACAATTAAAACCCGCGATTTGCTCGAGCAACTCCTTGAAGTCGTTTCCTCTCTTACTCAGCAATCCCCTGAAATGATAAGCGCAACGACCGAAGTTGGCCCGATCATTGATCAAGTCTTAAATGACCTTGCGCCTCAATTCCAGCAGTATGAAATTAGCATTCGACTAGATCTCCCTTCAGAATTACCCAAAGTGCGCCTAAACCCGGATAACCTTTACCAGATCCTTATCCAAGTTCTACAGCAGATGATCAAGAATATATCTATCGAAAGCGAACTCACCCTGAATGCCCTTACTGATATGGGTTCTAATGCGTCATCTTTCCTCGTTTTCCAGATTTCAACCGCACCCTGGGAAAATGAAAGGAACTTATCGCGTCGGAAGTTGTATAGCATCTCTTCCATTGAGATACCACGGTCGCAAATCGGTAAAGAAGAATTAAATCTTGGGCTCGTCAAAGCCCTCATTGAAGCCAACGGCGGCCGAGTGTATGTAGACAGCGATGAATTCACCCATGCTACGGTTGTAAATATCCTTCTCCCCATTGAAACTTCTTCTCTGGCAGATAAGATCTCATGAGAAAATGGTCAGTGCTTTGGCCAGGACTGGGGTGGAGCATTCTTTCCACACTTCTTGTAATGGGAGCGCTCGTTATTGCGGGCAATGACTCAAAATCCATCGTTCCCAGGCTATCGCCTGCTCTGCCGACCCCCAATCTCACTCCCATCCTTTTGCCTATTGGAACACCAATCACCTTCATAACCGCAACGCCTCACACCGAACAAACCTGTCTGATCCCGAGTAACTGGGTTCCTCACGAAGTGCAACCCGGGGAAACGCTAGAACAATTCGCTTTACAAGCGGGTCTACCCATTGAACAACTCATGGCGGCTAACTGCCTGATCAGTCCGAACCTCATGCCAGACACCATCTTATACCTACCTGCATCAACGGTAACACCTCTGACAGATAACTTGGCTAGCCCAACCGTTACCGGTTGTGTTTTCCCACCCGGTTGGATCTTTTATCGGGTTCAACATGGAGACACATTAACGCGCATCAGCGGGTTATACGGGATTAGTGTCTGGCAGTTGAAACAGGCCAACTGTCTGGAAACTGACACAATTATCACGGGTCAATATTTACGAGTACCCAATGTTGCCACACGTACCTTCACACCGACAGCGTCGCCTCAGCCCGGGATCCAACTCCCAAGCGATACTCCAATACCTCCCACTGTGACCCATACTTTGGTAACCCCGACGGTTACCCCTCTACCAACCGAAACCCCCACCCCAACAGCATCTTTAACCCCATCCTCAACCCTAACCGAAACACCAACACCCACTTCAACAGAAATAACGATGGTGTTTGAAACCATCTCCTAAATTGAAACTTTTTGCCAGTCATAAACGTCATATAATAAACAAATCCCAGATATAAGTGTTTAGGCTATGAAAAAATTCTTGGTCCTTCTTGCTCTGCCCATACTCATTCTCATTTCAATCCTGGCGTGCAATTTGCCAGCGCAAATTACCGGCCAAAGTGGTGCTATACCCATTGCCCAACAATGGGTTACCGTTGCTCCTAACGCCACAGCCACCCCAACGCCGTTTCTTCCTCAAAGCGCCACCTCAGAACCATTAAACACACCCGATCTATCCCAACCCACTCAAGAACCAACGGCAACGAACATTCCTTGGGAAATTATTCCCGCCGATGGACAAGTCAATATTCTCGTGTTAGGCTCAGATTGGCGCCCTGGGGCCGGCTACCGTACCGATGTCATCCTACTGGTCTCGCTCAATCCCAAACTGGGAACGGCCAGCTTGGTTTCATTCCCTCGCGATCTCTATGTAGATATTCCAGGACGAGGAAAAAACCGTATCAATACCGCCCATCCAGCTGGTGGGTTTCCGCTGACCGTGGCGACCTTCCAACAGAACTTCGGAATCACGATTGATTATTATGTGCTCACCAACTTCCAGGGGTTTGTTAACATTGTGGATAGCCTAGGTGGCATTGACGTCTATGCTGCTAAGAATCTCACCGATCAATGTAAACTTCCTCAGGCTCAAGACGGTTATTGCTCAGTTGGCCCCGGTTTGGTCCACATGGATGGGCAGACCGCTTTGTGGTATGTGCGCTCGCGTTACAGCACCAGCGACTTTGATCGCACGCGTCGCGAACAGGAAGTGTTAATTGCGCTGTTCAACAAACTAATGAGCCTAAATGCGATTGCCCGCGCGCCGGAACTCTACGAATATTATCGCTCTAGTGTAGAGACCAACCTTCCCCTTGACGTCGCGCTCTCGTTGGCGCCCCTCGCCCCTCAATTGTTGGCCGATCCCTCGCGCATCCAACGTTTCACAATTGGTCCCGGGCTGGTGACTCCTTACACGACCGAGAGCGGCGCTTACGTCCTCATTCCTAATGTCGAAGCCATCCGTGAAATCTTACGTCAAGCTCTGAACGCACAATAAATCTTAACCTCTATACCCCATAATAAGACCAAACCCTCTGTAAAGAGGGTCTGGTCGTTTTCCTTAAAGGCCACTATAATTAATTCACCTATACGAAAATACGGAGCCAATTCATGAACGAACATTACGAAATCCCCTCTCACATTACAGCGCAAACCCCCTTAATCCCCATTATTCGTGCTTGGGAAATCTACCTTCAGGATCAAGGCAAATCTCCGTATACGATCAAATCTTTTACCAGCGATCTCTCATTGCTAGCATCCTACCTTCCCCCAGACCGTGCTGTTGGAGAAATATCCACACGAGAATTAAATAATTTCTTGAGTTGGTTGCAACACGGGCGCGGCGTCCCCTGTAGTCCCAAAAGCCTGGCCCGCCGCATTACAGCCATCAAAGCCTTCTTCCGCTGGCTATATCAAAATGGACGTATTGCTGCTGATCCAGCCGAAAAAGTCATCCAATACTCCGTTATTAGCCCACTTCCCCAGGTACTCACCCCCGAGGAAGAGCAAAAAATCCTGGAAGTCGCTGAGGCTTACCGTCATGCTCGCAAACCCGATGCGCGTCCTTTTACCTTGGTAAGTCTATTGCTCCACACCGGCATCAAGAAAGGGGAATGTCTCAACATTCACCTTAACCATATTGATACATCTAACCCCGAAGCCCCTTTCCTCTTCGTTCGTTACAGCAACCCTCGTAATCGCTATAAAGAACGCAAGCTCCCTTTACCCCCCGCCTGGATCGAGGTCTATCGCGAGTACTTGGAACAATATCAGCCCCGAGAGACATTGTTCCCGTGGTCCGCGCGGCGCTTAGAGTATCTGCTCGAAGACCTAGGCGAGGAAGCCGGTCTCACCAAGCACCTTTCTTTCGACATGTGTCGCTGGACATGTGCTCTTCGCGACTGGCTTTCGGGCATGGATCGGGAGCAGATTCGCCAAAAATTAGGAATATCAAAGATTCAGTGGCGGGAAATCGGGATGAAATTACAGCGATTGGAAAATGATGTTACCCAACAGCAATTATCGCCGGAAACCTAGTCCTGGCGATATAGTCTTAACATCAACACCTCACGCGTGAGCGGTGTGAGCCGATAAGGATGGGCAATTCGGAAGCCTGGAACCCACACCAGCGAAACTCCTGAAAAGACAAGTGGCCAACGGTCTCGCGCCCAGCGCGGTAAATGCACATTGACCATAAAATCCGAAAGGCGCATCGGCCCCGGCATACCATAAGGCCAAAAGCGATCACCAGATTTTCTTGTCCTCACAAGAAGGGGTAAATCCACAGTGGCATAGTCCAGGTAGGCGGTAAATGGGTCCGGTTCCTCAGGGATAGAAATTTCGTTGGCATGCAACAAAGAGGTCTCTAAAACCCATTCATCCGCTAAGGTTAAGCGCTCCGGCACACTCACCAATAACGAAATTTCAGGTGCGACCAAAGGCCAATCAGGCATAACCGGCCAGTTCCCTCGGGGAAAGAAATAAACTAACGAATGGTCAATAACAACCTGAACACCGCCTTCCATTTCAACCTGCCCTAGATGTCCCCCTTTAATAAAATTCATCACCCGTGTGACAGAAATAAAATTACTACCGAATTGTTCACGCGAAAAACGGCCAGCTGCCTCTTTGATCAGATAAGCCTGTACACCTTCGGCCTCAGCACAGAACTCAACCCGTTTTAAAGCAAGATAACCTGGCGCTGCTTCTTCTAGGCATCTCTGCCAGGCACTTTGCGCAACTTGATCTATGATTTGATAATCGGCCTGCAAACTGAAAGCCATTCGCCACAAATGACGTCGAATTTGGGGGTTGTAGGTTTCGAGGATCGGAAGAAGTTCGTGGCGAACCCGATTGCGCAAGAAACGCAGGTCACGATTCGTGACATCTTGACGGTAGGAAATCCCGACCTGCTTCAAATAGCGTTCGATATCCTTTCGCCACACGCCTAATAAAGGACGCACAAGCGGAATCGCCGTTGAAAATTCTTCCAGAAGTGTGCGGAAACGCATCCCACATAATCCTTTCAGCCCACTCCCTCGTAAAAGGTGTAATAGGACGGTTTCAACCTGATCGTCCGCAGTGTGTCCAACAGCCACCGCCTGACACGCATTTGTCTCCGCTGCCTCGAAGAGAAAGCGATACCGCATTTGTCGGGCTGCGGCTTCAAGTGAAAGTCCCTTTTGTTTAGCATATGCCTTGACATCATTTTGCCCCAGCACGAAGCGGCAGTTGAGATGTTTTGCCTGCTCACTCACCCATTCGGCGTCAGCTCTGGAATCAGGACGCAAACCATGATCAAAGTGAGCAACCACAACCGGAAACCCCAACTCAAGTAAGCGCCGCCACAAGAAAACGCTATCCGGGCCTCCTGAAACTCCTACCAGAAGCGGAGCGTTCTTATTTAGCCCACAAACATCACACAGCAATTCCTCGTTTACTGGTCGCATCCTTTGTTGTTTCTCCTTCCTAGATTGGATTATAAATCCTTCCCATTGATCTCAAATTTAGCCTAAGCAAGGCATTGTTAGGGTTTCAATCTTGTCTCGCATTTAAGATTGTGCTAGACTGCTAAGGAGCATTGTAAACGGAGTAACTTCAATATGGCAGAGAAAATTCTGGTTATTGATGATGATCTGGAAACCTTGCGGCTTGTCGGCCTAATGTTGCAAAAGCAAGGTTACCATGTTGTCACCGCGGCTTCGGGAGAAGAAGGGATACAGGTAGCCTTGCGTGAGCAACCCGATCTCATCCTACTCGATGTGATGATGCCGGGTTTAGATGGATTTGAAGTTACTCGCCGATTACGTCAAAATCCCGAAACCAGTTCAATTCCCATCCTGATCTTCACCGCAAAATCTCAAGTAGAAGACAAGGTCGAAGGATACGAAGCAGGCGCCGATGATTATCTTACTAAACCGATTCACCCTGCCGAATTGATTGCTCATATCAAAGCCTTACTCGGGCGAAGTCGTGCACGTCGGGAAGCCGCCCTACCTCGAGGATATGTCCTTGGTCTGACTGCGGCTAAGGGAGGGATAGGGCTTTCAACCCTCGCCCTAAATCTTGGACTGGCATGCTATCAACGCAGTAAGAGTGAGGTTATACTGGCTGAACTTCGCCTCGGCGAAGGAACATGGGCTGAAATGTTAAGTCTCCATGATGACCAAGCCCTGAAATCACTGCTCAGCCTTCCCCCTCACGAAATCACTCGTTCTAACGTAGACAGCCATCTTCTGCGCACGACGTTGGGAGTGCGATTATTGCTGTCACCGCGTCAGGTAGAAAGTTATACCCCTCTCTTCGCCGGGATGGGCGAAAAATTGGTTGCCATTACCCGCCACATGGCTACATTAGCCTCATTGATCATCCTAGATATCGGTACCCCATTCCTCCCCGGTTATATAGATATCCTCAACCAGTGTGACGAGGTGATGGTTGTTACCGAATCTCAGCCCTTTACCTTAAAACTTACTCGCCGTCTGATCACCGATCTGGAAGGCTATGGCTTTGGAAAATCTAAAATTATGTCAATCGTACTGAACAATCGCATGCGCGCTGATCTTCAATACACGATTACCCAGGTACAAGACACCTTAGAACACGCCGTGAGCGCAACCATTTCTCCGGTTCCGGAATTGGCCTACCACGCCGCAATGCGATCCACCCCCCTCTTGCACATCCAACCCGAAGGGCTCTATGCCCAACAGGTAATGCAACTGGCATCTCAATACGTTGAACGCACGCGCGTCTAACGTCCATGCCTGATCTTGATCTAGAAAATGCCATTCAAACCATAGCCGAGTGGATACGCAACGGACGCCATGTGGTGGCTCTAACGGGTGCCGGTATATCCACACCTTCGGGAATTCCCGACTTTCGCTCTCCCCGAACCGGCCTCTGGGAACGTGACAACCCTTTAGAAGTTGCTTCCTGGCGCGCATTTCGCCATCATCCTCATCGCTTTTTTGAGTGGCTACGACCGCTTGCCGAAAAATCATGGTATGCACAGCCGAACCCGGCTCATATTGCATTAGCCAACATTCAGAAGGTTGGTTACCTGAAAGCCATTATCACTCAGAATATTGATAACTTGCATCAGCGTGCTGGTGCAACACAGGTTATCGAGCTCCACGGTTCGCTACGAACTCTCTCCTGTTTGAATTGTCAGCGCCAGTACAAAACGGAGAATTTCATTGAAGCCTTTCTAACGCAAGGTGAGCCACCCCGTTGTCCTAATTGCCGTGCTTTTCTCAAGCCCGACATTGTGCTTTTCGAGGAAATGCTTCCTGTAGAAGCCTGGGAGGAAGCCCAACATCACTGTGAGAAAGCCGATCTTTTATTGGTGATTGGTAGCTCTCTTGAAGTAATCCCCGCAGCCCAACTACCCCTTTATACCCTCGAAAACGGCGGCAAGGTGGCGATTATTACCCTCTCTCCCACCTATCTCGATCACGAAGCCACCCTCGTCCTCCACCGTGATGTTCTGGAAGTAATTCCACCTATCGCTACCCTCGTATTGGGTAAAGCCGTCTAAGTCAAATCTTCAAATATTTCCATCGGCGCTACCCCAACCCCCACAATGCCCTCTCCCCCATGAGCACCTAGCACCGGCCCAATGGTAGCCGGGGGTAAGAAGTGGCACTTAAACAATGACTTGAGACGTTCGGTTAGAATGGTCACACCTTCGGGGTTTTGGCTATGCGCAATTTGAATCCTCAACGGGCTTCCAGGGGAAAATCGCTTGGCAATATAGTCTGCTTGAGCCAGAATCGCCCGCCGTAGTGAGAATTCCTTACCCAGTTCAACAATAGTTCCCGCTTTCAAGTCAAACGCCATGATAGGTTTAATATTCATTAGAGAACCTACTAACCCTTTGAGGTGCCCTACTCTGCCTCCTGCAATAATATACTTGAGTGTAGGCAGCATAAAGATACCGAACATTGTGTCTCGGATTCGATTCAACAGTTGGAGAATGCGCTCCAATGACCAGCCAGCCTGAACCGCTCTAGCTGCCATCTCGGCACACCATCCTACAATGACCGAAACACCACCGGTATCGAAGAAGGTAACCCTCGCCTCAGGCACCATCGCGGCAGCCGTTCGAGCCGCGCTGAGCGTACCACTAAGGGCAGAAGATAAATGAATTGAAAGGATCTCCGGATCTTGTTTCGCCAGTTCACGATAAACCGAAACAAACTCCCCAACCGAGGGTTGAGATGTTCGAGGCATTTCTCCCCCACGCAACCGAAGATAAAAATCCTCATGACGGATATCCACACCACTCCGATAGGTGGTTTCACCAAACATCACATATAACGGCACCACATGAATTTTCAATCCTTCTAATTGCTCAGGGGCAAAATCTGCAGCGCTGTCTGTGACTACCAGCATAAACCTCCAATGCTCCTTATTAGCGTTGATTAACGACTTCCCCGCCGCCCGAACTGACGCTCCAACACTTCAACAGAGAGATGGATCATCGTGGGCCGCCCATGCGGGCATGTCCGTGGTGACTCGCAGGCCTCCAAATCTCTCAGTAAGGCTTCCTGTTCCTCACGTGAAAGCACTTGTCCGCCTTTGACAGCAGCTCGCTTGCAAATCCGTGCAATCAGTCGCGCTTCCGTTTCTCTTTCTAATAGAGATTCGTCTTCCTCGAAGGAATCCAAGAGAGACTGTAATATCACAACCGGATCACTATTCCTCAAAATAGCCGGAACAGATCGTATCAAAAAGGTATCCCCTCCAAACGGCTCAACCTCAAAACCCCATTGGCGCAACATCGGTATATAGTGTTGAAATTCATCTACTCTAACCCCCGGTATCCGAATGGGTTGCGGGTTCAATAACGGCTGCACCGCCAACCCCTGTTCTCGTTCACGCAACATTCGCTCAAACAGCACCCGTTCATGGGCGGCATGCTGATCAATCAGATAGAGCCCATCTGGACCTTCGGCGACCAAATACGTTGCCCCTACTTGTCCTACTAGGCGTAGCAAAGGAATGCGAGACTCAGGCAAAAGGGTTTGTTGAGGAAGTGGTGAGGCAGGTAACGGAGCATTAAGTTCCGAGGGTGAAGGAACTTCCTGAGCGTCTCTCGGCGCAGTTTCACCTTTCAGATCAGCGGCCATTTGCCAGGCCGGATCTACAACCTGATGAGGCGTTCCTGACGACCAAACGGAAGGTGGAATATGGATGCCGACGGGTTGAGCGAGCAATGCTCGCCGCACTGCGCGTTGCACAGCCGAGAAAACTCGCTCGGGTTGACGGAACCGCACCTCGGCTTTCGTGGGATGAACATTGACATCCACCGCTTCAGGTTCTATCTGGATGAACAACAACGTCACAGGATAACGTCCTACCATTAACATCGTGTGATAGGCCTGAAGTAGCGCAGAGGTCAGCGCCGTGTCTTGAATCCAACGCCCATTGACAAAGAAGGTGATATCTCTGCGATTAGAACGGGTAAGCGCGATAGGGCTCGTGAATCCCTGGATGGATACATCCGATTCTTCCAAAATGACCTCGAGCATCTGGCGCGCCACATCCACCCCATAATACGTTGCTAAGATTTCGCGCCGATCCCCGTGACCGTAGGTCTGCAAGAATACCTTGCCATCGTGAATTAAGCGAAACCGCACCTCGGGATAAGCAATCGCGTACCGACTGATCAGAGCGTTGATCAAATTCCGTTCTGTCGTGTCTTGTTTAAGAAATTTGAGCCGTGCCGGAACGTTATAGAATAGATCTTCAACCCGCACAACTGTCCCCGGTGGCACACCAGCCGGCTCATAGATCTCAACTTTTCCCCCTTGAACAACAATTTTTCCTCCATGTTTGGCACTGGCAGGGCAAGATATCAACGTTAACCGCGAGACAGCCGCAATTGAGGCCAAGGCCTCACCGCGAAATCCAAGAGTGCGAATATTGAACAAATCTTCTGCTGTTTTCAACTTGCTGGTGGCAAAGCGCGCAATGGCCAGCGGCAACTCTTCATAAGAGATACCACACCCATTATCCGCAACCTCAATTAAGCGCTTCCCTGCCTCACTGGTTTCAACGATGATCTCGTTTGCCCCTGCATCCAGTGCATTTTCAATCAGTTCCTTGATCACCGAAACCGGGCGTTCAACCACTTCACCCGCCGCTATTTTTGCGGCTACCTCTTCAGGCAAGACTTTTATCGGCATCGTTCACCTAGATCCTCTATGATTACCGGGTCGTTCTAATTATATCTATGAAATCCCCCCTTCGCTCACAGGTGGATAACAGAGCACCCCAAATACGAAGTTCACCTCTTCTCATCCCCTCACAAACTCGTTATACTGCAAAACATGAAACCAAGAATTTTGATCTTTGATCTCGATGACACGTTATATCCTGCTTCCTCAGGAGTCTGGGAAGCTATCGGCGAACGGATTGATCTGTTCATCCATCAGAAACTAGGGCTTCCTCACAAAGACGTCGAGCCCTTTCGGAAGAATCTGTTCCGCACCTACGGGACAACACTGCGCGGACTTTATCTGCAATATCATATAGATCCAGCCGAATACTTGGCATTTGTCCATGATATCCCTCTGGAGCACTACCTTCAGCCCAATCCCGAATTAAGAACGTTGCTCAAAGTACTCCCTTACCCCAAAGTGATCTTCACGAATGCCGATAAAAACCACGCCAACCGTGTCCTAACAAGACTGGGTCTGGAAGGATGTTTTACGCAAATCATTGATATTTGGGATATGTTGCCGTCTTGTAAGCCTTTCCCAGAAGCCTTTCAGACCCTATTACAAAGACTTCAAAATCCCGACCCTAGCGCTTGTCTTTTCATTGACGATTTACCTGCAAACCTGCATACAGCGCGACGGTTAGGTTTTTGGACCGTCCATGTGGGCGAAAACGGTCACCCTCATCAAGGCCATTTCCATATTCGACACATTGAAGACCTCCCTTACGTGCTCGCCCAGGGAAGTTTGTTTGAGGACGAATGGGGATAGACAATGAATACGGATTCGCCTGGAGCCTGGTTGATTATCCTCTTGCTCTGCGCATTTACGCTTGTCATGAACCTTACCTTGGTTTCGTTATGGCGGCATCGCCATCATCCTCCACAGCACGGCAGTTCCAGGGTAATTTTTAGGCTTCCGCAGGGCGGACTTCGCCATAACGAGGAAGCCGAGTGGGAACAACTTGCCCAGGTAGTGCACACACTACCGCTTGCTGAAAGCACCTCGTCTTCAAATCAGAACAAGGATAATACCCACCCGTAAACTCTAATTATTGGAGTACACGCATGTCTTCCAAACCGGTACGCATCACCTTACTTATATTGCTGATCTTGGGTTTTGCCCTTGGATGTTTTGGTTCTGGTTTGGTCATAGGCTTGAGAGCACCGGCAACTACTTCAGCGTTCATAAATCGCGTTTTAGAACAACTCCCACTAATCCCAACCCCAGTAGCCACCCCCGGTACTTCCTTGGAAACTCTATTCAAACCCTTTTGGCAGGCGTGGGATCTAGTTCATGAGCAGTATGTTGACCAACCCGTTGACGACGAAGCCCTCATGCGCGGCGCGATTCGCGGCATGCTCGAAGCCCTCAATGACCCTCACACCGGCTATATGGATCCCTTTGAATTTCAGCAGGCCAATGCCCCATTAGAAGGCGAGTATGAAGGGATTGGAGCATGGGTAGATACCAGTGGCGAGTACTTAACCATCATCAGCCCTATGCCTGACTCCCCCGCCGAGAAAGCAGGTCTCAAAGCCGGAGATAAAATCATCGCTGTGGATGGCGAAGACATGACTGGTGTGGACCCGAGCCTGGTACTACGCCGGGTTTTAGGCCCAGCCGGCTCAACAGTGACCCTCACCATTCAACGCGAGGGTGAGCCGGCTCCATTTGAAGTGCGTATTGTGCGCCAGAAGATTACTATTCCCTCTGTTGAAGGCAAAATGCTAGATCACCGTATTGCCTATATTCGGCTCTTTACCTTCGGTGAGAAAACGGCCTCCGACTTGAGACGCACGCTAACTGATTTGCTGGCTCAAAAGCCGGTAGGAATAATCCTGGATTTACGAAATAACGGCGGTGGTTACCTGAACGCCGCCATAGACGTCAGTTCAGAATTCGTTAAAGAGGGGGTAATCATGTATGAGGTTTATGGTGATGGGCGAAAGATTACATATCGTGCCTCAGGAAATGGTATTGCCACAGATATTCCCTTGGTGGTACTTATTAACGAAGGCACGGCTTCTGCCTCCGAAATCACTGCCGGTGCCATTCAGGATCATCAACGAGGAAAACTGGTTGGAACGAAATCATTCGGCAAGGGCTCAGTGCAATCTTGGACGCCCTTGGTCAATAACCAGGGCGCAGTGCGCATCACAATTGCTCGCTGGCTAACCCCTCAGGAACGCCAAATTAACGGTGTTGGTCTCACCCCGGATATTGAGGTGCCCCTAACCGAGGAGGATCTCAAAGCCGGGCGCGATCCACAACTTGAGCGGGCTATTCAGTTATTGCTCCAGGATTAGGTTTATGAAACGTCCGGTTGTCCTTCTTCTCTTGATCGGAATGCTTGGCTTAGCCACGCTATGTGGAGCAGTCGGTGGTGGATTGGTGGCCTATTATCTCTATCAGAACGAAAAGACATCTCTATCAAATGCTACGACACCACCCACCCCAACGACTGAAGCCACGCCTGTTGCTCACCTTTTTGTCCAAACCACCCAGATTGAAACGACGATCACCCAAGTAGTAGACAAGGTGAGCCCGGCTGTAGTCACCGTGGTGGCTAAAATGCCCGATCAGATGGGGTTCTTCGGGGTTATCCCCGGAGGCACATCGAGTGGCAGTGGCTTTATCATCGCCTCTGAGGGCTATGTGATCACGAATAACCACGTTATCGAAGGCGCCGAGTCGGTAAGCGTTATTTTGCTCTCAGGTGAAGAACGTCCCGCGCAAGTCATTGGGACAGATCGTTTTTCGGACTTAGCCGTTCTTAAAATCGAAGGGGACGTACCGGCAGTGGTCACGTTGGGCAACTCAGACGCCCTGCGACCCGGAGAAACCGTCATCGCAATTGGGTCCCCCTTAGGTGATTTTAAGAATTCGGTCACCGTCGGTGTGATCAGCGCCACCGGACGCACTATTGACACGGGTGAGGGGTATTACCTGGAAGGTTTGCTCCAAACCGATGCGGCTATCAACCAAGGTAATTCAGGTGGGCCTTTGGTCAACCTAGCGGGAGAAGTCATCGGGGTTAACACGCTTATTGTGCGCACCTCGAGCAGTGGTGTCACAGTTGAGGGTTTGGGTTTTGCAATTCCCTCAAATACGGTTCAAGCCGTGGCCACACAAATCATTGAGAAAGGTTACGTCTCACGGCCATATCTTGGAGTACGCTGGCAGCCCATCAACCCAACTCTAGCCCAGCAGTACAATCTGCCGGTACAATGGGGCATCTATGTCGCCGAAGTGATCGAGGGGAGTCCTGCAGAAGCCGCTGGTATACGTGCTGGTGATATTATTACTCGTATCGGTGATTTACCCATTGATGCTAACCATCCCTTCATCAATGTACTGTTCAATTTCAAACCGGGTGACGAGGTCACAGTTGAACTAGTCCGCCGTTCACGCGTTCTTCAGGTCAAACTCACGTTAGGGGAATCACGCTAACCTTGAATTACCCAACTTTAGATATTGTGCCAAATTTCACTCCCACGCAATTTGACAGTTGCTATCAGCGGGGGTATAATCCTCTTTCGCTGATTGAGATTGGAAACGGGAGTGTGATCTAATGGAAAACATGGTTACCGCGGAGGCGAACCGCATCGAAATCAAACCTAAAATGAAATTTACCGGTAAGGTGATCAAGTTAAACCTCGCCGGTGCTGTTATAGATTTAGGCGTGGCCAAAGGGGTTCTGCACATTTCGCAGATCCCCTCTCCCACACCCGGTCAACCCATAAAGCATATCCGCGAAGTGCTTGAAGAGGGCCAATCCCTGGATGTTTGGGTGCGCCGGGTTAAAGGGGATCGTATTGAACTTACCCTCAAAAAACCCCTTGACCTTGAGTGGAAAGACATCAAGCCCGAGATGGTGGTCAAGGGCAAAGTGGTTCGCATTGAGCCCTTTGGCGCATTTGTAGATATCGGCGCCGAGCGCCCGGGATTGATCCACATTAGCGAACTCTCCCATGGCTACGTCAAAACCCCTACCGAAGTGGTCCAGGAAGGGGACGAGGTCGAAGTCAAAATCATTGAAGTCATTCGCAAAAAGAAACAAATCAAGTTAAGCCTGAAGGCTCTTCAGCCCGAACCGGTTCAAGAACCACGCCCCCAACCGATAGAGGAAAAGAAACACACTCCCGTAGAAAAGAAAGAGCCCCAAACCCACGAACCAGTGGCCAGCAAAGAGAAATCGCGCGAGAAAGGGCGCGAAAAACGGCGCAAGCGTACACGGGGAAGCACCGATGAAAACATCTTCAATTTGGATGAACTGATCAGCACGGTAGAGGAATCACAACCCACCGAAGCCGAGCCCACCGTCATGGAATTAGCCTTGCGCGAAGCCATGGAGCGGGCTAAACAGCGCAAAGAAGCCGCTAAGGCGAAAAAAGCCAAAACCCTCTCTGCTGAACAAGAGGCTATCCTCAGCCGCACACTTGAGCACCGTTCCAACATCAGTCAGTCCTAACCCTTAAAGTATGCTCGATCGGGGGCGGGATTTCTTCCCGCCTTTTTTGCTTAATGGCAGAAACTCGAGCCTTAAAAAAGACGGCTTTCCCTGAGAGTTATGGTAAACTTAGCGCCGATGAATGTTTTTGGCCTTTATAATGGGGACCTCTGGTTCCACCCGCGCAATAATCAAGCCAGAGAGCACTGCCTAACCCAAATCGAGGGAGGAGTCGGATCAACGACCCTCCCTCTCCATTTAACTAACCATAACCATCCGTTGATTTCTTTGGGAGGGTTTAACCTGTGACAACCAAATATATATTTTTCACCGGAGGCGTAGTTTCATCGGTTGGTAAAGGGGTAACCGCAGCGGCCATCGGGCGCACCTTAAAGGAGCGGGGGTTCTCCGTGACTGCCCAAAAATTAGACCCCTATCTCAATGTTGATCCGGGTACCATGAGCCCATATCAACACGGTGAGGTCTATGTTTTGGACGATGGCGCAGAAACCGATCTCGACCTTGGACATTACGAACGCTTCATGGATGTACGCCTTAACCGCGTCTGCAATACCACCACCGGGCAAATCTACGCTGAAATTATCAGTAAGGAACGTCGAGGTGATTTTCTGGGCGGTACGATTCAAGTAATCCCCCATATTACCAACGAAATCAAACGGCGCATCACGATGGTAGCCAAAACCACCAACGCAGAGATTGTACTGGTCGAGGTCGGCGGTACGGTGGGCGATATTGAGAGCCAGCCTTTTTTAGAATCTCTGCGCCAGTTGCGGCGGGAGTTAGGGCGTGAAAATACCATGTATATACACGTTACCTGGCTTCCATATATTGGCGCCACGGGTGAACTTAAGACCAAGCCCACCCAGCACTCCGTGAGCGAACTGCGTTCCATCGGGATCAATCCCGATATGATCATCGCTCGTTCCGACTATCCGGTCGATCGCAGTCTTTTGGACAAAATCTCCCTCTACTGTGATGTTGATCGCCGAGCCGTGGTGCCGATGACAACCACCCCTGTGCTCTATGAGGTGCCGCTGCTATTGGAAGAAGCCGGTGTCGCCGACTTTATCCTCGAACGCCTGGGCTTAGAAGTACGCCGCCAACCCGATTGGAACTTGTGGCGGCGTCTTGTGGCCCAGGTACGCCGCGAAAAGCCAAAGGTCAAAATTGCCTTGGTGGGAAAATATGTGGAACTACACGATGCCTATATGAGCGTGCGCGAAGCCCTAAAACATGCCGCTCTTCACCTTGGCGTCGAGGTAGAGATTTTATGGATCCACGCCACCGACCTGGAACGCGGTCGTTCCTTAGAAATGCTCGAACAAGCCCACGGCATTCTGGTGCCCGGTGGTTTCGGTTCTCGCGGAATTGAAGGCAAAATTTTGGCCGCCCGCTACGCCCGCACTCACAAGGTGCCTTACCTCGGCCTGTGCCTGGGTATGCAGTTGATGGTGGTTGAATTTGCCCGCCATATCTTCAACGACGAGCGCGCGAATTCGACCGAGTTTGACCGAACCACACCTTACCCGGTGATTGATCTGCTCCCCGAACAGCAACAAATCACCGAAATGGGTGGCACAATGCGGTTAGGACTCTATCCGTGCCAACTGAAACCCGGAACCAAAGCCGCCCAAGCCTACCAAGAAACGCTGGTTCAAGAGCGTCATCGCCACCGCTTCGAATTCAACAACACCTACCGTGAGATATTTGAGAAAGCCGGCATGGTTTTCTCCGGTCTCTCTCCAGACGGCCGTCTGGTGGAAATCGCCGAGTTGGCCGATCATCCTTTTATGTTAGGCACGCAGTTTCATCCCGAATTCCTCTCCCGTCCCACCCGTCCCCATCCTCTTTTCAAGGCATTTGTTAAAGCCGCCTGCGAATACGCCGGGGTAACCGTTCAACCCTTCGAAATGGAAACCATCTAACGAATTGTGACAAATATCACAGCATAATCCCGATCATTTAGGTTATACTAACTTAGATCACTAAAACAGCACGTTGATTTCAACCATTATTCTGAGGAGGACTCTATGGACACAACAATCGAATCCATTACCGCATTGGAAATCCTCGATTCGCGCGGTAACCCCACCATCGAAGTCGAAGTGGTATTAGCCGATGGCAGTTGGGGACGCGCCGCTGTTCCTTCGGGGGCTTCGACCGGCGTACACGAGGCGCTCGAACTCCGCGATGGTGACAAGGCACGCTACCTAGGTAAGGGGGTGCGCAAAGCCGTGGATAACGTCAATAATGAGATTGCAGAAGCCCTAGTTGGTTGGGACGCCGTAGAGCAAAAGGCCATTGATCAATTGCTCATCGAATTAGATGGCACTCCCAACAAATCCAAACTTGGCGCCAATGCAATTCTTGGCGTCAGTTTGGCAGTAGCCAAAGCCGCCGCCAATGCTTTGGGCTTGCCCTTGTACCGTTACATCGGTGGTGTATACGCCCATGTCCTACCCGTCCCTCTGATGAATATCCTCAATGGCGGTGTTCATACCGGCTGGCAGTCCACTGACGCACAGGAATTTATGATTGCCCCATTAGGCGCCCCCACCTTCTCCGAAGCCCTGCGCTGGGGAGCGGAGGTGTATCACGCGCTGAAGAGCGTCCTAAAAGCCAAGGGGTATGCAACCCTCGTGGGTGATGAAGGCGGTTATGCGCCCGCACTCAAAGCCAACGCGGAAGCGGTTGAGGTTATTCTGGAAGCCATCGAGAAAGCCGGCTACAAGCCCGGTGAGCAAATCGCCATTGCCCTTGACCCGGCGGCCTCTGAACTCTACGATCCAGAAACTAAGCGCTACAATATGCGCCGCGAAGGCAAGCAAATGACGAGCGAAGAACTGATTGCCTTCTGGAAGTCCTGGATTGATCAATACCCCATTGTCTCTCTTGAGGATGGGCTGGCCGAGGACGACTGGGAGGGTTGGAAGATGCTCACGGCCGAACTCGGTCACCGCATCCAAATTGTGGGTGACGATTTGCTGGTGACGAACCCCGAACGCGTGCGCCGCGCGATTCAAGAAAAAGCCTGTAATGCCCTCTTGGTCAAACTCAATCAGATCGGCACGTTAACGGAAACCATTGAAGCCGTTGAACTTTGCCATCGGGCCGGTTGGCGTGCCGTCACCTCGCACCGCTCGGGCGAAACTGAGGATACAACGATTGCCGATCTGGTTGTAGCCCTGAACATGGGCCAGATCAAAACCGGCGCTCCGGCGCGCACAGACCGCGTTGCCAAATACAACCAGTTGCTGCGCATCGAGGCTGAATTGGGTGATACTGCCGTCTATGCCGGTTGGAGCGCCCTCAAGCGCGCCTAAATAATTGGGGTTATTTCATGTAAAGAAAGCCGCTCTTGTCTTCTTGTGGCAAGAGCGGCTTTTAATTACCTCGGTGAAATTACAAAACTTTTTGATGCATCGAACCCAGATCTTCGGAAATAACAGGATTCTAGGCGACTAAGCAATATCTAGATAACCCAAATGGTTGGACTGATAGGCTTCCAACATCTTAGCCGCTACCATATCCGGCTCAACGGCATTCGGTGGCATTTTGAACGGCACTTTCTGCCACAAGGGAGTGATAACCGCTACAGGTCTTACTACTACTACCGGACGCCTCAATTCTTTGCGCGCAACCTCCGCTAAAGCCTCCAATCCCGCTTTAGCGGCAGCATAAGCCGAGAGTCCTGGTAAGCGTATTCGCTCATTAATTGCACCTATAAAATAAATGGGGGCATCAGGACCAAGTAAAGGAGCACTGTAGTGTAAGGCCAAAAAAGCCCCCGTCAGGTTCGCATTTAGTATCTGCTGCCACTGTTCGAACCTCATTTTAACCATTGGCACGACCAAAATATCGCCGGCCGCATAAATCCACCAATCAACCTTCAAACCTTCCTGAATCATTTGTGTTGTAACGGACTGCAAAGAACCCGGAAAATTGAAGTCTACCTCATAGGTATGCAAACTAAGCGGTGTAAGGCGATCTGTTCTTCGCGCGACAGCAACGACCTGCCAATCATTAGCGGTCAACAATTTAACCAAAGCCAATCCTATGCCGCCGCTTGCGCCCCAAACCAACGCTGTTTTTGTCATCGTTCAACCTCACCAAGATTATCCAATACAGTCAAGACTTGAGCATTTGAGGGAATATCCGCCATATGTTGAGCATAGTGGGCAAACCGTATTTTGCCTTCTTCGTCAACCACAAAAACCGCTGGCATGCGCCCCAACTTTAGGATATTAACTTCTTGTTGGTAGAGATCACTCACTTTAGAGCCAACATCCGCCAGGCCAATAAACGGCATCTTTTGCTCTTCCCAAAAGCGCTTAAAGGCTCGTGGCCCATCGGGACCGATGATCAGAACAACCACATTACGTTTGGCAAATGCTTCATAATCTTGACGCAACTGCGCCATATGCTTAACGCAGTAGGGTCACATAAAACCACGATTGAAAACAAGCACCACCCGCTGGCCACGAAGATCTGATAACCTTACCTGGTAACCTCGAGTATCCGTCAACTCAAAATCCGGGGCTTCATCTCCGATCTTCAATCGCTTAACCATGCTTTCACCTCCATATCTCCGTTATCCATTTCGTTTCCCATCACAAATGGTAGAACCGCGTGCAAGAATTCTGCCGGACATTCCTCTTGCGGCACGTGTCCGCAATTAGGTATTACTACCAGGCGCGCATTAGGAAGTTCACGGGCTAAACGAATGCTTTCTTCGGTGGGGACGATGCGATCATCGTCACCGGTAATCACCAAGACCGGCAACCTGACTTCGTCCAAACGTTGGGATAGATCAGAAGCCCGGCTGGCTTTGGTCAATTCCCACAACGCGCGATCCCAATTTTTGGTTTGCAATGGTCTACGATAACCCGCAATGACCTCGTCCGTGATTTTGCTTGGATCATGCCATGCCGACCGCAGGAACGTCAATCCCTGCTCTCCAGCCAATGAACGAACGAACCAAGGACCAAGGCGATTCATCTGGGGAGTATCTAAAAGCGGACGGATCCAAGACGGTGTACCGCCGCCTCGGTAAATGGCCGCATCAACTAGAACCAAACCCTCAACCCTTTGAGGATACTTCAGCGCAGTAAAAAGGGCCACCGTCCCGCCGGCGGAATTGCCGATCAAAAAAGCGCGCGGGATATCCAGAGCATCCATAAGCCCGATCACTAAATCGGCTTGAAAATCTAAGGTATAGGGATTTTCACCCTTCCATGTCTGTGGAAGAGGGCGTTCCGTCAAGCCAAAGCCAGGGCGATCAAAGGCAATGGCTGTGCCATGCGCTCCCAACGGTTTGATCACCTCACGCCATGAGAATGTACTGGCGCCAAAGCCGTGGAGCAAGATCATCGCAGGCGCGCCCTCTCCAAGGCGTTGATAATGAACTCTGAGGCCGTTTACCTCAACAAATTGACTATCCGGCCAGGCCAATGACTCTTCATCCACCCCTTCGGGTAGAGGCGGAATGGGGATCGCCAACGGCACAATAAGCGCTAAAAAAATTAATGACGCTAAGCCAATCGTTACAGCGCGCAAGAATTTCATGGGCTTGCATTTCCAATGTGTTTATCTAATTTGATTGTAATAACCCGTTCTGGGCCTCACAAGCGTTTTGCCACCGCAAGTTTATACACTAACCCTATACCATTCCCAATAGTTCACGCACGCGCTGCCAAATAGCATCAAACATTTCCACCGTCAACCGCCCGGTTTGGGTATTCTGGCGGCTGGGATGGTACGAAGCCAAAACCCAAGGACGTTTCTGGCTTGTGGGTAAAAACACCCCATGGCCAAACTTCAAATCCGCTTCCTTGAACCCTGAAGCATGAAATAACTGCAATACGCCCTGTAGGGCAATCTGGCCTAAAGCGACGATGCCTTCCAAACGAGAAAGATGACGAAATTCCCACGCCAGGTAGGGGAAGCAATTGCTTAGTTCTTCACGCAGCGGACGATTCTGAGGCGGCGCACAACGGCAAACCGCCGAAATATAGACGTCTTTCAGGACCAGCCCATCATCACGGTGACGGGCGACAGGCTGGTTTGCAAATCCAGCCCGATAGAGAGCCGAAAATAAGAAATCACCAGAACTATCACCGGTAAACATACGGCCAGTCCGATTAGCACCGTGAGCCCCGGGGGCTAATCCAACGACCCAAACTCGCGCCCTACGATCACCCAAACCGGGTACTGGGCGCCCCCAGTAGTCCCAATCCTGATAGGCTCTGCGTTTTTCCCGGGCCACCTGCTCCCGCCAAGCCACTAATCGCTCGCAACGCCTACACCGGGTCAACACCCTTTCAAAGGTCTCCCAATCAACAACGTCCGTCAAGGCCGTCATGGATTTCCTCAAATCTCTAATTTACCTCTTGCATTTTGGGGCAAGTGCGATATACTCTGCCCAGCCAAAACCAATTTATTTTTAGCCGAGGGAGAATTATGACTACTATCAAGCATTATAACCAGGAAAGCGTAGAAGACGACAAGCCTCCTGATATTCGTCCGCGCCCAGTGCGTCCGTGGCGTGTAGCGGTCATCGCGAATATCAAGGGGGAAACGCCGATACCCGAGGATGCGCCACCCGATGCCGGCGCGGAGTTCGACAGCCCCAGAACGATCCAGGCCATTCGAGAGGCCATCGAATCTGACGGACACACCACCATCTTTTTACAGGCCGATAGCAACCTACCACAAGCCCTTCACGAATATTGCCCCGATATTTGTTTTAATATCGCAGAAGGACTTGGAGGCGACGGTCGGGAAGCCCAAGTGCCGGCGCTCTTGGAAATGCTCAAAATTCCCTACACCGCCTCCCGAGTCGTAACCAGTGCGATTTCGCTTGAGAAAACGCTGACGAAACGCATCTGGCGCGATCACCATCTACCAACAGCGGCGTTCCAAGAATTTGAGACCCCAGATGATCCCATCTCACCCGACCTGCATTACCCGCTTTTCGTCAAGCCGGTTCGGGAAGGCACCGGGATGGGCACTGATGAACATTCGGTGGTCTTCGATGAACTCCAACTCCGACAACGTGTCAGATGGGTTATTGAGACGTATCACCAGCCCGCTCTGGTGGAGACGTATCTCTCCGGACGCGAGTTTACCGTCGCTGTCATGGGTGGTCCCCATGCCCGCCAATACAGTCGCCACCCCGAATGGTACGCGGAAGATGGCTTTCATCGCTTCCCGATTATGGAAATCTACCATCAAACCTCTGTGACACCGGGAATCTATGGCCACGAAGCCAAACAGCGTTATCCCGGTGAAGAGGGTGCACCACTCTATCTCTGTCCCGCGGCTATAGATGAAGCCCTGGCAGAACAACTAAACAATTTGGCCATTCGTGCCCATCAGGCTATTGGCGCCCTTGATATCTCACGGGTAGATATTCGCCTTGGCCCGGATGGTAAGCCTTACCTAATGGAGATCAACACACTGCCCGGTCTCTCACCTGGATACAGTGATTTATGCATGATCGCTGCCGCTGAGGGGATATCCTACCGGGATTTGATTTTGGAAATCCTCTACCTTGGCGCAGCCCGCTTTGGGCTTCTGAATGCCCAACCTTCGCACCCGGTAAAATTCAAACAACGGGTTCCCCTTCACACCACCACAATTACTGCAAGCCTGATCAAATAAGGCGTCCCCTTCGGGTGAAAAAGAGGTGCAACCAATGTAAAGGTTGCACCTCAAGCCTATTAAAAACCCAGAGTTCCGCAGAAAGAAATCAAATTTGGCCAAGCATCCAGAAGAAGCCCTCCCCAAATACCCCCTATGAGCATGCCAACCAAAACATCTGAAACATAATGTACCCCTAGTACCAAGCGTGATAGACTAACCAACATCGCCCAGACAAGTAACCCCAAGAAGATCTCAGGGCGGCCAAGATGAAGAGCGAACATCGTGACAAAAATACCGCGTGCCGCATGACCAGATGGAAAGGAATGTTCATCCGTGAGCACGTAAATCCAATCATGTGCTGGCTGCGGACGCTCACGCCGAATTAATGCCTTGAGGGCAAATACCAAAGACGCTAGCAGAAACGTGGCAATGAGTCCTATTCCCGCCCAACATCGTTGCGATGGTATAAGAATGCCAAAAAAGAAGAACCCCCCTAACCAAACCCAAGAATCCGCCGAATGCGAGATGGGTCGAGCGACCTTCTGCAAACCATGTCGGCCAGCCCATTGAGTGAGAGAAAAAGACAACAAGGCATCTAGTTCCAGAATACGTCCTATTGACTTCACGTTTTCCTCAAATTCCCTTAACGGCTTTGTGTAGCGCGGTGATTATTCCATAATCTGAACACTCAGGCAAGGTCTTGAAAAGCGTTAAACACCTTACCAATCTGTCAGGTGCAACAAGGATGCAATCCCTTATAATCAAGTAATAAATCAGTCCGATGGCCTCAATCCCTCTCCCAGGATGAATGCTCATGAAGCGTGTTCCTAATCACCCCCGATTATCAGGATCACCGATATGGCTATCTCTTCTGGCGGTTTCCCTATTCGCACTCTTATTAACTGCCTGCCAGGGTGGAACATTTCAGATCGTTCAAGGTGCGGCTCCTCCTGAACTTTCTCGTGCTTATACCAACGATTGCTCCTATGGTGGACTCATTAAATCTATTGAGGCTCTTGACCTTTCAACAGTACGCCTCACCTTGTGCCGCCCTGATGCCGCCCTCCCGGCTAAATTGGCTTACCCGGTCTTTGCCATTCAAGATAGCGAATACTTGAACCAGTACGGAGGAAACTCAATTGAATTGAGTCGCATCCCTAATGCCAGCGGCCCCTACCGCCTCTTACGCTATGACCCCGGACAGCAGATCATTTTGGATCGTAATCCCGATTACTGGGGCATCCCGCCTAAAAGTCAAAGGATTATCATCAATTGGCACGAATCGGTAATTTCACGGATTGTCTTGTTGCGCGATGGGGAAACCGATGCCATTGACAGCCTGGGGGCCAATTTTCTACCCACCCTCGAAACCCTTACCGGTATATCTCCGATCTACCAATCGGCCCTAAACGTCACTTACCTGGGATTTAACAATCGGATACCACCTTTCAGCGATGTGAGAGTACGTACCGGTATTGCCCTGAGTCTGAACCGTCCGCGCTTGCTCACCTATGGCTTGGCCTCCGATTCGGTATTAGCCAATCAATTTCTCCCCCCAGCCATGAACTTGGGCTACACCCCGGGCCTAAACTGGTTGGATTACAATCCCAAAGAAGCCCAAGATTGGCTGAAACAAGCCAATTTTGATTGGAGTCAAGAATTGGCTCTGGTCTATCCTTCAAACCCACCTTTGGATGCTCCCTATGTAGAAATGTTAGCCCAGCAAATAAAATTACAACTCAACTCATTGGGTTTAAAAGTCAAACTTCTTGCTCTTGATTCGGCAGCCTACAACCAAGTATTGCGCAACGGAAACGCTCCCCTCTTCTTAGCCACCTGGAGCGCCACGTATGCCGACCCCGATGATTTCTTCTCTCGTGTTTTCATCCATGAGGCAGCCCCTCTGGGGGACCCTTACCCCGAACTGGTTAAGTTAATCCAACAAGCGGCACAAACGCCTGACCCCCAAGAACGCCAGAAGTTGTATGATCAAATCAACGAAACGATCATCAAACTTGTTCCTGCAATACCTATCGCCCACACGAATGGGATTTATGCCTTCCGGGACACGATTCAAGGGCAGCGGATCGGACCGATTAACGAGAATTATGAGGAAATGCGCTCCACTAACGGACAGATTCGAATCACCCAAACACGTGAGCCAGCCTCATTATGGCCTGCAGACGAGAGCGATCCCAATACATTGCGGGTAACGCGCTTGCTTTACAGCAATCTGGTGGAATATGAACCGGGTGGCACCAATATCCGCCCCGGCTTAGCCGAGTCTTGGGAAGCCAACCCCGAAGCCACCGAGTGGACCTTTTATCTCCGTTCGGGTGTCCGCTTTGTGGATGGCTCAACGTTGGATGCCAATGATGTCGTTGCTACGCTCGGTGCCATGTGGGAGGAAAGTAACCCTAATCACGTGGGGCGCAGTGGGCGATTTGAAATATTCCAGCGCTTTTTCGGTGCCTTCATTCCTAAGGCGCTACACTAGCCAGAGAAGATCAAAACCCTTAAACACTAAGCCTTGGGAGAGCGGGCGAGAGCATCCACCGCTCTCTCCAAGGCTTCCAACTCACGCCACAAGTGGTCAATTTCAGCATTATTCTTTTCCGACGCGAGCGATGCTTTTTCGGGCCTCGCTTCAGGATTCTCAATCTCAGGATCCAGTAGACTAATCAGCCACCGTTCAAACTCTTCTTCGCTCAGATCACCTCGCGCCCTAAGCCGCTCAAGTCGGAGGCGTATATGGCGGTTAACAAATTCCTGCGGCGCCAAGAAAGCCTGTAAACTTTCACTAAGGTCTTCTAATCGCATCTCCCCAATGCGGATCAAACGCGTCAACAACGCTCTGGGGATTAAACCTCCCAACCGGCGTTCTTGATCCACGATGACTTGTGCCAGAATCATCGTTGTTAAATCCTGACCACTTTCGTGATCTACAACTCTAACAGAATTCCCATTGGCAATATAATCGGCAATGTCTTCAAGCGTCACATAGCAACGATTGACGGTATCGTAAAGTTTACGGTTGTTGTAGCGCTTGATCTGTATCTCTGCCATACTGCTTATTTATTATTCCTGCTGCTTGCGTAATTCTTCAATCCGCTTCTGTAACTCGGCAATCTTTGCGCTTAGGGCTTCTATATCCGCCTTTGTTGCAGGACCAGGCGCGCCGGTCTCGGCCTGCTTTGCCTTGCGTTCCCGTTCCAAGCGCTCGCGCTCTTCCAATACTTCCTGGATTAAACGGCGGGCATCTCGTTCCACAATCTCCCCTTTCTCCACCAGTCGGTTAACGAATTGCACAATCTCATCTTTTGCCAGTGCAGCCGCACCGATGCTGGCCAGCAAGATCTTACGTGAAAGTTCATACCACGTTGGCGTGCTCTCACGTTCGGTCTCAGATTGGGTTTCCGCTTTGGTCCGTGCCATAGGTCACCTCCGTTAATTTGACGCAACGCGTTATTAACAATATAACGCGGCGCGTTACAACTGTCAAGCCCCCAAATTTGACGAATCTCCAACCTTCTGGTAAAATCCGCCTGCACTTGGTGTTGTACCCTTCACCACGTGCTACCAATTAGGTATACAAATCTATTTACAGAAAGGGCTCGAAAACATGAAGGTATTGTTAATCAAGGACGTTTATAAGTTAGGTCGTGCAGGCGACGTTAAAAAAGTTGCCGATGGCTACGCCAGAAATTACCTGATTCCGCAAGGGCTGGCAGTTCTGGCCACACCGGGTGCGCTCAAGCGGGCCGAGGCCATCCGTGCTCAGGCAGCAGCGCGGCGCGAGGCGCTGAACAACGAATTGAGCGGAGTCGCCCAGCGTATCAATGGCTTGGTGCTGACATTTGCCGCCCGCGCTAGCGAAACCGGCAAGTTATACGGTTCGGTCACACCCCAGATGATCGCCGAAGCCATCAACCAAAAATTGGGCACTCAGATCAATCGCCACCAGGTAGAAACCGAACCCATCCGTACCCTGGGCGAACATTTTGCCCGCGTGCGCCTCACCGTAGACCTTTTGCCTGAGGTGCGCATCATCGTCCATCGTGAGGGTGAAGTCGTTACCCTTGAATCAGATACCACCGCCGAAGAAAGTGCTCCTCAAACGGCTGAACAAACCACCGCTTAATTCTCATGAGTTGTAGTAACATCTAACCGGCCAGATCCAGCCCTGCGCTGTCAGGCCGGTCTTTTTTTGGACTTGAAGAAAAGGATTTTATGACCGAATCGGTTGGGTCCCTGCTAAAAAAGGCACGACTTGAGCGCAATATATCACTGGAGCAAATCGCTCAGGTGACGCATATTCGCTTGGCCTACTTAGAAGCTCTAGAAAACGATAGGCTGGACCTCCTCCCTTCTAAAGTCCAAGCGCGCGGTTTTCTGCGCCTATATGCCAATTACTTGAAAATCCCCGCTCAGCCCCTTCTTGATCTCTGGGAAGGGAAAAGCGAAATTCCCGCACCTAATACGCAACCTTCTCCGTATCCGGTTGAAACCGAGCAAGTTTCATCCTCTATTCCCATGGGAGAAACCTCTCAACCGGAGGCCCCGCCCCTTTCGACGCCTGCGCCAGATCTATACGCAGTTGAAGCAGAGAATCTTCATCCAGTTTCTTCCTCCCAACACATTTTTCGCGAGATCGGGCGCACCTTGCAGGACCAACGGGAACGTTTAGGCCTTACCCTCGAAGAAGCTGCCTCCGCCACACATATTCGCTCTCGCCATCTCGCCGCTCTTGAAAGCGGCCAAATGGAACAATTGCCCTCACTGGTCCACGCCCGGGGTATGCTCCAAAATTATGCCGCCTTTTTAGGCGTGAACGAGGATCAGATCCTTTTGCGTTTCGCCGAAGCGTTGCAACAGCGTCGTCTGGAACGAACCGGAAGTCGTCCTCGAAAAACGATAACTCTTGAAAGTTCACAATCTGGTAATACACCTCGCGAGAGAGATCTTCCTTGGCGACACATTCTCTCCCCTGATTTGATCATGGCTGTATCTTTCATCCTCGCCCTGCTTGGCTTCACCGTTTGGGGAGCTTCACGCATCTCTGCGGCACAAAAAGCGCGTAATCCATCTACCCCACCGGCCATTGCCGAGGTTTTAGCCCAAGTACCGACTACCCTGGCTCAATCACCCTCGCCCACAGTTGAGACCGAAATTACAGCAGTCGTTCCCGAAAATACCGACGCCCTGGTTGCTAACGGGACTACACCCACCAATGCCCTCCCTACCGCTATTAGCAACGCGCCGCTCCAACTCAACGTGATCGCCCAACTGCGGGTCTGGATGCGCGTGGTAGCCGATGACAAAATCGTGTTCGAGGGACGCACCGCTCCCGGGCAAGCCTACGCCTTTGGCGCCAGACAGCGCATCGAATTTAGTTGTGGAAACGGTGCCGGTGTTCGACTCGTTTTCAATCAATCCGATCTTGGCAACCCCGGCGCCATGGGGGAGCCGGTACGCTGGATCTTCACCGCGGAGGGTCTTGTAACCCCTACCCCGCAAGTCACAGCCTCACCAACCCCTACTCCCCCACCGACGTCCACTCCTACACCCACATCTCTTCAACCCACACCTACCATTACCCCTCTGATCCCATGAACGAAAAGACATTTTATCTGGTATCCCTAGGTTGCGCAAAAAATACCGTAGACTCGCATTCCATGGCCGCACTGCTCCAGCGCGCTGGTTACGAAGCTGTGGACAATCCCCGCCAAGCCCAATTTCTTATTGTGAATACCTGTGGATTTATCCAGCCTGCGCGCGAGGAATCCATCAAGACCCTTACCGCGCTAGCCCGAAAAAAGCGCAAGGGACAATACCTTATCGCGACGGGTTGCCTGACTCAGCGCTACCGTGAACAAGTTGCCCAAGATGTGCCCGGTCTCGATGGCATGCTCGGTACGAGACGCTGGATGGACATTTTAGATCTAATCGAACGCCTGAACGCAAATCCCCCCCAACCTCTTTATCACCTACCTGAAACCCCAACAGTGGGGCGGGATGAGCGCGGCGTATTGCGGGCCGCAGTGCAAGGCGCCAGCGCTTACCTTAAGATAGCCGATGGTTGCCGGCGTCCCTGCGCCTTTTGTGCGATACCTTTAATCAAAGGCACCTTAGTCAGCCGCCCCATGGACGTCATCCTTGAAGAAGCGCGCCAACTTCAAGCCGCTGGGGTCAAAGAACTGATTTTAATCGCTCAAGATACCACCGATTACGGCCACGATCTGGGATTACAAGATGGGCTAGCATTACTGCTCGAAAATTTGGTCAAAACCGTACCCGATATTCCCTGGATCCGCCTTCTCTACACCTACCCCGGCGCAGTCTCCGACCGCCTGATTGAATTGATGGCATCCCAGCCCCAAATCGTCCACTACCTGGATATTCCTCTTCAACACGCCCATCCGGATATCTTACGCAAAATGCGCCGCCCGGCGAATATGGAATGGGTTTACCGCACCTTAGAAAAAATGCGCCGCGCCATGCCTGACCTGGCGATTCGAAGCACCTTTATCGTTGGTTACCCCGGTGAGACCGAAACCGAATTTCAAACCCTGCTCGATTTCTTGGCCGAAGTGCGGTTGGATCGCGTTGGTGCCTTCACATTCTCGTTTGAACCCGGCACGGCCAGCGAGCCCTTAGGCGATCCTGTTCCTCCCGAGGTCAAGCAAGATCGCTATAACCGATTGATGGAACTTCAATCCTCGATCTCCCTTCAAATTCATCAGTCCTTGATCGGCAAGCATCTGGATGTGCTGATCGAAGGTGCCAACCAAGACTTATCCGTCGGACGGTCATACCGTGACGCTCCCGAAGTTGACGGGCTGGTGTTGATCCCGGGACAATTCAAACCCGGTGAAATGGTAAGGGTTACGATAGACAGCGCATTGCCTAATGATTTGATTGCACACCCTGCTTCCTAGCCTCTCGAACGAGTATGCGCGCCTACTCACGATGGATCTTTGTTCTGGCGCTTGGCACCGCCATACTAGCGGGTGGCTTAACTTTGGCCATAACCACCAATATTTTTGAGGGTATTCCTCATCTCGAAGATGAATATGCGTACTTGTGGGAAGCGCAGGTCATGGCACGAGGTGAAATCAAAGTGCCCACGCCTTCGTGCCCACGCTGTTTTTTAGTTCCCTTTGTGGTAGATTACGAAGGATTCCGTTTTGGTAAGTATCCACCCGGGTGGCCTGCCGCGCTTTCGCTCGCCCTTCGTCTGGGATCCGCAACCACGTTGAATGGGCTATTGGCCATGGCCTGCACGTGGTTAACCTTTCGGCTGGTGAGCAAAATTACGACCCCGATAGAAGGGTTGCTAGCGGCTTTGCTAACAGCCACCTCTCCTTTCTTCCTGATGAATGCCGGTTCCCTGCTCTCACATACGTTTTCCTTCTTCCTCACCTTATCCTTTGTCTCAGCCTGGTTGGATGCCGCTGACCCATCCTCTCGCACGGCGGCGGTTACAGTCCCCCTGGCCGGGCTCAGTTTAGGGTTGCTTGCACTGACCCGCCCGCTAACCGCCCTTGGAATCGCCATTCCCTTTATCGGGCACGGTTTGTGGCTTCTCGTTCGGGGCAAGGCGGTATTGCGTAAACGCGTCCTGATCATCGGTCTTACAGCCGGTGGAATTGCCTCGCTCTTATTCCTATGGCAGTACGCCCTCACAGGCAACCCCTGGTTGAATCCCTATACCCTCTGGTGGCCCTATGATCGGGTCGGTTTTGGCGCCGGGATTGGCTTACACCCTGATGGTCATCAACCCTATCACGCTTGGGTCAATACAAAATTTAGCCTGCGCGTTGGCAGTAGCGACCTTTTTGGTTGGGGGCGGCTCTCATGGCTCTTTATGCCGGTCGGTTTAGTGGTTTTGCGCAAAAATCGCCCCGCATGGCTGATTATCACATTGGGAGTAAGCCTTATTCTAGCCTACAGTTTCTACTGGATTGGCGCTTGGGTGTTAGGCCCACGTTATTATTACGAGGGCATGATTAGCGCGACACTGCTCACTTCGGCTGGGATCACCGCTTTGGCCGGCAAACTTCCCAGCCTTTTACAACCCTTGCGCACACGTTGGTTGGGATATCTGCGTTTTAGCATTACCACAGCTCTGGTCATGGGACTTATCCTGGCAAACTTATGGTTCTACCTTCCCCAGCGGCTGGGACAACTTCATGGGCTATATGGAGCTTCTCGAATGCAACTTGCCCCCTTCGATTCCCCCTCAGCCCAAACTCTCACGCCTGCACTGGTGATTGTCCATATTCGTGAATCATGGCGCGAATACGGAACACTTCTGACCCTCAGCAGTCCCTTTATGGATAGTCCATTTCTTTTTACCATTAGCCGCGGCGAAGAAACGGACGCAGCCTTAGCACAAGAATTTGCCGCACGAAAAATCTGGCACTATTACCCGGACACCCCTTACACTTTTTATACCGCCCCCCGCTCCCCCGAAACCCCTTAACCTCAAGCAACTCTCGCCCAGGCCGTGAACAACAACACCACAACCGAGAGCACCAAATTGAGCCGCCAAAGCCAGATTAGACGGCGGTGAAGCTGTCCTCTCGTTGTCTCATCCATCTTTTTTCCTGTGGTGAGCAAATAATTCAGCCGGCTCAATTGGGGCATCACCCCCCACGTCATCCCTACGCCCACCAAAACCATGCCCGCCACGGCAATGTGCTTCAAAAAAATTGCCACCGCCCAAGGGCTTTCTATCACCAGAAAACCCTGATAGGCCGGATGAGCGCTCATTTGAAATAACCCGGTAGCGGTCAAGACCGCCAATGCAAGCCATCCAATGCTTTGCAAACGTCGTAATAATCGCTCATAAAACGAAAAGTAAGCCGTTTCTGTGAGCATAGACCGGGACAAAGGCAGGACGATGAAGTTCGTCACCACAATTCCCCCGATCCAGACTACCGTCGCTAACATATGTAACCAATACGTGAGGGCCAAAGCCCACGCGGGAATTTCTGCACTCATGGCGTGGGAGTCATTTCAGGGGTAGGTGTATCCGAAGGAACCGGTAAAGTGGCGGTCCCAGGTGTAGGGGTTTCAGTTGGTGTGGGTTCCACACCGGGGGGATTGGCACACCAATTCCGCACCGCCTCAAGCGTGGGCTGCACTTGAGGATCAGGTGCAATGGCCAGGGCATTCTCGTAATGTAATTGCGCCTCGCAGTATTGTCCTTGGGCTGCTAACTGATCCGCATATTTTATTGAGGCGATCCGAAAACGCTCCGTGGCCGTCATACCCGAACCGTCGCGCAGGTTAGGCAGGGCGGGATAAATTTGAGAGAAGTAATTAACCACCCGTGCCCAATCCACCCCCCAGAAACTCGCCGCAGAGAGATACTGCCGTGCCCAAATGCGATAGTTTTGAGCATCCACGTCTAGCGGCGCAAATCGTTCAGCCAGAGTGAGATTGTAAATTCCAACCTCTAATAACCCGTCTTCTAAAATGTTCTTCACCCCCAAATTACGCAAGGCTAAATAGTACATCCCATCTACATCTACGGCGCGATAGGTTAGATTTAGTTTGCGCAGTATTTCAATCGTGTCAATGGCCGTTTGCCAGTCTTTATCCAAAAGGGCTCGTTGAATTTGCGCAAACAGTTCTTCTTCTTTGCGCGTATCGGGGGTAGGCGCCTGAGTAGACGTTGGAGTAACCGTGGGGGTCTGCTGCAATGTCAAGCCCATCATGGCTTGAGCCAAACTTTCCATCGCGCCTGGAAAATCGGGCTTGAGCGAGAGAACAAACTCAAAGCGCTTGCGCGCTGTATCATAGCGACCAGCAGCCAAATCCGCCAAACCCAATTGATACTGCGTCGCGGCAACAATGGCTTTCTGATTCTCTTCTTCTGCCAACCGATCCTGCAAACTGGCTTGGTATCCCAACCATCCACCGAGAAGACCGGATACAATGATAACCCCCAGCGCCGCTAGAGCCCAAACCCACCACCGCACTCTGCGCCGACTTGCTGGCTGTGCTTCCACCATTTCATTTATCTCATTTGCCGTGCTATCAATGTGTTCGTCGTTGTGTGCTGTCATCATGGCTTATATTATACCGTAGGGTTAATCTGCACTCATAAACGAATTAGCAATCGCAATTCTTGCCATATCCAAGGTAAGGCCAATATTCCCCCCACTCCCATCAGCCCTACTGTCCCCCACAAAGTCGTCCCCCCTCGAAGCATGATTTGCCCTAGAACTACAGCACCCCCACCCATAAACGCAGCCATAACTGCTCTCAAGAGCACCGGCGCAACCGTAAGGCGATGATTAAGGATGCGCGTCAACCACAGGGTCAGAATGAACGCTTCGATCGAAAAAGCCAAAGCATCGGCAAGACTGATCCCCGGCGCACCTAACCAGCGGTAGAATTGCGTCCCCGCTAAGATGTAGATTCCCAAGGTAATCCCTGCCCCAGCCAACGGAACCCAAGCATTTTGCCGTGCATAGAAAGCCCGCACCATGATTTCTACGACACATTGCCCCAATAAGCCCAATAAGTACGCCTGCGAGACTCGCCACAGCAAATCTGTGCCCGCTTCACCAAAATCGAACACCATCGCTAAAAGAGGGCGCATTCCCAAATCCAAGATAAACGTCAAAGGGATGGTTAAAGCCACCAAAACGCGCACTGCCCGCTGGATGCTATCCCGGAAATGCTCACTTTGATCTCGTGCCATCTGCTCAGAGAGCGTGGGCAAGAGGGCGGTGCCCAATGCCGTCCCGATCAACGTCTCCGGCACTTGAAAGATCATCCAGCCATAGGTCAAAGCCGTAACCGCACCGGTCGCCAACCGCGACGCTAAATTATCGCGCACGATAAAAATTAACTGAATGCACAACACCGTGAGCAGACGCGGCCCCATTAGCCGTAGGACTTTTCGCACCTCAGGGCTCTGCACCCCCAACCCAGCCTGCCAACGAAATTTATAGCGAATCAAGCCGGGCACTTGTATCCCGAGATGTAGCAAGGCCCCCAAAATCACGCCGTAAACCAACCCGTGCACCCCCAAGCCAAATGCCGGCAGGGTCAACCCCCACAGCGAAAAACCGCGCTCCGGTGCCAGCACTATGGCCCCAAAGATTTGCCCGAAGTTATAAAAAAGCGGCGCCATTGCCGGTAACAGGAAATGCTGATGGGCTTGCAGAGCCGCCATGACCAACCCACTCAGCGAGAAAATTACCGTCGCCACCAGATTAAGCCGCATTAACGTAACAACGAGTTGTTGTTGCTCCACCCCGAAGCCGGGTGCAATACCCAGTTCCCACGTTACCAGCGGATGTGCAAAGACACCCACTAACATGCCCAATGCACCCGTAACCAGAAACGCCAAATTCGCAATGCGGCTGAATAACTGCCAAGTGGCATATTCTCCACGTTGTGTGAGGGTTTCGGTGAGCACTGGGATGAAAGCCATCGCCAAAGCCCCACCTGAGATCAATGCAAACAGTAAATCAGGCACATTGTTGGCAACATTAAAGGCATCCAAGGCTTCAGATAGGCCAAACTGGCGAGCAATAACCACTTGGCGAACAAAGGCAACCACTTTATCTAAAGCGAAGAATCCCCCTATCAACAACGTATTCCGTGTAACCCGGCTCAGCCGCATCGGTGCTTCTCACCCCAACGCCACATCCAGCATCATCATGAGCGCAAACCCCACCATCACCCCAATGGTAGCCACATCCGAATGCCCACCGGAGTGACCCTCAGGGATCAGTTCTTCAACGCAGACGTAAATCATTGCCCCAGCGGCAAACGCCAAGGCATAAGGTAATAACGGGCGCACCAGAAACACCGCCAACGCTCCCAACACACCCGCCAGAGGCTCCACAACACCGGAGAGTTGCCCTAGGAAAAAACTCTTCCAACGCGATAGGCCTTCCCGCCGCAGTGGGGCTGAAACCGCCAAACCCTCAGGGAAATTTTGCAATCCAATCCCAACCGCCAACGCCACGGCACCTGCCAAGGTAGCCTCTTGAATTCCTGCGGCGGCGGCGCCAAAAGCCACACCTACGGCTAACCCTTCCGGAAAATTATGGAGGGTAATCGCCAGAACCAGAAGGACGCTCCGTTGCCAAGACGTTTTCAATCCTTCAGCCGCACTCAGTGCCATGCCAACGTGCAGATGGGGCAACAAACGATCTACCAAATACAGAAATGCCCCACCGAGAAGAAATCCGATTACCGCCGGCAGCCAACCGGGCATTCCCATATCGTGCGACATCTCAATCGCGGGCTTCAAAAGCGAGAAAAAACTGGCCGCAATCATTACCCCTGAGGCAAACCCTAACATCCCATCTAACAACCTGCGATTCAACTCGCGCTTTAAGAAAACCCCCGCGGCTCCCAAAGCCGTAACGCCCCAGGTAAATAGCGTCGCTAACAAGGCTTGCACGACAGGATTAAGGTCTTCCATGAAAGCCAGTGCCATCACCGCTTCCTCACCTCATAGGATAACGTCACCAAATATAACATGTTTTCACCGCTTCTGACAAAAGCAATAGGTATAATCAAAACTATGCAGGCACCGGGCATTCTTTATATTGTGGCTACACCTCTAGGGAATCCGAAGGACATTACCCTACGGGCAATTGAGATCCTTTCCCAGGTGGATGGCATCATTTGTGAAGATATTCGCAACGCGAAACGGCTACTCCATCAGTTGAACTTGCCCGAAAAGCCCCTCTATCCGCTCAACGAACATAATGAGATTCAACAAGCACCGGCTCTGGTAGATCAATTGAAGGGCGGGAGACACTTGGCACTTATTTCAGATTGTGGCACGCCGGTTTTCTCTGATCCAGGGGCTTTTTTAATCCATCAAGCCATAACCACTGGCGTTCCGGTAAAACCTATCCCTGGGCCCTCTTCCCTTATGGCGGCTTTATCTGTTCTCGATACCCACCTAGAACAATTTGTTTTCGGAGGATTTCTGCCCCGCAAGCCCGAAGGACGCCGCCAAGCGCTAAAAAGGCTCAAAGCCATCGGTTTGCCCATCGTCCTCATGGATACCCCCTACCGATTGATAACATTGCTGCAAGAAGTTGCACAGGTATTCGGCGATCAAACCCCCATCACCCTGGCTCTAGACCTTACCTTACCTCAAGAAACGATTCTCCGCGGAACGGTGAGCAACATCATCAATGCCCTGAAGGTGCGCAAAGCCGAATTCGTGCTTGTCGTCCATACCATATAAAGCAAAATGATCACGCTCTTCACGTGATCATTTGGTGCCCCCAGGGGGATTCGAACCCCCGTTTTAGCCTTGAAAGGGCTGCGTCCTAGTCCCCTAGACGATGGGGGCAGCGCGCCCAAATTCTACCACAAGGCATTGCAATGGGTCAAGCCAAATTCAATACAATCTTCATACCTTCTCTGCGGGTTGAATACAAATGGGGCTGTCCACGGCAGGGTTATTTACGGCCCGCTCCACGGGATAGGCCATCATATCCTCCGCAGGATAGGGTCTTAAGAGCGCCTTTAATTCCGAAAGCCCACGTGTTTCGAGCCATGCCCAGCACTGCATCCGGTCTAAGATAACCGGCATGCGGTCGTGAATCTGCTTCACCATGTCGTTGGCAGGACAGGTGATAATCGTACACGAGAAAATCGCTTCACCGCTTTCGTTTCGCCAGACATCCCACAACCCCGCAAATGCAAATGGCGTGCCGTCTTTCAGACGAAAGAGGTAAGGACGCGAGAATGACCGTTTCCCCTCACTGGCTTGCCATTCATAGAACCCATCCGCCAGAATGAGACAACGCCGAGAAGCGAAAGCGGATCGAAACGCCGGCTTTTCATCCAAGGTCTCAGCACGGGCATTAATCAGCCGATTCCCAATGGCAGGATCCTTTGCCCATGAGGGGATCAACCCCCATCGAAACCATTCTGCTCGGCGCGTTTCAGCGTCGCGTAACCCTAAAATCGGCTGAGTTGGGGCAATGTTGTAGCGCGGTCGCCAATCGGTGGGTATCCCATTCAGTCCAAAGGAAAACACCAGTTGCTCGGCATCTACCGTTAACGTAAAACGGCCACACATTTTTCACCTACCTTTCTCACTTGCCATTCACAGCGCTAACGACGATTATAATATACCCAATCCCCTTTCCGAGGCATGCCTATGACCCAGCCCCTCGTCGAATGCATCCCCAATTTCTCCGAAGCCCGCCGACCCGAAGTCGTCGAAGCCATTATCCAAGCCATCAATTCCGTTCCCAACGTATATATCCTAGACCGCCACTCCGATTTTGACCACAACCGCACCGTTATCACGTTTGTCGGCTCGCCGCAGGCAGTGGAAGAAGCCGCTTTCCGCGCTATCGCCCGCGCCGCCGAACTGATTGATCTCGATAAGCATACTGGCGCCCATCCCCGTATCGGTGCCACTGACGTTGTCCCCTTTGTCCCGATCCAAGATATTACCATGCAAGAATGCGTTGAAATGGCTCGTCGGCTGGGTAAGCGGGTGGGAGAAGAATTACAGATCCCGGTCTATCTCTACGAGGAAGCCGCCACCCGCCCTGAACGGGTAAATCTCGAAAATATCCGACGCGGTCAATACGAAGCCCTGAAAGAGGAAATTGCCACCAACCCTGAACGCGAGCCGGATTTTGGCCCTCGCCATGTAGGGCCCGCCGGCGCCACCGTCATCGGTGCACGTCAACCTTTGATTGCCTTCAATGTCTATCTGAATACGAGTGACACCTCCATTGCCCAAAAAATTGCCCGCGCGATTCGGTTTTCCAACGGCGGTTTACGCTACGTCAAGGCGATGGGAGTGTTGGTAGAAGGCAAAGCCCAGGTCTCCATGAATCTGACCAATTTTCGCCAAACGCCGGTCTTCCGCGTCATGGAATTAATCCGCCGTGAGTGCGAACGATACGGGGTAGCCGTACACCACAGTGAAGTCGTTGGTCTTATCCCCCAAGAAGCGCTCAACGACTCTGCCATCTGGTATCTGCAACTTGATGGCTTTGAACCTTCACAAATTCTAGAAAACCGCCTAAATGAAGTGATGCGGGCACAAAGCCGCGAAGCGACAGCACCGCCCCATGAAACCAGTTTTCTGGAAGCCCTAGCCGCACCCACCCCGACGCCCGGCGGCGGGTCCGCCGCGGCGTTTACCGGCGCGATGGCAGCAGCGCTGGTGGCTATGGTGGCACGCCTAACTCTGAGCAAGAAAAAATATGAACATGTCAAACCCCAAATGTGGCAAATTCTGGAAGAAGCCGAGACCCTACGCCGCAACTTGCTCGAAGCTGTCGAGGAAGACGCCCAGGCTTTTGAAGCCGTCATGGCGGCGCTGAAACTGCCTAAAGAAACGCCCGAGCAGGAAACCGCACGGCAAGAAGCGCTTCAAAAAGCGAACCTCCATGCGGCTGAAATCCCCCTTAAAGTGGCTCAAATCACATCATCGGTGCTGGATCTGGCTCACCAAGCCGTCGCATTGGGTAACCTTAACGCAATCACCGATGCCGCATCCGCCGCCACTCTGGCGCATAGCGCCATCATGTGCGCCGGGTACAATGTCCGCATTAACTTAAGTGGCCTAGATCCATCTCTTGCACAGCCTCTACTCGATCAAATCGGCACGATAGAAAACCAAGCCACTGAACGTTTGAAGAATGTCCGCGCTTTACTGCGCGAGCGCGGGGGACTGCAAATCCCAGATTAAGGCGCTTCCCCTCGACCAATCGGGGTTATAAATTCACACTTGAGAGGAGTACACCGATGGGGCTTAAACCGGATCACTGGATTCGCAAGATGGCACTCGAATATGGCATGATTGAACCATTTGTGGATCACCAAGTACGCACAGGGGTCATTTCTTACGGCCTCTCTTCCTATGGGTATGACATACGGGTGGCAGACGAATTCAAAATTTTTACGAATGTCTTCAGCGCCATGGTGGATCCGAAGGACTTCGATCCCAAATCCATGGTGGACTTCAAAGGCGATGTGTGCGTCATCCCACCCAATTCCTTTGCCTTAGGGCGAACCGTAGAATATTTTCGCATTCCGCGTAACGTGTTGACCGTCTGCCTGGGAAAAAGCACCTATGCCCGGTGCGGCATCATTGTCAACGTGACTCCCTTTGAGCCCGAATGGGAAGGATACGTCACCCTAGAAATTTCAAACACCACCCCCCTCCCGGCCAAAATTTATGCCAACGAAGGCATTGCGCAGGTGCTCTTCTTTGAGGCCGACGAGGTCTGCGAGGTTTCCTACGCCGACAAAAAAGGAAAATATCAAAAACAAAGCGGGATTTACCTCCCCCGCTTATAGCCAATCCCACCGCCGGGGGTACCCCATGTCAGGGTTATATCTGGGACGTTTGGCATGGCACATCATGCCTGCCGAAGGGAAGTTCTCTCTTCGCCTTCAAGACGATCCACTGGTTCAATTGAACAACTTCGGGTTGAAAATACGCTTCCAAAAGCAGGGCCAATCGCACCTCTGGGAACTGAAAAACTTTCAGCCTATTGCTCCCCCCGACCATTCTCTCGACATTCCCGCAATCGAAGGTGAGATCATCGAACAATTAACCACAACGCTTTCCTCGGCGGGACTGCAGGCGGTTCTCACCTTGGCACACGCACGGCAAGGACAATGGGCCCTTTGGCATCTTAGTTTACACAACCAAGGCCATGAACCTATTTGGATAGACCAAATTACACTGCTCGACGCGGGTGGGGATGACCCAACGAGTCAATTCAGCCTTGGCACTTCACCCCAAGATATGCGTTTTTACCTCAACGGCTGGCAGTCTTGGTCTTTCACTGCCACTTTAAAGGCTTATTCAAAGATGCCGTGCTCGCGTTTGGGACCCTTCCAGAACCCTATGGTGATCAATCCGGGCACACCGCTATTTCGTCGCCCCGGCTACTTCAGTAGCGATTTCTTTACCCTTTTGCTTGCCCCCAAGGACAACTGCGGACTCGTGGCAGGGTTTCTTTCCCAACAACGCCACTTTGGCAGTCTGGCTTTCTCAGC
>Ga0272449_1000350_pt1 | contig 55338 bp, 43 predicted proteins | sample YNPCB0241_FD_198679 | JGI IMG/M metagenome (GOLD analysis project Ga0272449, IMG submission 198679) | Hot spring sediment microbial communities from Yellowstone National Park, WY, United States - YNP-CB-024-1 | ecosystem: Environmental > Aquatic > Thermal springs > Hot (42-90C) > Sediment...
GCCCGGGAGTACCAGTCCCTCGAGCACGAGGTGGACCAGATGGCCAGCCAGTTCCGCCGCAACCACATAAAGCGCCTCAACCTGGGACAGTGCGACGGGCAGGCCGGCGTCGTATTCCTGGATACCCTGAGCAACCTGGAAAGGGTTGGGGACTTGGCCAACAACCTGGGCCACGTGACCACGGGGGCCCTGGAGCGCCTGTGACATGGATCCCTGGGAGGTGAAAAACCCTACCGCCCCCGATTCACCCCTGAGACCACCGCTGCGAAGCCAGGCTTCCCTGCAATCCATCCACGTCTGGTCTATACTGGTGACGATAGAAGCCGGCTTCGGTTCCTGTGAAAGGGGGTAAAGATGTCCCTCAGTGAAGAGCTTGCCTTCCTGGATGCCACCGCCCAGGCCGACCTGGTGCGCAGGAGGGAATTGAAACCGGTGGAGCTGGTGGAAGCGAGTATCCGACGCATCGAGGCCTTGAACGGGAACCTCAACGCGGTGGTGACGCCCATGTTCGAAGAGGCCTTGGAGGCAGCCAGAGGACCCCTGTCGGAAGGCCCTTTCCAGGGAGTACCCTTCCTCCTCAAGGACCTCATCGCCTCCTACCGGGGAGCTCGCCTCACCTTTGGCTCGGCCTTCATGAAGGATTACGTCGCCACCTTCGACAGCGAGCTGGTGGTGCGCCTCAAGAGAGCAGGCCTCATCGTGGTGGGAAAGACTAATACCCCCGAGTTCGGCATACTACCCACCACCGAGCCCAAGCTCTTCGGTCCTGCCCGAAACCCCTGGAACCCGGAAAGGTCCACAGGCGGTTCCAGCGGCGGTTCGGCGGCAGCGGTGGCCTCGGGCATGGTGCCCATGGCCCACGCCAACGACGGGGGCGGGTCCATCCGCATCCCCGCCTCCTGCTGCGGCGTGTTCGGGCTGAAACCCACCCGGGCGAGGAACCCGCTGGGACCCTGGCTGGGAGACATTCTCAACGGCCTGGTGGTGGAACACGCCGTGACCCGCTCGGTGAGGGACAGCGCCGCCCTACTGGATGCCACCTCCGGGCCGGACCTGGGAGACCCCTACTGGGCTCCTCCCCCCGCCAGGCCCTTCCTGCAGGAGGTGGGCGCCGACCCAGGGCGCCTCCGCATCGCCTTCACCTATAAGGTGGCTGGCCAGCCCGTGCACCCGGACTGCGTGGAGGCGGTGATGGACGCTGCCCGGCTGTGCGAGGAACTCGGCCACCAGGTGGAAGAGAGGGACATCGAGCTGGACGTCCCGGAAGTCACCTCCATGTTCATGACCCTGTGGGCCGCAGCCCAAGCTTGGAATGCAGATAGCCTGTCCCAACTCACGGGGAAGACGCCCAGGGAGGAGGATTTCGAGCCCCTCACCTGGGCCCTCATACAGATGGGCCGGCAGGTCACCGCGTCCCAGTATCTCATGGCGGTCACTGGGCTGCAGGCGGTGAGCAGGTCGCTGGCCCGCCAGATGGAACCCTTCGACCTCTACCTCACCCCTACCTTGGCGGAGCCCCCCGTCCCCTTGGGGACCTTCGACTCGCCACCCGACAACCCCCTCTACGGGATGGCCAGGGCCGGGATGTATGTCCCCTTCACGCCCATCTGCAACATCACAGGCCAACCCGCCATGAACGTGCCCCTTCATTGGAACCGGGAAGGATTGCCGGTGGGCGTCCACTTCGTGGCCAAGTTCGGCGACGAAGCCACCCTCTTCCGCTTGGCAGCTCAGCTGGAGGAGGCCCGTCCTTGGGCAAGGCGCTATCCACCGGTCACCGAGTACTGGAAGGGGGCCTTCGACCAGGCTGGCGAATGAGAAAGGAAGGGATACCGGGAAGTAAAACCCCGGGAGAGAAAGGGTTGGCCAGTAGCCCAGGTCCGGGAATCGACGGGGACGACCACCCTCGGCCGATCCTGGTGATCAGCCGTTGTCTGGGTTTCGAGGCCTGCCGCTGGAACGGCGAGGTGGCGAGGGATCCCTTCGTGGAGGTACTGGTGCCCCACATCCGTGCTATCACGGTCTGCCCGGAGGTGGACATGGGCCTGGGGGTCCCCAGGGAACCGGTTCACCTGGAGGTATGGGACTCGGGAATCAGGCTTGTCCAATTCGGTCCCGGCATCGACCACACGGAGGGCATGCTCGCCTTTTGCCGCAGGTTCCTAAGGGGGTTGAAGGAAGTGGACGGCTTCCTCCTCAAGGCCCGCTCCCCTTCCTGTGGCAACCGGGATGTGAAGGTATATCCCCGGGGGAGCGATGACCGGGGGGCCATCGGCAAGTCCGCTGGGATCTTCGCCGCCGAGGTGATGAAATCCTTTCCCGGGCTCCCGGTGGAGAGCGAGGGCAGGCTGAGGAACCACCGGATCCGGGAGCACTTCCTCACCAAGATATTCCTGTATGCCCGCTTCAGGGAGGCTGAAGCGGTAGGCACCCGGGGTAGCCTGGTGGAGTTCCATACCCGTCACAAGTTCATCCTCATGGCCTACCACCAAGGGGAGTTGCGGGAAATGGGCAGGCTACTGGCCCGGGCGGCCGACCATCCCACCCACGAGCTTTTTCGCCTCTACCGGGAGCACCTTATGAGGGCCACCCAGCGCCTCCCCCGTCGCACCTCCCACCTGAACGTGCTCCTGCACGCCATGGGTTACTTCTCCAAAGGCCTCTCGACCAGGGAGAAATCCCACTTCTTATCGCTTTTGGAGGCGTTCCGGGAGGAAAAACTCCCCCTGAGTGCCCCCTTGGCCGTGATCAACTCTTGGATAGCCCGCTTCGGACAGGAATACCTGGAGACGCAATACTATTTCCAGCCCTACCCGGAGGAGCTGGTGATCCTCGACGATTCAGGAAAGGGAAGGGATATGTGAGGGAGGGATCCAGCCCGTGGTACCGGGCGTGCAGGAAGAGCGGATAAGGCTCCTGCGTAAGGGAAGCCCTACCCACGCCCACTACGTGCTCTATTGGATGGAAGCCTCCCAGAGAGCGGAGTTCAACCCGGCGCTGGAATACGCCGCCTGGATCGCCAACAGGTTGAGGAAGCCGCTCCTGGTCTACTTCGGTATCCCCGAAAGACACCCCGGCGCCAACTCCCGCCATCTTACCTTCATGTTGGAGGGGCTGTCGGAGATCCAGGCAACACTGCGGGATAGGGAGATACCTTTCCTGACGTGTATAGACGACCCGCCCCGAGGGACGCTGAGACTGGCGGAGCGGGCCTGTTGCGTGGTGGTGGACCGGGGATACCTCCGCCACCAACTGTCATGGCGTAAAGCGCTTGCCCAGCGTTCCCCTTGCCCCGTCATCCAGGTGGAGGGGGACGCCATAGTACCGGTGGAGACCGCCTATCCCCGGGAAGCCTATTCCGCAGCGTCCATCCGAAACAAGATCCACGAGGCCCTTCCCCGTTTCTTGAGGGGCATCGGAACGGTAGAGGTCAAGGTGAAGGGATTTGAGCCAGACGAAGGGGGAATGGACCTCTCCGACCTGCAAGGGGTGATCGAGAGGTTGGACATCCCTCGGCTGCCCCCTCCCCTAGACGGCCCCATCGGAGGAACATCGGAGGCCAAGGCCACCCTGGAACGTTTCCTGGAGGAAAAGCTAGACCTGTACCCGCGGCTCTCCCGACATCCTGAGCTGGAGTTCACCTCCCGCCTGAGTCCTTATCTCCACTTCGGCCAGATCTCTCCGGTATACGTGGCGCTGAAGGTTCAGGAGAGGAGGAGCCCGGGAGAGGAGGCTTTTCTGGAGCAACTGGTGGTGCGCCGGGAACTCAGCCTTAACCTGGTCACCTACAACCCTGCCTATGACTCCTTCCAGGCGCTACCCTCATGGGCGCGGAGAGCCCTCGACCGCCATCGGAGGGACCGGCGCCCCCACCTTTACACCCTGGAGGAGATGGAGGAAGCCCAAACCCACGACCCCCTCTGGAACGCGGCCCAGATGGAGATGGTGGCCACCGGATACATGCACAACTACATGCGCATGTATTGGGGAAAGAAGATCCTGGAATGGTCCCCCAACCCGGAAGAAGCCCTGCGGAGGATTATACACCTCAATGATAAATACCAGTTGGACGGCCGTGATCCCAACGGTTACGCGGGTGCCCTATGGTGCCTGGGGAAGCACGACCGTCCCTTCGCGGAGAGGGAGGTATTCGGCACCGTCCGTTACATGGGCGAGTCGGGCCTCAGGAGGAAGTTCGACATGGAGGCTTACTTGCGGAGGGTGGAAGGCATATATGCCACTTGGAGGTCCCGGCTGTCCCCTGAAGGAAAGGGGTCTTAAGCCCTCACCCCCCTGCGGAACCTTCCATCACGAAGGCCGCGAAAGGGAGACACACAGGGCGCCTCCCTGCGCGAGACCCTCACAGAGACCTTTCAAATCTCTCCAGCGCCCGCTCGTAAGCCTCCTCCTTGGTGTCTCCCCACCCCTCGAAGCGGCGACCAGTCTTCCTGTCCACGATGACGCATCTCCAAGCCGTGGGGCCAAGGCCCAGGTCAAATGGGCAGGCGGGCGATTGCCGGTCGTAGTGAACATCAAACCTTCTTTCCATCCGCACGCTCCTACTGGTTCCCAGTGCCCTTGCAACTCCCCGGTACCCGCCGCCTGACGACAAACCGCGGGTTCGTCCTCCTGACCCTCACCACCAGCAACGCGGCCATGAGCAGGGTGGGACCCGCCAGGAACAAAAAGCCGGCCCCCGCGCCGCACGCCGGGAAAACCTCGAAGGCCGAGGGCAACACCGCCTGGCTGCCGTCGGGGTTCACCAGCACCAGGTCGTAGCGGCCGGGCTCGGCTCCCCAGAGCCCCACCCGGCACCGTAACTCGCTTTCCGAGAGCACCTGCACATCGTAGCAGGCGAGCCTCGACCCCCCTTTGACTAGCTCCACCGTGGCCCCCGGCGCAAAGCCCATCCCCTCCACCCTCTCCAGGTTCATGACCAGGGTGAATTGGTATCCTCGGGAGGGGGAAACGCTCCTAACCTCTACTCGGGGGAAGAGGATGAAAAGCGGCCTTTTCCCTACCCTCAGCCCCTCCACCGCCAGGGTTCCGGATGGGTCCCTCGCGGCCCCTGGGAGAGTCACCCTTGATCCCGATACGAGATCTACAACGAGGGGATCGCGATAGGAAGAGGCCTCCTTCAGAAGTAGGGATGCCACGTCATCGTTATCATCCGACTTCCATAGGGAAAGCAGGATGTCCCCTCCCCTGGCCAGATAAGCGTGGGCTTCCAGACTTTCCTGCCGATAGCAGCGCAGGTCGAAAGGTGGATCCGACAGGGGCCTCGCATCTACCGCCTCCCGCAGCAGGTTTCCCATCACCCGGTACGAATCCCGGGCGGAGAAATCGGCCCTCAAGAGGCCGTAGCGATCGGCTTCGTTGAGAAGGGTATCCCGGAGATTGTAAACGAAGACCTTGCTGACCTCGGTATTGCCGTAATTCAGGAGGGTCCTGGCAAGGTAGTCAGCCTGGGTGATCTCGTCCACCCCCAGCTCCCCTTCCCCCGTGGTCCATCCCACCTCGGTGATCCATATCTCCACCCGCCTCCGGGTATACGTGTTTACCAGGTCCTTGACGAAGGCCACGATGTGGCGGCACAGCCGCTCCTTGGGCTTCAACCGGTCGGTTTCCGGCTGGCCTTCCTCCCCTATGGTCTCGGCATAGGGATGGTAAGCGACGGCATCCACGTACTCCCCCGCTCCCAGGACGAGGCAAGCGTGGAGATAGGCCGGGTCAAGCCCCGCCACTCCTCCCATTACCACCTGGGCACCGGGATCCGCTTTCCTGATTTCAGCCGACGCCGCGATCAGCAGTTTCACGTAGGCAGCGGGGTCCGGTCTCGGCTGCCAGAAGGCGTGGATGTTCTCCTCGTTCCATATCTCCCAGGCGGCCACCCTCCCCCGGTAACGGGAAACCACCGTCCTCACGTAACCCTTCCACGCCTCCAGCTCGGTGGGCGGGTGATTCCAGGCGTTCCCCCCGTTGGCCCAGGGCGGACAGGAACCCAGAATCCCCAGGACCTTCAGCCCGCGCGCCCCGGCCATCTCCACCAGGAGGTCCGTTCCCTGGAGGTTCCATTCTCCCCTGCGGGGCTCCAGGTCGTACCAGGCGAAGTCGCACCTGACCCAGCCGAAGCCTCCCTTCCGGGCCGCCTCTAGTTCCAGCTCCATTATCTCTGGTGGGTAGTTCTTCAGGTGACTGGAGACTACCCCTACCCTCTCCTGCAGGGGAGGAACGGGACCTGTCCCGGAAACGGGTCCCGGGATCCCGGCCACATCGACCCCCGCAGCCATAGACGGAACTGGAAGCAAGGCGAAGAAAAGTAAAAGCACGGTGATGAAGAAGGGGAGTGATGCTTTTTCGTCGGGGTGCACAAGGCCCCGGTGTACATGCGGGATACCACGCTTCCCTTGCGGTATACCTCTTGTCTTCCTCACCGGTATCGCCCCCTGAGCCCTTCTCCGCCGATGCCCCCTGACAGCGGACGAAAACTATGCCCCCAGTCTACCACCTTCCACCGTTTTTTCATACAACGACACCAGCTAAGTTCGCGTTCGGGGGAAACCACAGTGACTCCCCGGGCAACGAGATCCATCCTTCGCTTTCCCGGGCTGAGCCGGGGATTCGCGGGCTGGCATCGCCCCGATATCCAAGCCCGCCGGACGTCCCTAGGCAAGGGATGAGGCTTCACCGCCTAACGCCCGAGGGCCATGACGAAGTAGGTGGCCCTTTCCGCCACCACTGGGCGGTCGGACAGGATGAACAGGGAAAAGGCCGTCCTTTCCAAGCCAGGGAGGTCGTCCACGTGCAAGGTGAAACGGGTCCCTCCCCTCACCTGGAAACCGTAATCGAACCTCCGCCCGTCCTCCCGGAAAAACCGCAAGGAGAGGTTAGCCGTATCGGGGTTCATGTTGGAAACCAGGAGGTAGCAGTCGAAGGCCCCATCTGTGTAACCCTCGGCGAAATGCCAGGTCTGGGAAGGGTATGGGGCCCCCAAGCTGTCATGGCCTCCTCGGTGGCTGTCCAGGTCGTAATACATGGCCCTCTCCGCCACCAGGGGCACCTCGGAATACACAGATATCCCCACATCCCTTCCAGCCAGGCCCGGCTGGGAATGGACCGGGATAGTGTAACGGCAACGGGGAGGCACCGAGATCTCCGTGCTAAAGCTACCTTCCGGCAGCCGGTAGTGAAGCTGGACCCTGGTCGACCTTACACCGGGATTACCTAAGAGCAGGTACTCCTCGAAGAACTGACGGGTGCAGCCCTCAGCGAAATGCCATTCCCGGGATAGTACAGGGGAGCCCACCGAGGCATGGCCACCCCGCACGTAGCCTTTGTCGAAATACTCCGCCCTCTCCGCCACTATGGGCAGGTCGGAACTGACCACCACCGCGAAGGCCTTGCCGTCCATCCCCGGCAGGTCGTCCACCTTCACTGTACGGCGTGCCCTGGGAGGCAGCTCCACGTCGAAGGAGCTGGTCACACCCCCTTCCAGCAGAAAATCCAGACGCACCCGCCCAGTGCTCGGGTTCGGGTTGAGCATGAGGAGGTAGGTCTCGAAGCCTCCCGCAGTACAGCCTTCCGCGAAGTACCAGGTGTTAGAAAGACGTGGCGATCCGACGGAGGCGGTCCCGTCATCCCTCCTTCCCATCGTGAAGTACATGGCCCTTTCCGCCACCACCTCAAGGGAGGAAGACACCCTCATGCCGAACTCGGCATCCTCCAGCCCCTCCACGCCGTCCACCGGAAGGGTAAAGCGGCTACCAGCGGCCACCGAGTACCGCCTCTCCACCACCCCGTCAGCGCGGAAGAAGGAGACGGTGACAACGGCCTCTTGGGAACTAGGGTTGGACAGGAGCAGGTAGGTATCGAAACCGTCTCCGGTGTATCCCTCCGCGAAGTACCATTCCCTGGAGGTCACCGGGGCCCCCACTGACACGTGGCAACCGGACACGACCCGGCGGGACAGGGATGCATGGGTCACGGTCAGTGGAGTGCCGTCGGGAGCCCAGTAATAGGGCCAGTAAGCCTCCAGGGGATGCAACCTGATGCAGCCGTGGGAGGCGGGAGCTCCCAACCCCGTCTCGTAATTGACCTTGCTCCCCCGAGGCCACGAATGTATGCCGTGCCTAGGTGTGAACGACATCCAGTAATCACATATCGCCCCACCGACACCTATGTGGGTTCGGTAATGAGCGAGGATGCGGAAGTTCCCGGCAGGGGTGGAGTTGTTGAGGCCAGTGGAGCAACGCATCACGTTCACCAGCTGGTCTCCCTCGTAGAAATATATCCGCTGATCTGATAGAGAGCACACCATCCTCTTGGGTCCCGCCGCTGCGTAAAAACCGTCCCCGATGGTTACCCTCAGGTAGAAGGAGGGCTCGCCGACGCCACCGTAGGCGTCGACGGAGGCCACCCGATAGAAGTAGGTCCCGCCGGGCGGGACGTCGTAATCCACGAAATACGGGAAGGCATCCATGGAATCCCGCGACCTCCCCCCCACCTCCGACCAGGGACCTTCGGGACTCTCGGCCCTGTAGACCAGATAACCTTGGGCTCCAGGCACAGGTGACCACGTGATCACCACGTAACGGGAAGGCATGTCATTTTGCTCCACCTTCCTCACTTCGTCAGGCGGGGGCAAGCTTGAGCCAGTCGCGCCAGCAGGATGGGAGAAAATGGTGCTTAGAGAGAGCGCCACTAACAGGACGAGGGTCAGCCAGGGGCCCGTCCGCGAGATGTAAATCCTTGTCAATCACGCCTCCTTTTTTCTATCCACCCGCCATCGGACCCTTACGATTCCCGCTATCCTTAGAAGATGACCACCGGCGTTCCCACCTCCACCCTCTCGAAGAGGTCCTCCACGTCCCTCATGTACATCCTTATGCAACCGTGAGAGGCGGGGCTGCCTATGGACCATATGTTGTTGGTGCCGTGGATTAGGACCCCGTGCGTATTGAGCGCCAGGGCTCTGGTTCCCAAGGGATTACCCGGTCCCGGTGGTATGTATTTAGGCATGTTGGCCGCCCAGGATGAACCGGGGTTAATCCAAGCGGGGTTTTTCTGCTTGGAAACGACCTTGAACTCCCCGGTCGGAGTGGGCCAAGAGGGCATGCCCACCGCCACCGGGTACCTCTTCACCACCTCCATATTGTGGTAAAGGGTGAGGGTGAAGCGGGACTTGTCCACCACTATCACCTTGCCCACCTGGTCATCCCTCACCTGGGGCGGCGTCACCTCTATAGGTAGTTCCACCATCCTATCGGTGGAGGAAAGGGCTTCTACTATCCTCCGCCAGGCTTCCTCCCTGTCTAACCTCCAGCCATCCTTGGACCTCTGATAAACGAGCCTCTTTCCTTCCAAGCCGATCCTGGCGTTGACGGGATCGCGATCTATGGAGGACTTCAGGGATGCCAGGAAGGATTCCAGCTTCCTCTCGTCGTACCGAATCACCAAGCCTAAGTCCCTCTGAAGGCCAGAGAAGGAGGCCCTCTTGAACCACCTCTCCAAGAAGAGAATCTCCCGGGGAAGGCCCAGACACCGATCCACGGTGGCCTCCAGATCCACCTCCACCTCCACCTGGGCAGGGTTAAGGGTCCAGGTCTCGTTCCCAAACCTGAGGACTAGCTCCTCCTCCAACTTCGCCAAGTCTATCTCCGACCGCAGCCTCTCCAGCGCCTCCTCTCTGCCTAGGCCCCCCACTTCCACGCCCATGACGCGGATGCCCTTGAAAACCCTCCCCGCATAGGCCAAGTCCAAGCCCACAAAGGAGAGGGATAGCAGAACCGCCACCGACACCAGGATCGCTCCCAGGAAGAGGGCGGCACACCGGATGACGCTGTATTTCTTGAGATATACAGGCATTTCGACACCGAGTCGCCGCCGGAGGACCGGACTGCGTTACCCTCAACGCGCCGCTACTTTGAAAATTTGTTCCATATTAACTCAGGACATTCCTTCCCTCCATGACGTGGGCTCCGCACGGGAGATCCCCATCCCCGTGCCCAGCCCTGCCAACGCCGAGGCTGCGGCTAGGGAAGAACGTATCACGGAAAATAAAGGGTGGGGCCTAGGGCCCCACCCCGACCTGTCGCCGCCCGAGGTCTCATCAAGCGAAGGCCTCGGGAATGTCTTTTATCTGAGCGTAGGAGAACACGGGGCCGTCTTTGCATATGTATATATGGCCCACATTGCAACGACCGCACTTACCGATGCCGCACTTCATCCTGTTCTCAAGGGTAGTGTATATCTGGTCGGGGGTGAACCCCAGTTTTTCCAGGTTCTGGAGGACGAACTTGATCATGATGGGTGGCCCGCAGGTAACGGCTATGGTGTTCTCCGGAGAGGGCGAGACCTCCATGAGCAGCTGGGGTACGAATCCCACGAAATGGGGCCAGTTCTCCTCCTCCACGTCCACCGCGAGGTGGCAACAGCAATCGCCACAGGCCATCATGTCCTGGAATTCGTCCTTGAAGCAGTGGTCGGCAGAGGTCCGGGCCCCGTATATTACCGTCAGCTCGCCGTAGTCATCCCGGTTGTCCCGGATATACTGGATCACCGGGCGAAGGGGGGCCTGCCCTATACCACCCCCGATGGTCACTATGTTCTTGCCCTTCCACTCATCCATGGGGAACCAGTTGCCCAGGGGGCCCCGCACATAGATGGTGTCGCCCGCCTCCAGCTCGTGGATGGCGCTGGTGTTCTTGCCCACCTTCATGATGCTGAAGCGGAGGAATCCCTTCTCGGTGGGCGAGGAGGATATGCAGAACATGGACTCCCCCACCCCCGGGATTCCCACCATGGCGCATTGGCCGGGGCGGTGGTTCCAGGTATCCCATACCTTTTCGTCGGCGAAGGCGACCTTGAAGGTCTTGATGCAGCGGTCCCCCGGTGTCTCGTACCAGGCTTCCAGGATCCTTGCCTCGTAGGGAATGTACGGGTTCTTCATTAGGCTTCCACCACCTGTTCCAGGATCTCCAGGATGTCGATGTTCACCGGACAGAGATTGATGCAACGGCCGCAACCCACGCAGGCGATGACGTCGAACCTCTTGGGATAATAGCTATACTTGTGGCTGATGCGGTTCCGCGTCCTCTCCTTCCGGGTGGGCCTGGGATTGTGACCCGACGCGTGCAGCGTGTACTCGCAGAACATGCAGGAGTCCCACATGCGGGCCCTCCTGCCCTCGCCCCGCTCCACCTCGTCCTGCACGTCGAAGCAGTGGCAGGTGGGACAGAGGTAGGTGCAGATGCCGCATCCCAGGCAGGAATCGGAGACCCTCTTCCAGAGGGGGTGTTCCCACAGGGAGGGAAGTTTCTCCGGGATCCCCTGGGGATCTATGGAACGGATGATCTTGGCTTTGGCCTCCTCTTCCATGGAGGACGCCTTCTCTTCTTCCCCGGCCGGTGCCTCCTCCAGATAAGAGGAAAGCATCTCCTCGAGGCGGCCACCCTTCTCGGTCAGGGACTGGAAGAGGTAATGATCCCCCATGTCCACCAGGAGCACGTCGAGCCCTTCCTTCCCGAAGGGGCTTCCCCCCAGGGAGGTGCAGAAGCAGTTGATGGAGGGGGGTTGCACACAGGCCATGCCTACCAGGGTGGTGAGCTCACGCCGCTTGAGGTAATAGGGGTCCTCGAAATCCCAGGAAAACAGCTTGTCCACGATGGACATGGCCCGGGCATCGCAGGGGCGAAGCCCGAAGATCACCGTGGTCCCTTCTTCCTCCACGTTCTTCTCCCTAAGCTCCGGGTTGCCCAGGGTGAACCGGAAAAGGGTCTCGGTCTGGGGGAAGACCACCTTTTTCGGCGGTACCGTGGAGTTCCCGTAATCCAGGAACGCCTCCTGGGGATCGGCGATCTCCCGGAAAATGACCACGTCGTCTGATTTCACCGGGGTGATCAACCGGAACTTGGAGAGTTCCTGGAGAACCTCCCCCACCTTCTCTTTGCTCAACTTCTTGGCTGCCATGTCTACCACCCTTCAGAGTATGAAATCCTCGGGGTCGTCCGGCCGGTAGCTGGAGAGGAGTGGCGGCGCGTCCACCTTCACGCCCGGCTCGAAGTCGTAGAGCTCCTCCACGTCCTTGTACAGCTTCCGGTTGAGCTCCATGAGGGGGATCTCCACCGGACAGACCCGCTGACATTCCCCGCACTGGATGCAACGACCGGCCAGGTGATAGGCCCGGGCGACGTGGAACACCGTGTTCTCGCTTATGTCCACGCTCCTGCGGATCCACTGGGGCCTCAGGCGGTCCAGGATGCAGTCGTTGCAGTAGCACATGGGGCACACGTTTCGGCAGGAATAACACCTGATGCAGCGAGAGAACTTCTCCTCCCAGTAGGCCCACTTCTCATCCTGCGAGCGGGCCTCCAGGGCCTCCACATCGGAGTAGTCGTCGCTGGCGAAGGGCGCCACTTCTTCGTCCAGGAGGACGTCGTACACCAGGGGAGTGGGATATCGGCAACGCCGGCACTTGTCTGCCAGCAACTCCTCCCGGGGGACCTCTTCCCTCCTACCATCGTAGATGAGGACGAATTTGTCGCCCTCCTGGGCGATCTCGCCGGGACCCAGCACATCGGGGAAGCGGGCCTGGACCTTGTCCATGTCCACGACCCCCGTACAGGGGATGCCTATCACCAGGATGCGGTCCCTGTCATAGGCGTTCTCCGCCATCTGCTGGATCAACGCCCGGGAATCGCACCCCTTTACCATCACCGCCACCTTGCGCAGGTCCGGCTCCTGGCCCCTGGGCACGGGGAGCTTCTCCTCCAGCGTTATGTAGGTGGCCAGATTGTTGACGCAAGCGGGGGTGAAGATAAGCTGGTCCACCTCGCCGGGGTCGTAGACGAAGGCAGGCCTCGCCCTGAAGCCGTAGGTCCCGGCCCGGTAGCCGATGAGCTCCCGGACGTCTTCCCTGGAGATTATCTCCTTGGCCGTCTCTCTGAGCTTGTTCCTGTCTACCAATTTAACTGCCTCCGCTTGAACTTGTTCATGGGTCCAACCGCCTTCACGCCCTCCACGACCTCCTCTATGACCTCCTTCCACTTGGCGCCTTCGGAGGCCGACACCCAGCTCATGCGAAACCTCTCGGGCTCGATGCCCAGGTACTCGAGGAAGTTGCGCATAAGCTTGAACCGCCGGCGTGCGTAGTAGTTACCCTGCATGTAGTGACAATCCCCCGGATGGCACCCGGAGACCAGCACGCCGTCGGCTCCCTCCTGGAGGGCATTGACCACGAACATGGGGTTGACCCGGCCAGAGCACATCACCCGAATCACCCTGACGTTGGACGGGTACTGGGTGCGGCTGGTACCGGCCAGGTCCGCCCCGGCATAGGAACACCAGTTGCACAGGAATGCCACTATGTTGGGTTGGAAATCGGTCTGGGTAGCTTCGGTCATGGTATCACTTCACCCCCAAAACCTTGATCTGGGGCAGCAGCTGTAGGTCCTTGAAGGACCGCTGCTGGATGGAACCCGATAGGCAGGCCGCCGCGCAGGCGCCGCAACCCTTGCACAGGGCCTCGTTCACCCTGGCCACCTTCACCGGCCACCCCTGGCGGTTAATCTCCACCAGCTCGATAGCGGAGAAGGGGCACAGCTCCACGCAGAAGCCGCACCCGCGGCAGGTCTCCTCGTTCACCACGGAGGTCTGGGCCTCCACCTTCACCTTCCCCTTGGCCATGGGTATCATGGCCGCCGAGGCCGCTCCCTTGGCCTGGGCCACGGCGTCGGGGATGTCCTTGGGGCCCTGGCAAACCCCGGCCAAGAATATGCCGTCTGAGGCGGTGTCCACCGGCCGGAGCTTGGGGTGGGCCTCCAAGTAGAAGAGATCCGAGGACTGGGAGAGCTTGAGGATATCGATGATCTCCCGGTTGTCGCTGCGGGGCACCAGGCCCACCGAGAGCACCACCATGTCGGTCTCGTGCTCCAGCGGGGTGGCGGTCAGGGTGTCCTCGGCTTTCACCACTAGCTTGTCACCCCGCTTGAATATCTCGGAGGGGTTGCCCCTTATGTAACGTACGCCCTCGCGTCGCACCCGGTCGTAGAACTCCTCGAATCCCTTCCCGAAGGCCCGGACATCCATGTAGAAGATGGTCACCTCGCAGTCAGGGATTTTGTCTTTGACCAGGTGGGCCAGCTTGGCGGTGTACATGCAGCAGACGCGGGAGCAGTACTCGTTGCCCACGCTCTTGTCCCTGGAACCCACGCACTGGATGAAGGTGATGCTCTTGGGCACCCTGGGGGCCTCCGGCTCCTCCCCTTTCTTCTTTTTCTTGCCCCTCTCCAACATCACGATCTTGCCACCGGTGGGCCCGGAGGCGTTGACCAGGCGCTCGAACTCCAGGGCGGTGAGGACGTTGTCATAGACACCGTAGCAGTACTCCGGCTTCTTGCGGGCATCGAAGATGTCGTAGCCGGTGGCCACGATGATGGTCCCCACCTTGAACTCCACTATCTCGTCTTGCTGGTCGAAGTTGATGGCACCGGCCTGGCAGGCCTCTTGGCACTTGGGGGAATCCCCGCACTTCCCCCGGGAGAGGAACAGGCAGTTCTCCTTGTCGATGGTGTACTTGGCGGGAACCGCCTGGGGGAAGGGCAGATATATGGCACCCCGCATACCGATGCCCTCGTCGAACTCGTTGGGTATCCGGCCCGCCAAGCGGCATACCTCGGCACAATCACCGCACCCGGTGCACTTCTCCATGTCCACAAAACGGGCTTTCTTGCGCACCTTCACGTTGAAGTTGCCGATGTACCCGGATATGTCCTCCACCTGGGAGTAGGTCATGAGCTCTATATTGGGATGGTTGGCCACGTCCACCATCTTGGGGGTAAGGATGCAGGCCGAGCAATCCAGGGTGGGGAAGGTCTTGTCCAGCTGGGCCATGTGTCCCCCGATGGTAGGGGACTTCTCCACCAGGTAGACCTGGAACCCCGCGTCGGCGATGTCCAGGGCCGCCTGGATGCCCGCAATACCCCCGCCGATGATGAGACAGGCCGGCTCCACGTCCACTTCCTTCTGCTCCAGGGCCTCGAGGTTCCGGGCCTTCACCACCGCCGCCTCCACCAAGCGCTTGGCCTTCTCGGTGGCAGCGATGGGGTCCTCGTGGACCCAGGAACACTGCTCCCGGATGTTGGCCATCTCCAGGTAGAAGGGGTTGAGCCCACCGCTCTCCAGGGTCTTGCGGAAGGTGGGCTCGTGCATCCTCGGGCTGCAGGAGGCCACCACCACCCGGTTGAGACCGAAGTTCTTGATGTCATCGGTGATGAGGGCCTGTCCCGGGTCGGAGCACATGTAGCTATAGTTGCGGGCCACCACCACGTCGGGAAGGGAGGCGGCGAACTCCCGCACCTCCTCCACGTTCACCATCCCGGCGATGTTGGTGCCGCAATGGCATACGTAGACTCCTATCTTCGGCTTACCGTTCATCGATCTGAACTCCTCCTCCCGCCTGTTTCACCGGTGGTTCCGCTTCTTCTTCTCCTGCCTCGATTCATGGCACAGGAGGAGTAGGGGCTCAATGACCGTCATTAAGCTCCCTTCAACTCCTTGATCTTCTCCGTCAGCTTAGGCACCACCTTGAACAGGTCGTCCACTATCCCGTAATCGGCGATGGAGAAAATGGGCGCGTCGGGATCCTTGTTGATGGCCACTATGAGCTCCGAGCCCTTCATGCCGGTGACGTGCTGGAAGGCCCCGGAGATGCCCACCGCCAGGTAGAGCTTGGGCTTCACCGTCTTGCCGGAGATGCCCACCTGGCGGTCCGGCGGGAGCCACCCGGCATCCACCACCGCGCGGGAGGCTGCCAGGTCGGCGCCCAGCGCCTTGGCCAGCTCCTCCACGATGGGGAGGTTCTTGTCCTCGCGGATACCGCGCCCCACGCCCACCAGCATCGTGGACTGGGTGATGTCCACCTCGCCCACCTCAGGCTCCACATACTCCACGAACTTCCGGTAGGTTATCTCCTCCTTCACCGGGTTCTCCACCTTCACGATCTCGCCCGACTTGGAGGGATCGCCCACCTGGAAGGTGGCCTCGCGCACGGTGAGGATGTACATGTCGGCGTCCTTGAGGGACATGTGGGCGTTCAGCTTGCCGCCGTAGAACTGGCGGGTGGGCTTGGGTTTCTCGCCCTCCATCTCCAGGGCGATGATGTCGGTCACCAGCGGGGCGCCCAGCTCCACCGCCAGCGCCGGGGCCAAGTCCACGCCTTGGGCCGTGTTGCCGATGAGCACCAGGCCCGGCTGGTTTTCCTTGATGAGGGCAGATAGGGCCTTCTGGTACGCCTCCGAGTTGTAGTTCTCAAACATGGGGTCGTCCACGTAGAGGACCTTGTCGGCGTACCCCGCCGCTTTCTCGGCGAAGGAGTCCACTCCCTTGCCTAGAAGTACCGCCACCACATTTCCGCCCAGCTGGGCGGCGCCGCAAAGCATCTCCAGGGATACGTCGCGCAGTTCCCCGCGACGGTGCTCCATCAAAACGAAGATGTCCTTCATTTAGATCAACCCCTTCTCCTTCAGGATCTGGGCCAGCTTGGCCGCCGTTTCCTCCGGATCACCTTCTAGGATCTCCGCCATCTCCCCGACCTCGGGGACGGAGAACTTCTCGAGAACCGCCCAGGAGCCCGCCTCTCCCACTTCCGAGGGATCGAGCCCCAGGTCGGCCGCGCTCTTCACAACGATCTCCTTCTTGGCCGCCTGCTTTATACCCTTGAAGGAAGCGTAGCGGGGTTCGTTGATGCCCGTCTGAATACCCAGCACGCAGGGGAGTTCAATCTCCAGGTACTCCATGAGCCCGCCTTCCAGCTCCCGGCCCACCCTGGCCTTCTTGCCGTCCTCCAGGATCTCCAGGTCCTTGACGTAGGTGGCGTGGGGCACGCCTAGCAGCTCGGCCAGGGCCACCGGCACCACCGCATAACCGTCATCGTCGGCCAGGGCACCGGTGAAGACGATGTCGTACTCCAGGTCCTTGATGGCGGCAGCCAGGGCTTTGGCCACCGCGAAACCGTCGGAGCCGGCGAAGGCCGGGTCGTCCAGGCGAATGGCGTCATCTCCGCCCTTGGCCAGCGCCATGCGGATTACCTCGTCATTCTCCTTGCCGCCCAAGCTTATCACCGTCACCTTGCCACCCAGCTTCTCCTTGATCTGGATGGCCTCCTCCACGGCATAGTTGTCGCACTCGTTGATGCCGAAGGACAACCTGCTCTTGTCGATGTCCCGGCCCGAGGCGTCGATGTGAACCTCGGATTCCGCTGTGTCCGGAACCCTTTTCACGCACACGATCATGTTCATGCTCTCTTCACCTCTTCCTGAGATCCAACCTCCGCCTTCCCGAACCTGCGAGGACAGGCCTAAGAAAAAGGCCCTGATCACAGGGCCTCGGCCAGCAGCTCTAGGATATCTGCCACCCTCATCTCCTCCTCGATTCCCCTCACCTTGGTGGCGTCCTCCAGGGTGAGGAGGCAGAAGGGGCAGGCTACGGCGATCACCTCGGCGCCCATATCCTTGGCGTCGGTGACCCGGATCTCGGCCAGCCTCTCCGCCTTGGACTCGCTTTCCACCCACATCTTCCCGCCGCCGCCCTCGCAGCATAGGCTCCTCTCGCGGCAACGGTCGAACTCCCGGAACTCCACCCCGGGTATGCGGGTGATGATGTAACGGGGCTCGTCGTAGATGGAGTTCTGCTTGCCCAAAAAGCAGGGGTCATGGTAGGTGACCACCTTGTTGATCTCCTTGCTCAATGTCAGCTTCCCATCCTCCAGAAGCTGTGCCACGAGCTCGGTGTAGTGGAGAACCGGGTGGCGCAGCCCGTGGTACTCCTTCTTGAGGGTGTTGTAGCAGTGGGGGCTGATGGTGACGACGCGGTTGACGTTGAAGGAGTTGAGGAGCTCCACGTTCTCCTCGTCACACATCTCGAAAAGGCCTTCCTCACCCAGGCGGCGCACCTCGCTGCCGCAGCAGCTCTCATCCTCCCCTATGATGCCGAAATCCACCCCCGCCGCCTGGAACACCTTGACCAGGGACTGGGCCACCTTCATGACCCGTGGGTCATAGGCGTCGGTGCAGCAAACGAACAGGAGTACGTCGGTGGTTTCCTCCGCCTCGGGCTCCAGGACCTTCACGTCCAAATCACCTATCCAGTCCAGCCTCTTGGCCCGGGGGGAACCCCAAGGATTCCCGTCCTTGAAGATGGATTCCAGGGCATCCCTGACCGTGGGCTGCACCCTACCCTCCTCTATCTGTAGGCTGCGCAGGCCGATGAGGACCTCCAGGGGCTCGAGGCCCTTGGGGCAGCGGGCAGCGCAGGTATAGCAGGTGGTGCAGTCCCAGATCTCCGGGCGCTCGGAGAGCTCTTCCAGCCTCTCCTCATTCTGAGTGTCGTACATGAAGCGCCTCACGTTGAGGTTGGTCCGCATGGATACCGGGCAACCGCCGGTACACCTGCCGCACTGGATGCAGCCGAGAAGATCGTACTTCTCGATGAAGGAGATTTCTTCAGTGCTCATGATTACCCCGCTCCATCTCTTACTCTGAAGTCCCTGCCATCACTTCTACGTCCACGGGCCTGGGGAGGAAACCTACCAGAGGCCAACCTATTATATTCGAACGGAATTTTCTCTTTCAAGCAAGATGGATAATACCCGCGTTTTATTTCGTTGACCTCGGCACAGACCTCATAGCGCCCTGTGCCCGCCTTCCTGCCTTTCCCGCCAGCAGTAAGGGCGGGGCGCGGTCTCGGACTGAGGCGGGATCGAGATAGCTCCCGGTGGCGAAGAATCCTGCCGGCGAGCCTCAACCCAGCCTTTTTCTTAAAAAGGACACTATCTCCGCTATGGGGGTGCCGGGGCCGAAGATCTCGGCCACCCCCATGCGCTTGAGCTCCTCCGCGTCCTCCCGAGGGATGATGCCCCCGCCGAAGACCATTATGTCCCCGGCCTCCCTTTCCCTGAGGATCTGAAGCACCTTGGGGAAGTAGGTCATGTGGGCCCCGGAGAGGATGGAGAGCCCCACCGCGTCCACGTCCTCCTGGATGGCCGCCTCCACTATCTGTTCCGCCGTCTGGTGCAGGCCTGTGTAAATCACCTCGAAGCCGGCCTCCGCGAGCCCGCGGGCCACCACCTTGGCCCCGCGGTCATGACCATCGAGCCCCGGCTTGGCGATGAGGATGCGGAACCTCTTCCCTTCCATCTCGCCCTCCGTCCTACTATCTCCCCAGCCCACTCCCAGGTCTTTGCCGGGGACGCCCGGGACCGTCGAGGGTCAGACAATCCTTGCTCCCCATGCCCCCTCAGAAGATGACGGGCTCCCGGTAGGTACCGAAGACCTCCTTGAGGGCCCCGACGATCTCCCCTTCCGTACAATAAGCCCGGGCGCAGTTGATGATGAGGGGCATGAGGTTGGCGTCCCCCCGGGCGCCCTCCTTCAGTTCCTTGAGCCTTCTCTCCACCTCCGCGTTGCTTCTCTCGGCCCGCAGTCGAGCCAGCCTCTCCCTCTGTCTTTTCTCCACTGCGGGGTCAATGCGCATTATCTCTATCTCCAGCCTCTCGTCGGGGTCCCGGAAGCGGTTCACCCCCACCACCACCCTCCTCCCCTCCTCGATCTCCTTCTGATAGCGGTAGGCCGCGTCGGCGATCTCCCTCTGGAAGAAACCCTGTTCGATGGCGGCCAGCACCCCTCCCAGCTCCTCTATCCTGCGCAGGTACTCCTCGGCCCCTTCCTCCATCCTCCTGGTGAGGTGTTCCACATAGTAAGAACCGCCCAGGGGATCGATGACGTGGGCCACCCCCGACTCATAGGCGATCACCTGCTGGGTCCTGAGGGCTATCTGCACCGCCTTCTCGGTGGGCAGTGCCCAGGTCTCGTCCATGGAGTTAGTGTGCAAACTCTGGGTCCCACCCAGAACCGCCGCCAGTGCCTCCAGCGCGGTGCGCACGATGTTGTTCTCAGGCTGCTGGGCGGTGAGGGAGCAGCCGGCGGTCTGGGTATGGAACCTCATCATCCAGGAGCGGGGATCCTTGGCCCCGTACTTCTCCCGCATGTACCTGGCCCACAGGCGTCGCGCCGCCCGGAACTTGGCCACCTCCTCGAAGAAGTCCATGTGACAGTTGAAAAAGAAGGAGAGACGGGGTGCGAACTCATCCACGTCCAACCCCGCCGCGATTCCCGCCTCCACGTAGGCGAAGCCATCGGCTAGGGTGAAGGCCAACTCCTGGATGGCGGTGGAACCGGCCTCCCGGATGTGGTAACCGCTTATGCTGATGGTGTTCCAGCGGGGCACCTCCCGTGAGCAGAAGGCCATGATGTCAGTGATGAGGCGCATGGAAGGGCGGGGCGGGAAAATCCAAGATTTCTGGGCTATGTATTCCTTGAGTATGTCGTTCTGGATGGTCCCTCCCAGCTCCCGGAAGGAAACGCCCTGCTTTTCGCCCACGCACAGGTAAAAGGCCAAAAGCACCGCGGCGGGCCCGTTGATGGTCATTGAGGTAGTGATGTCCTTGAGGGGAATCCCGTCGAAGAGGATCTCCATGTCCCGCAGGGAATCGATGGCCACGCCACAACGCCCCACCTCACCCTCGGAGAGGGGATCATCGGAATCCCGTCCCATGATGGTGGGCATGTCGAAGGCCACCGAGAGGCCCGTCTGACCCCTTTCCAAAAGGAACTTGTAGCGCCGGTTGGTGTCCTCCGCCGTTCCGTAACCGGCGAACTGCCGCATGGTCCAGAGCTTGCCCCGGTACATGGTGGGGTGGATGCCCCTGGTGAAGGGATATAGGCCCGGGTAGCCCAGCTCGTGCTGGTAATCGAATCCGGGCAGGTCCTCTGGGGTGTAAAGGGGATCCTGTTCCCCGCCGGAAAGGGTGGTGAAAATCACGTCTTCGCGCAGGGGCCTTCCCGAGTAACAGTCCCTCAACCAGCCTTCCTTGTCCATCTCCCCCTCCATGGACCTACCTGCCGCGGACCAGTGAAGGGCCCACCCCAAGAAGACCCGTTTGTTTCCCGACGGGAACGGGGGTTAACCCTATCCCGCCCTCCCCTCTCAGCCGCCTCCGGGGATCGACGGTCTCCGGGGATCGGCAGCCCCCGGAGGACTAGCTCGGGTCCCGACACCCCGGCGCCTCGGCGCCACCATTCACGCCCTCGCCATTTCCTCAACTTTCGGGCGATCTTTCCGCGAGCCCCCTCCACAGCGAACTCAAAGTCAGGCAACGGCGCTCTAGAGGGCGCCGGGATCCCCCGATCCCGCCTTCTCAGTACTCGATTCCCTTGCGCATGGCCACGCCCTTCCTGTAGTGGTGCTTAACCTCCCGGATCTCACTCACCATATCCGCCAGCTCCACCAGCTCCGGGGGGGCGTACCTGCCCGTGCAGATCACTTCCATCTCCGGGGGAACGGAGCTCAGGAATTCCAGCACCTCGTCCAGGGGAAGCAAGCCGTAGTCGAGGGCCACGTTTATCTCGTCCAGGATGAGCATCTGATGCTTCCCCTCCCTGACCACCTTCTTGGCCAACTCCAGTCCCTCCCTGGCCAGGCGCACGTCCACCGACTCCGGTGCCCCCTTCATCACGAAGGAGTCCCTACCCGCCATCACGATGGTGAAGCCGGGGAGAAACTCCCGACAAGCCACCAGCTCCCCGTAGGTCCTTCCTTTCATGAACTGGATCATGAACACCTTCATGCCATGGCCCAGGGCCCTCAAGGCCTGCCCCAGGGCCGCCGTCGTCTTTCCCTTACCGTCTCCCGTATATACCTGGATCATCCTTCTTTTGCCCTCCCCAGCGGAACGAGATAGGAACCTTTCCGCCGCAAAGGCGATAAGCTCCAAGGTCAAAAGCCCCATCGGTCGCCGCTCCCTGCCGCGATCACCTCGCCGGGCAGGTCGACCTCGGTACTCCCAGTGCCTCCCATCGTCTTTATCCCAACCCGGACCCGCAATGGGGGCAGAAGCGGGCACCCGGTTCCTCCACCTCGCTCCCGCAGGAGGGGCACTTCAACGCCCCGCTGGCTGGCAGGGTCGTCGCCTCGCCAGCTTGAGTCACGGGGACGGTGCCGCTACCTTCCCCGGCCCTTCCTTCTGCCGTGATCTCGCCAGGACCCACCGCCTGGGTCTCCACTCCTGACGCGGGTTGGGACCTCTGTTCCGGCTCCTCCGGCTCTGGGGCGGTAAGGCCGGGGGGCTCACCGGTGACTACACCGGTGGAAACGGGATTTCCGCAGCGGGGGCAGAAACGGGCGTCGGGCTCCAGGACCGTGGAACAGCGCGGGCAGCTCGTGACCTCCGGGCCCGGGGTTGGAGCGGGCATGGCCGCCGGAGGCACCGGCGGTGAGGCTTCCCGTGAGGGAAGACTTACTGCAACGCCTTCCCCTCCTATCCGGGCACCGCAAACGGAGCAATGCAGGGCTCCAGGGGGGAGGATGGTGCCGCAGCCGAGACAACGGACCACCCCCGCCGGCGCTGGGGAAACCGTCGGGGGTGCGGCCAGCACGCCCTCCCAATAACCGATCAGCCTCTCGATCTCCAACAACGTCTCGTAGGCGGCTCGCATCTCCTCGTCCTCAATCCTCCCGTCCTGTAGCGCCTTGTAAGCCAGCTGACCGAGGTAGTAAACGTACTCGTCCCACCTCTTCCTGAGGAGCCTCAGGTTCTTTCTGGCCTCGCCCTTACCCGCCATGGTCACCTCCAGAAACGACCCATTGGTGTTTCGCATCTACAGATTAAATACTAAACCCTTCCGGTTACCGGCGCGAACTCGTGTCAAAGGCGCCATGGCGGACGGGCCTGCCTCCCCGGCACCGGCGGCCTCTTTCCCTCACACCTCTCCCCCTCCCGCGACTCCATCCCTCCTTCGGGGGGAGACAGGCTGGCTGGCCGCCCCTGGATGGTGAACGGTAGCGGAGCGAAAACCAGGTTCCCCTCCATTTCCAGACCATTCCCTGGGAAACGCCTAATAAAAAGTATGAACTGGTAAGTATGAATTGATTTATTGTGAATCGCTGTATTAGGATAATGACACGGCTTTGAGGTTGGTCCTGTGGTTCTGGGAAAAGGGGAGGTGTTGCCATGTCCTTGCAGGATAAGTGCATCATCACCGCGGCCTTGGCGGGGGCTGCGACCATGAAGAACCAGAATCCCGCCGTGCCCTATACAGTGGAGGAGTTCGTGGAGGAGGCATACCGTTGCTACAACGCCGGAGCGGCCATAGTACACATCCACGCCAGGGATCCCCAAACCGGGCTTCCCACCTCCAGCATCGACATCCTGCGCGAGATCGTGAAGGGCATCACCGAGAGATGCCCCATCATAATCAACCTTTCCACCGCCATCGGCATCGGGGCCACCCCGGAGGAGCGCATCAACGTAGTGAAGCAGCTCAAACCGGAGATGGCCTCCCTCAACACCAACTCCATGAACTTCGCTCTGGGCAATTGGAAGGAGTACACAATCATCGGGGAGACGGTCTTCACCAACACCTTCCAGATGCTCATCGATTACGCGAAGACCATGAAGGAGTGCGGCACCAAGCCAGAGCTGGAGGTCTACGACCTGGGCGGCCTTTACAACGTGCTCTTCGTGCGTCACCAGGGCATCTTCGTGGAACCCCTTCACTTCCAGTTCGTCTGGGGCGTGCTGGGAGGCTGCTGGTACGACATCGGGAACTTCAAGCGGTTCCTGGACCTCATCCCCGAGAATGCCACATGGAGCACCTGCGGAGTGGGCCCCGCCCAGTTCCGGGGAGCCTTCCTGGCCGCGGCCGAGGGAGGCCACATACGCGTGGGGCTGGAGGACAACATCTACGTCAAGAAGGGCGTCCTGGCCAAGGGCTCCTACGAGCAGGTGGAGAAGGTCGTCAAGATCGTGGAGCTCGCCGACCGGGAGCCCGCCACTCCCGATGAGGCCCGCCAGATCCTCGGGCTGAAGGGAGGACCGGAGATCTGACGCCCTCGCGAGACGGGGATGGAGGTGAGCGCAAAGAGGCCGTGGCGAGGCGCCACGGCCTCTTTCTGGGCGGACTCGCTCCAGCGAGGAGCGGACGGTGGGACACCCTTACGAAGCGGAGTTACGAAGCGGAGTTTTATGGACCGGAAGGGACGCGGAACGAGACAGGTCGAAAGGGAGGGAGACGCATGCTCGAGGTCGTAGCGGAAGGTAGCGGACCACTGTTCATGGACCCGGACCCCGATAAGGCGAGGGAGTTCTTCCGCCACAAGAACCGGGCCATGGTGAGCAAGGTGATGAGCGTCCGGGAGGCGGTGGAGAAATTCGTCCACGACGGGGACTACCTCGCCATCGGTGGCTTCGGGGCCAACCGCATACCCACGGCGATATGCCACGAGATAGTGAGGCAGCGGAAGAAGAACCTTATCTTCGCAGGTCATACGTCCACCCACGACTTTCAGATCCTGGCAGCCGGTGAGGTCTTCGACCGCTGCGACATAGCCTACATCATCGGATTGGAGGCCAGGGGGCTATCCCCCAACGCCCGTCGCTACATGGAAAGCGGCAAAGTGCAAGTCTGCGAGTGGAGCAACTACGCCATGGCTCTGCGCATCAAGGCGGCGGCCATGGGGGTATCCTTCCTCCCCGGCCGCAATCTCATGGGCACCGATACCTTCAAGAACAGCGCCGCCAAGGTGGCACGTTGCCCCTTTACCGGGAAGCTGTTCGTGCTTTACCCCGCCCTCTGGCCCGACGTGGCCGCCATCCACGTCCACGAGGCAGACGTGTACGGTAATTGCCGCATCAAGGGGATCTCGGTGGCCGACCTGGAGCTGGCCAGGGCCGCCAAGCGCCTCATCATCACCGCCGAGAGACTGATCCCCAACGAGGTCATCAGGCAAGACCCCACCTCCACCGTTATCCCCTACTTCCTGGTGGACGCGGTGTGCGAGGTACCCTTCGGGAGCTACCCGGGGAACATGCCCTACGAGTACTTCTCGGACGAAGAACACCTGCGGCAGTGGCTCAACGTGGAGAAGGACCCCGAGGAGTTCCGCAAGTTCCTGGACAAGTACATCTACGGGGTGGAGGACTTCAACCAATACCTGGAACTGTGCGGTGGTATCGAGCGCATCATGCAGCTGAGGGCCCAGGAAAACCTCATCCTCAACACCAACAGGAGGTGATAGGGATGGCGGACTACAACACCATGGAGATGATGATATGCGCCGCCGCCCGCTACCTGGAGGACGGGGCGGCGGTGGCCGTGGGGACCGGGGCACCCTGCGCGGCCGCCATGCTGGCCCAGAAGACCCACTCCCCCAACCTGGTGATCATATTCGAGGCCGGGGGGGTAGCGCCCATCCTGCCCACCATGCCCATATCGGTGGGGGACTCCCGCACCTTTCACAAGGCCATCATGGCCAGCGGCATGTGCGACGTCATGGAGACCATGCAACGGGGGATGGTGGATTATTGCTTCCTGGGAGGCGCCCAGATAGATATGTACGGAAACCTTAACTCCAGCGTCATCGGAGAATGGTCCCGACCTAAGGTGCGCTTCCCGGGCTCCGGTGGGGCCAACGACTTCGGCTCCTTCGCCTGGAGGATCATGGTGATAACCCCCCAGGACTCCCGGCGCTTCGTGGAGAGGGTGGACTTCATCACCACCCCCGGCTACCTGGACGGTCCGGGCGCCCGGGAAAAGGCCGGTCTCGCCCCGGGCACCGGCCCTTACAAGGTGATCACCAACATGGCGGTGATGGGCTTCGACCCCGAGACCAAGAGGATGCGGATAGAATCGGTCCACAAGGGATACTCGGTGAAGGACGTCCAGGAGAACACGGGCTTCGAGCTCCTGGTATCACCGGAGCTGGAGGAGACCCCCGAGCCCACCGATGAGGAGCTCAGGGTGTTGCGGGAGGAGGTCGACCCCCATCGCTACATCATAGGCAGGTGATGGCCAGGGATACGGCGAGGGGTGGGGCCTGTGCCCCGCCCCTTTCCTCGCCGGGGGTTTCACCCACTCCCCCGGAAACCCCGCCGGGATGACGGTATGCTACCCTTCCCGGTACTGGTTCTCCTCCTACCGCCAGGAGCCACGTTGACGATCCCCGTCATTGCGAGGTGCCATGCCATGGTCTAAGGTTTGATTTGAAGGCTTGCTTGAGCGGAAAGAACAGCTCCCGATTTTCTCTCAAGCCACCCACCAAGAAGCACCGACGGGGAAAACCGGGCCAGGGATGATAATGGGAAGTGCTTTATTGCCCGAGATAGGAAAACTCTCCTCCGGGGACCACCTGGCCTCCTTCTTCAGAGATGAACGGGAGAGGATGGCCATCCTTATCCCCTTCGTCGAGTCCTCCCTAGCGAGGGGGAGAAGGACGTTCCTATTGCACGGTGAAGGCGGCCTGCCCAGGGAGCTACAGAGGCTTGTCTCCGGTGGAGGTCCGGCGGGCGTCCTTGCGGCCAATGGAACCGGATACCGGGATGGAGCCCCTCCGGAACGGGACCGCCTCGTGGGGCTTCCCGCCGGGGAACTCCTTAAAAAGGGTGATGAGGAGGGCATTTACCCCTGCGGGTCAAAGTTCCTGGAGTTCGTGGTCGAGCAGGCCCGGCGAGCCGTGGCGGAAGGCTATCGCGGCATGGCCCTGGCCTGCGACATGTCCTGCCTCTCCCGCCACCGGAATCCCTCCGCGGTCATTTCCTTGGAGAGGCGTTACGACGCCCTGCTGGGCGGCCTGCCGGTTATTTCCCTTTGCGAATATGAGCTTTCCTCCTGGAAGGCGGAAACCCTCCTGGATCTGGTGGGCTCCCATTCCCTGCTGGCCCTGGAGGGGTCCCTCCACGAGAACATCTTCTACGAGGGCCCGGGGGAGAGGGCGGGCGAGGGCGAAGCCCGGCAGATCCTCGAGAGGCGCCTTTCCCGGGTCCGGGAGAAGAGGAGGCTGGAATCGGAAAGGGACGGGGCGCGCCTTTTTGCCGAGGCCATAGTGCGTACCATAAGGGAGCCTCTCTTGGTCCTGGACGAGTCGCTCAAGGTGGTAAGCGCTAACCCCGCCTTTGAGGCGACTTTCGCCGTGGACCTGGAGCAGGTGAAGGGATGGGACCTTCGGAGGCTGGCGGCGGGAGCCCTCGGTTCGCCGGGGTTCCTCCACCTGCTAACCGAGATCATCCCGAGGAGTTCCTCCGTGGAGGACCTGGAGCTCGAGGTTTATCTCCCCCACCTGGGCAGGCGCCTGCTGCGGTTGAACGCCAGGAGGGTGGTGGACGAGGAAAGGTTTCCGCCCCTCATCCTGGTAGCCCTGGAGGACGAGACCGATCGGCGCAGGCAGAGGGAGATGCTGGAGGAGCTGAACCGGACCTTTCTGGAGCTGGGATCCGATTACCTGGAGAACATGGAGACCATTACCCACGCCTGTGGTCGCATCTTGGGGGGCGGCACGGCATTATACATTAGGGTGGAGGACGAGAGGGTCATCGGGCTCGGCGCGGGAGAAGGGGACGCGGGACTGGTCAGTTTCTCCTTACCGTGCCCGCTCATCGGGCTGGCGGAGGCTCTTGGAGGCTACAAACAGGCCCTGGTGGTGAAGGACATCACTAGGGGTCCCGCCTCCCTGGGTGAGGACCCCCTGGTGCGCCACTACGGGTTTGTTTCCTACCTCGGGCACCCCGTATCGCTGGGGGAGAAGACGGTGGGGCTCCTCTCCTGTTATTTCAGCGAGCCCAGGGATTTCGGCCCCGAGGAGAGGCACCTGGCGGGAATCCTCGCCCGCGCCCTGTCCATCGAGGAGGAGCGTTACCGGAAGGAAAAGTCCCTCAAGGACTTCGTGGACATAGCCTCCCACGAGCTGCGCCATCCTCTCACATTGATCAAGGGCTACGCCTCCACCCTTCGGCACCTGCTTCCCACCGCCGGCACGGAGACCATCGACGAGGTGCTCAAGGCGGTAGAGCTTGGCACTGAGCGCATGAACGATCTGGTGAAGAAGCTGCTCGACCTGTCCCGCCTGGAGAGGGGAAAGTTCATCGCCACCAAGGTCCCCTCGGATCCATGCACGCTCCTGGGCAGGGCGGTGGAGGAGGCGAGGGTGGAAAGGCCTAGCGTTAGGTTCAGGAAGAGGGGCGACATACCACCGGTCTCGGCGGACCCTGAGGCCATCTACAAGGTGGCGGTGATACTTCTGGAAAACGCCCTCAAGTTCTCCCCCCACGGGACCCCGGTGGACGTGGGCGTGAGGTTGCAGGGGCGGGAGGTGGTGGTCCACGTGGCCGACCGGGGCCAGGGAGTACCTCCCCGGCTGAGGAACAGGATATTCGAGAAGTTCGTCCAGGCCGACCCGGCTAAGCATCATCACACGCCGGGCATGGGCATCGGTCTCTACCTGGCCAGGGAGATAGTGGAAGCCCACGGGGGCAGGATCTGGTGTGAAAGGAGGAGGGGAGGCGGGAGCGTCTTCCGCTTTACCCTACCCCTGGCTTGAAGGTATCTTCTGGTTTCCTTGAACCGGGGAACAAAGGGAATCCGCTCATCCAAGACAAGTCCGGGAGCCATGACCCTTCCCCCCGGATCCTTCTCCTCTAACTGGGACCTTAGGAGGGAGGGGTTATCCCGAAAAACCGGGCCCCGGTTCGGGGACCGTCACACCTGACCCGGAGGACTCTCCCTGACCAAAGGTCACGTCCCGCCCAGTAGACCTCGGTCACTCCTTCGAGGAGCCATCGCCCAACACCACCAGGGCGTCCACCGCCACCGGTTCGGCACCGGCGATGATCAGAGGGTTGATGTCTATCTCCTTCACCTGGTCGTACTTCATCCCGATATCGCCCACGGCGATGAGGATATCGGCCAGCTTGTCCTTGTCCACCGGGGGCTTCCCCCTGAAAGGGCCCAGGATGGCCTTGGCCCGGATCTCATCCATCATCTGGAGGGCGTCGTACTTCTCCAGGGGGGCCACCCGGAAGGAGGTGTCCTTGAGCACCTCGGTGAATATGCCGCCCAACCCGAACATCACACAGGGCCCGAACTGGGGGTCCCTTACCAGGCCCACCACCAGCTCCCTCTCGCCCCGGATCATCTCCTGCACCAGAATCCCCTCGTAGGGGTCACCACCGAGGTTCTCGATGATGGTACGGTAAGCCCTTCTCACCTCCTCGGCATCGTCCAAGCCCACCTGGACCAGGTTGCGCTCGGTCTTGTGGCTGATGTCCGGGCCGCAGGCCTTGAGGACCACGGGGTAACCCAACTTCTCTGCGGCCGCCACCGCCTCGTCCTCGCCCAGGACTAGCTCTTCCCTGGTCACCGGTATCCCGTGCTCCCTTAGGAAAAGCTTGGACTGGTGCTCAGACAGGGCCTTTTGTCCCTTGGCCAGGGCTTCCTCGATGATTCCCATCTTCTCCTCCACTTTCGCATTTTCCCTTTCATTCCCCTCCTTGCGCTGAAAATATTACTTCATCGAAATGAGGTGGGCAAACGCGCGGATGGGGTCAACGGGTATGTTCCGCCTTACGACTGTTGCCTGACGAGGATCCCCGTGCGGGAAATCACGGTCATGTCCATGCGGAGGTCCATATCATAACTCGGGGATGGGGGACTCGCCTCGGGATGAGAGGCGGGAGAACGGCTGTGCGAGGAAGGCCCCTTTCATGGTAGCGACCTCTGGATGAAAGCCGCCGCCCTGCCCAGCCACCTCGCACGGTGTGTCACGCCCCGCAGGGCCGAAAGCACCAGCTCCCTGTCCCAGCCGTCGAAGGCTCTGGCCACTCGCAGCATGGGGAAATAGAAGAGAAAATAGAGGGTTATCCCAGCGAACATGGGCAGAAACGGTCTTATGGACAAAAGCAGCACCCCCGCCACCAGAGCGGCCAGCCCCACCCTCCAGTAGGCCAGGCTCGCAGGGTGCACGCCCATATCCCTCCAGGAGAAGTAAAGGATCGCAGCCAGCAGTACAGCCTCGGCCGCCAGGGTGGCCACCGCCGCACCCGATATCCCCATGAGCTGCACCAGCACCAGGCAGAGGAAGGCGTTCACGAGCGCCGCCGTCAAAAGTGCCGCCAGGCTTCTTCTGTGGCGGTAATGGGCGTTGAGCAGGTCAGCCAGGGGTATGTAAGCGAAGCTGAAGACGGGCGCCGCAGCCATGATGGCCAAGGCGGGCACCCCGCCCGAGTACTCCGCCCCGTAAAGCAGCTCCATAACCTGCCGGGAATAGAGTAATAGCAGCAGGGAGAAGGGGAGGCTGAGCATGGATAGGTATTTCACCACCCTTCCCACCAGCACGCCGTGGGCCTTTCCCTCTCCCCTGGTTCGGGAAAGATAAGGGAACACGGCGGTCATGACCGTGGCGGGGATCAGGGCCATGCCCCAGACCACCCGGTAGGCACCGCTGAACAGGCCCGCCTGCCAGTCTCCCCGGAAAAGGGAGATGATGACGGTGTTCATGTAACCGAATAGAAAGGTGATGAGCCCCATTCCGGCGAAGGGAAGTGCTCCCTTGATGAGTGACTTCATGAAGTCGAGTTCCCATTGCAACCGGGGTCTTCCCACCTTCCTCACCAGCAGGAGGAAATCGAGGATGGAGGCGACGGTGGACCCGTAGAACATGGCCAGGGCCACCCCTTGCAAACCCCAGCCGGAGCGGACGGCGTAAACGCCCAGCCCGAAGGTGAGGAAGACGTCCACCATGTCCATGCAAGCCTGGTACTTCATCTCCTCCAAGGCCTGGAAGATGGCATCAAAGAGGCGGCGAAACCCGGTAGATAGCACCAGGCTTACGCCGATGAGGAGGAGCGCCCAGCCAACGTCACCCCTCCTACCCGCCCACCTTATGAAGGCGTAAAGCACCAAGATCCCGGCCGCCCCGGTGGCTAGACGCAGTAGCAGGAGGCCTCCCAGGTATCTGGATGCCTCCTCGCGGCGGGGAGAGAGCTCCCTCACCACCAGTTTGGAAAGCCCCATGTCCCCCAGCACCAGCAGGATGCTGGCCAGGGAGAAGGCGAAGGAATAACCACCAAAATCCTCGGCTCCCAGCCTCCTGGCGATGATCACCAGAAACAATGGGGTGAGGACGGCTCTGAACACCCCGCCTCCGAATATGTAACCGATGTTCCGGAGTATCCGCCTTATATCACGCCAGTGGCTTTGCATCGCGCTCGTTACCCGTCCTTGTCGCCGTCTTCTCCATACGGTTATCGAACGGTGCATTCTAAACCATGAGGGTGAAACGGTAAAGCGGAGGGACTATCCGGGGAACAAGGGACCGGGAAGAGGGCGTAAGGCCCGGTCTCCCGAGGGAAGGATACGGCCACAGGGAACCCGCGGCTAACGACTTCCGGGGGTCTTTCCAAAACCGGGGGAGAACCCGAAAACTGTAAACGGAAGGGAACTCCTTCCCCGAGCTCTATGGGGATGCGGATCTCACCTTACTCATCGGAGGATCCCTGGGGCCACGGCATGCCTCATTCCCTCATCCGGTCAGCGGTCGATGAAAATGCAGCCCACCTCCTCTCCTCGCCGGAGCACCAGCGCCTTTGCCTCCCCTTTTTCCTTGATGCGGGCTTCCGAGCTGGCCCGCAGGGACCGAAAATCGGCCTTCTCCAGGAACTCCCTCAAAAGATCCAGCCTCTCCCCCGCTTCCTCTCCCTCCTCCTCCCGCAGGATGGAAAGGACCAGTCTCTCGTATTCCTTCCTAGCCGCCGTCTCCAGGCAATGCTCCCCATCCGCCCTCAACATGACGCAAGGACGCGGGAGGTCTGGGCCCTCCCATTCCCCAGTCAACAAAGTCCCTCCTCCACCTTGCCCTCAAAGAATCGGGTCAACCCATCCGAGAACCCCTTCCCCGGGATGGACCTCATCTGATGCGGTCACCTGCCACCCCATCATCATTCTCCCTCCGGACCCCGGTGCCCAACCCCGTGGAGGCCCTTTCGACGGGCCCAAAGGGGCCTCACAACTCAAGTGGGTCCTTCATCTCAGCACCCCGGAAGAGCTTTACCCCCCTCTCGGAGATCCTCCTCAAGAACTCCACAGGATGGAAGCAGGCCTCGGGGGCAGTGACGCCCCGCGTGGAGACCTTTCCCTCCCCCACCAGCTGGACGCCTACGGAGGCGGGTATGCCGGTGAGGACGTCCATGTGGGCGGCGGCACCGTAAACCAGGTGAGTCCACCGGCCTCCCACCTTGCCGGTCACGTCCACCCGGCAAGCGGAGCAGGTCTCGGGGGGCCGGCCCACGTTCTCTAGGTAGGGAAGCACCCGATTGAAGAAGTTGCCCACCAGATCCTTCTTGTACGGGGTGTCGGTGAGCCTCAGTTTGACCAGCGCGTTGCATAGCTTCACCAGGTATCCCTCCACCAACCCTCCCTTGAGGGTCACCGTCCTGGCGTTGATGAAACGGGGAACGGTGATGGGCTCCGGATGGCCGGCGTGGAAAACGTCGATGGCTCCCACCGGCTCCGGGAATCTCACCCTTTCCAGTCCGCTTCCCGCGGGAATGTAGGTGATGCGCCCGTCTACGTAGGTGGGGATCATCCCGGTCACCGCATGGAGGTAATGCAGGGTCACGGCCTTGCCCGCGGTGTCCGAGGCGTGGCAACCCCAGGAGATGGCTATCTCCTCCACCTCGTCCAGCTGGTCCGCCGCCAGCCGGGCCATGACGTTGGTGATGCCGGGGGTCCAGCCCACACCGGTCACCGCCGTTATCCCCGCCTCCACCGCCTGCCCGTCCAAGGACAGCGCCTCCTCCGCCGCGTCGTAATCGTCGCAGATGCTCACGTAATCTGCCCCCGCCTCGATACAGGCCCTGATCATCCTTGCCTCGTACTTGTAGAAGGGTCCCAGCGTCCCTAGGACCACATCGAAGCCTCTGATCGCCTGGACCAAGGAGGCATGGTCGTTGGCATCCACCTGGACCGCCCTCACCTTGTCTCCCAACTCCGAGGCTAGCCTTACCGCCTCCTCCAGGTTGTGATCGGCTATAACCAACTCCTCCACCTGGGGCGAGGCGGCCAGGTCCTTCACCGCCGTGCGACCCATGGCCCCGGCTCCCCCGAGAGCGATAACCTTCATCCTCCCTACCTCCTTCCCTTCCTCGAGTCATGTTCCCTCGAACTTTATCTGGACAACCCGGAAAAGAGGTTGCCCAGCACCAGCCGCAAGGCTTCTTCCAGTCCGAAGCCCTCGTTCTCCAGCCACTCCAGCTCCAGGCCCTCGGATATGCCCAGCACCACCAGGGCCAGGTAGTGAGGGTCATCACATTCGATGACGCCTTCCTCCACGCCCTTACCGATCACAGAGGCCAGGGACTTTCTTATCTCCCGGTAATAGCTGGCCACCTTTTTCACGTAATCGGGGTTGAAGATGTAGTGTCGGTCAGCCCTGAACTTCCAGAGCAATCGGCAATGGTCCTTCTTCTCCTCGTATAACCGCGCCGCCCGGTGAACGAGGTAACCGAGCTTCTCCAAGAAGGGAAGGTCCCAGGACACTGCCTCCCTTACCAGCGTCAGGAAGGCACCCAGCATGTCCTCCACCAGTGAGAATGCCAAGTCCTCTTTGGAATCCCAGTACCAGTAGATGGTCCCCTTGCCCAGCCCCGCTTCCTCGGCGATCTCCTGTATGGTGGTATTGTGAAAACCCTTTTCCGAGAAGAGTCTAAGAGCGGCTTCTTTGATCTGCCGCTCCCTCTCGTCCTTGCGAGGATTGGTGCGCCTTTGCATCACTCTTTAATATCGACCGACCATCCGGTCGATATAATATGATATTTCCTGCGTTCAGGCAAGCGGGGTTCACGTATTTCCCCAGGTTCGCAGCGGGCAGGCTCACTATATAAATTCAATGCCTCCAAACCTTTTATCGCGAGGTGGCTGGCTCGCTGGAAAACGCCCGGGCCCGTTCTCCTCGTCAACTTCCCTTGAACGCCTGGAGCATGATCACCGCCCCGGAGAGCACCATCACGGAGGACAACAGCACCCTTATACTGCGGGACTCCAATCTCTTGGTCATGAACCTGGAACCTAACCAGGCCCCGGCCAGCGCCGACCCCGCTCCTGAGATCAGCATGGCCGCGGGTACGTCCATGCGGAGCGCATGGACCGCGAAAGCCGCCAGGCACCCCCCCGCCAAAATCACGGGCGCAGTGCCTGCCGCCTCACGGACATCCATCCCGGACAGCAACAGGAGTGCCACGGTGAAAGGCCCCCCGTCGCGTGCCACGAAGCCGACGAGGAAGCCTATACCCAGCCCTCCTGCCAAGGCCACGAAAACCTCTGTACGGCGCCCCGTTTTGCGAACCAATCCCCTTCCCCGCAAGATCATGAGCCCCACGACGATGTTCACGATGGCGAAGGTCACCACCAGGGCACGGGACGAAACTGGCCTGGAAAGGGCAGCTCCGGCCGGACTGCCCGCTAGCACCGCCAAGGCGAAGGGCCATGCGATGGAGAACCTCACCAGACCTCTGCGGTAGTAGACAAGGCCGGCGACGAGCAAGGTCACTGCCGAGGTCATTAGGCCCAGCGGTATGGCGGCGGATTTGAAATCCAATCCGAGCCAAAAGAGTATCGGTATCAGGATCTGGGAGCCTCCCGACCCCATCATGGAGAAGACCATGGACACCGAGAAGATCGCCAGGGAAAGGGTAGTGATCATCATCACGGGATCTTCCTCGTCTCGCAAGTACCCCCGGTCAAGCCTTCAGCTTCCTCCTCAACTCCCGGGCCCCGGAAAGGAGGATGTTCCTGGCGATGAGACTTTTCTCCGCCTGTGCCATCTCCTCCAACAAGCCAGCCTTGGTTTCCATCGCCTCCTCCCTGAACGTCCTCCCGCCATCAATGACCAAGTCCAGGAGCTGGAGGGCTAATTGGTGGCTTCCTTCCTCCGCCAGCCTCCGGGCCCTTTCCAGGAGAGCCTCCTCTCCCACCAGACCCACCAGCTCCCGGGCCACCAGCGCCGATGACGGTGGGAAGAGGTGAGAGGGATTTCCGTCATACCAGCCGTGATACTCCCGAAGGATGCCCTGGACCACAAAGTAAGGGTGGCCATAGATGGGGGCCAAGTAGGGGCTTTCGGAGAACTCCTGGGGCCAGGAGAAGGACTCCAGGATATCCTCCTGCCAGAGGCCCCGGTTGAGCATCTCCACCACCTGTTCGTCCAGATGCCTCAAGGCCCGGGCCACCGTCCGGCAGGCCTCCTCCACTTCCCGCCCCCCGGTGATGGGGGAGCCGTGCCCGGGCAACAGGTGTTCTGGGGAGAGCTCTGCCACCCGTTCCAGGGTCTCTGCCCACTCGCGGGCATACCTTTGCACCTTGAAGGGGTTACCCACATTGGGACAGGACCATACGAAGAAATCGGACACGCATGCCGCCCGTAGCTCAGGGATCCATAACCAAAGGTGATCGTCGGTTTCCCCCCGTCCGTGCCGTAACACCAGGGTGAGCTCTCCCAGCCGTAGGGTCTCCTCCCTTCCCACCAGCCTGTCGGGATAGACGTACTCCCAGGGAAAAGCCGGTATGCCCTCGGGGATGTCGAACTGAAGACGGTTGATGCGCTCGTGGTAGGGGAGCAGCCTCCGGTAACGGTCGAAACGACGAGGGAGGGCCTCGTGGGCCACGACCTCGGGGCGAGGATGGCCCCTTTCGGCAGCATCCCTCAGCAGGAATGGTGTACCGAAGGCGTGATCAGCGTGGCCGTGGCCATAAATGATGTAGCGGACGGGCTCTCCGGTGATGGAGCGTAAAGCTTCCACGATGCGGGGACCGTGAAAGGGAAGGCCCACGTCGAACAGCGCCACCCCCTCCCCTGTCTCCACCACGCAAACGTTGGACCACATACGTACCAGGTGCAGTCCATCGGCCAGTGGGTGGACCTCCAAGTCCCCAGAGAAAAGAGGCTTACTCCCTAGCGAGGTATCTCCTTCCATGCCTTCTCTCCCAGAGTTCCTGCCCTCCTACTCCAGCCGCCTTACCACATAAGCTTCTTCCATTATGAAGGAAGTTATTCCTTTGTTTCTGTGGTCACGTCCCGTCTTCGGACCCCCTTAACTCGTCAGCCGGAAAGTTCCGTCACGGATGGAGTTACCCTGGAACAGGGAAGGGAGCATGGAGGGAATCGGATAATATGGGAAAACATCGCCGTGTTGCAGCGGTCCGCCGATGTCCATGGCAAGGAGGGGTTTCTATGAGAGGGAAACCAGGAAAAACGACCTTGATATCAAGAATCATGGAAGGGGCACGCTTGGCGGTTTCCACCTGGAAGGGCTTTTCCGCCCACCAGGGCACCCAGGCCGCGGCCGCCATTTCATACTGGGGTTTCCTCTCCCTTTTCTCCCTGCTGGCCCTGGCCGCAGGTGTAGCCGGGTTGGTCTTTCATGGTCGCCCCGACATCCCCGTCAAGATCCTGGATTACGTGCGGACCAACCTCCCCGCCCTCTCGGACACCACCGAGGAGGCGCTGCGGACCACTGTGGACCTGGGAGGCGTCCTGGGAGCCATAGGCCTGCTGGGATTGCTCTTCTCAGGCACCCGGCTGGCCGACTCCCTGCAGGTTTGGATCAACCATATCTGGGAAGGACGCCGGTACGGATGGATCAGGACCAAGTCGAAGTCCCTGCTCATCCTGGTGGTTCTGGGCCTGACCCTCGCCCTGGGCGCCTCCGGTCACTGGTTCATCACCTCTCGGGCGGGAGGTCACCCGGCGCTGGGGATGATCACCAGGGTGATCTCCTTCCTCCTTTCTGTGGGGGTACAATGCCTAGGGTTGGCGTTCTTGTACTATGCCTCGCCGGAGCCCAAACCCCGCCTCGGACATGTTCTCCCGGGCGCCCTTTTCTCCGCCTTCCTCCTCAACCCCCTCCAGCTCCTCCTGGCCTGGTACTATTCCCGCCTGGGCCGCCTTTCCGCCGCCTACGGATCCCTGGCGGGAGCGGCCCTTTTGCTGCTCACCCTGTACTATGGAGCCCTGGTGGTGCTGCTAGGGGCAGAGCTGAACCTGGCCCTGCTAAGGCGACGGGAAGGGGAAGGCCAGGAGTAAACTGGGGAAGCGTGATATACCTGGGAGGACCTGCGACATCCCCTTTCGGTTTCAGAACCCAAGTAACGAGTCCGACTGGGCTTCCGGCTCCCCGAAGGTGAAAAATGCATCCCGAAAGATGAAGCAGCAATGGGAAAACGTGAGGATGGACGCGTAACCTCAACGAAAGGCTCCGGGCTGGCGCACAAAGCCCCTGTCGAACCTGTCATTCTGCCCGGCCGAGCGCCTCTAACAGTAATTCCGCCAACAGCTCAGCCCCCCGGGGGTTGGGATGCACTCCGTCCAGGGTGAGGTGAAGGCCACGCCTCTCGCTCAAGCGAAGGGCCCCCCGCGGGGTCAGGGATCGCAAGGCGTCCAAGAAGAACCCGGAGAACTCGTCCATGAGGTAGGGGCTCACCTCTCCGCATCCACTTATGGCCTCCTCCATGGCCAAGTCTATCCTCACCAACCTCACTCCCAGCTCGTCGGCCACCTCCTCCATCACCGCGTTATAAAGCCTCCTCCGCTGGTTGAGGGGGGTCCGGGGGTCTTCCCCCAAACAGGGTACGGAGAGGATGACCGCCGACCCGGGGTTTGTTTTTACGGCAAGGCTTAGCGCCTTACGGAGAAGTTCTCCGAACTCCCTCTCGCCCGAGGCGGGCCGGTTGCCACCCCGCAGCAGCAATCGGGCCAGCAGGCTCCATCTCCCTCCCCTTGCCTTTAAGTAGGGTATGAGCAGGTCGTTCCCCCCTCCTTGCAAGACCAGAACATCCGGCTGATAAAGGGGAAGCGTGGCGGCCAGTTCCTCGCCCAACTTGCGGACGGTCTTCCCGGGTAGAGCCACCGCCCTTACCCACCATCCCGAAAGCCTGCGGGCGGCCAGGCGGGGATAACATAGGTGGGTCGGGCCTCCCGCCAAGCTGTCCCCCACGACCAGTAGCCTTCTCATCTTTCCACCCCTCGCCATGATATCCTCTACCCTCCTTGGGAAAAAGTGCGACGCTGCTGACAACCATGGATCGAACCATGGGAGGGAGAGCGGGCGGCACCTGCCAAGCGTCACGAGGACCGCCGTTCGTTGATCTATGTCATACCCCATCCAACCTCTCTTGCCCCCACAGGTTTACGAAAGGCCGTGTTGGGGATAATCTTAGCGAGGAAGCTTCGATGGGCTGCCCATAACTGGTCACTTGGGCCGTCCGGAGCGAATAGTGAAACCGGCCTCGTTTGGAAGGCCGGTTTTTGGTTTTTTCTTGAGCTCCGGTGAAAGGAAGGGAGGATTGAGATCCCGGAGTGACCCACTGCGAGCCGCGGGGGAACCCTAAGCCCACCGCTGGGTGGATGAGTTGTGGGGGTCGTGGCCCCTTGCGGAAGGCCGAGCCGAGGTCAGGGTAGCAGAGGTTAGGGTTCCGGCTTGGGAGGCTAGGGGGTTCTGGGGGTTACGGCCAGGGACCGCCTGGATGGGCACCTTTAGCCGAGAACCCGCTAACCCGCTAAAAGATGAGAAAGAAGGTATGAAAATGAAAGCGAGAAAAAGGAAAACGGGAAAAAGAGAGGGCCGGGCGAGGGCATGGGCACCTTGGTTGATCGTGGCCTCCCTGGCCGCCTTCATCCTCGGCTCCACCCTTTTCCCCCAGGCCGCCTTCTCGGGAGGCCAGGGGAACTCGGAGGGAGAATCCTACGCCCAGACGGCCAGTGGTGACCCAACGCCTGGGGCAACCGGGGCCCCGGGCATGGAAAGCAGAGAGGTGGGACCAGGGGAAACGGGAGGAAGTCCTGCCACTGGTGACGGTGGTGGAGGCGTGGCGACGGGAAGCGAAGACCAAGGCGCAGGGGGTCAACCCGAGGGGGAGGTAAACCCCACCGAAGGCCCCGGGGACCGGTCCGAGAGCGGTCTGTCCACTGGGAATGCCCCCGCGACCCTGGAAGGGAGCATCGCCCCCTGGAAGGTTACCTCCCTGGACATCTGGAAGGACGTGGACGCGGTCTACCCAGTGGGATATGAGATCAGCCTGGATAAATCCGCAGAACCCCCCCACCTGGAGATGGAGGTGGGTGATGAGGAGGAGGCGACCTTCACCATCACCGTGGGGATCGACGGAAACCCCAACACCTTCCACATCGAGGGCGACATCTTCGTCAAGAACACCGGCGATTGGCCGGCAGATGTCACCTCGGTGAGCGACACCGTATGGTACAAGGCGGGCGACCCCGATTGGCTTCCCGCCACCTCTTCTATATCCACCACGGTGCCCACGGGCACGGCGGCCATCCCCACGGGAGGCCCGCACGGGTACTCGTACTCCGGCACCTTCATCCTGCCGGTCTCCCTGGACCAGGTGACCTCCCTGTCCAACTTGGTCGAGATCACCATATCCAACAAGCCTGACCCTCCCCCGCCGGGGATGAAAAGCCATACCTTCCATTATCGCAAGGATTTCTCCAAGCCATCGGCCGGGGCCGTCAACCCAATCCTGGTGGACGAGGAAAGCGTCTCACCGGCCACGGGCCTCGATTTCGAGATAAAATCCACCACCATTAACGGGGCTCCCGCCGCAGACCTCGACGGACCTTGGGAGCTAGACCCCCGAAACGCACCCTACACCATCGTGATCACCAAATCGCTCACCGCCACCGCTCCCGGAACATACACACTTCTGAACAAGGCCAGGGTGGGCGAGCTGGAAGACGAGGCCGAGGTGGAGATAGTGGTCAGAGAAGGCGAACCGGCCTGCGGCTCTCTGGAGGGGTCCAAGTACGAGGACGCCAACGGGAACGGCCAGCTGGACGAGGGAGACGGACCCTGGGAGGGCGTGACCATCCAGTTATGGTGGGCCAACGGCCAGGTAGCGGTCATGAACGGCGGCGGCCCCGTAGCCGAGACGCTCACCGATGAAAACGGCCGCTTCGCCTTCACTTGCCTGGAACCGGGAACCTACATGGTCACAGAGGTGCTCCCGCAAGGCAGCGAGCCGGTGGGGTCCACCACCCGCCTGGTGGAGGTGGCGGCGGGGGAGACGGCCACCGTAGAACCGCCCTTCTTGAATCGTTGGTCGCAGGAAGAGGAGAAAGGGGAGATCGAGGGCTGGAAATACCTGGACGCCGATGGCGACGGCACGCTGGACGAGGGCGAGGAAGGCTTGCCGGGGGTGACCATAAGGCTTTACGCCCTCATATGGACGGACTTCGGAATGGGCCAGGCATCCGATTCCCCGAACGGCCCGGTACAGGTGGCGGAGACCGTCACCGGCGAGGGAGGCTACTTCTCCTTCACCGACCTAGAGCCCGGTGATTACATGGTGCAGGAGGAGGTGCCCGAGGGTTATTACCCCACCTCTTCCGGCTGGGTCCAGCTGACCCTGGAGGGAGATGAGACCGCCCGGGTGTTCTTCCTCAACGCGCCCATGCCCAGGCTTACCGGCGAGAAGATCGAGTATCCCTCGGACGAGCCGGTGCAGGGCGTGGAATTCGCCCTCACCCCGGCGAGGGACGGAGGCCAGGAGCCCGCAGCCGCCTACTCGGGGACGGAGACCAGGGTGACCGGGCCCGACGGCACCTTCGACTTCGGTTGGCTTATGCCCGGAAGTTATTTCCTGGAGGAGACGGTCCCCGAGGGCTGGGAAGCCCTGACCGATCCGGTGGTGGAATTGCTCCTGGGTCCTGGGGATGATGTCCACTTGGTCTTCATAAACCGCAGGGTCCCCGTGGGTTCCTCTGTATCCGGCTTCAAGTGGTGGGACGCCAACGGCGACGGTGTTCACCAGGCGACCGAGCCGCCGGTGGAAGGCGTGCTAGTGACGCTGGAAGGTCCCGACGGCTATACCGCCGCTGTCCCGACCGATGAAAACGGCCTCTACGTCTTCGATGGCCTTCCCCCGGGAGATTACCTGGTCCGGGAAACAGTACCGGCGGGTTCCTACCCTACCACCTCCCCCGAGGCCACGACGACCTTGGAAGAAGGCGAAACGGAGAGGGTGGACTTCCTAAACGCCCCTTGTGGTCAGGTATGGGGCCTGAAATGGAACGACCTGGACGGGAACGGCTCCGCCGGTTCCGACGAGGGAAACCTGGCCGGGGTGACCATACGGCTTAAGGATTCTCGCGATGAGGTTGTTCTCGTAGCCGAAACCCTGGTCGACGGCTCCTACTCCTTCCCGGAGCTCCAGGCCGGCATCTATACGGTGGAGGAGATCGTTCCCTTCGGGTACGAGAGCACGGCGCCCCCTGCCAGGACGCTGCGCCTGGAGCCGGGCGAGACGGAGAGGGTCGACTTCTTCAATCGGGTGCCGGTGGCGGGCGAGATCGTCACCCCGCCCCTTCCCGGGCCTCCCTCGGTAACACCGGCTCCGACACCGGCTCCCAAGGTGGCCGGACAGACCCTGCCGGTGACCGGGGCTGAGCTGGCTCTCGTGCTGGCAGGCGCGGGTTTGCTGGCGATGCTGGGACTGGGCCTAATCCTAGCAGGCGCCAGGGGAGCAGGTTCCTGGAAGGGAGGGGTCCACTGAATCGACGTCATGAATTGACGTCAGGCACAAGACCGGCAGACTCAAAGGACAAAGGTCGGCGATTCAGCTGAGAAAAGAAAGGGAGGAGGGATGTCCCTCCTCCTTTTCGCTGCGTCCGTATAAGATTAGGCTTCAGCCCAGGATGTGGCGGGCTATGACCACCCTCTGGATCTGGTTGGTGCCCTCGTAGATCTGGGTTATCTTGGCGTCCCTCATCATCCTCTCCAGGGGATAGTCGGTCATATAACCATAACCGCCCAGGATCTGCACGGCGTCCACGGTCACCCTCATGGCCACGTCGCTGGCGAAGCACTTGGCCATGGCGGACACCGCCGAGGCCTCCCTGCCGGCTCTCTCCACCAGATTGGCGGCGTAGTACACCAGCTGGCGGGCGGCCTCGATCTGCATGGCCATGTCGGCTATCATGAACTGGATCCCCTGCAACCGGGCGATGGGCGCACCGAACTGCACCCTCTCCTTGGCGTAGGCCACCGCGTAATCCAGGGCTCCCTGGGCAATGCCCACCGCTTGAGCGCCGATGGTGGGGCGAGTGCGGTCCAGCGTCATCATGGCGATCTTGAAGCCCTCACCCTCCTTGCCCAGGAGGTTCTCAGCGGGCACCTCCATGTCGGTGAAGATGAGCTCGGTGGTCTGGGAACCCCGGATACCCATCTTACTCTCTTTCTTCCCCACCTCGAAACCGGGGAAGTCCTTCTCCACTATGAAGGCGGAGATGCCCTTGACGCCGGCGCTCTCGTCGGTCTTGGCGAAGACGGTGTAGATGTCGGCGATGCCCCCGTTGGTGATGAAACATTTCTGGCCGTTGATGACGTAAACGTCTCCCTTCCTCACCGCCCGGGTGCTCATGGCAGCCGCATCGGAGCCGGCGCCGGGCTCGGTGAGGCCGAAGGCACACTGCTTCTCACCCCGGGCCAGGGGCGGGATGTACTTCTTGAGCTGCTCATCGTTGCCCGCCAGAAGGATGGGAGTGGAGCCGAGTTTGTTGACCCCCAGGATGAGGCTGGTGCTGGTGCATACCTTGGCCAGTTCCTCTATGGCGATACAGATGCTCATGAGGTCCGCCCCCGAACCCCCCAGCTCTTCAGGATAGGGCAGGGAGAGCAGGTCGTTCTCCTTGAGCAACTCGAACATATCCCATGGATATTCGCCCTTGGCATCTATCTCCGCCGCCCGGGGCTCCACCTTCTCCTTGGCCAGCTGCCTCACCGTCTGCTGGAGCATCTTTTGTTCCTCGGTAAGCTCGTACATCTCAACCTCCTTCGTCCCGACGTCCACCACCGGCGTCGTCCCGAGGATCCCCCGAACCGGACCGCCCTCCACCGGGCGGCCGCGAGGATATTATCACACTATCCCACCCTGATCACCATCCCGTCTCCCTGTCCGCCACCGCCGCAGATACCCGCGGCGCCATAACCGCCACCGCGACGGCGTAGCTCGTAGGCCAGGGTGGTGACGATGCGAATACCGCTCACCCCGATGGGATGCCCCAGGGCGATGGCTCCTCCGTTGACGTTCACGTTGTCCATCTTCTCCGGGTCCAGTCCCAGGATCTGGCAGGAGCGCCACACCACGCTGGCGAAGGCCTCGTTTATCTCCACCAGCTTTATATCTTTTACCTCCAGGTTCGCTCTCTTCAAGGCCTGCAGGATAGCCAAGCCGGGATGGGGATGGAGATCGGCGAACTCCCCGGCGCTCCAGCCATAGGACACCACGGTGGCCAGGGGCTCTAGGCTCAGCTCCCTCGCCTTTTCGGAGCTCATGACCACCGCCGCGCAGGCCCCATCGTTGATCTGGGAGGCATTACCCGCCGTGATCAGGCCATTCTCGTCGAAAGCTGGTTTAAGCTTGGACAGAATCTCCACGGTGGTATCGGGCCTTATGCCCTCATCCCGGTCAAAGATGATAGGCTCTCCCTTCTTCTGGGGTATCTCCACTGGGACTATCTCTTCCCGCAACAGGCCCTTCTCGGTGGCCTCCGCCGCCCTCTGGTGACTTCGGGCTCCCACCAGGTCCATCTGCTCCCGGGTTATGCCATACTTGCGAGCCCAGATATCGGAGCCCTTCCCCATGTGCACGTTCTCGAAGGCGTCCCACAGGCCGTCGTGGATCATGCTGTCCACCAGCACCCCGTTGCCCATTCGGTAACCCAGGCGGGCCTTGGGGACCAGATAGGGGGCATTGGTCATGGATTCCTGTCCCCCCACCACTATGATCTCCGCCTGGCCCAGCTTGATCATCTGGTCAGCCATCTCCAGGGCGCTCATGGAGGAGATACACACCTTGTTCACGTTGATGCACCATACTTCCTTGGGGATACCTCCCTTGACGGCGGCCTGGCGAGCGGTTATCTGGCCCTGGCCGGCCAGCAGGACCTGCCCCATGATCACGCAGTCCACCAGCTCCGGATCGAGGTTGGCTCTCCTCAAGGCCTCCCTGATAGCCATCCCGCCCAGGTCCTGGGCGGTGAAATCCTTGAGCATCCCCGCCATCCTCCCAAAGGGAGTCCTGGCAGAGCTCACTATCACCGTTTCCCTCATCTCCTACCTCCTTCCTCTTGGCCATCATTTAACCTTCCGCGAGAACTCGGTTGCAGGCTCCGCCCTCCGTAAATATCCAACGGGGTCCCCCGCCGGGGCAAGGGGCAGGGAACGCGGGCTGGGGCGAATCACCCGGGTAATGATCCCCCACCCTGAGAGGAACCAGGTCAGGGCAAGCCCAGCTGGCGGGCGATCACCATCCTTTGTACCTCGGAGGTACCCTCCCCTATCTCCAGGATCTTGGCGTCCCGGAAATAGCGGGAGACGGGATATTCGTCCATGTAGCCATAACCACCGAAGATCTGCACCGCCTGCACCGCGGTGCGCATGCACATCTCCGAGGCGAAGAGCTTGGCCATGGCCGCCTCCCGGGTATGGGGCCTGCCTGCATCCCTCAGGGCCGCTGCCCGGTAGGTGAAGGTGCGGGCCAGTTCTATCTCCGTGGCCATGTCGGCCAGCTTGAACTGTATGGCCTGGAAATGGGAGATAGTCTTCCCGAACTGCACCCTCTCCCTGGAGTATCTGAGGGCTTCCTCGAAGGCTCCCTGTGCTGTACCCACCGCCAGGCCGGCGATGGCTATCCTGCCACCGTCCAGGCAATAAAGGAACTGCCGGAATCCCTCTCCCCTCTTGCCTATGAGGTGCGATTCGGGAACCCGGCAGTCGGAGAAGTTGAGTTCCCGGGTATCCGATGCATGCCAACCCATCTTCTTGTACCGGGGCCCCACCTGGTACCCGGGGGTGCCGGTGGGGACGAATATGTTGGATATCTCCTTCCCGCCGTCCTTGCTTGTTCCGGTGACGGCGGTGATGGTGACCCCGGCACTGATCTCGGTCCCGGCGTTGGTGATGAAGCACTTGGTCCCGTTGATTACCCATTGCCCGTTCACCAGATCTGCCCTGGTCTTGGTGTTCCGGGCGTCGGAGCCGGCCTCCGGCTCGGTGAGTCCGAAGGCCGCCAGCTTCTCTCCCTTTGCCAAGGGGACCAGCCACTCCCGTTTCTGTTCCTCGCTGCCGAAGTAATATATGGGGCTGGAACCCAGGGAGATATGAGCCTCCAGGGTGATGGCGCAAGCTCCGTCCACCCTGGCTATCTCCTCCACCGCGATAACGTAAGAGAGGTAGTCCCCTCCCGCGCCGCCGTATTCCTCCGGCCACGGTATCCCCATGAGGCCCATCTCCCCCATCTTCCTCACGATGTCGTAGGGGAACTCGCCGGTTTCCCAGAGCTCGTCCACCCTGGGCCTTATCTCCCTTTCGGCGAAATCCCTCACCGAGGCTCGAAAGAGCCTCTTCTCCTCGTCCAGATCGAAGGCGACCTCCTGCATCTCTCCTCTCCTCCCTGCTCACCTCGGGCCGCAGCCAGCATCGGATTTTCCTGTCTACACATCAGGGTGAACATCATCGCAGGGTGAACATCATCGTGCCTCACCCAAGGCCGGCTAAAGGCCCCACCCGGGCGACCTCCCCGCGTCCCTCGACTTACCTGCCGCATCCACCGCCCCAGGGCAGACCCGGTGGTCAAGGGAAAATCCTCCTGGAGCTTGACTTTCAGGTTCCCTGGTTCCCCACCGGACAGCAGGGCAACGCGGCGGAGACCAGGTCCCCCGCCGCCATGGCCATCCCCGGCCCGGCCACCCCATGGTACCGGAATCACCCCGTCCTCCACGGGGTAGCGGGCCTCAGGCAGGAGCGAAACCCACGAGGTCCTCCAGGTGTCCCCGGCGCTCACCCTGGGGTCTCAACACCGGCTTCACCGGCATGCCGATCTCCACCGAGCCGGGTTCCACGTTCACCAGGTAGTGAACCAGGCGGGTATCCGCCCCATCCATTTCTATCAGCGCCACCACCGCCGGCTCCTCCTTGGGGGAACCGTCCCTACCCCGATGAACCACAGTGAAGGAATAGACCCGCCCGCTTCCGGGGAGCTCGAAGGTATCCTCCATCCGGGCGAAGCATCTCTCGCAGAAGATGCGGCAGGGGAGATAGACGAACCCGCACTCGGGGCAGCGGGATGCTGTGAAGGCGCCCTTGTCCTTGAGGGCACGGAAGAACGTCTCCAGGCCCAGGCCATAGGTGTAAACGTACTCCACGGGGATCTCGCCCTCGAAGTAGGTGAGGTCCACGTTGCGATCGATCCTTTCCGAAAGGCCCATCTCACTCCCTCCCTTCCGGCTTGAAGTAAAGGATATCGGTGATGGAGCCCTCCCTTTCCGCTGGGTCCCTCCATACTGCCTTAACCCGCATCCCTATGCGCACCTCCTCCGGCTTCACCTCGCCTAGCTTATGGAGGATACCCATGCCGGGAGAAGCACCGTCGATCTCGATGACCGCCGGGATGTGGGGGGGGACGCCCTCAGGCAAGCGGGAGGCGTCCCAGTTGATGTAGCAGATGGAGAAGGTGTTCACCGTGCCGGTGTCCTTGACGTACACCCATTCGTCGGTGGGCCTCCAGCAAAGCTCACAGAACATTCGAGGCGGGAGCATTATCCTGCGGCACTTTTGGCACTTTCGGGCGATGATGCGGCCTTCTTTCAACTCGGCCAGGTATCTTCCAATGGCCACCCCGTTGTCCCAGGCGTATTTCAGGTTGGGTTTCCAGTGCAGGCTGAGAATCCTCCCCTCCTCAAGGTCCTCTTCCCGGAAATGTGTTGCTCCCAGTTCGAACTTCTCCAGCTCCATCGCGCACCTCCTCCCTACCTGCGCAACACGATAACGGTGCCCACCTGCATGAGGTCGCCCCAGGCCTGGGCCAAGCCGCAACGAGGCTCGTTGGCCACCTGTCTCTTTCCCGCCTCTCCCCTCAGCTGAAGGAAGATCTCGATGACCTTCATCAGGCCGGCTGCTGATATGGGGTTACCCACTCCTAGTAGGCCTCCCGAGGGGCAGACGGGAAGCTCCCCGTCGCGCTGGGTCTTCCCCTCCACCAGCATCTCCACCGCCTTCCCCCGGTCGGCGAGAAGCAACCCTTCCATGTGGTGTAGCTCCTTGTAGTCGAAGGGGTCGTAGGGCTCGGCCACGTGGATCTCCCTGCGAGGGTCGGTGATGCCCGCCATCTCGTAGGCCATGCGGGCCGCTTTCTCCACGTAGCGGGGATAGGCTAGGTCCCGGGTAGCCCAGTAGGCGGTGTCCAGGTTCCAGCCTACACCGGCTATCCAAACCGGCTTATCAGTGATCCTCTTAGCCACGTGCTCGGACGCCAAAACCACTGCGGCGGCCCCATCGGAGGCAGGGCTTATGTCCAGGCGGTTCACCGGCCAGGCCAGCACCTCCGAGTTGAGGACGTCCTCCACCGTGATCTCCATGGGTAGCTGCGCCGCCGGATGGTCCATGGCGTTCTTCTTGTTCTTGACCGACACCAGAGCGATTTCCTCCTTGGTGATGCCGTAAGTCTGCATGTAACGGTTCATCTCCAAAGCGAAGATCCAGATCAGGGTGGGGTCCAGAGGCTGCTCGGTGGTGTGGTCAAAGATGGTCTTGAAGGCCCCTTGGGGATGGGGGTGACAGGAGCTCATCTTCTCGGAACAGACCACCAGGCAGGTGTCGAACATGCCCGAGGCCACGTGCAGCCACCCGTGTATGGGGGCGAAGACTCCAGTGCCACCGCCTACGAAATGACGCATGTAGGGCTTTCTCCAGCCGCCTGCCCCGTTCAGGAGATACTCTCCCTTCATATGCACTCCGTCGAAGGCATCCGGGGCGCTCCCCACCACCACGCACTCTATGTCCTTCAAGGTCATACCGCAGGAATCCAGGGCCATGCGGGCGGCTTGGTAGGCCAACTCCTTTCCCGTCTCCTGGGCCCGCCGCACGAATTTGGTCATCCCCGCTCCGACAATGGCCACCTTCCTGTACGCCATCCGGATCACCTCCCTCAATCCGCGCTGAGCACCGCCACCGCCGCTGTGGTGGTGGGAACCCCCCTCCATGACTGGGCCAGGCCCACGCCGGCACCGGGCACCTGGCGTGCTCCTGCCTCGCCCCTGAGTTGTAGCACCACCTCCACGAACTTCTGGGCACCGGAGCACTCGAAAAGGTGACCCACCCCCAGGGCGCCCCCGGAGGGATTCACCGGGAGGTCGCCCTCCAGGGAGGTGATGCCATTCTCGGTGGCCCAGCCCGCCTGCCCCTCTCCAAAGAGGCGCAGGGCCTCCAGGTGTTGCAGTTCCTTGAAGGAGAATTCGTCGTTGACCTCGGCGAAGTCGATCTCCCGGGCGGGACACTTTATCCCCGCCATCCGGTAAGCCATATCCGCTGCCAGGCGCACCGCCACCGCGTCCGTCCAGTCCCGGCTCTCAAGGGTAGGGCTGTCGGAGGCCCAGCCCACCCCGCGAATCCAGACGGGCTTGTCGGTGAGGGAGGGGGCTATCCTCGGGGAGCAGAGCACCACCACCACCGCCCCGTCGGCGTTTTGGGCGATGTCCAAGGACCGGAGCGGCTCGGCCACCGGCTCGGATTGCAGGACCTGCTCCACAGTGAGTTTAGCCCCGTAGGCAGCGGAGGGATTCAGCAGGGCATTGCCCCGGTTCTTCACTACCACCGCCGCGCACTGCTCCCGGGTGGCCCTCCCCTCGGCCAGGAAGCGGTTCATCTCCAACCCAGCCACGAACCACGGGGTCAGGTCCAGGGGCCGGTTGAGCACCGGGTCAAAGGCGAAGTTCACCATCTCGGAGATGGTCTTCACATTGCTGGCTTTGCTCAGGGCCTGCACCACCACGATGTCGAAACGGCCGGTGAGGATGTGCATCACCCCCACGGCGAGGGACTGCAGGAACTCCCCGGTGATGGTCTGCACGGGCTTGAGCACGGCCCCCAGCTGGTCGTTGCAGTATTCGTCGGCGATGCTGTAACCCTCGAGGAAATCCTCCGAGGTACAAATGAAGGAGTCCACATCCTTGGGCTCGATGCCGGCTTCCTCGTAGGCCTTAACCGCCGCCTCGTAAGTGAGCTCCCGGTAGGATACGTCGGGGGTCACGGGGGCGAAGCGAGTGAAGCCTATGCCGGCCACGGCGACCTTCTCCTGCATGGCCCACCTCCTCGGACTTTTCACCTCCCGGCGCCCCGTGGGCGCCTTTACCCTGCTTCTTTATCTTAAAAAAAGGGCACGGCTCCTTACCATGCCCCGCGGAAAGTATGGACGGCGCCGGACTTCAAAGCCCCGCCTCCTTGTGGGGACGGGCGAACTCGAAGTAGGCCACGGCGCTATCATGGAGCGCCTGCTCGTTATCCGGGGGAAGCTCCTTTATCACCTTGGCTGGGACGCCCCCCACCAGGGAGTGGGGCGGCACCTGCATTCCTTGGGGTACCACCGCTCCCGCCGCCACGATACTTCCCCTGCCCACCACCGCCCCATCCAGGACCACGGCGTTCATCCCCACCACGCAGTTGTCCTCCACCGTTGCCCCGTGGAGGATGGCCCCGTGACCTACGGTCACGTAATCCCCCACCTTCACGGGACCGTGTAGAACGCAGCAGTCCTGGATGCTGGTATACTCTCCCACCTCTATCTCCCCCCGGTCCGCCCGGAGCACCGCGTTGAACCAGATGCTGGCCTTGGCCCCTACCCTCACCGGCCCGATGAGCATGGCTCCGGGGGCCACGAAAGCCTCGGGGGAAACCTGGGGGGACTTGTCCTGGTAGGGGACCAGCAATTTTCCGACCTCCTTTCAGTTTCACCTGCGCACGAAAAAACCGCCGACTAAAACCTCGATAATTATACCATCAAGATTTTCATCATGAAGACTGACCGCGGTTCAGTTCACCCGCTGTACCGGCCCCGTCTCCTCGGGCTATGCCCTCCCCTTTCCTGCCAGTCGGGTTCAAGATAGCGGTGGTGGAAGTCGATATGTTAGTGGGCCCGGCGAAAAGGGGTTGAAGTCGTCTCACCCCGGGGAGGTAAGGAGTTGGAGGAAGGGCTGTACTGTCCTCGATGCAACATCCCGGTAGAGGTGGGCCTCGCCGGCTGCCCTCGCTGCGGTGGTAGGCCCGTGCCGGTCATGGTGGTGGTGGTCATGCCTTTCGTGGAGAGCGGCGAGGTGGCTGAGGTCCCCGATATCTACCGGGAGCCGGTGGAAAGGGAGGGGCGCATCGACCCAGCTCAGGCCATAGGGTGCCAGATGTACCTGAGCTCAAGTTCTGGCTCGGCCAGGATTTTCACGGTTAGAAAAGAGGAGTTCCTGGCCCATGCGGAGGAGGTGTTGCCCCGCTTCGTCCAGGACATCCTGTCCCCCCTGGTATTTTACCGGGTCCCTGACCCTGGGGAGGTCATGCGCATCTCCCAGGAGGTGGAGGAGGTCCCCACCGATCTCTTCCTCCGCATCCAGGAGGCCTACGAACCCGATTACCTATTTCTTCCCGAGATCGACATGTACTTCTTCCGATACCCCCGGCTGCACACGGAGGGGAGGGGCGCCGATGCCGCCTTCGCCTTCATCCACCTCACCGCCTATCTCCTGGACAACCGGGAGAATCGCATCGCCAGCCGGGGACGGGGTTTCGCCCTGGAAGCGCTGCCCACGGAGGTCCCGGTGGACGAGAATCTTGTCATCCCGGAGGAACAGCAGTTAGAGCTCCTGGAAAGGACCGGCAGGCGAGCGGTGCGAGAGCTTCTGCGCAACATGAAGATGGCCTGATGTCCCGAAATCCCGCGGCGTGCACCTCCTTGAGGGTCAAAAAAGAAAGCGCTACTGCCATCACCCCCTGGGAATAGGATATCCTAAATGAGACCCATAGCAGGTCTTTTCGCGAGGACATCACCCCGGAGGGGCCATGTAGGGAAAAGGACTCCTTCACGGGGGCGACTGCGTTTATCGGCAAGAGCGACGAAGGATCTGGGAGGGGGGATGGCCGGCGCATCTAAGGAAGGGAAGTAAAATTCCCGCCACCCCTGCGGCATCCCCCTACCTTTTATGGACAAACCTTCCCCCGCTTTCAGCCTCTCGGTAAAGGTCCAGCACCCAGGATAAACAAGCAACATATGGATGATCCCTAACGGCTAAAAACCCGCACGGACGAGGCCTCAAGGTCTCCCTGGGGAAAGCCATCGCTTGTCCACCATCAGAGCTTCCGGAGCGGCGCGTACTTCAATAGGAGGAGCTTCTCTCCCTCGCCAGGGAACTCCACCAGGACCTCGGTTCCGTCCCTGCCGGTCTCCATGCCCCGCACCACCCCCTCCCCCCACTTGTCGTGATAAACCCGGTCGCCCACCCGGAGGGACGCGGCCAGGGCCCTCTCCCTTTCCAACTCCCTGTCCCTCCCACCCCATCCCCCGGACCCTGAAAGGTGGTCCCCGGAGGAATAGGCGACGACTTCCAGGTATTCCGGGGGTATGTCGGAGATGAAGCGGGACTCGGGGTATGGCCGGTACTCCCCGTACCAGGACCGGAACATGGCACCCGTTAGATAAAGCAGGTCCTTGGCCCGGGTCACCCCCACGTAAAAGAGCCGCCTCTCCTCCTCCATGCTCTCCTTGCGTTCCATGCAGCGCAGGTGGGGAAAGATGCCGTCCTCCATGCCCACGATGAACACCACCGGGAACTCCAGCCCCTTGGCGTTGTGCAAGGTCATGAGGGTGACCGCTCCCTCCTCCTCGTCGTAGAGGTCGGCCTCGGACACCAGGGAGGCCATTTGTAGAAACCCCTCCACCCCTTCCCCCGGGTGCAGGGCCTCGAATTCCGCCGCCGCCCGCTGGAGCTCCTCCAGGTTCTCCAGGCGCCCCTCCGCCTCAAGGGTCCCCTCCCGGGCAAGATAATCCCGGTAGCCCGTCCTCTCCAGTATCTCCACGATGAGCTCGGGCACGGGAAGGGAACCCGCCCTCTCCGCCAGCCCCTCCATCAGGCGTCGGAATTCCTCGAGCTTCCTGAGGGCGGAGCCGGAAAGGGTACTCACTTCCCCCGCCCTGCAAATGGCCTCCCAGAGGGAAAGTCCTTCCCTTCTGGCATAATCTTCCAGGTGAGCCAGGGTGGTCTCGCCGATGCCCCGGCGCGGCTCGTTCACGATGCGCCGCAGGCTCACGGAATCATCGGGATTCACCAGGAACTTCAAGTAGGCCAGTACGTCCTTGACCTCCTTGCGCTCGTAGAACTTGAACCCCCCCACCAGCTTGTAGGGCAGCCCCACGCGCAGGAATGCCTCCTCGAAGGGGCGGGACTGGGCGTTGGTCCGATAGAAAACGGCGATGTCCCGAAAGCCGTAGCCCCCTTCCCCGGTGAGGCGGAGGATCTCCTCGGCCACGAAGGCCGCTTCCTCCTCGCCGCTGGCGAGACGGACGTACCTTATCCTCTCCCCCTGCTCCCGGTCCGTCCAAAGCCTTTTCGGCTTCCTCCAGGGGATCTTGGCCACCACGTGGTTGGCGGCTTCCAGGATGTTGCGAGTGGAACGGTAGTTGCGCTCCAGCCGTACCACCTTGCAATCGGGGAAATCCCTCTCGAACTCGAGGATGTTCCTCAGGTCCGCCCCCCTCCAGGAGTAGATGCCCTGGTCGTCGTCGCCCACCACGCACAGGTTGCGGTGTCCGTCGGCCAACAACCGTACCAGGCGGTACTGGGCCGGGTTGGTGTCCTGGTACTCGTCCACGTTGATGAACAGGAACCTCCGGCGATAATGTTCCAGCACCTCGGGGTAGGTCTCGAACAATTCCACAGTCCTCTGGAGGAGCCCACCGAAATCCACGGCGTTGTTGCGGCGTAGCTGCTCCTCGTAGGCAGCGTAGACGGCGGCAGCCACTTCCTCAAGCTCGTCCTCCGCCTTCCTCCGCATGTCGTCGGGGGAGAGGAGATCGTTCTTGGCCCTCTCCATCTCCGAGCGGAGCAGGCGTGGTGGGTATCGCTTGACGTCCACCCCCAGTTCCTTGGCCACCCGGTGGATCAGTCGGAGTTGGTCGTCGTCGTCATAAATGACGAAGTTGTTGCTCAAACCCAATCGGGCCGCCTCCATCCTGAGGATGCGGGCACAGGTGGCATGGAAGGTGGAGACCCATATCCTCTCCGCCCCCTCTCCCACCAGGCGGTGGATCCTGGACCTCATCTCCTCCGCCGCCTTGTTGGTGAAGGTGATGGCCAGTACCTGGGTGGGTAGGGCCGTGCCGCTGGCGATGAGCAGGGCCACCCGATAGGTGAGCACCCGGGTCTTGCCGCTCCCCGCCCCCGCCAGCACCAGCAGGGGTCCGTGGAAATGGAGCGCCGCCTCCCGCTGCTCGGGGTTCAAGTCCTCGAGGATGTCCCGTACTTTCCCCTTCATCACCTGACCTCAGCCCTGCGCCTCTTGCCCCTTCTCTCAAACGAGCCCTCCCGCAGGGTGGTTTCCGCACCCGCGTCTCCCGCTATCCAAGTTATCATAAAGGCGAGCGGAGACCCCGCCTCCTTAACCCCGCGCCCAAGCTCATTCGCTGCACATCCTCCCTATGTCGCCAAAAGGGCCACCCACCGGGGGAGGTATGGAGCAGGAGAAAGTCCTAATCTAAATAGGCGCTTTTCGAGGCTCCACCGCGAGGAGGTTTGGGAATGAGAAAGGACAAAGACGGAATCCGGGGTAAACCGAGGTACCGCATGCTCTACACCGTCACCGCCCTCACCCTGTCGGTCTTTTTGGTCTTCGCCCTCGCCTCCTTCCTCCTACTCAACCGTTCCATGAACCACCTGACGAAAAGAAGCCAGGAGATACTGAGGGAGACTCAGGCGCGGACCATCAAGTCCTCCACCGAGTACATATCCCTTCTCACTGGGCAACGGGCGGTGGAAAAACTCGCCACCGTTTCCCCCCTCAAGATCTACCAGGCCTTCATCAACAGGGAAATCCTTCCCTTCCAGGAAGAGATGTGCCGGGAGATCCGGACCATGGTGGAAAGGGGTCTCAACGGCTTGGACTCCATATCGGTGGTCCTGTTGGTGGAACCGGGGGAAGGCCGTCCCCCCCAGAACGTGGTCTACCTCTCCCACGACGAAAGCCTGGTGTACAAAGCCACCGTCCCGGAGAAGATAGTGGAAGCCATAAAATCTGGAGAGGAATACCTGTGGATGGAGGGGGGGATTCCCGAGTTCGGCCTGCCGGGCGAGCACCTGGTGATCCTGCAGCCCTTCAACCCGGGGATCCCCGGCACCACCGTATCCATCGTGTGCACCAGGCCCATGCACGAGGAGATCTCCAGGATCGAATCCTTGCTCGAGGGGGAAAGGAGGAACAACCTGTTCTTCCTCCTCGCCTTCATGGCCGCCGCCATGGGGGTGCTGGTACTCGTCGTGCTCATACTCCTTCGCCAGCTCATAATCTCCAGGATAACCCGTCCCATAGAGAGGCTCGCAGGGGCGGCGACCCGCGTCATGGAAGGGGATCTGGACGTGGAAATCGACGTGGATGAAAAGGGCGAGTTCGCAGTTTTAGAGAAGGCCTTCAAGAATATGGTGGAGAGCTTGCGCCGGGTGATAGAGAAGAGCCTCGGGGGCCAGTAGCGTAGGGAATTTCCTACACCTATTAGCCGGTGAGCTATGCCGGGTGATAGAGAAGAGCCTCGGTGGCCAGTAGCCTTCAATTTAGGTGCGGCGAAGGCGGCTTTCGCGAAAGGCAAACCCACCGGCCCAGGCGGATAATGCCGGTACCGAGCCTCACTCCCACTCGATGGTGGCGGGTGGCTTGGAGCTTATGTCATAGGCCACCCGGTTGACCCCATCCACTTCGTTGATGATGCGGTTGGATATTCTTTCCAATACATCGTAGGGAAGCCTAGCCCAGTCAGCGGTCATGGCATCCTCGCTGGTAACCGCCCGGACGATCACCGGATAAGCGTAGGTGCGCTCGTCCCCCATCACCCCCACCGTCTTGACATCGGGGAGGATGGCGAAGGACTGCCAGAGCTTCCTGTATAACCCCGCCCTCTTGATCTCCTCCACCACGATCTCGTCCGCCTCACGGAGTATCCGCAGCTTTTCCGCATCCACCTCCCCGATGATCCGGATGGCCAAGCCGGGGCCAGGGAAAGGCTGCCTCCACACAATCTCCTCCGGCAAACCCAACTCCTCCCCCACCGCCCTCACCTCGTCCTTGAAGAGGTCCCGCAACGGCTCCACCAGGATGAAGTCCATCTCATCGGGAAGGCCCCCCACGTTGTGATGGGACTTGATCCTCGCCGCCTCCCCGGTACCGCTCTCGATGATGTCCGGGTACAGGGTACCCTGCACCAAGTAACGGACATCCTTCAGCCCCCTGGCCACCTCCTCGAAAACCCGGATGAACTCCTCCCCGATGACCTTCCTCTTGGCTTCCGGGTCGGTCACCCCTTTGAGACGCCGCAGGAAGCGGTCTTGGGCCTTAACGTGAATGAGGTTCATCCGGAAATGGCGCCGGAA
>Ga0272449_1000351_pt1 | contig 55301 bp, 47 predicted proteins | sample YNPCB0241_FD_198679 | JGI IMG/M metagenome (GOLD analysis project Ga0272449, IMG submission 198679) | Hot spring sediment microbial communities from Yellowstone National Park, WY, United States - YNP-CB-024-1 | ecosystem: Environmental > Aquatic > Thermal springs > Hot (42-90C) > Sediment...
ATGGAGATATACAACTTTCATGCAAACGCCATCTCTGCGCTTTCCCAGAACCTTTTCTCTAGCCTCGAGACTCTGGATGCGTTCATCGGAAATAGCAAAGTATTTGCTGACCTCGCGCTTCTTGTGATGCTAGATGCGGTTCCAGAGGACGAGGAAAAGTTCATATACGGTTCTGCCCGAGTCCATCTGGCGCACATCTCTGCTAACGATGTGCACAGGAATGTGGAGGTGCCTGTTATGTGCCCTGATGGACTTGAAACCCCATTGTGTCAGAACTTGGTCGAAAACGGCTATCCAAATGTGGCAAATCTTCTTGTCAAAGGAGGACCCATAATCCTGAACGATGGAGACCGCCTCGATTCCTATGCCCGTTCTTATAAATGGTTTGCGAATAGGGCGCTTGTGAAGAACGATGACCCTCAAGAGATAAGGGATGCGATAAGGCAAGGGCGGTCATATACCACATTCGATGTGTTTGGATATGTCACTGGTTTCGATTTCTTTGCAATGAAAGGGGAAGATGTATTCGAGATGGGAGACGAGGTGCAGGCAGGGGACGGGATAAGTTTCTATCTAAGGACGCCAGGACTTAGTGACCCTGAATGGGGCATGCCAGAGGCGCTCGACTATTCATTGGCAAAGTTGAGGATTCAGGTTATCCGTGCAACCTTGTCTGGCAAAGAAATCCTGCTGGATGAACAGATTGGTGGGGGTGAGCGAAGAACCTACAAGATTGATGGGCTAGGTGCAGGGGCTTATTTCGTGAAGGCAACCATCGTGCCTAGCCACCTTAAGCCATGGCTTCAAGGGCAGGAAGGGCTTGCAGACAAAGAGTATCCACTTTTGTATTCAAATGCGATCTTCGTGAGGGAGACATCAAGATGAGTGTGGAACAGAAGGAACTTAGTGTTCCTTTGTGGAAAAAGCCAGGTTTGTGGCTTAGAAGACTTTACGACTTCGTGCTTTCGTGGGCAAATACTCCTTATGGCACGATAGCGCTTGCTGTACTTGCATTTGCAGAATCCAGTTTCTTCCCAGTGCCACCAGATGTCCTTTTGATCGCCCTTGCTCTTGGGAAACCAAAAAGGGCTTTCTTTTATGCGCTTGTGTGCTCGATATTTTCAGTTTTGGGAGGGATGTTTGGTTATTTCATAGGATTTGCCCTCTGGGAGTCAGTGAAGGACTTGTTCATTCCTTATATCTTTTCCCAAGAGGTGTTTGACCATGTCGGGCATCTTTATCAAGAAAACGCTGGGCTTGCGATCTTCACTGCTGCGTTCACGCCCATTCCATACAAGGTTTTTACCATCGCTGCTGGCGTTTGGCACGATTTTGTAAGCCTTCAAGAACTTGTGCTCTTTTCTGCCATAGGAAGACCCATGAGATTCTTTTTGGTCGCTTCGCTTCTGTTCTTTTTTGGTCCTCCAGTGAAAAGGTTCATCGAGAAATACTTCGACCTTCTTGCCCTCATCTTCACTGTGCTCCTGATTGGCGGGTTTGTTGTGTTGAAGAGACTCGCTTAGAAGTTGCTTCAAGCGCTGGACAACATTGCGTGATACGAAAGAATGCCACTCAAAGCAGTTTAGGGGAGTTGAAGGTCTGGGAAAACTCGTGGATGCGCCTTTTTGCAAGCTTCACATATTCCTCGTTTATCTCGTATCCCACATAGTGGCGACGAGCCTTTATCGCTGCAATCGCTGTCTGCCCACTGCCCATGAAGGGGTCAAGGACTACCTCGCCTTCAAATGTGTAAAGCTCAATCAACCTGTAAGGCAGTTCAACGGGAAATGGGGCAGGATGACCGACCTTTGTCGCTGGCTCAGCAGGGAATGTCCAGATGCTCTTCGTGAACTCTAGAAACTCGTCTCTTGATATAGTGCTTTTTCTTTGAGGCGTCCCCTTCCTTGTGAATGTGCCCTTAGAAAAAACAAGGATATATTCATGGATGTCTCTGAGGATCGGGTTTTTGGCAGACTGCCATGACCCCCAGGCTGTCGAAGGACTCCAGCTCGAAGCCTTGTTCCAGATTATCTCTCCCCTCATCAAAAGGTTTAGGTCAAGCAAATCTTCAATAATAAATGCATGGAGTGGGATGTAGGGTCTTCGCCCCAAATTGGCTATGTTGATGCAAAGCCTTCCCCCAGGCACAAGAACCCGTCGCACCTCTGTCCACACTCGCTTTAGAAAAGACCTATATTCATCGAGAGTTAGATTGTTATCGTACTCTTTCCCCACATTATAAGGCGGGGAAGTCACCATTAGATGAACACTACAATCTGGCAACTCCTCCATCTTTTCGGCGGTCTTGCACAGGATCTCGTCCAAGAACTCAGGGGGAATGGGGTTCTCTGAATACTTGTAGGTCTCTTCTTTTGGTAACCCTTCGAACAATCTGCTGGCGTAGAAAGGCGTGGAGTCGTGGTTGACCCTGCCTGGAGAACCAAAAGAACTTGTTCTAGTGCCTCTTCTTTTTTGAGTCCTGCTTGCCATCTAGTCCTCTCTCCAAAGGTCCATAAGCCTGATGCATGCCAGCGCGATTCTCATGCTTATTTTACTGTAACTATCGTCACCCCGTCCCCACCTTCCTGTATCTCGCCAGCACGAAAAGATGCGCAATATTCGCTTGTCTTCAGGTATTCCGTGATGGCTTTTTTTAGTGCTGAGGTACCGATGCCGTGAATGATGAAGACTTCTTTGGTACCCGAAAGGAATGCATGGTCCAGCGCCTTCTCGACTTCACTTAGCGCCTCGTCTACCCTTTTTCCACGGACATCAATCACAGACCTTTCCTCGATGTTCGGCTTCTCGGGCAAAGGTTTTACGCCCTTTGGACCTTGTTGCTTTTTCACATCCTTAGGTCTTGGCTTTCTTAGTTGCGATAACTGCACCACTGTCCTCAGTGCCCCAATTTGCACCACTATGCGCTTCTCGTCCTGGCACTCCACGACCTGCCCTACAGCCCTCAAAGGAAACACGAAAACATCCATCCCGACCCTAATCTCGCCAAACCCAATCTCTTCCTGTGGCAAATCCTCAACCAGACTTGCCTCCTTTATCATCTCTTTTTTCACTTCTTCCTTCTTTTTTGCCACTTCCGCCTTCTTTATGACCACCTTTCTTTTCTTCTCCTCCTCAAGTTCCTTTTCGACCGCCTTCAGTTCCTCTTCGAGCCTTTTCATTTGCTCAAGCACGCTTTTTCTAGCCTCATAAACCATCAAATCCGCATTCTTTCTTATCCTTTTTAGTTCTTCCTCGTATCTTCTCTTTTCCTCCTCCAGTTTTTCTTTGAGCGACCGCACCTCTTTCCGTTCTTCTTCCAGATCTTGCTTTAGTTTTTCAGTCTCTAAGATCAGTTCCCTTAGTCTATTCTCTTTTTCCCCAAGAAGTTTCTTTGCCCTTTGCACGACATCTTTGGGCAAGTAGTTAGATGCAATCTCGATGGGATTGCTTTGTCCTGCCTTGCCCATCTCGACCACAAATGTGGGTTTCAATGTCTTCGGGTCAAAGCCCATACATGCATTCATAAGTCTTGGGTGGGAACTTGCAAACTCTTTGAGCCCCTCATAGTGAGTCGCAACTATGCACTCGAACCCTTTGTTCACAAGCGCCTCCAGAACCGCAATCGCCAGCGCCTCGCCCTGCCTTGGGTCTGTCCCTGTAAGCACCTCGTCCAGAATGACAAGCACCCTCCCAGCAACCTGAGCGGAAAGAAAAGATGCGACCCTTTCGACCTGCCCTGTGAATGTGGACAATGCCTGTTCTATGCTTTCATGCTCCCCCCTCAAAGTAAAGATTTCTTCGAACCATGGGAGCACGCTTGCTTCGCCCAATGGCACAAAAAGCCCATGTCTTAGCATCAATAGCGATAGCCCTACAGTCTTCAGCGTCACTGACTTGCCACCAGCGTTCGGTCCTGAAAGCACAAGGGCAAATGGGGGTTCACGAAGCGCCAAACTTATGGGAACAGGTTCATGCCCGAGCAAGGTAAGGATAGGGTTTCTTGCATCTACAAGGGACAATGGCTCACCCCGCCCCCCTATCTTGGGTCTTTTAGCATTCAATCGAACTGCAAACTTAGCCTTTGCGAATATCTCGTCTAGACGAAAGACCGCCTCTGTGGCATATAGCGCCTCGTTCGCAAACTTTGCGACAAGATTGCTTCTTTCCTGAAGTATCGCGTATTCCTCGACCTGTATCGCATCCAGCACCTCTTTCAATTTGTTGTTTTCCTGAACTATCGCCTCTGGCTCGATATATATGGTTTGCCCTGTCCTTGACGACCCATGTATGATGCCTGAAACAAACCTTTTATCCTCTGCCTTCACAGGCAAAACATATCTTCCCTCCCTTATTGTGAAGTATTCGTCCTGAAGGAAGGGCGTAAATCTATTGTCTTTCAACAGTTCTTCGACCCTTTCCCTCACCCTCTTGCCAAGTGAAATCGCTTTTTCCCTTAGGTCAAGAAGTATCGGGGATGCATCGTCTCTTATGCGCAGGTTTTCATCGAAGGTATCGAGGATCCTTTGGGCAATAGCGCCCAAGTCTGGCATCGAAGAAGCGATTTCTGCAATCTTCGGTGCCCTGATCCTTGCCTCCTTTAGCGTCATCCTTGCCTCGTGGGCAACGAGCAAAGTTTTGGCTATGGTTACGAGCTCCGCTGGGCTTAGCACCCCCCCCTTTGTCGCTACATCGAGCGAAAAAGCGATGCTTGTGGCACCAGTAAAAGAAGGGGAAATTCCATGCGTAACAAGTTCAACTGCTTCTTCAACCAAACTAAGTTCATTTTCGCATTCTTCCTTGGTGCTAAACGGCTCGAGTGCAAGGAGCTTTTCACGCACATCTTCAGTGTGCGCATGTTCGGAAAGCGCCTTCAGTATCCTGTGAAACTCTAAATCCTCAATGATTTTTTTGTCCACTTTTTGCCTCCTCGATCATGCGAAGATAGCGCCTTGCAACTTCAGTCTCTTCAGGGCGCAAAGCCTCAAGATCATGAAAGAGTCTTTCTGCTGTTTCAAGGTCTTTCGAATGGTAGGTGGCAATAGCAAGGTTTTTCAAAAAGAACGGACGATTATCTAGCGTTTTTATGCAGTGCTCATAGACCTGCCTCGCGTTCTGAGGCTCGAATCTTCTTGAAAACATAAATGCATTCCCAAGGTTTCTGCAGACTTGAGGGCTATCTGGATAATGCTTGTAAACATAGGTCCACAAAGCAACGCCGTCTTTGAAGATCGGGATGTATTGGGACGACTTGAGGGTCTGGGACAGGGCAAGAAGGAGTGCGAAGAAAGAAAGTGCAAACTTATAGCCTCTGGATAAGCCCTTGACCTGCACAGAAGAAAATGCAAGTAGCAACCCAGCCAATGGCAAGACACAATAGGAATCTGCAAACTGCCTTGAAAGTGGCACTAAACCGCTATGAGGCAAATATGTGACAAAGGAAAAAAGAAGATAGAAGAGTGATGGGTGGCGCTTGAATGCCACATAGACAAAAAGAAGAATAGCAAAGCAGATGGCGGGCAATGCCACCAAAACCTCTTTTAGCGATAAGGTCTGGTCTATATACCTCGGCAAGAGGTCGAAAGGGAAAAAGATGCTTTCTATATGGTGATACACCTGAAAAATGAGTCTTTCGTGAAAAGGTGTCGAAGCCCCAAGCGCTCCCATATCTGTTTCATAGAAAAAGGTAATGGCAAGGACGCTAGTAGAAAAAAGGGCAGAACAAACATAAAGCAGTCTTTTCCCTTTTGTGGCAAATAACAAGAAAAGAAAAGGCAAAAGGATTGCGGTTGGTTTTGAAAGGATGCTAAGGACGACAAAGAGGATTGCAAGGATGTCGTCCTTTATGGTGGGATTCTCTTTCGCCTTTCTAAAAAAGAAAAGGGAAATAAGCGCAAAGAGGGACGCAAGCAAATCTTTCCTACACGAGACCCACGAGACAGTTTCGACCATCACAGGGTGCGAAGCGAAGATGAGTGCGAACAAGAAGGATTTGATTGGACTTTGGGATATGTCGTGTGCAAGTTTTAGGAACACAAGGCATAAGAAGACAAAGAATATGACATTCGTTGCGTGAAGAACCTTAGGGTCTGTGCCGAATAAGGCATTTTCTAAGATGTAGGTCGCGATGGTTATCGGGATCGGATAGCCAAGATAAGGCGTCAAAAGATGTTTTTCGAGCCCGACAGAGGCAGGGTCTTGCACAGAGGGATTGTCAAGGACATAAAGGTTGTCGTCATAGTTCAATAAATCGAAGGATAGGGTTCTTCCATAAAGGAGCACCACGAAGAGGGCGAGTAAAAGATAGCGTGTTTTAGCAAGGTGACGAGATTCAAAGGCTTTTTTCCACAAATGCCCGCCAAACTTCGAGTCTTCCAAAGGAGATGATACCACAAGCCTAAAGATTTTTGCCTTTTATGAGCAAAAGAAGGAGTGCCATCTGGCAGTGCATCCTGTTTTCTGCCTGGTCCAGCACAATGGAGCGTTTGTGGTCTATTACATCGTCTGTGACCTCCTCTCCCCTGTGGGCTGGGAGGCAATGCATAAAGACCGCATCTTTCTTTGCGTTTTCGAAGACCTTCAGGTTCACCTGATAGTCCTTCAAGTCCCTTAGCCTTTTCTCTTTCTGAGCCTCCTGTCCCATCGAGACAAAGACATCCGTATAGACGACATCTGCGTCTTTTGTTGCCTCGAACGGGTCTCTTGTAACTTCAAACTTTGAACCATTTGCGTGTTCCCTAGCCCATGCAAGCACTTGAGGGTCTGGTTCATATCCAGATGGACAGGCGATGCTCATGCTTGCGCCAAGCGTTGAAGCCCCGAACAAAAGCGAATGACAGACATTGTTGTTGGCATCCCCCACATAGGCGATCTTGACCCCCTTCACTGCCCCCTTCTTTTCCTTGATTGTAAACAAATCAGTAAGCCCCTGACACGGATGGCTGAAGTCGCTAAGCCCGTTTATCACAGGCACACTCGCAGCCATGGCTAACCTTTCTATGTCATTGTGGCTATAAACCCTTGCCATGATTGCATCTACGAACCTTGAAAGCACCCTTGCTGTGTCTTCAATGGTTTCCCCCCGCCCCAACTGCATCTCTTTCGGCGACAGGTTCATCGCATGACCCCCAAGCCTTGTCATCCCAGCCTCGAAGGATACCCTTGTGCGTGTCGAAGGTTTTTCGAAGATCATCGCAAGGGTCTTGCCTTTTAGCGCATCACTAAACGCCTCGGGATTTTTCTTTAGGTTTTCTGTAAGCCCAAAGACCTCTTCAAAATCTTCAAGAGACAAATCTTTCAACGATACCAAGTGTTTCGTCCTCATAGAACATCCTCGAAAAAGGTCGTAATATTATCGCCAAAAAAAGGAAGTTGGCTATACCTTCAAACCGAAAGGCTTTCCTAGACCAAGTTCCTTTGTCCCGAACAACACCAGATACGAAGAAAAAAGCCTGGAACCGAATCTTTCCTGAAGTTTTTGTTCCAATATCGAAGCAAGCACAGACCCCTTCTTTTTTAGGTCGCTTATATCGCCAATCCTGACCTTGCTAAGACCAAAAAGCAAAAACGGTGCGAAAAGACCAAACCTTTCAACCTTTTCGACCTTGAATATCTTTGCCACCTGTGCCTCGAACTCATAAGCGTCTGGTAAACGCAACAATGCCTCGATAAACCCAACCCGAAGGGCTATGCTCTTTGCCTTTTCAAGTTGCCTTTCGAGCTTCTGATGAAAGGGGATTATTATTTTGGGTCTCACCTTCATCCTGACGAAGACCTTGCCTCCTGCCCTGAGCTCCCTTTCAGCCTTTTTCAGCACCACGATAGGCTCGTTGTATCTAGGAAGGGATGCATAGAACACAGCCATATCGAAGCCTGACGAGGCAAACTGTCTTTGCATGTATTCAGAATCGAAGAAATGCATTCTTATGGCACACTTTTCCTGTTCCGCCCTTTTTTTTGCAACTTCCAGAAATGCCTTGTCTGGCTCGCACAAGGTGACAAAAATCCCTTCTTTCGCAAGCATGGTCGCCACATGTCCATTGTCTTCAGCACCCACGACAAGCGCCCTCCGTACGCCATCTTTTGCAAAGGCAAGAAGTTTTTGAAGCAACTTTGAATCTAGCGCCTCGCGCAGGGTGTCATCCTGAAGGTAACAGTCAAGCCCGACCCCATAAACCCTTTTTACCCTTGCCTCCTCTTCTAGGGAGCGCACTGTCCTGACCATCATTGCCTCCGACTAAGCCCTTTTTTCTTCGATTTCCTTCAAAAGCATTCCCAAGAATGCATCAAGTGCCATGGTCCCAAGATTTTCATTCTTCCTTGTCCTGACAGCAACACCCTTTGTTTCTTCTTCCTTTTTGCCCACAACAACCTGATAGTTTACTCGTGACAACTGCGCATCCCGAACTTTTTTTGCAAGCGTCTGATTCCTCGAATCGATCGTCGCCCTTATCCTATGCTTAGTCAGGTATTCCAGCACCTCTTTTCCGTATGCCTCAAAGGCTTCGCTCACTGTAAGGATGCGCACCTGTTCAGGGTTCAACCACAATGGAAGTTTCCCTGCATAGTGTTCAAGCAAGATTCCGATGAACCTTTCGAGCGACCCTAGGATTGCCCTGTGTATCATGACAGGGCATTTTCTTGTTCCATCCCTTGCCTCGTATGTGGCTTGAAGCCTTTCTGGCATCGAAAAATCCACCTGAACAGTCCCGCATTGCCACGACCTCCCCATGCAGTCACGGATGTGGAAGTCAATCTTAGGTCCATAAAAAGCCCCTTCCCCCTTGTTTATTTTGAACTTTGTGCCAGATGCATCGAGTGCCTGCATCAGTGCCCTTTCTGCCTGCTCCCACTGCTCGTCCGTGCCTATCGAGCCTGTCTCTGGTCTTGTCGAAAGTTCGACCAACACATCATCGAAGCCGAATGTAGAATAGACCTCGAAAACCATGCGAATCACTTCGCTTACGACCTCTTGCACCTGAAATGGCTCGCAGAATATGTGCGCATCGTCCTGAGTAAAAGCCCTAACCCTGAAAAGCCCATGCAGGACGCCTGAAAGTTCATGGCGATGGACAAGCCCGAGCTCCGCCACCTTCAAAGGGAACTCCCTATAAGAATGCAATCTGGAACGGTATATCAAAAGCCCGCCAGGGCAGTTCATGGGCTTTATGGCGTGGGGCATGTCGTCTATGACAGTGAAATACATGTTCTTTCGATAGTGTTCATAGTGCCCTGACAACTCCCACAAGACCTGATTCAGGATCATCGGTGTTGAAATCTCGACATAGCCATAACGACGATGCAGGTCACGCCAGTAGTCAACGATGATGTTTCGCAACACCATCCCCTTTGCGTGCCAGAATGGGAATCCCTGCCCTTCCTCGTGGAAACTGAAAAGGTCCATCTCTTGCCCTATGCGCCTGTGGTCTCTCTCCTTCGCCTTTTCGAGGTTTTCAAGGTATTGACTTAGCCTTTCTTGGTCTGGGAAACTTATCCCATAGATGCGCTGAAGTTGGGGGTTCTTAGGGTTCGAGCGCCAGTATGCCCCAGCAACCTTTGTAAGTTTGAAAGCCCTAAGCATCCCTGTCCTTGGCACATGGGGACCTCGGCAAAGGTCAATAAAATCCCCTTGACGATAGGCGGTTACGAAATCGTCTGGGATTTCCTCGATGAGTTCTACTTTGAAGGGATTGTCAGCGAATATCTTCTTTGCTTCTTCCTTTGAAAGGACAAGCCTTTCAATGGGCAAATCTTGCGCCACGATACGCTTCATCTCGTCTTCTATCCGTGCCAAGTCATCATGGGAAAAGGGGCGTGAGGCAAAGTCGTAATAGAAGCCTTCCTCGACCACAGGACCTATTGTCGGCTTTGCATCAGGAAAAAGGTGGACAACTGCATGGGCAAGGAGGTGGGCGCTAGAATGTCTAAAGACCTCCATGCCCTCTTCGTCATCGAACGAAACGAACCTAGCATGGGCATTGGGGACGACCTTTGTTGAAAGGTCCAAGACTTTGTTATCAACCACAACTGCAACGACCTCTTTTCCTATGGGCAAGGTTTTTAGAACATCTAAGTATGTCGCCCCTGAAGGCACCAGAACCTTTCCAAAGCCAGTAACTTCCAGCTCTATTTCGTCCTTTTGTTCATCCATGTCGAACATCTCCCAGAAGAGAGCAAAGACGAACAAATATAGCAAAGATTGGCTCACCTGCCAAGCCCTGAAACCCAATGCTAAACAGGGGATAGGAACTTTGGTTTTTTTGGCTCGCCTCATTTTCCCCCAACTCTATCCTGCCCCCCTAACGCCCTCCTTTCCTAGCTAAATTCACACCTTACCTTGCAAGGAAGCCAGCTGACTTATGCAACTGCGGTTTTTTCGAGGTTTTGCGAAAGAACCTCCCTTGCGATCTTCCCCCTTGGGGGTGTGGGAGTCTCGAGCGCAGCCTTAGCCTTTGCGGGCTCAATAAAGTCCCCGTCCTTTATAAACCGCAGCACAAGGTTATCAAGGTTGTCTGTCGCACCCTCGAACTCCCTCGTCATCCTTATAGCACCTGTGGGGCAGGGCTCACAGCAAAGCCCGCAGAACATGCATTTGCCCACATCTATCGCAAACTCGGTCATCCCTCGCACCTTATCCCTCTTTTCTATCCCGATGAATATGCATCCGATGGGGCATGCGTTTTCGCAAAGTTTGCACGCAGTGCATATATTTATGTCAACCTCCAGTATCCCCCTGTATCTTTCAGGCAACATCTCGACAACAGGTTTTTCTGTCCTGTCTGGATACTGGATGGTGATAGGCTTTCTCAAAAAGTTCGCAAATGTTACGACCATGCCTTCATAAATGGTCTTTGCAGACTGATATGTGCCACGGATAAATCTTTTTATCCCCATCTTTGCCTCATACGAATGGGTTTGGATAGAACTCTAAGTAGCCTTGCTTCAAGGTCTTGTAGGTCTTGTGGAAGAACGCAAAGACGACCAGAGCACCAAACAGGGTCATCAACGCCTTGACTATGACCTTTACTGCGCTTGGCGCAAAACCATTGAAAAGGGCTGAGCCAAGCAAAAGGATACATCCTGCTGGGACAAGATAGACCCAGCAAAGCACCATGAGCTGGTCAATCCTTATGCGGGGCAATGTCCATCTAAGCCATATCACTACAAAGACTATGAAAAGCGCCTTCAATGTGAATATGAGCCATCCTAGCACAATAAGCCATGGGCTTTGAGCCTGAACCGCATAAGAAACGCCAGGGATTTGCCATCCACCAAGAAAAAGGGCGGTTACAAGCGCTCCCATGATATAGAGGTTTCCCCATTCTGCAAACAGGTAGAACACAAACCGCATCCCGCTATATTCGGTGTTATAGCCAGCCACGAGCTCGCTTTCTGCCTCTGGAAGGTCGAATGGAGTCCTGTTGCCCTCGGCAAGGGATGCGACAAAGAAAAGGAAAAATGCCATGAATGTGAATGGGTCGTTGAACAGAAACCACTCCCACGGGAAACCGCCCTGTCTTTCGATGATGGTCGAAAAGCCAAGGCTTCCTGCGACCACAACGATGGTTGCAACAGCAAGCCCAGAGGGAATTTCGTAAGAAACTATCTGCGCTGCGGACCTGAACGCACCAAGCAAAGCCCACTTATTTGCAGAGGCAAAGCCGCCAATCAGGATTCCGACCACAGTGAAGCCCGTCACAGCAAACACATAATAGACGCCGACATTCAGGTCAGAAACCGCAAGGAACTGCCCGAAAGGCAAGGTGACAAGCGTAAGGACAACGCCTATCATCGGAAAATAAGGACCAACCCTGAACAAGAGCCTTAGCCCTTTTGGCGGGATGAAATCCTCTTTGAGCAGGCATTTCACGCCATCTGCAATCCACTGGAAAAAGCCCTGAGGACCAACCCTGTTTGGACCTATGCGGTTTTGCATCCTTCCTGCTATTCGTCTTTCTGCATAACTTGCAACGCCAGCGAATAGCGAGAAGACCGCAAGCAAGATGAACAAGGCGAGGATGACATAAGCCACAATCAAAGCCCAAAGGGGCGGGAGTGTGCTTGTGGGGGATGCAAAACCCACTATCTTTACAAGGGCCCACAGGATGTCTTTAGGGAATATGGTAAGTTTTACCTGTTTTTCAAAGGATGCGGATGGCGCTACGACCTTTACGACCCCTTCGAAGACCCCGCCGTCCAAGCCTATGTTGTCCACGAACTCCCTTGTCAAAGGCGCCCTTAGCTCTTTGTTGTTTACCCTTACAAGAGGCAAAGAAAAGGACACCTTCTTTTCTTCGTTCGCGACATGCAGGGTGCCAGAAAACACTAAGTTCCACTGACCTTTTTCGTCTTTGAAGCCATTTCCGTGCACCACTATAGTGGAGTTCAACCTGAGCACATCTGGCATTACCCTGTCTATCTGTGCCAGTGCCCCGAATGGAACGAAAGCAAAAAGAAAAAGTAAAATCTTGTGGCGCATAAAAGCCTCCAAAACGAGCGCGATTTTAGGAACGAGCAACCCCAAAGTCAATGACATGAGTTTGTTGTTGTCCAAAATTCTTGGAGCAAGTTTTGTAGCATCGTTGCCTGCAAGGGTCACTTTTTCGAACCAGAGACTGGCGAGGCTGTCACTGCTATGTTAGATGTGTGCGAGGAACTATGGTCTTGATTGAAACCTTTTTGTCTCGTGCATGAGCCACTTTATCCTAGTTTCAGCCTGGCCCGGAGGGTTCCAGAGATTGCTTGTGGTTTGCTCGGGAAGCCTGGGACAAGGCGCGAGCAAGATTGCGCGCTCCAAAATGACCAAATGCCCAACTCACTGCTGTGCTCTGCGCACACACCGCACCCCGTAGCCGAGGTCCTCGTTCATGTCGTTGTTGTGCACACTGCCGTGGAAGAAGCCCACATAGAACGCCGACGACAACCACGGGCAACGGGTCGAAAAATAGCAAGGGTCATCAATCACCTTTCCCAGCGCCATGAAAGGAAGTTCGAACCCGATATTCGCAATCCCATAGTCATAAAGTTTCACGATGTTCGGATGGTCGAGCACAGATATTGCCCTTGCCTCTCTCTCGAACCTAGCCTTTACTTCGTTAGTCAGTTCCAGCCCTGATATCAACTTTAGTGCAACCTCTCGTCCAAGCGGTTCTTGCCATGCAAGATAAACTGCCCCCATCCCCCCTTCCCCAAGTTTTCCAACCACGAAATATCGCTCTATCTTGCGCCCAAGCAATGGGTCAACAGGCTTGCCCCTCTTGAACGCAAAATCCCTCGCAGATTCAAACCATGCCTTTGGAATGAAGTGGTATCCCTGTTCCTTGCAGTCTTCGCCAGAACAAAGGTCGCCAGGGCGACCAAATCGCTTTTGGCAATGGGGACAGATGCCATTGTCTTGAGCGCTTTGAGCCATCTGAAGCCCCTCGAACCAACCGCTTATATTTTATCACGCCAGATATTTTTTGCGCTAGATTACATCGGAAAAAAGGCAATGACCTCTTGATGCCCTGGCGTTTTGCACCTTCAAAGATCGCAATATATCCGCGATAATAAGGCACTTTCTTGCGGAGCGATGACTGTGCCAAAAAGACAAAAAACAGATGAAGAAAAACTGTTCGATTTTATTGATAACTTGGGAGGCGAGGCGATCTCGCTTATGGCGGGGCTTGTTCAGCGAAAGGCAATTGCGCCTGTGAACGGAGGGCAAGGGGAAAAGGAAAAGGCTGATTTCTTGGAAGAATATTTGAAGGGGCTTGGTCTTGGGGAGGTTCAAAGGTTTTCTGCACTAGACAAAGGCATCGAAAGACCAAATCTCACAATGACCATAAAGGGCAATGACCAAAGCATGTGCTTATGGCTTGTAAGCCACCTCGATGTTGTGCCAGAAGGGGATAGGGCGCAATGGAAGGATGACCCTTTCAAACTGAAGGTTGAAGGCGATAAACTTGTGGGCAGGGGCACAGAGGACAATAATCAGGGCATCATATCTTCAATACTTGCGACAAAGGCAGTGAGGGCTATCGTCGGGTCTTTTCCCATAAACATAGGGCTTTTGTTCCTTGCCGATGAAGAGACTGGGAGCGAGTTTGGCATGAAATACCTGCTCAGGGAACACAGGGCGCTTTTTGGGGCAAAAGATGCGTTTATCGTGCCAGATGCAGGGAACGAGGACGGAAGCCTTATCGAGGTGGCTGAAAAGAGCCTTTTGTGGCTGAAAATCAGGGTGGTTGGGAAGCAGACACATGCAAGCACCCCGCATCTGGGCAAGAATGCCACAGTCATTGCAAGCAAGTTGATTGTGAAACTTGGGGAACTTTATGAGAAGTTCGACCTGCGTGCCCCAGTTTTCGACCCGCCCTATTCGACATTCGAGGTAACAAAGCGAGAACCGAATGTGCCAAATATAAACACGATACCAGGCGATGATGTGTTCTATATGGATTGCAGGATATTGCCTCAGACGAGCGCTGACGATGTGATTGCGTTCGTTCGTGAAGTCGCTCAAGGGATAGCAAGGGAGGAAAGGGCTGTGGTTCAGGTCGAGCAAGTGATGAGGGAGGATGCTGCCCCCCCGACTCCAGAGGATGCGGAAATTGTCCTGAGACTGAAAGAAGCGATAAGACAGGTTTATAGGGTGGAAGCGAAGGCAAAGGGGATTGGGGGTGCGACGATTGCGTCGTTCCTTAGAAGGGAAGGTTTCCCCGTGGTCGTGTGGGGGCGCATGGACGAGACAGGACACAGGGCAAACGAATATGCGTGGCTATCGAACATACTTGGGGACGCAAAGGTGTTTGCAAAACTGATGATGGACTACCATAAAAAGGAGGCGCAGGATGGCAAAGATTGAAGAGATACAGAAGGCTTTGAAGAATCTGGGCATTGACGGCTGGCTTTTGACGGACTTTCATAACAGGGATGCTCTGGCATACAAGGTGTTGGGCATTGACCACACAAAGTTCACATCGAGAAGGTGGTTTTGCCTTGTGCCAAAGGAAGGGAAGGCAGTTGCCCTTGTAAGCAAGGTCGAGCCAAACAGGCTCGAGGGGCTTGATGCAGAAATGAAAACCTATCTTTCTTTGGATGAACTGAAGACCTTGCTGAAGGGACTTGTGTCAGGAAAAAAGGTTGCCATGCAGTTCTCTGTGGAGATCCCTGCGGTTTCGGTTGTTGATGGGGGGACTGTGGACTTTGTTCGTGCGTGTGGGGGTGAAGTTGTTTCATCGAAGGATTTGGTGCAGATGTTCGAGGGGCTTGTGGATAAAACTCAGTATGAGACGCACAAGAAGGCAGGGCAAAAGGTGGAAAAGATAAAGGACGAGGCTTTTTCCTTGATAAGCGAAGCACTAAAGGGGTCCAAAACAATAACCGAATATGATGTGCAACAGTTCATAATGAAAAGATTCGAGGAAGAAGGACTTACGAGCGATGGGGAATTGCCGATCGTTGCAATAAATGAACATGCAGCAGACCCTCATTACTTCCCGACAAAGGACAAGGCATCTGTGATAAGGCAAGGTGACAAGGTGCTGATTGACCTTTGGGCAAGGCTTTCTTTTGGGGGTGCAATATACTATGACATCACATGGTGCGGTTATTGTGGGGACAAAGCGCCAGAAGACTATCAAAGGCTTTTCGCCATCGTGGCTTTGGCAAGGGACGAGGTTGTGTCTTTTATCGAGGATAGGGTTTCAAAGGGTGATTTTCCTTTTGGCTACGAGTGCGATGAGGTTGCAAGGAAGGTGATAGAAAGGCATGGATTTGGTGCGCACTTTGTGCACAGGACTGGACATAGCATAGGCGAGTGCGTGCATGGCATGGGCGTGAACCTCGATAGTTTAGAGACAAAGGACACGAGGAAGGTCATCCCAAAGGCGCTTTTCTCGATAGAGCCTGGCATCTATCTTTCTGGCAAGATGGGCGTGCGCACCGAGATAAACTGCTATATCCACGAGGACTTGAAGGTCGAGGTGACTGGCACTATCCAAAGGTCTCTTTTGCTTCTGTGAACTCTTGTGAAGAGGTGCTTATGGATCTCATCGTCATTGGGTCTGCAATAGCAGGCTACTTGTTGGTTTTGACCGTTTTGAACTTCATTCGTGCAAGAAGGGTGCAGACAGGCGAACAAATGATGGTTGCATCGAGGTCTTTGAGCATGTGGGTCGTTGTCTTCACCCTTGTATGCACATGGATTGGGTCGGGCACATTCATTGCGGGCGCTGAATATGCCTATTATGCAGGCTGGTCATCCCTTTGGATGCCTGCAGGGGCATGGATTGGCATAGCCATCATATATTTTTTGGCTGCGCGCATCAGGCGCTTTGGTCAATATACCGTTGGGGACATCCTCGAAGCCCGATACGGCAAGTTTGCAAGGCTTTTTGGCGCGGTCGCCATAATCATTTCGTTTACAACCATTGTCGCTTATCAGTTCAGGGCTGGTGGATACATCATAAATGTGGTCACGGACGGTAGGGTTTCAGTTGAAGTGGGGCAGGCTGTTTCTGCGCTTTTCGTGATCCTGTTCACAGGGCTTGGGGGCATGGTCGCTGTTGCATACACAGATTTGCCAAATGGGATCGTAATATTGCTTGCGTGCATCATATCGGTGCCTTTTGTGGTGGTGAAGGCGGGGGGGCTTGAACATGCGAAAGATGTGCTTCCAGCAGGGCATTTTGCTGTTTTCTCGCCAGACTTCGGGCGCTTCCCCGTGCTCAAAGGGCTTTCCTATTGCCTTTCAACGCTGTTCTTGCTGTTGGGAATACAGTCCATGTATCAAAAGTTCTATGCGGCAAGAACGCCCAGAGAAGCAAAAGGTGCGGTTCTTTTGTGGATTGTGGGAACTATCGTGGTCGAGGTGATTGTCATTGTCATTGCCATCTATGCAAGGGTTTATGACCTTGAGCTTGGTTTGCGTTGGGACCCTCGTTCTATGGTCTTGCAGGCAGCGAGGCACATGGTTCCTTTGCCTGTTGGTGTGCTTTTGCTTGGTGCTGCAACCGCTGTTGTCATCTCAACTGGCATGAACTATCTTCTATCACCAAGCACAAACTGCATAAGGGACATATACCAAAGATTCGTAAAGCCAGACGAAGACCCTAAAAGGCTTGCTGCGATCCAGAAGATAGTGATTTTGGTGCTGGGGGTAGTGGCGTTTCTTATGGTCTTCATACCAACCTACTACAAACTCTCAATATCCGTGCTTCAATATGCATACTTTGCATATACGATATACGGCGTTGCCATAACCCCTGCGCTCATCGCTGCCCTTGCGTGGCGCAGGGCTACAAAGGTTGGAGGATTTTTGTCTATCACACTTGGCACAATAACAGTTATTTTCCTGGAAGTGATTGTGCCACGGGCATTTCCAGAAATCATGCAATCCGCTTCGAAAGAGGACATATTTGGCAAAGATCCGTTTGGCATTCCTGGAATTTTTGTTGCACTGCTGGTTTCCTGTTCGTCCCTCATCATTGGCTCGCTTCTGTCAAAGCCTCAAGACCCCGAGGTGATAAAACGGGTTTTCGAGGGCACAGAGCCATCCAAGTAAAGAAGAGGTGCTTTGTGTGAGCCCCTGGGCTTGAGAATGAGGCGTGAGCGCCGTTCTTAGTTGCGCTCAGAGGCCTTGCCTCCACTTTACGGGTAATCGGGTTTTGACCAGGTCGATTCCTTTTGGACATTTTGGACATTGTCCAAACTTGTCCAAAATGTCCAAAGTGGGCGATTTCAGAAAAGCTAAGAAAATTGCGGAGTTGGGCACTTCGTAAATCTGGCACGCATCTTGCATGCAGAGTAATCGGAATCCGCGCTGACCCGGATTCCAGTCGTCATGACCTGGGTGTGGCGATAGCCTCGGTCGCACTCCCAATAGGGAGTGTGAGAGGTCACTGAAACCCCGCAAAAAGCGAGGCATGTGGGAGTGTGTCCAGTGGCCAAGGGACGAGGCAGGCTGGTCGGCGGGCGGGAGGGCGTCCCAGCGAAGCTGGGGAGTGTGCTCAGGGCGAGCCCTCAGACACCATTAGGCGAAAAAGGTGGAGGGCCGCCAAACTGGATGAGTGCTCTGAACGGACGCAAACACACCGTAAGGCAAAAGAGTGGGCATGTCAGTGAAGCTGTGGGTGTGCTCACAGCAAACACCAAAACTCCACAAGGCAAAAAAGTGAGCATCTCAGCGGATCTGGGGGTGCTCGCCACTAACCCCCGGACACCATAAGGTAAAAAAGTTGACTTCCCGCCGTGGCTAGGAATGTGCAGGCTGGTGCTTCTGCCCCGTAATCATCTGCGCTGGTCGCGCATATCCAGCGTTCTCCTGCCTCGCTTCATTGCCAGGCGACGACGCTCTTTGGTTAGCTTTCCCGTAGGGAGCCCATTTAGGATAAACAAAAGTTCAGCAGATATTGCTATCAAAGATCGGAAGCCCGTCTATCGGCAATCTGCGCACAACTCTTCGTTTTGAGGACTCTCAAGTTTCTTTAGCCTTCGCTGTCATAAGCCACTGGACGATCTCGCGTGTCTCTGGGATCTTTCCTTGGGATTTCACCTCTCCGTTTATCACAAGGGCGGGGGTCATCATGACTCCATGTGCCATGATGTCGGATATTCCCTCTACTTTTTTGACCGACACCCCTTCCAACCCTGCGTGTTGCAAAGCCTTTTGCACTTCTTCATAGAGTTTCTTACATCTGGGGCAACCAGGACCAAGAACCTTCACCTCCATAAACACCTCCTTTCATTACGCAACAAACGAGCCAAACACATAGCCTACTAGCGCGGACATGACCACGACAAGAAAACAAAATGTAACGGTCTTTTTGAAGCCTATGACTTTGTATATCACCAAGATGCTTGGCAAAGAAAGGGCAGGACCAGCAAGCAAAAGGGCTAGGGCTGGACCTTGTCCCATGCCAAGTCTAGTAAGCATCTCCACGATCGGGATCTCGGTCAATGTGGCGAAGTACCAGATCATGCCGACAAAGGAAGCAACGAAGTTAGACATGATAGTATTTCCACCAACGCTCATTGCAACCGCTCGCTCTGGGATGAGAGCCCCTATGAAGCCTGTCAAAAACACGCCGCCGAACAGAAGTGGCACTATCATCAGGGCAAAATCCTTTGTTGCTATCATCCACGCCCTGACCTCGTCCTTTGTGAACCATCGCCAGACCATTAGGAGGACAAGCACACCCATTATCCCCGCAAGAAGCCATTTGATTTCGTGCACGCTTTGGACAAAACCTGGTTTTGGCGTGACAGACACGACTTCTGCCTTTGAAACCCTTTTCACTTCAGGCAAAAGTTTCCCGTTTTCATCATAGACTTGAAAGTCCAGGTGCCCCCTAGTGTCATAACGAATGTTTGCCTGGATTGTAGTTCCGTCTTTCAGGGTTATGGTCACATCATTCGTGTTGTACCAGTCCGAAAATACAAGAAACAGAATCATGGCTAGAAAATAGAGCGCTGTCTTCCACAAAGGGCGAGGTCGAAACCCGCTTCCTTGAGTCTGGACTATAGGCGCTTGGATCTTGGCTCGCTCTGATTCTGATTTGCGAAACAACGATGCCATTATAAGCCCTATTATGACAGCGAAAAGGATTGAACCAACAACCCTTGCCACGCCAATCTTTAGCCCGAGCACCCGTGCAGACAAGAAGATTGCCATCACATTTATGGCTGGGCCTGAATACAAAAATGCGCTTGCAGGACCGAGCCCTGCGCCCATGTGATAAATCCCTGCAAACATCGGAAGGACACTGCAAGAACAGACCGCAAGGACCGTTCCAGAAACCGATGCGACTGCGTATGCTAGGGGACGAGGCGCATCTGCGCCAAGATAGCGCATGACTGTTTGTTGATTTAGAAATGTGGCGATTGCACCTGCGATGAACATGGCTGGCACTACGCATCCCAGCGTGTGGTGGATTGCATACCACTGGAGCAATCGAAACGCCTCCAAAATGGCATTTGTAACCTTGTCGTTACCAAGAGGCAGGAAGTAGGCGACAAGGAAGATTGCCAAAAGATACAAGAGCTTTTTGCGGTCGCTCATACACGCCTCCTTTCTTTCACTGCCTCACTTACTCTACCGTTTCCAGTTCGTGCTTGTAGAACCTGTTCCTGAACGCCAAAGACACCTTGACAAGGCCAAGCATCACAGGGACCTCGACCAATGGACCGATGACGGTTGCGAATGCCTGTCCAGACGCTATTCCAAAGACCGCAACCGCCACTGCGATGGCAAGTTCGAAGTCGTTGCTCGCAGCGGTAAGGGCAACTGTCGCAGTGGGCGCATATGGCGCCCCTATTGCTTTGGACAAAAAGAATGTGATAAGGAACATGCCAACAAAATAAAGAGTAAGCGGGATTGCGACTCGGATTACATCTATAGGAAGACGGACAATCAACTCCCCTTTATACGAGAACATCACGACGATCGTGAACAAAAGCGCGATAAGGGTTACAGGGCTTATCTTTGGAACGAATACCTTTTCATACCAATCCCGTCCTTTAGCACGAAGCAGGGAAAATCTTGTTATGACACCTCCAATGAACGGAATCCCAAGATAGATGAAGACGCTTTTTGCCACATCTGCCATACTGACATCGATCACGCTTCCTTCCATTCCGAATAAAGGAGGAAGAATCGTCACGAAAACATAGGCATAGACTGTATAGAACAAGACCTGAAACACAGCATTGAATGCCACGAGCCCAGCCACAAGGTCACGGTCAGCACGGGCTAAGTCATTCCAGACCAAAACCATGGCAATGCACCTTGCAAGTCCGACAAGGATGACTCCTAGCGCATAGTCGGGATGGTCGCGAAGCAACAAAATAGCCAGGACAAACATGACGATTGGACCCAAGACCCAGTTCTGAAAAAGGGAAAGTGCTAGAACCCGTTTGTGCCTGAACACAACGCCAAACTCCTCGTAGCGAACCTTGGCAAGCACGGGATACATCATAAGGATAAGCCCTAATGCAATGGGGATGTTGGTTGTGCCGACCTGAAAGTTCTCTTCTAGAAAGCGGGCGGTCTGGGGCACGAAATATCCTAGAAGGACACCCACACCCATGGCTAAAAAAATCCATAGCGTGAGGTAGCGATCCAGGAACGACAGTTCTTTGGACAAAGATTTCTTTTGTAGATCGCTCATTTTGGCCTCCTTTTCAAACTACTTCTTGGACATGCGACTCCTTTTGCCCGATTAGCAAGATGCGATTGCAAAGCCTTTTCGAGGTCGCTTAGGTCATAGTGTTTTAGCACCTCTTTCAAGGTGTCAAGGACCAACGATGTTTCTTCGTCAGCCTGCTCGACCACTCGATACAACATCCATGTGCCTTCCCGCCTGTCGCTCAGTATCCCTGCGTTCACTAGATAACGGAGGTGGCGAGATGCCTTTGACTGTGTTATGCCCAAAGTTGCTGTTAGGTCACAAACACAAAGCTCTTCGTGCTCGAACAGAAGGGCGAGTATCTTGAGCCTTGTCTCGTCTGCGAGCGCCTTGAATACCCTTGCGAGTTTTTTCATGTCGTTCTCCTAAAACGAAAAAAGAACAGGTTTCCCTGCAAAGGGAAACAAAGCACGATAATACCCTAATAACCGTTTATGCGGTTGTCAAGTTAATGTTTCAGACCTTCAGGAAAACTTCATCTACGAGCATTCTTGTTGACTTTTGTGAGCGCGCCCTGTAAAGTGAGCCCTTGCTTTGTAACCCAATGAGGATAACATGCAAGATAAGCCAGCGACAAAACCTTTGAAGGTTATGTTCCTTTGCACAGGCAACTCGTGCAGGTCTCAGATGGCTGAAGGCTTTGCAAGGCACTATGGCAAAGGGCTTATCGAGGCTTATAGTGCAGGCACAAAGCCATCGTTCGTGCACCCTATGGCGATTTTAGTGATGGCTGAAGAAGGGATTGACATATCCAGCCAACAATCGAAAGGGATTGACATTGCGCTTTTGAACCAGATGGATGTGATAATAACCTTGTGTGGCGATGCTGAAGAGTCATGTCCGATGACCCCACCCCACATAAAAAGGATGCACTGGCCAGTCTTCGACCCAGCAAAACTAGAAGGCTCAAAAGAAACAGTCATGGATGGTTTCAGAAAGGCACGGGACAAGATAAAGGAGCTTGTTCTTGGATTTATCGAGGAGACCCGACAAGGGTCATGAGCCAAATGCAAGCGTTTATAGTAAGAACCGAAAAACCTTAGAGGCAAAAAACCTATCGCTCGCTTATCCAATGGCACTTACACATCGTTTTATGTTTCATCTTGAAGTTTTGATGTAGCGGTTTTATCATCACATTGGTTACAAGAAGGAGGCACATATGCCTTACGATGTTGCTCAAAAGAAAGAGACAAAGGCGGTAAGGACATCGAAATCCAATGATGCTTCAAGCCGTCCCATCTTGAAAAAACAAAAGGAATCGAGCCAGCAAAAAGGGATTGAACTGCAAGGGGAATATGTGCATACGCCTAACCCAGCACGGGTTGCAAGCGACAAGGTTGTGCCTTTGAGCGGCGGGCAGTTTGCAGATGGCGGGCGCGTGATGAGGCGGGATGACCCAACCACCGTAACAGTAGTTTTCGATAAATTCGAGGCACTTGATGAAAGGCTATTCCCAAAAGGGATTGGTAGTGCAGTGATAAGCCCCCCAGAAGATGTGACTTTGATAAAAGGTGATGAACTTGTTGTGATCCAATGGCATGACAGCAAATGGCCACTAAAACTTGGGTTCAGGGTCGAGGTGCTGAAGGGGAAGGCAAAGTTCGATAGCTCGAAGAAACCAACAAGGGCAAAAGGGGCTGGTCCAAAGACTTCATTTGTGCCGGATGGGACTGTGAGCTCGACCACTTATTGCGCAGGCACGCTAAATGGCATAGGTGGTAGTGAATGGCATCTGAGGGTCTTGGAGGTAGGTGAAGAAGGCTATGCGGTTGTAAGGCTTCAAGAGTTCGCACAGGGCTCTGGTAAGGAAAAGATTGAAAGCTACAAGACTCTGGTCGAGCGAGGAGAGAAAACTGGGTATCACATGCATCAGCAAGGTCAGTTCTATGGTGGTTATTCGGGGATGGTAAGTTTGAAGAAAGGTGAAAAGAAAAAGATTGCAGCCCCAGGCACGCAGTCATATCACCTTAGCGAGTGGGAGGGGCATAAATCGCCGATGGGGAAGCAGGCGGCTTACTGGGTGCCTATAAATGTGGTCGTTCACAACAAGGATGCACAGGACGGCACTCTAAAGGTTTCTAACCTCAAGTTTGTGAATGTTGCCTTCAACAACAAACAGTCCTCGTCAGGGACTTGCAAAATAAAGGCTGGCGAAAGCGTAGATGTTGGTATTATATTTCTTGGTGGTGCAGTAGCAGAAACAGAGATCGAGATCGTCTAGTTCTTTTGCTTCTTGCCCGACCCCACTAGTCTCTCCTTGTCATAAGGCTGAACAAGAACCTCTTGGACCCAGTCAAGCTTTCTTATTTCGTCTTTTAACTCTGAAGCGACACCCACCACAACAATAACCATATTCTCGACATCCAAATTCCTCGCTAGCGCTTGATTCACTGCTTCTAGACTTTGGGACTTCACCTTATCGACATAGGTCTCGATAAAGTCATCAGGTCTTCCATAGATCTCGTTCATAAGTATCTCCATCGCCCTCTTCTTTGCGGTCTCGATGCGAAACGGGAACTGGTTGGCAATGTTGTCACGCGCAAACACTAGTTCTTCTTCTGTTATGCCGTTTGTTTTTGCGTCCATAAGCACAGACCTTGCAATCTCTATCGCCTGAATCGTATCCTTGCTTGCTGGGAAAAACCTGACCAAAAATGTGCCAAACTCCCTGCCAGGCATTATGCCAGAAGAAACCCCGTAGCTAAGCCCCCTCTTTTCCCTTATCTCTTGCATGAGGCGAGACGAAAACTGCCCCCCAATGGCATTGTTTCCGACCATGAACGGGAAAAAGTCTTCATCTTTGAAGCTCAGCGACACATGCCCCATCACAACCTGAGTCTGAGTCCTGTCAGGCTTGTCCACTATAAGCACCTTACAGCCCTTTTCCATCTTTGGTCTTTTTAGTTCCAGTTTGACTGGTTTCCCTTTTGGCAGACCCTCTGTAATCCTCCTCGCGAAAGCAACCGCTTCTTGTTCTGATATTGCGCCCGCCATCACCACGATAACATTGGCTTTCGTGACATTTCTTTTGTGGAAGTCTAAACAGTCCTTGGGCTTAATCTTTTTTATCGTGTCTGTGTATCCAATAGTAGGTCTTCCCATCTTGTGGTCTCTGTACAAAAACCTCCAGAAAAAGTATTGCGCAAGTTCTTCGTCCTGTTCCTGAAAAGCCTTGAGTTTCTCTAAATGCAAAGCCTTTTCTTGCTCGAACTCCTCTTTTGGGAAAGCGGGGTGGACTACGATGTCCTGAACTATCTCTGCCATCTTTTCCTTGAACTTAGGCATGAATGTTACACTTAGCGAGACAAACTCTTTCCTTGCCCCCACATCAATCTCTGCCCCCATGTCTGAAATCTCGTCAATGAGCTCATCATACGAGCGATGTTTCGTCCCCCTCAACAAAGTGCTTGCGCAAATCTGTGCAAGCCCTTCCTGTCCCAAAGGGTCGAGAAGTGAACCCCCCATAACGACCACTGCAACATCTATAAGTGGCACGCTATTATTTTCCACATGTATCAACCTAACCCCGTCTTCTAGAACCAAAGTCTTTCCCATCGTTACCCCTGAAAGAAACAGACATGCACAAAAAGACACGCACCTTTTGACCATTTCTTCTCCTTCATTTCTTTTGTCTAGCAATCACTGTAACAAGCCTCTCTTTGACAAGATAAGTCTTTGCTACCCTCTGAATATCTTCTATCGTCACGCGCTCGATGTTCGGCACATATTCGTTGAGCTTTAGATAATGTCCAAGCATGATATGATGTAGTGCAAGTTGTGTAGCCCTTGAGCCCATGGTTGTCATCGCCTTGTAGAAAGAAGCCACAAGAAAGTTCTTAGCCCTTTGAAGTTCCCTCTCAGTTACACCTCCTTCGGTTATTTCCCTTATCTTTGCCATCACGGGGTCCATTGCCTCCTCTGCCTTGCGCCCTGTGTTCATTACAACCTCGACCGAGATTATGCCGTCGCCTTGAAACTGCTCGACTGCTCCATCAACAGAAGATGCAATCTTCCTTCGTTCCACCAGTTCCCGATACACCCTTGAAGATTCGTCATCGAAAAGGATGTGGTTCAGGCAGTCAAGGGCATAACTATCTGGATGGCTGACCTCGACGCCCCTGAAAGCCAGTATCAGCCTTTCTGTTGCCAATGGCACAAAGACCTCGACCGTCTTCGAAACAATGGGGGGTTTCTCGGGCTTTTCTTCACGAGGCACATCCCGTTTTGCAATAGTTCCGTATTTTGTGGCGACAAGTGTCAGGACATCTTCTGTTTTCACATCACCAACAACCACGATCGTTGCGTTTGACGGCGAGTAATAGGTCCTATAAAAGGCGATGCAGTCATCAAGCGTTATCTTTTCTAAATCTTCCATGGTTCCAAGCACAGGTCTTCCATAAGGATGAGTGCCAAACACCTCCCTCATCACCGTTTCTTCGATAATCCCCTCTGGGTCATTTTCCACTCTTAGTCTTCTTTCGTTCTTTACGACCTCAAGTTCTGTCCTTAGCGCTTCCTCGTCGAGCACAAGCCCTTGCATCCTGTCCGACTCGAGTTCCACAGCAAGACCTATTTCGCTTGCAGGGAGGTTTTCAAAGTAGAAGGTGAAATCAAACCATGTTGCAGCATTTGTAATCGCCCCTGCCTGTTCTAGCATTCTATCAAAAACATGCCTTGGATATCTTTTTGTCCCTTTGAACATCAAATGTTCGAACAGATGCGCAATCCCCCCCTTTCCCATAGTCTCGAACCTCGACCCAACTGGAAACCATGTCTGATATGAACATACAGGGGCAGAATGGTCCTCCATCACGATGACCTGCAAGCCATTTTCAAGCCTGAATCTAGCCACAACATTCGAACCAATGCTTCCAAAGTCCACCAAAGAAACCTGATAGTTAGATGCCTTACTTGCCTTTGAAGCGATATCGTTTAGATACCTTCCATCTATTTCATTAGCAAAGCCCATCATCAACCCCATCAAAAAAGCCATAAAAGCAAAAACCTTTGAAAACAAAGTCCAAGCCTTCATCCCTTTCACCTTCCTTCTCTACCTATGACGCTCGACATGATGTGCTCACAAAGGGTTGTAACGATCTCCCTTGGTTCCCCAAGGACCTCTGGCAACAAGAAAAGATTGCCGTCCGTGCACCTTTCGAGGGTCTCGATATGCAGATGTTGCCTATCTCTTCGTTGCGCCAAAAACAGCGCTTTAGACACCACTAGACCAACCCTTTCTTTTTCATGTCGAGCAAGGAACGACCGAACCCTCTTTTGTTGTTCTTTTTCCAAACCATCCTTCTGCACCATATTCACAATCGTCCCCCCAATCCCAAATCCGTTGTTCTTCAGCACATCCAGAATCTCTTTGGCTTCAACAACTGGCATCTCTTCGGGTGTGGCAACCACATAGAACCGCGAAAACCCTTTGTCTTGCAAAAGTCTCTGGATGTTTATCGTCTCGTCCCTCATTGCGCCTTCTGGCACGGTCTTTATGACCGCTGTCGGTGCGTTTAAAAGCGCTATTGAGTGCCCAGTGGCTGGTGCATCAACTACGACCTTTGGCACAAACCCAAGGTCTTTCAACCCATGGGTTGCAACGAATAACAACTTTCCAAGCACAAGTATTTCCGAAATCCCTGGGACTGCCTGAATTAGTGCAGAAACAAAAGGGTTTTCAAACACTATTTTATAGATACTTCTGAACCTCAGTTTCATCAAGCCATATTCTTTTAGGGCATCCTGCCATTGCACCATACACGAATATAGGTTTTCTTGAACCATGACAGGCTCATATCCTTTCCCTTCGCAGCCAAAGAACTCGGGCACACGCTGTTTTCCCGAAGTCTCGACAACCAAACATTTATACCCGAGCTTTGCGTAGGCAAGCCCCATGCTCGTTGCGATAGTTGTCCTTCCCACACCGCCTTTTCCAAGAATCACTGTAAGTTGAGGTATCTTCACCGCCTTTTCGCTATTCAGGGTCTTTATACCGCTCGAAGATAGCCATTATATCGTCAGTCGCACCGAAAAAGGAATCTGCAACCTTTGGGTCGAAATGCAAGCCACGCTCCCCCGCTATTATCTTTTTAGCGTCCTCAAACGGGATGGGCTCTTTATAGCATCTCCTCGTGGTCAAGGCATCGAACACATCAGCAAGGGCTACAACCCTAGCCTCCAGAGGTATATCATCGTCCCTTAGCCCTTTCGGATAACCTTTTCCATCGTATCGCTCATGGTGATAAAGGGCTATATTCTGAGCGATCTTGTCTGCCCTTGCCAGCACAAGAAGGTCGTATCCATAAACCGTGTGTTTTCTCATCTCTTGACTTTCCGCGTCAGTGAGTTTCCCCTTTTTCTTCAGGATTGCATCTGGAATACCAACCTTTCCCACATCATGCATCGAGGCATATCGTTTTATCTTTAAGGCAAACTCGGGCGGTAATCCCATCTGGATGGCTATTGCGTGGCTATATGAACAAACCCTTTTTATGTGGAGTCCTGTATCCGTGTCACGAAGCGCATTTACCATTTCAAGCGCACTCACTATGCCTATCGTCAAAGATTCGAGTTCTTCTGTGCGCTCCTCGACGAGTTTTTCTAAGTGTAGTTTCCGATCCTCCAGAAGCGAGTTCTTGTAGGCAAGTTCATCGTGCAGGTGTTTTAGCCGCAAGAGGGACTTGACCCTTGCGCGCAACTCTGCTGGGTGGAAAGGCTTGGTAATAAAATCGTCCGCACCTGCCTCAAGACCTCTCACTTTGTCTTTGAAGTCTTCAAGCCCTGTCACAAGCACCACCGGGATGAATGCAGTCGCTGGGTTATTTTTTATTATCGAGCATAGACTGAAGCCATCCATGTGTGGCATCATTACATCAAGGACGACAAGGTCTGGAAGTTGTCCCTTATGCAATACCTCTAGAACCTCCTGCCCATCATGGAACTTCCATAGTTCATACTGCTCACCAGATAGCGCCCTTTCGAACAACACGAGGTTTGTATCTTCGTCGTCAACTAGGAATATGCAATCTTTGCGCGCCAAAAAGACCTCTCGCTCCAGAAAGCCATCACAAATAATAGGCGTCATCTTTGTCATGTGCAACTTTTAATGTCACCAAGTCTGCCGATGACGCCGATTTTATTGTTAAAACAAGGTCATTTTTCAAGCAAACCATTGATAAGGGCGATTATGTCGGGCTCTGTCCAGTTGCGTGCATTCACGAACCGCACCAAGACCTTTTGCCCCTCGACGATATAGGTTTCGGGGATCTTCTTTGTGCCAAAGACCCCTTTTAGACCATCGCCTCCACCTGGCTGTGGATCCCTTAGAACAATGAAGTTCTTTGGAATCGTGGCAGATGTGAACTCTTTGAAGAAGTCTTCTATTGTGTCAAACGAGTCGTCGTAGCTTATCGCAAGCACTAGCAAACCTTTGTCCTGAAACATCCTTGACATCGCCAGCAAAGATGGCAACTCCTCGATACATGGCTGACAGAATGTAGCCCAGAAGTTCACTAACATCAAAGGGGCATCGAGGTCTTTCAGTGCAACATGTTCGATACGCTCGCCATCCTTTGCCTCTAACTGATAGTTCAATGCAGAGAATGGCAACGCGAAATCGAGTTTTTCTGCCCTTGTTCGCCTAAGAAACGCCTCCATTTCGCTCGATGTGGCGCTAGTGACAGTGGCAACGCCCACATAGAATATGCTCGAAAAGCACAAAAATGCCAGCCAAAGAAATGCCTTTTCCTTTGCAAGCCGTGTCATCTTATTCGATAAATGTGAGGATCGTCTTCAAAAGCAAGGCAAGCCCAGCATTTATGCTAGTTTGGTCCGCAATCACATAAGAGGACGCATCCGCGATTCCACTTTGGGCATTCAGATCAACATAAAGAAGACCATTCAATGTCGGATCCTGGAAGGCTAGATAGAACGAGCGAGAGGGGATGCCATCCACATCGGTTTCGAATGAAGTCCCTATGAAATGCGGCGAATCTACGAGAGTTGCACCCTTCGAGCAGAAAAGCCTTGCGGGACCAGCAGGGAAGCCGTCTGCCTGAGTCTCATCTGGGCACTCCCATTCTGCAAGGACTTTGTCAGAAAACCCATGCGCACCGCCGTCTTCTGTCACGGGCATAAGCGCCCTTAGGCCCACAGGGTTCTCGTAAAAAGTCCCAAAATCGAACGCAAACACATTAGGAAGCAAAGTCTGAAGCAAGACGGTAAGTTCCGATGGTCCAAATGCGGACATATCAATGGGAAGTTTTATTCCTACACCTTCAAAAAAGCCCGATTGGGCAAGGACAGACAGCATGGTTGCAAGGATGGGCACAACCCCTCCATGAAGGGTGATTTTCTTGGAAGGTGTAAGGATACTTTCCGATGCGTCCAGAAAACCTTGCATTACCATGTCTGAAAGTGTGAACTTCATGGGCGTTTCTTCTTCCCCGACCTTGCAACACACATAAAGAGCATGTTCGTTTTCATCGAACCAGGAAACGCCATTCTCTTTGGAGTTTGCAAGTTCAAGCGCCTTTTTTAGCGATGGACCAGCATCAGCAAAGGCAATCCTTGCATCTTCGAAGAGTTGCCTTCCATCGTCAGGGTGCAACTGCAAAAACCTCGGGTCATCGTTCAAGGCAAAAGCAAGATAAAAGAAAATACTTGGACCTGTCTCGCCTCTGCTTATATCCGCAATCCTTGCCAAAGACAAAAGGTCTGTCGTGAAGTCCTGGCCAGCGATAGTGTCAAGAACCCCTACAACTGTCTGCGCTATTGCCCTCATGATATAGACATCGCCGATATCGAAGACACCTCGAAACACCATTGTTGGTTTTATCCCCAATGAAACAGGGACAGCCTCCACATCGAACTCCAGATCTACCCCTTCAAGTCTTTGCAATAGTTGCCTTGCATTATCGAAGTGCTTTCTTAGGTTCACAAAGATGTAATGAAGCTCTGCTGCTAAGTATTCGTTTTGCGACCATGTATCTGGTGGGGTTCCAACCGCTTTAGCGCTTGCTTTGGGGTCTGACAACTGCCCTGATAATGAAAAAGCCATGACCGTAAGCTCTGCACCATATACCATCTCGGAAAGGGCAAGCCCAAAGATGGCATCTGGGTAGTCGGGTGCTACTTCCAGTGCATCCATAAAGGATTTCCTTGCAAAGGCAGGCTCGTCGTTCTTCAGGTGTTCCTTCCCCTCCATCACCTTTTGTTTCGCTTCGTCTGGAATAGGGATGTCGCCCGTGGTTTCCTCCGTATTGAACAGGTCTTCTGCCTCGACCTCCCCACCTTCCTCGATGTCCAACACCTCGATGGCGTCCATCCCTCCTTTGTCTTCCAAAAGTCCTGTATCTTCGCCAAGACCTCCATCATAGAACGCATCCTTCGTCCCCTCACTGCCCCCGCCGCATCCAACGATAAGTGCAAAGGTCGTGAATATAAACCAACGCATCGTGTCCTCCTCAATCATCAATCCATTTTGCATATGGCGGAAGCGGGATATCCCCTTTCATCATCCGCCACAGGACCATGCCAAGACCAGGGCATCGATCTATCTTTTCAAAGTCACAATGGTCAACTGCCCTCGAAAGTTCGTCCAAATCAGGATTTGTCTCTTTCGGGACCTCGAAATAGATGGCATCAAATGGCGTGTAATCTGGTTGTTGGGTAACCCCATCCACCCAAATATCTAGCATTGGTGGTGCCATTGCATCGTTTCGCCCAATCGGAGGGACCCCAAGTATTAGTTCTATTGTCCTGTAAAGACTCGGAACATCATAGTGGACACTCGAAAGATAACCCCTTTTCACCCATGGAGATATGACAATACAGATAGAGCGGTGTGCGTCGACATGGTCCCCAGTGCCCTGTGGGTCGTCTTCGATAAGGAATATCGCGGTTTCGGGCCAATAAGGGGATTTCGATATTGCCTCGACTAGCATACCAGTCGCAAGGTCATTGTCCATCACCAGACTTCTAGGAGTTGGCTTGCCTGGTCTTGACCCATATGTATGGTCATTGGGTAGGATGGCATAGACAAACTGTGGGAAAATTCCAAGGTTGATTTCCCTTATAATCTCGCTTGCCTTATCCACATCTGGCACCTCCATCGTCCAGAATGGATATTTGTTGTCGAAAAAGTCCATGAACTCCTCGAACATCCCGGGTCCAAAAGAGGGAAACTCGCCATAGTTTCTAAATGAAACACCATGCGCAAAAAGATGGCTGAATATCGTGCCAGATTCTGGCACGGATGCGGCTTCGTAGCCTGGCAACTGCCACTGGTCCCAATAGGTCTTTTCTGTATAGTCATTGCAATGAGCCTGAGTTGTCCACATGTGTCCTTGCACAGACGCCTCTGCATTAGAATAGAAGTTGTCCATGTTCACAAACTCCCTTGCGAGCTTGTGAAGGTTGGGGGTATATTCTTCCCCCCACAGAACCATATTCGGGTCACCGTCTGTGCCTTCGAGGTCCCCTAAGACCATGTCATAGGTCTTGTTCTCTCGAACGATGAGCACAACATGCTTTATGGGCGAATCCTTACCTGACAATACAGGAATCTGGCTTGGGTCACATGTCTCATCGAAATAGCGCAATGTCCTGTTGTTGTTTTCCTCAACCGTGTTTGTCCATGTCTCGAGTGTCTCGTCGGATGGATATGGAATGACCTGAAGGAAAGAACCAAATCTCTTCAAATCGGTTGGACCTTTAGACCCCATGCCCTTTGATGACACAGCATAAAGCCTTTGATTTCCCGCAAAAAGGTCTGTGGGATACCATCCTGTGGGGATAGCGCCTTTTCTTTCAAAGGTTTCTGCATCCAGAACATCTATCCTGTTGAAGTTCGCTTGAGAAACGAAGATGAGGGCACCATCAGGGCTTACTGTAACACCGTTTACACTTCCATGTTTCAACAACAGTGGGTGATCCGATAGCTCGACCCTTTTCGTCTCTTTGTAAGTTTGCGTGTCAATCACGGAAAGGACATCTGAATCAGAGCACGCCACAAAAAGCCTTTTTTCGTCCTTGGACAAAGCGAGCGCAGATGGGTTTTTCCCAACCTTTATGGATGCCAGAACCGTTCCATCGCTTGTGTCTAGCACCTGAACCGTCGAAGAGCTCAAGTTCGAAACAAAGAGTCTTTGCCCATCTTTAGACAAGACCATGTCGTATGGATATGTGCCTACCTTGAATGTCTTTACGACCTGCCTTGTCGCAGTGTCAACCACATAAACATTGCTGTTTGTGTTGGCAACCACATAGACAAGGTCGCCCGAAGGGCTAACTTCAATGTCTGCAAGATACCCTCCAAGAAAAATTTCGCCATCTTGTTGAACCCGCCCATCCTGTAGGACATCGAAGAAATAAAGTTTTCCGTGCTTTCCGCTTCCGACATAGAGACTCTTCTCGTCTGGCGACAATGCAACCGCCCTGAACGGAGATTTTATCGAGACAGACTGTATCCTTCTCCCCTGTTCCAAATCGAGCACCACAAGCCCATTTACATCATCCCCGTTGTGGACCACATAGGCCCTTGTCTCCGCCCTATTCACCCTGAACCCAAGTGGGAAAACCCCTCCCGTCTCTATCCTTGCACCCACAGGCGTAAGCCGTCTTCCGTTGGGCAAGATTGCCTCGTCCTGACCATAAGAGCCTGCCTTCTTATAGCCTTCTTCTGTGACGCTTTCTGGCGCACACACAGCCTTCGAACTTTTTGCGCTGAAACCCCTTTCACCTCCACTGTTTGTGCAACCAAGACATGCAAGCAAGAAGCCATAGATGTAAATCTTAGATGAGCCCATGATAAAGACCTCCATCAACCTGAATTACAGCCCCAGTCAAATAACTGCAAACAGGGGAACAAAGAAAGGTCACAAACCTTGCCAGTTCCTCGGGAAGTCCAAGCCTTCCCATTGGCACTTCAATAGCCATCTCTTTTAGCACATCCTCAGGGTCTTTCCCGCTTGCCTTTGCCCTTTCAACCGCCAACGAATAAAGCCTTTCGGTTCTGTGATAGCCAGGGCATACCGAGTTCACTGTGACCCCGTGAGGAGCAAGTTCTGTTGCAAGTGATTTCATAAGCCCCAAAACCCCTGGTCTTATTGCATTAGACAGCACAATCGAGGGGATTGGTGCCTTGGCTGCAATCGAAACAATGGCAACGATCCTGCCGTATCCCCGCTTCTTCATCGCCGGGACACAAAAACGAAGAAGCCCTTGAACTGGAAAAAGCAAAGTTCTATACGCCTTCTCGAAATCATGTGCAGTAGTCTCTTCGAAATAGCACGGCCTCGGATAACCTGTGTTTATCACTAGAATGTGAGGCTCTCCCAGTGCCTCTGATGCCCTCGAGCAAAAGGTGAATGGACCGTCATCGTCCTCAAGGTTTACTTGCACCGAAAAGCATTGCCCGCCTTGTGCCACGATTTCACGATGTGCGTCCTCAAGCCTCTTTTTGTCCCTTCCGCATATCGCCACCTTTGCTCCCTCTTGTGCCAAAGTTTTTGCCACAGCTAGCCCGATGCCTCTAGTGCTGGCGGACACAAAAGCGGTCTGTCCTGTTAGCCCCAGATCCATGGTCTTATTTTATACAGTTTTCAAGAAGAATCTGATATAAAATAGTTTGAGGTTTTTGGATTTGGAACATTATGACTCCAAAAGGTCGTATCCTCGTTGCCAAAGTTGGACTTGACGGTCACGATAGGGGCGCAAAGGTCATAGTGCGTGCCCTTCGTGATGCTGGATTCGAGGTGATCTACACAGGACTTCATCAAACGCCTGAAATGGTTGTAGCCTCTGCCATCCAAGAGGATGTGGATGTCATCGGGATTTCCATCCTTTCTGGGGCACACATGACCTTGGTCCCTGAGGTGCTAAGGCTTTTGAAAGAGAAAGGCGCTGATGACATCTTTGTGGTTGTTGGGGGTATAATCCCTGACATCCATATAGAGCCACTCAAGAAGGCTGGGGTGAAAGCGATTTTCTTGCCAGGCACGCCTCTGGCTCACATCTCGAATACTATGGAAGTCCTATGTAAGGAGCGGCGTGGGCTAAAAACAACATGAAAGGAGGTTTTGGTGGATTTTACACTTACGGAAGAACAACATCTGTTGATTGAAACAGTGCGGGAGTTTGTGCAGCAAAAGGTTGTCCCAAACGCAAGGATTTGGGACGAAAAAGAGGAGTTTCCTTTTGAGACAGTGAAGGAGCTTGGAAAACTTGGGGTCATGGGTATGGTGGTCCCGCAGGAATACGGGGGACTGGGACTTGACTATGTAACTATCGCCTTGATTCTGGAGGAAATCGCAGTTGGCGACGCTTCTTTGGCACTGACTGTCGAGTCTCATAATTCCTTGTGCACCAAGCACATCGTCATGTTTGGCACGGAGGAGCAAAAAAGGAAATACCTTCCGAGCCTCGCAAGCGGTGAGGCGCTTGGAGCCTGGTGTCTAACTGAACCAGGCTCTGGTTCAGATGCCTCTGCCATGAGGACAAGGGCAGTAAGGGATGGCGATGGATGGCGCATAAACGGGACAAAGATGTTTATCACTCAGGGCTCTGTCGCGAGCGTTTATGTTGTGCTTGCTTCGACGAACCCAGAAAAAAAACAGAAAGGGATTACTGCATTCATCGTAGAAAAGGGGACAAAAGGGCTTTCGTGCTCGAAGCACATAAAGAAAATGGGCATGAGGTCTTCTGATACTGCTGAGGTGGTTTTCGATGATGTTTTCATTCCTGACGAAAATCGCTTAGGCGAGATTGACAAAGGATTTATCAATACCTTGCAGATCTTGGACAGGGGAAGGGTCGCTATCGCAGGGCTTGCGTGTGGTATTGCAAGGGCATCTCTGGAGGCGGCTACGAAATACGCTAAGGAAAGGGTTCAGTTCGGCAAGCCTATCGCCGAGTTTCAGGCGATTCAATGGATGCTCGCTGACATGGCCACGGAGCTTCAGGCTTCGAGGTTGCTTACACTTTTCGCTGCCTGGCTTCACGACAATGGAAAGCCATTTACCATGGAGGCGAGCATGGCAAAACTCATGTCTGCACAGGTTGCAATGAAGGCTTCTAACTATGCCATCCAGATCCACGGGGGGTATGGCTACACTCGCGACTTTCCCGTTGAAAGATACTTGAGAGACGCAAAACTTTGCGAGATTGGGGAAGGAACGAATGAGGTTCAGAGGCTTGTAATCGCAAGAAATGTCCTGTCAAGAACCTTGTTCCACTACTAGGAAGACGGTGAGGAAAAAAATAGTTGACAAACGGTTCGAATGGTCGTATTTTTTTTCAGCTCTTTGCTTTGAAGAGGGGAAGCAGAAAGGACTGGATACAGGCTGTTTTGATGCGAGGGATAAGATGAAGAGGTGTATTTTTTCTGTGGCTGTGTTGATGTTTCCTGTTTTTGTCTGGGCTCAGGAGGCAATGCCTCAGGCTCAAGGCGAGGCTGATGTCAAAATAGGACAACTCAGGGAACGGGTGGAAGAGCTAAAAGCCAAGGTATTCGATGCTAAAAGCAGACTTGCGATGTTGAGGGAACGAATCCTTTACGATTTGGTGGCAGATGCGCGTGTGATTATCGTGCATCGGAACGATGTTTCTTCGTTTTTTGTGCTTGACGAGGCGTTGTATTTTCTTGACGACCAGCAGGTCTTTTATCAGCGCAACAGGGATGGGTCACTGGAATCTCAGAAGAAGATAACAGTTTTCGAGGGTCCAGTGAAGCCTGGAAGTCATGTTGTGTCCGTGGAACTGCTGTATCGAGGAAACGGCAAAGTGTTCAAGTATTTGGAGGGATATAAGTTTCGAGTTAAGTCGAGCTTCAATTTTTATGCATCCAAAGGTTATCGCACGGAGGTTACGGTTGTGGGGTTCGAAAAAGGTGGGCTGACTACCCCAATGGAGGAAAGGCCATCAGTCAAGTTCGAGATGACAAGGACTCAGGTCGCAGCGAGAGCATCAGAGGAACAACCCGCTAGCAAGTAGTTGTGGAATATGGAGCAATGCCTAAAGAAGGGGGTGTCCAAGTGAGACGAGGAAGGAAACTTTTTTGGTGCTTAGGTTTTGTGGTTATATTGCCGCTTCACTCTACACTTGCTCAGGTTATAAATGCCTCGGATGTTGATGTTGCAAGAAAGAAGATTGCGGAGGCCCGCACTGCCCTGGAAAGTCTTAAAGGCACTGCAAGCACGCTTGAGGCTGCGACCCGTAGCATGATTGCAGAGGTGCGGTCTTTTCCTGTCGAGAAGATTATTGTTGACGCTGACCTGGCTTTCCAGGACGGGGCGTTTGAAGATGCTGCAACTCTGTATAAAGAAGCAGTAGGATATCAATCATTCAGAGGTCAGCCAGGGTATTTTAGGGCACTTTTCAGGATTGGTGAGAGTTTGTTCCAGTTGGGAAACCTGCTCTCTGCAAGGACATATTTTGAGCAGGCATGCGAACCAGCTGCGGGCGAGTTCATGACGCAGTCAGCTGCAAGGCTTTTCGAGATCTGCACAAGAACCAAAGATTTTGCACCTTGTGAGCGAAGACTCGATCTGATGGATAAGCTGGCAACGCCCGAGTCGCTTTATGCTTTCGGGAAGTATCTGTACGCGCGGGGGTCTAAGGAAAAGGCAATGGAGTTCTTCGGAAGGGTCCCCTCCGGCTCAGCCACTTTTGGACGGGCTCGTTATTTCATGGGTGTCATTGCGATCGGGAGCAATAACCTGGACGGAGCGTTGCAATACTTCTCTGAGGCTTGTACGACGAACCAGAAGGAAGAATCCGAGGTGAAGGCACTTGCTTTGTTGGCGATGGCGAGGGTCTATTTTCAGAAGGGACAGTTGGAAGAGGCATTGAAAAAACTAAAAGAGATTCCTCCGTCTGCCTCCTGCTTCCTCGAGAGTCAGATTGACATGGCTTGGGTCTATTTGAAGATGAATCAGGAGAATCTTGCGATTCAGGCTCTAGATACGGTTTTGATGGGGACTCACTCGGGTCCGCTCGCGCTTTCTGCACAGGCACTGAAGGGACGAATACTTAGTCGCTCAAAGAAGGATAGCGATGCGATAAGGGCTTTCAAAGAGATTGCAGAGAGCCTCGACCCAGTGGTGAATGACCTTGATAGATTAGTAAATGACCCTGCGAAGATGGAGAGGTTTTTTGCCTGGGTAACACAGAGGGATTCGAGGTTTTTCGAGGTGACTGCGCCGATTGGCCCAAGCGCATTGAAGTGGCTCGAGGAGGACGAGGCAGTTGGACAGGTCATAAGGACTTTGTCAGATGTGGCTAAAGAAAGGGCTAGCCTGGAAGAAGCGAGTGAGATGGCTGATGAGTTGTTGGCGACTTTGAGGTCAGAGGATGTTCTGGTGTCTTTCCCTGCCATCAAAGAAAACTACATGAGGTCAAAGGAACTTGAGAACAAGGTTTTGGATGTGGCGCTTAGTGCAGCAAAGGCTATGGAAGCAGTGCTGTTGGGCAGGCTCGAGGGTGAGGCATTGGCGCAGTATCAGGAGGCAGTGTCTGCCCGCAAGAAGGCTCAGGAGGGCTTCAGCAAAGTCCCATCCAGTTACGACGCGATGAAGAAAAGGGAAAAGGATTCCAATGAAAGCCTCAAAGGTGTTGAAACTGAAGTATTTAAGGTCGAGACCATGCTCGAAAGGCTACGAAAAGAGGTCGTAGCCATGGAACAATGGCTGGCGGATGCCAGGGCAAGGAGGGCTGAGGAACTAACTGAAGAAAAAGAAAAGGAGTTCGTGGGACAGTTGGAGGAAGAGAAGAAGTTCCTTCAGGAGAGCCTCGAAAGTCTTAGAGCACTGAAGAAAGATATTGATAAGGCTAGAATCGGTATAGCAGGTAAAAGCATTTTGTTGGCAGAGGATGACAGGGTTAGAGCCGACCTTTGGGGAGCCCTTTTGGAAGAGGCTTCTGTCCTGAAGGAGGTGGGTCGAAAACAGGGGGACACGATTTCTTCTGCGTCTGAGGAGGCAGGAAGCCTTATTGAGGAATGTGCAAAAGTGGCTAAGCAAGCGCAAAGTAGCGGTAGTTCTCTCGAAGCGCTGGCTAGGGAAGGTGCAGAAGAGTTTGAGAGGAAGGCTGTGGCAGAGCGGGAGAGAATCAGCGAGATGTTCGCAGAGCTAAAGAAACTCGAGATGGATGCTAGACTTATCGCAAACAAAGAAGGGCGAGAGGTAGTTCAGAGGGCAGCGCAAAGAATCCATGATGTGTTGCTAGAGGCGGATGTGGGTTTGGTTGACGCAGCGTGCGCGAAAGCCCAAGAACTCCATCAGAGGCAAAAAGAACTTTCTGCCCGAGTCGGAAGACTCGAGAGTAGAATACAGACGGCGGAGGCACTCCTCAAAGCGAGGGGCGGTGAAGCGGCAGAACAGAAAAAACAGGAGGGTGTGTCGCAGTGAGACATGCTGTTGGTAACCAAAAAACTGCTTGTGGGCGTGGGACTTTTCTTCGTTGGTTTTGGGGACTCGGAGTCCTGATAGTTTTTGTTTCTCCTGCTGTTTCGTTTTCGCAGGGAGTCCCTGAAGCGGAGGACAGGGAGTTCGAACAGGCTATTGAGAAGTTCAGTCAGGCGAACAAGGAACAGCGCGAGCAAATGGAGCCTGGTTTCAAGGCAATGCTCGAAGAGAAGAATAAGGAAAGAGCGGAGATCTACAGACAGATCGAAGATATTATGAACGAAAAAAGGGGGGCGATTGGCGAAGCGATTAAACACCTCGAGGCTTTCTTGATACGGCATCCGAACCACCGAAAATATACACCCGAGGTTATGCTAAGACTTGCGGAGTTGTACTACGACGCTGCTCAGGATGCCTATGCTCGGGCTCAAGCGGAATACGACCAGAAAGTGAAGTTGTACAATCGGGGAAAGATAGCAGAGCTCCCACCTGAACCGACTAAGGATTACGACAAGACCATAAATGTGCTAAAGAAACTGGTCGAGAACTTCCCTGAGTTCGAGAAGATTGACGAGGCGTATTTTACATTGGGATTTTGCTATAAGGAACTGGGGAACGAAAAGGAAGCGGCAGAGGCACTAGGTCAGGTCGTGAAACTGAGACCCGATAGCGAATGGGCACCAAAGGCTTCCGTGTTACTTGGCGACATGTATTTCTGGGCTGGAAAATACCCAGAGGCTATCGAGGCTTACGGTAAGGCTTTGAGCGTGGCGGGGTTATCCACAAAAGACATTGACTTATACATAAGGGCGCTCTACATGTATGGCTGGGCGCACTTTCAGAAAAACGATTATCCGAATGCTATAAAGTTGTTCAAGAGGTTGCTTACAGAGATTGACGAATGGCAGAAGGTTGGGGAGGCAGATGACCCGAAGACAATCGAGCGAAGAAAAAAGGGTGTGCAGATAAGAAAAGAGATTATTGGATACCTTGGAGTGAGCCTAGCGGACGAAGACTGGGACGGAGATGGTGTCCAGGACCCGGATTTTTCGGTGCGTCGGGCGCTTGGATACTTGAACGAAGGGAAATCCTTCGAGAATGAGGTGCTCGAAAAGTTTGCGGATACTTTGTACGAGACACACCTTGAGCAGAAGCAGAGGATGGCTATTGAGGCGTACAATGTCTTGATGGACAGGGACCCGTTGAATCCTAAAAACCCGTCCATAAAGGAAAAGATCGTGGCGGTTTACGACGATTTGCGCGAACAAGAAAACTCGATAAAGGAAAGGCTGGACCTGGTAAAGCGCTTTGGTCCTGGTAGCGCCTGGTACGAGGCGAACAAGAAAAACCCTGAGGTCGTTGCACAAGTTGACAAGCAAGTGGAGTTGGCTTTGGAGGGGGCTGCTGGCTTCTATCACATGCAGGCGAGACAGCTGATGACACAGTCGAAGGCTACAGGTGACCCAAGGTTTGGTGCTAAGGCGCTCGAAAACTATCGGGCAGCTGCACAACTGTATCGCCAGTACCTCGAGAAGTTTCCACAGAGTAAGGAGTCTTACAAACTCACTACCTATCTGGCCGAGTGCCTCTACAATTCGTTTCAGTTCGAGGAGGCAGCCAAAGTTTACGAGAAGGTGAGGGATTGGGAAGGCGAGAAGAGTTTTTTGGAACTTGCCGCTTATAATGTGATTGATAGTATCGAACAGGAGTGCAGGAAAAGGGTCAAGGATGGAGTTTTGGACCCTAATGACATACCTGGCGAGATTACCGAAGTGCAGGAGATTGCAGGCACCGAAGGTGGGGAGGAGGGGATAAAGACCGTGACGCCAAAGCCTATCCCGCCTCTTACCGAGTGGTGGGTCAAGGCGATTGATGCATATCTGGCAAAGGGGATAAAACCCGAGAAGGACCCTGAACTGCCTGCTCGATTGGCCTATAGGGCGGCGAATGAATATTACAAGTACCTTCATCTCGATGAGGCGAGAAGAAGGTTTGTCGAGGTTATCGAGAAGTTCCCCAATACCGTGGTCGCGTCTTATGCGGCGATAAACATAATAAACTCGTACAAGATGGTGAACGACTGGGCGAATGTGCAGTTGTGGGCAAAAAAGATCGAGGAGAAGGGGCTTGGGAAGCCAGAGGAGCGCGCAAAGCTTCAGGAAGAGGTGCGGATGTATCAGATTGGCGCGCAGTTCAAACAGGCAGAAAAATTGTTCGACTCTGGCGATTATGTAAAGGCTGCAGAAACATTCGTTGCCCTCGTGGACAAGGATCCAAAGAACAAGTTTGCAGATCAGGCGCTTCAGAATGCCGCGGTTGCGTATCAGAAGGCGAAAAGGTATGACTCTGCTTATCGTGTTTACGAGCGCATCGTAACCGAGTATCCCGATTCCAAATATGTGGAAGGTGCACTTATCCAGATGGGTGAGACAAGCGAGAAGTTTTTCGATTTCGAGAAGGCTATTAGAAGTTATGACCTTCTTAGAAAGAGATTTCCGAAGAGCAAGGCTGCGCCCTATGCTTTGTACATTACTGGGTATTTGCTGGAAGCTGAGGGGCGAGCGGAGGAGGCGGCAAGGACTATGGAGGAATATGTAAAGACTTATCCAGATGACCCAGAGGCGCCAACTACATTGCTCAGGGCGTCTAAGATCTATCAAAAAATAGGGAAAGATGCAGATGCGATAAGAACCATAAACCTCTTCGTTTCCCACTATGGGAAAGACCCGAAATGGTCTGAGGTTGCTGTGGAGGCACTCGCCAGGATTGCCGAAATGTATTATGCAAAGGGAAACAGGGCGGAGTTCGAACGGGCTGCACGGACGGTCTTGAAGGAGTTCGAGGCTCGACATATCGAGCCTGGAAAGCCTGTTGCAGCATACCCTGCGAAGTTTCAGTTTATGATGACAGAACCTTTGTTCAAAGAATATGAGGGGATCAAACTGACAGGAAGTCAGGCAGAACAGGGTCGAAAGATCAAAAGGAAGATGGAGTTGCTTCGAAAACTGGAAGGCGAGTACAAAAAGGTGATTGATTATGGGGTTGTCGAGTGGATTCATGCTGCACTATACAAAGTTGCGAGGGCTTATGAACTTTTCGCTGATGCGTTGTATGAGGCTGATGTGCCTCAGATGAGCGAAGAAGAGATGGAGACCTACAGACAGGAGCTGGACAACGAGGCGGCTCGCTATCTGGAAGTTGCGCAAAAGAGTTACAGGCAGATGATCGAGGCCGCCCGTGCCACTAACATATCCAACGAATGGGTTAACAAGGCAAGGGAGGCGATGAATAGATACTCGCCTCAAGAGTTCCCATTGTTCAAGGAGGAAAAACGGGTCGTCGAGACTCAGATATGGCACATTCCACCTTTTGAGGAGGAGTTGTGAGGAGAAGCGCTTTTCTGATAGTTGCGGTTACGATGGGGTGCGTGGGTCTTGTGTTTGCACAGGAGGTGCAAGTTCAGGTGTTGTCCACACCAGGGCAGTCAGAGGGGGCGGAGACTCGGGCAGACTTTGCTTCAGCGTTGTCTTTGTTGAAAAGTGGAAGGCTCGAGGAAGGCAGGAAGCAGTTGCTCGCATTGGCGTCTTCGGGCACTTTAGACGCAAAGGTGTTTTACAACCTTGCTATTGCCGAGATGAGGTCTGGTCTTTTGAAAGATGCTTTGGAACATGCGATGAAGTCAGCCGAACTCTCTCAGGGTTCGTGGAAGGCGCTAAAGTTGGTCATTGATATTGCAAGGCGTCAGGGGGCATTGGAGCGTGCACGGAGTTGGCTTGATGGCCTCGGGGCGAAGCTCGGTGATTCTATTTCCGTGGCTAATGCATCTGCCAGGCTAAAAGTATTTGAGGGAAAGCCAGGGCAAGCGTTGACGGATGCCACTCGAATCTTGAAAAGGGATGAAACAAACAGCGAGGCGATGAAGACTATGGTGTTTGCGTATCTTGCCATGAATAGGGTTGAGGCAGCCGAGATTATGTTGGCTCAGCTGGCGAAAACCATGGAGGGCGACGCCGAGCTGTTCGATGTGGCTGCTGACCTCGCGATGAAGGCTGGTGACAGGGTGAAGGCAATGGCATTGCTCGAAAAGGCGGTAAGTATCGAACCATCCCTGGTGGACGCCCACATCAAGTTAGGTTACCTTTACTACGATGCTGGCAACTACGAAAAATCTGCGTCCGAGTTTCAGGCAGCCCTTTTGTGGGATACGGTCAATGTCGGTGCGCTGTTAGGAGCAGGCAACGCCTACAGGAGAATGCAGAACTATGATAGGGCAATAGTCTTGTATCATCAGGCGATAAAACTCTACCCAGACTGTGCAGAATGTTACTTCAATCTGGCCGTGGCATACTTAGAGAATAAACCTCCAAAACGGGACGAACCGGGTCATTATAAGAAGGCGCTCGAATATTTTCAGACCTATAAACAGACATTCAGAGGTATTCCAAGTCGGGATGACCCTGTGGACAAGTACATGGATGAGGCACGCAGGATGCTCGAGTATTTGGAAAAGCAAGGGGTGAAGAAGGAGGAAACAAAGATAGAGCAAGCCCCGCCACCTGAGCCTCCAAAAGAAGAAGCGCACCCTTCTTCAGGCGAAGGGGGCGAGGGTCAAGGCGAGGGGTTGAAGCTAAAATGAGCGAAGTTGAAGCTAAAATGAAAGACTTTGTTGCCAACGGGAAAAAAACAGTTGCAAAAAGTTCGAAGGTATTGGATACTTATTTTGGTTTTGTCGCGAGGGCGGCAATGCTTTTGCGGTTTGTTCTGGCTGTGCTGATTTTGTTGGTGGGGATGGTCGCCTTCGCTCAGACAAAGGGCGAGCATGCCCGGCCAAAAGGGCACAGTAAGGTTGTGGACCTGGGCGAAGGTGGTCCTTTGCGGGTCGTAGGCAAGATATACCGGCCCGAGGTTCCTTTCATTACAGGTGAGAAAGAGTTGCATTTCGAGGGCATTCCGCTTGAATGGGATGGACTTAAGGAGGTAGAGAAAAGTGTATCTAAACCTCCATTTTGATCGCCTGAACGAGGTTTTTACCGCGGGGTTCCGCGGTTTGGTTTGGCTTCTGTGGTATCGTTTTAGGAGGTAAGAAACATGGAGATGATCGCTGAATCTTTCCAACTCGGTGGATTCTGGATGTACATCATTTTGGTCGTATCCATCGTGGCTCTGGGCATCATCATCGAACGCTTCGTGATGCTGATCAGGTACAAGATCAACGGCGAGGCTTTCATGGCACAGGTGCAAAAGCTCGTGATGCAAAACAACATTGACCGTGCCATAAAGCTTTGCAATGCTGCGCCGGAAAAGGCTTTGGCAAAGGTGGTAAAGGCGGGGCTGCAAAGGGCGCAGAAGTCCGAGGTCGAGATCACGAACGCAGTAGAGGAAGCAATCCTTGAGATCCTGCCGAAGATCAACAAGCGGCTCCCCAACCTCCCGATTCTTGCCAATGTGGCGACGCTTATGGGGCTTTTGGGGACGATCATCGGTATGATCTTCGCATTCAAAGGGCTAAGTGCGGTATCAGCGGACAAAAGGCAAGAGGTTCTGTCCAATGGTATCGCAGTCGCGATGTACACTACTGCATTCGGGCTTCTAGTTGCCATTCCGACCCTTCTGTGCCATATCGTTTTGACGAACATGGCGAGGGGTATTGTGGATGAAGTTGACCTTTATTCGGCAAAGCTTGAAAACCTTTTGATTGCCCGTTTGCGCTCTGGTGCTGCAGCTCAAAGTGGAGAACCAAGGGCATGACACCTAAGCGGGGGTTTGTATGGCTATAAGAAGGAAAGGGATCGTGGAAGAGGATGCGGATATTGATTTGAAGCCCATCATGGGGCTTATTTGCATCCTAATTCCCTTGCTTGTGTATGCGTTTTCATTTTATGAGATAAAGGTGCAACCGGTCGCTGCGCCAAGGGTTGGTGCCCCGTCGGGTGAGGCTGGAGGGGAGGAGAAGAAGCCTTTGAATCTGACCGTTCTTGTGACATCCGAGGGGTTCGTGATAAAGATGGATGCCTCGCTTGCTGTGGAGCAGGGGCTCGAACCCGACATAAATATCCCTAAGAAGGACTTCAGGATGCCTGACGGTAAGGTGGTCAGGGACTTCGATTTTCCAGAGCTTTATAATCGTTTGATTCAGGTGAAGCGAAAGTTCAGGAACGAGCAGACTATCAATATAACTGCAGACCCTGACATGCCGTGGAGCACCATTGCACGGGTGATTGACGCAGCCCGAGTTGAACTGAAGGAAGAGAAGTATACGGATTTGAAATCGTATTCTGAGGCAAGTGAAGCTACGGATGAGGAGGGGAAGCCAAAGCTTCTGTTTCCTCAGGTAGTTTTTGCAGTTGCTGAGTAGGAGATTGGTATGGACGCTCAGGAGCAAAAGAGTCAGGCTCAAGATTTCGCCGAAGAATGGATAAAGAAGCACAAACAGGTAAGAAAGATGAGGCGTGGCGAAGAAAAGGCTTGGGCATTCAGTATCACTTCATTGATGGATGCATTGACAATATTGCTCATCTTCTTGCTTGTGACTCTGACCTCGGATCCGTTGAACATAAAGCAGGATTCGCACCTTCTGCTTGCAAAGTCAACGGCACCCGTAGACGCAACAGAACATGCGATCCCTGTGACAGTGAAGAAGGGCTTTATTGCGGTTGACCAGAAGGAGGTCGTCAGGATTGATTGCAGATTGGCAGATGGCAGAACCTGCACAAACGACATAATAGAAAGGCGAACTTTTTGCGATATGTACCCTGAGCAGTGTGACGAAAACGAGAAGAAACTGCTCGAGACGATGAAGTTTGAAGTCGCGAAGACATACAAGGAAAATGGTGACGAGAATAGCTTCCTGATCGTCCCTCTTTATAACGCACTCGAGGAAAAGGTGAAGGAACAACAGCAGGAAAACAAAGAACTTGGTCGGGAATTCAAAGGGATAGTTGATATCATCGCAGACAGGGATATGCCTTTTAGACTCATTACGGAGGTTGTTCACAGCGCTGGACAGGCTGGGCTTTCGACGATGAGATTTGCTGTGATAAAGAGCTCAACGCGGTAATGTCATGTTATGCGAAGGGGGAATGACCTGTGGCTGAGAAAACAGAACGAAAGATCCTCAGGATCGGTATTGTTCATGAAGGGCGCATAATCGAGGAGAGGCTTCTTCGAAAACCTTCGGATGTGACAATTGGAGCGTCTCCCAAGTGCACCTTCATACTTCCAATACCGAATCTGCCTGAGTCGTATCGCTTGCTCCTTTACAAGAATGGAAAGTACATCCTGCGCTTTACTGCTGGCATGGTTGGCATGATCTCTGTGCAGGACAAGCTCGTTGATTTGAAGGTCCTGAAAGACAGCCAATATGTCCAGAGGCAGGGCGATTACTATCTGTTCCCCCTTGACGAGAACACGCGCGGCAAGCTTGTGTTCGGCGAGGTGAGCCTGCTATTTCAGTTCGTTGTTCCACCCCCGCCGATTCCGAAACTGGAGCTTCCTGCTAGCGCAAAGGGTGGAGTTCTGGCACGGATAGATGCACCTTTGTTTTGGTCAATATTGATTTCACTTGTTTTGCAGGCGGGATGGATTGGCGGGGTGCAGGTTTGGTGGAATACTTCAGGGAAGTTCAAGCAGACAAAGGCTAAGAGCTACAGCCAGGCTTTCGAGTTGTTGAAGGCACAGGTTCAAAAAAAGGCACCGCCCAAGCCTCCCGAGAAGCAGGCAAAGGCAGATGCGCAGGGACCTGGGACAGCACAAGAGGCTTCTGAGGGTCAGAAGGGTGGCGAGGAGCAAAAGAAGAAGCCAGTTGCTCAAGCGCCTAGAAGACCTAGTGGCGAGGGACCTGTGGACCCAGAGGCGCAGTATAGGAAGAGGTTGGCGGTTGTAAGAAGCAAGACTGTGCTAAGGTTTTTGGGTGGCCGTGGTCCGGGAGGCGAGATCGTTGGAGTTGCTGTCGAATCTGCCGCAAGGGAAAAACTTGGAAGTATTGGAATGCAAAAGGGTGGGATAGAGACCGCAGCGGTTGGTTCTGCGCCTTCTGGTTTCAGGGCTGGATCGCCTTCGGGCGGTTCTGGCGAGGGAACAACTTACGAAAAACTCCGTGCCGACCAGATAGGTGGTGGGATAAAAACGGGTCCAGTCGCTGGTGGACAAAAGCAGGAAGTGGCAGACATAAAGATAAGGCTTGGAGGTTTGGGGGGTGGCGCTGGTGCGGACGAGGATGAGAAGCAGGCTGTTGCAAAGATTTTGAAAGGAAGGCAGACTGCTTACAAGAGCTGCTACGAGCAGAGGTTGAGGGTCAGACCAGATTTGCAGGGTAAAGTAACGATAGAGGTTGAAATCAGTCCAGCTGGGACGGTTGCAAACTGCTCGGTGACAGAGAATGCGACTGGTGACGAGGATCTGGTCAAGTGTATTTGTGAAAGGGTGCGGACATGGCGTTTTCCAGCACCCAAGAGCGGGCAAGCCACAACTTATTCGTTTCCGATGGTGTTGCAGCCGGGAGGGTAATGAAGGTGTTCGTTTTAGGGAGGTGCAAGATGAGAAGGATCGTTGCTTTGTTTGTTTTCGTAGGGTTGGCGTGGTGTGGGTCTTTGACGAGGGCGCAGGTGAGGGGTGTTGAGACGCTTGATAGGGAGCAGATTGCAAAGATGTCCCTTTCCGACCTCGCCTCAAAGGTTGATAGCTACTTGAAGGACATGGAGCAATCATTAGAAAGTGTGTCCAAGATGGCGAAGGAGGCTCAGGATAGCAAGGACTTTCAGCGCTTTCAGTGTGTGAATGGTGTTTTGATAATGATGAGAAGTATCGTGAAGATGGCGCAGGAGACGAAGGTTGATCTTGGGCAGGCGGTCACGGCAAACGACCGTGCCAGTGCTGAGCATCAGTTCATAAAGGTCATGATTGCTCGAGGAAAGGTGGCGGAGCTAGAGGCGAGGGCGAAGGGGTGTGGAGGTCCTGGAATGGAAGCGGTTTTTGAGGAGAGGACGATAAGGGAGAAAGAAGAGCAAGGGGTGCCGATGGACGATGTGAAGGCTAGTGTTGTGGAGCCTGGGTTTTCTGGAGCATTCGAATCAGCGCCACCATCTGCTATTCCTGAGGGTATGCCGCCTGTTGCCAGTCCGTTCAAGTAGGGGGTAAGGAGGTATAATCGTGCACGAGGGGAGGTGTTTTGACGAGGAGGAAGAGGGAATGAAGGATAAAGTGTCTTGCTTGTGCGGTGTTCGGCTTTTTTGGGTATTGGTATTGCTGGGTAGTTTCTTTGACTTGGCTCATGCTCAGGTTGGACTTCAACTGCCTCCTACGAGGGATGATGATGTTCGGGGAATAAGGTATAAGGGAATGGTGTTTGTGCCATACCTTGGGATCGAAGGTGGGTATAACTCGAATCTATTTAGGATGGCGCCGGAGGAAGGTATTGTTGGCGCTGGGATTTTGGGAGTGACGCCAGGTCTGAAACTTACGAATGAAACCCCGAACATTATAAAAATGAAATGGGAAGCCAGCGGGACGATTTACAAGTATTTTTCCGATAATGCGACGGCTAGAGAGCAAGGGCGTTTTGGTATGTCCAGCGCGTTGCGTGGAGAGTTTTTGCCGAAATCCGTCATTGGTTTCTTTGTCGCAGATCAGTTTTCGAGGCAGATTGTTCCGACTAACTATCCCGGCGTCGTTGGCTACGACAGGAACCTAAACCATGCAGAAGTAGGGCTTCAGATAAGACCTGGGGGGGGTGCGCTAGTGCTCGCTCCTTCTTACGCCTTTAACTTCGCACTTTACGACGACAAGACCGAACTCGACCTGTGGGGTCACGAGGCAAGGCTTCTTACCACATGGGATGTGTTGCCAAAGACCATGGTCTTTCTGGATATAGATTGGCATGCCAAGGATTGGAGACAGCCGCTTCCGGGAGCTCGTGAGGACTCGAAGCCTATAAAAATAGCGATTGGTATGAAGGGGTTTGTAACAAGGAAGCTCGCGATAAGCGCTAGCGGTGGGTTTGCCAAGACATTCTTTAAGAAAGGTGCGGAATATACTGGCTTCGTTGCTGACATCGGTATTGGTTTGAAGCCTACACACTATTCGTTTGCAGAGGTTGGTTACAAGAGGACTGTGGATGAGTGGTTTTGGGGCAACTTTATCGCTGCGGACTGGGCCTATCTGAATATGGGTGTGCAGCTTTTGCGCAGGGTCAATCTTCTAGGCTCTTTGCACTACAAGTATGCAAGGTATGGATCAGTGGATACTACGGTTCTGTCCAATAACAATGTGACCTATGTTGCTAGTCAGTCTGCCCGACGCGACCATTTGCTAGATGCCTCTGCCCTGGTATCTTGGTCCATCATGCGATATGTTAGTGTTGAGGCTGGGTATGGGTTCTTAGGGGCATTTACAGATTTCTATCTGCAAAGAACCTCTTCGGGTAACACAATTACAGATTACGGCAAGTTCAAACAGCACATGGTCTTCGGAAGGGTGAAAGCCATCTATTGATGCGTGCTCCTGCAGTTTTTTCTTTGTTAGTTGTTGCGTTTGCTGGTTGCGCGAGCGGTGGGGGGCTGGGTGTGCCTCGTGGGGGGGAGGCACTGAGCGATTTGAGCATGGCTACATTGGGTCCTGGTGATATAATCGAGGTTAGGGTTTATCAGGATAAGGACCTGTCAGGGATATATCAGATTTCTAGCGATGGCACGATTGATTTTCCCTTGATAGGTAAGATCGAGGCGTCAAACAAAACTGCTTCAGATGTTGCGAAAACGATACAGGAAAGATTGCGTGACGGATATTTCAAAGACCCTTTTGTTAGCGTGGTAGTAAGGGAGGTTGTAAGTAAACTTATCTATGTGCTTGGACAAGTGGAAAAGCCTGGAACCTTTCCTTACCGAGAAGGGATGACGATAGTGCACGCAATAACCCTGGCTGGCGGGCTTACGAAGATTGCTAGACCAAACTCGGTGGTTGTTACAAGGGTCGTGGATGGGAAAGAGAACCGCATACTTGTGCCTCTGAAGGATATAAGCGAGGGCAAGGCGAAGAACTTCAGCTTGATGCCAGGGGACATTATCTTCGTGCCCGAATCCATTTTTTGAGCTGAATCAAAAAGGTTGAGCTAGTTTTTTTTTAGAATGTTAGGGGTGCCGGTACGAGGGGCACATGAAGCTATGGCGAGGCAAATGTTGTAAGGATCTTTGGCTGTTTTTGCCAGCATGTTTGTGTTTCTTGTTTTCCTGCGTGAAAGAAAAGTGCAGGTTCAACTCAGACTGCCCTAATGACATGGTATGCAAACCTGACGGCACATGCGGTTACGAGTGCACAGGCGATAGCGATTGTCAGGAAAACTTTCGATGCGTTGGACACCGTTGCGTGCCTAAGGGGCAAGGTATTAGATGTCCAGAAGATATGGTCGCTATTCAGGGGAGTTTTTGTATTGATAGATACGAAGCATCAAGACCCGACGCTACTGCGACATCTCAGGGGACTGACAATAGCAAGGCCATGTCCAGACCTGGGGTGTTGCCGTGGCTTGTTTCAAGCAATGCGGAGGCTCAATCTGCGTGCGAAGCGGCTGGGAAGAGGCTTTGCACACCGCAGGAGTGGGAGATAGCGTGTAAAGGACCAAAAAACACGGTCTATGCTTATGGAGACACATACGACCCAAAGGTGTGCAATGGGATTGACACATTCTGTCGTTGCGACCCATATCCTCATTGCTATGACGATTGTGGTGCGGATTTTCATCTGGCGCCCACTGGTTCTTTTGAAGACTGCAAGAACGATTGGGGCGTATACGACATGAACGGAAATGTATGGGAGCATGTGCTTGGGGGGGATGGGCGTAATGTTCGGGGTGGGGCTTATAACTGCCACGATTCAGTAACTTTGCATCGTTGCGACTATGTGCCAAGGACATGGACTCCAAGTGCGCTTGGATTCAGGTGTTGTTCGAGCGGAGAGACAGGTGGCGCTGATGAAGCATTCGAGCGTGCGGAAGATGTAGCGACCATAAGCGAACATGTGGTTGAGGCTGACGCGATGCAGATAACGGATATCGAGATGCCCGATGAAGTGTCGGAAGTGGTCGAACAAGGAGGGTGCATCGGCGGTGATGAAACTCCAGATACTTGGTCAAGTTTTGATTTGGCACACGAGAGAGATGTGTGGTCAGACCTTGATTCAAGGATGGACATATCAGATGCACAAATCAAAGATGATCGAGGCATTGAGTTTTTTGACAAAGAAGAACAGTTTGAGGTTTTGGAAATCATCGAGGAGGAGCGCGGTTGGGATAACGCAAAGTTGGACGATGGCGTAATCCCACCATGTCCAGATGACATGGTTCTGGTTCAGTTGCAAACAGGATGGAGGTTTTGCATAGACAGATTCGAGGCGAGCCATTCGGATGCAACAGGGACATCTAAAGGTTCTTCGCCTATCCCTGCCTCAAGGCAGGGCGTGCTTCCGTGGTATCCTGTTGACTTTCAGACTGCAAAGACCGCATGTGAGTCAGTCTCGAAGCGCCTTTGCAGACCAGAGGAGTGGTTTGAGGCGTGCAGTGGTCCAGACCACACTGTTTACTCTTATGGTAACAACTACAGTGCCACTATTTGTAACGGTATTGATGCATTTTGCCACTGTGACCCTTACCCACATTGCTATCCAGTCTGTGGAGCGGATTTCCATGTTGTTCCTACTGGGACTTTCCCTGACTGCACGAATGAGTGGGGGGTATATGACATAAACGGGAATGTGTGGGAGCTCGTGGATTATGGGGATGGACTGGAGCATTTCAGGGGTGGTGCTTACAACTGCGGGGATTCAGAGGCATTGCATCGTTGTGATTATGATGCTACATGGAACCCATCTGCGAAGGGGTTCAGATGCTGCAAGGATGTGAACTGAAAAGGTTATTGTTTATTTTACTTGCCTCATTTTTGCTGATTGATTCCCCGCTCAGAGCGGATGAAGTTTGCAAGGATGCCCAGTGTTATGTGCAGATGGCAAAAGGTCTTCTGGACAAGGGCGAGGCTAAAGAGGCAATAGCATTGCTCAAACAGGCTGTATCCAGTTTTCCAGAAAGCAGAGACGCAGGGCTCCTTCTTGGGATTGCCTATGTGAAAGCCAACAATCTTTTTTGGGCGCTAAAGACATTCTTGAGGCATCTAGATAGGTTTCCATCGGATTGTGAGGCAAGGGCGTGGCTTGCATGGGTCTATTTAGAACAGGGCTCGCTTCACGAGGCATGGGCAATGGCGAAGCCAGAAATTTGTAAAGGGCTAGAAGGGGCAAGGCTCGCACTGGTTCGAGCACTTGTTGCCCATGCTCGTAATGAAAGGACTCAGGTCAGAAAGGCTTTGGAGGAGGCGAAAAGACAAGGCGTTCTATGGGATTCGGATAGGGTCATGTATGCACAAATCCAGAGGATTGCGACCCCAGAAGACCCTCCTGAACTTATGTGGAGGCTTGAAACGCAGTTTGGTTGGACAACCAATGCCCTGCTTGGCTCTCCAAACGACATGGCAGCTGGCGCTGGGATAGAAGGTAGAACCGCCCTTGCTTATGGGGATGCGTATTTGCGCTTCATGCCAAGACTGGTCGTTCGACCCTCTGTAGAGGCGTTTGTCAAGGGAATGCGCTTTACAGATGAATCTGTGGGGGGTCTTTCGTGGATGAACCTTGGCGCAAGGATTGGCTTTCTTTATGGAGACAATGCCCTTGGGGTTTTCGTCGGTTACAAGACAGACCATCTCTTGCTAGCACAAGGTGATCCATATTCTTCTGGACCTTTGTGGTTCTTCAACGGGCACCGTGGCGAGGTCGAGGCATATCTTACAAAGTTCGTTTTGGCTTTCTTTGGTGCTGGCACTCGCACCTTTAGGGAGCGGGCAAGGACAAGGACCGAGGTGGATGGGGGTGTTGGAACTAACCTCAGACTTCACAAATCCCATGCGCTTTTGGCCGCTTTCAGTGCAAGGAAGTATTTTGCGAATGTAAAGCCGTGGTCGGTCTTTGGCATAAGCGCGCTTGCCCACTGGCACTGGCAACTTCCCAAGGATGTTTTTGTCAAGACAGGACTCTTGTGGTCTTTGGATGTCTATCCTGAATCCAAGGGTTATCAAGGATTTCAAAGCCCCAACAAGGATCGGACAGATAATCTGATAAAAGCATCCGTTTCCCTCTGGTCTCCTTCGTTCAAGGGGGTTAGATTGGGTTTTGCCTACGATTATTCATGGCGCCATTCGACCGTTGACATCTATGCATTTTCTGACCACAGGGTGACCATGAGGGTTGTGTGGGGCGGGGAAAGCGAGATTTTCTTGCCGAAGAAGGCAGGGTCTGATGGTTTGTTCCCGATGCAGGTCGAAGATAAAGCGGGTGAGGGTTTTGTCGAGAGGATTCAGGACTTGTTGCGTCAGGACGAGCAGGTTCAGAGGTCTTCGAGTTGTGTCCAGTGAGGGTTTGGCGTCGCGTGACGCAAAAAAGATAGTCTTTGAGGCTTTTTTGTTCGCTGTTGGATTTAGCGCATTAGGAGTCGTTGTGAACCTTGTCCGTAGCGATGGTATCCCGTTGGTTCCAAGAGCGCCTATCGAGATATTCGTGCCTTGCAAGGAGGTTTCTGGGGAGGTCAAAGTGCTCGACCCATCGGATTCGCTTGTTTTTTCAGAGGAAACATTCCTGATTGACGCAAGGGAAAAGGAGGCTTACGAAGAATGGCACATCTCGGGCGCCAAGAACATTCCGTTTGATTACCTTGAAGGTGTGGACGATGCGGAGGTAAGAGAGATTGTCCGTTCTTCAAAGAAGTTCGTGGTGGTTTACGGGGATGGACAAGACCCAGATTCTGGCGAACAACTAGCAAAGGAACTTGCTGGCAAAGGGATAAGGAATGTGCACTTTGTGAAAGGTGGTGCAAAGGCGCTCAGGTTTAGGCAATGAAGTTTTTTGAGTGGAAAGGACATAGGTTCATTGGATTTGTTGTGAGGCTCTATCTTGCTTATATCTTTATCTATGCAAGCATCCACAAAATCATCCACCCAGATTCCTTTGCAGTGGATGTGGCAACATATCAGATCCTGCCGCAATCATTGGTGAACATATTCGCGGTTACATTGCCGTATGTGGAAATCGGTGCAGGACTGATGCTTTTGGTTGGGTTCAAGATCAGGCAAGGAGCGCTACTTGTTTGCTTGATGATGGTGATGTTTCTTATGGCACTTGTCATTGCACTTGCAAAAGGGCTCAACATGTCCTGTGGCTGTTTTGCATCACAGGGCGTGGAGGAAGACCCGATATCTTTTTTGACAGTCCTTAGGGACCTCGCATGGTTGTTGTTGGGTGTCTATGTTCTTATATTCGATGAATCATTTTTGTCTATTGACGCTTTGTTGAGGAGGAGACGATGAGAGTTGCATTGATTCTTTTGGTTTTTTTGCTCGTGGCACCTCTCTTTGCCCAAACCCCGGATTGCGACAGTCTTTCATCAGAACAAAAGAAGGTCGTGGCTTCAGTTTTCGCAAGCGAGCATCCATACGATGGGTGTGATGGCACATTTGAAGAGTGCCTGAAAGAAAAGAGTGTCCATCCTCTTGTTCGTAGGCTTGCATCTTGGATATGCAGGAAGGCAAAGGCAGGGCAAAATGCCTCTCAGATTTCGCAGTCTCTAAGAAGGCGAGCGCTTTCGATGATGAAGCAGGGCACAAAATATACCATTGACACATCCAGGGCGATCGTGGTCGGTTCAGAATCCGCTCCTGTAAAAGTAGCCATGTATGTGTGCGCTCGCTGTCCTTATTGCTCAAAACTTGTGCCTCTGTTGTACAAGGAAGTCATGTCGGGTCGCCTTAGGAACATAGCAGTTGTCTATATCAAACTTTTTCCCATAAAAGCGCATGAACATTCCGCAGAGGCTAATATGGCTGTGGCTTCCGCTGCATTGCTTGGAAAGGGCATCGAATATCTTTTGAAAGTTTACGAAAACTTTGACAACTTCTCAGTTGATGCGCTTTCCTGTTATGCCGATGCAGTGGGGTTAGACCGGACCTTGTTTGAGGCGAAGATGAAGGATGTGCGTGATCTTGTTGTGGAATCCAAGAAGGAGGGCATAAAGAATACAGTTGACGCCACCCCCACGATCTTTATATCAGGCAGGAAATGGCAGGGCGACTTGGACATTGATACCGTAGTAGATGCAATCCTCGAGGAACAGGGATTGTAGATTCTTCGGAGTCCTTTCTGTTAGGTGCTGACCGACACTGGACAGCATCTTTGGTTTTGTCTTGAACGCCATGATTCCTGATTTTTGCAAACACAAATGCCATGCGTTTCACCGCTATCCGAAGACTGCTTGCGCTCGTGGGTCGCGCAGTTGCTTTACCGTTACGGCCAAAAATAGAAGCGTGCGGCACTGATAGCCCTTAGGTATCCCGGGCGACATTGATTTAGACATTTTGGACATTGTCCAAAAGTTGTCCAAAATGTCCAACTTGTCCAGAAAAGGCGATTCCAAATAACCCCTAAAAATTGCGGGGTTGCGAGTTTGCTAAGTTTGGCACAATTATTGCACAGATAAAAAACTGGAATCCGCGCTGACCCGGATTCCAGTCGTCATGAGCGGCTTGTGGCGATAGCCTCGGTCGCACTCCGAAGGAGGGAGTGTGGGAGGTCACTGAAGCCCCGCAGTAAGCGAGGCGTGTGGGAGTTTATCCAGTGGTCAAGGGACGAGGCAGGCTGGTTGGCGGGATTT
>Ga0272449_1000354_pt1 | contig 55170 bp, 71 predicted proteins | sample YNPCB0241_FD_198679 | JGI IMG/M metagenome (GOLD analysis project Ga0272449, IMG submission 198679) | Hot spring sediment microbial communities from Yellowstone National Park, WY, United States - YNP-CB-024-1 | ecosystem: Environmental > Aquatic > Thermal springs > Hot (42-90C) > Sediment...
ATCACAATGACCGTATTTTTTAACGATAAAATTTCTTTTAAATTTCTGTCGATTTTCTCGATGAATTCTTTTTTTCCTTTAAAATCGCCGTCTTCAGCAAAAGTATCTGTTGCTTTAATGTGCAAAAAAACAAAATCATACTTTTTTAAAAATTTTTTCGCAGTTAAGATTTTTCCTTTTAAATTTGTGTCTTTCATCCCGTTAGCGCCCAAAACCTTTATTCCTTTCATTCCCAAAAAAATTCCGATCCCTTTGTAAAGCGTGCCACCAGCAATAACGCAGGCCTTGAGTCCATATTTTTTTTCAAAGGTTTCTACTTCTTTTAACTTCCCAGCTCCGCGCAACAATAAAAAATTTACAGGTAATTTTCTTTTTTTATTAAAAGGATGATTTTTTAAAAGAAAATAAGATTCTTTTAAAAACTCGTTCAAAAAATCTGCTGTTTTTTTTGCGTTTTTTGTTTTTGGTTCAATTTTTAAAACAAACTCATTGTTTTTTTTCGGGTCATTACTCGTCACTTTTTCTGATAAGTTTTTCCCTCTCAAAACCAAAACAAAACGATGACCAAAACTTTTTTTTAAAAAGAACGAAATTTCTTTAAATTTTTCGATTTTCAAACGATTCAAAGATTTAATTAAAATCTCGGTATTGCTGACCCGACCCGCACGACGATCAATGATTTTTAAATTATCGTCGATTGTCGCAAAATTGCCCCGAAAACAAACATCATCTTTTTTTATTTTTAAACCCAAACCTAATGCCTCGAGCACTCCCCTGCCCGGATTGTTTTTTAAAGGATGATAACCAAAAAGCGCTAAATGGCAATCATCAGAAGTAGGCATCTCTTTTTTAAAATAAAAAGGAGTCACTAAACCACCGCGTCCTTCTTTGATTAAAAAATCAAGGTTGGGTTTTTTCGCTGCTTCTAGGGGCGTTTTGTAAGATAAAGAAGGAATTTTTTGGTCAGCAAGACCATCGATGACAATAAAGAGAATTTTTTTATTGTAAAACATTTTTGACTGATTCAATGACATCCTCTGGCGTTGTTTCTGCCTTGACAAAATATTTTACTATTCCCAACTTTACTCCCCGTTCAAAATCTTTCTTTTCAAAAAGATTAGACAAAACAATGACTTTTAAATTTTCATATTTTTTTATTTGTCTGATGTGTTCTAAAATCTCCCAACCTGACATTTTGGGTAAAACAATATCCAATAAAACCAGATCAAAAAAATCAAGATTTAATTTTCTTAATGCCGCCTCTCCATCTTCTGCAATTTCCACAGAAAAACCTTGTCTTTCTAATTTTGCTTTATAAATCTCGGCTAAAAAATTGTCGTCTTCAACAATAAGAATTTTTTTCATTTTAACATTTCCTCAATTTTTAAAAGTCGATTATATTTTGCGACCCTCTCTCCTCGACAAGGGGCGCCGGCCTTTATATAATCAGCAAAAATACCAACAGCAAAATCAGAAATAAAATCATCGTTCGTCTCTCCTGATCGATGGGAAACCATAATCTTCCAACCAAAATCCTTCGCCAATCTGGCGCTTTCTAAAGCTTCGCTCACTGTTCCGACTTGATTAATTTTTAACAAAAGGCCGTTACAAAGTTTTTTTTCTTGAGCCATTTTTATTCTTTCGCTATTGCTCGTTAAAAGATCGTCTCCAAAAATTGTAATATTTTTTTTCTCTTTTGTCATTTTTGAAAACCCTTCAAAATCGTCTTCAGCAAAAGGATCTTCGAAAGAAAAAATTTGATATCTTTTTTCAATTTTATCATAAAAAGAAAATAGTTCATCGCTTTTCATTTTTCTTCCCTCAAAAAAATAATAATTTTCTTTGAAAAAAGAGTTGGCAGCGCAATCAAGAGAGATCTTTAAAAAGTTTTTTTCTTCTTTTTTTCTGATAACTTCTGCCAATAAATCTAAAACTTCTTCTGTTTTAGAAATTTGAGGCACAAACCCGCCCTCGTCTCCGACATTGATAGAAAACTCTCCTTTTTTTCTTTTTAAAATTTCTTTTAAGAAATGATAACATTCAACCCCAATCCTTAAATTTTCAGAAAAATCTTTTTTATGAGAAGAAATTAAAAATTCCTGAATATCTAAAGAATTTCCGCTATGTTTTCCGCCATTAATAACATTAAAAAATGGTTTTGGCAAAGAAAAATTTTTTACTTTTTTCTTTAAAAAAATTTGAGAAATGTATTGAAATAAAGGAATTCCTTGAGTGCAAGCGCCTGCTTTACAAACTGCTTGAGAAATAGGAGTTGTTAAATTAGTTCCCAAAAAAGATTTGTCTTTAGTGCCATCGATTTTGCACAATAAATGATCGATTAACTCTTGATCTCGGGGATCTTGATTAATTAGTTTTGGCAAGATAAATTCTTTAATTTTTTCTAATTGAGCCAAAACCCCTTTTCCTAAATATCTTTTCTTTTTCTCGTCTCTTAATTCTCTCGCCTCCCCCCCTCCTTTTGAAGCACCGCTTGGCGCACTCGAAAAAAAGATGCCTTCTGTCGTTTTTAACTCAATTTCAATCGTTGGAAAACCGCGTGAATCTAAAATTTCTCTTCCTAAAATTGATTTAATTTTTGGTTTTTTTAATGTAGTCATAACAAAAAAGCGCTGCTTGGGCTCCTTGACCAGCAGCAATAATGATTTGTTTATACTTTCCCTCAATGACATCTCCCACAGCAAAAAGCCCTTCTGTCTTTGTTTGAAAATTTGAACGATCAACAATTATTTCTCCTTTTTCATTAAAATCAACCAAATCTTTTGCTATTTGAGAAGCTGGCAAATAACCAGCCTCAATAAAGACCCCTTGAACTTTTAATATTTTATCTTCAGAAGATTTTAAACCTTCCAAAACAATTTCTTCGACAAAATCGGTGCCTCGAATTTCTTTTACTTTATAATTTAAAAATAACTTAATTTTTTTATTTTCGACAACCATTTCTTTGGTTACTTCCTCGGCTCGCAATTCATTTCCGGCTTCTATTAAAAAAACTTCGTTATCTAATCCAGCCAAAAAGATGGCTGTTTCGCAACCAGAATTTCCTCCGCCAATCACTGCTACTGATTTTTTCTTAAACAAAAGCCCATCGCAGGCAGCGCAATAACTAACCCCTTTTCCTAAAAATTCATTTTCGCCGGGAATCTTTAAAAAACGAGGAACAGAACCAGTAGCCAAAATAACTGCTTTTGAAAAAAACTCTTTTTTTTCCTTGGTGGAAACTTTAAAAACATTATCTTCTTTTTTTAAAGAAACAACCCTTTCTTTTAAAACTTCAATCGGATAAGAAAAGAGATGTTTTTTAAAATTTTCAATCAAGTCCTTTGAAGAGATATCGGGAAAACCCAAATAATTGCAGATTTTGCCAACCTTTCTAAAAACCAAACCGCCGAAATCTTCAGTGATTAAAAGAGTATCAATTTTTTGACGCGAGGCATAAATACCAGCTGATAAACCCGCTGGTCCTCCGCCAATAATAATTAATTCAAAATTATTTTTCATAAAATTAGCCCTCTTTAACTTCTTTTATTGCCTGAGGAAGAGCTTCGATAACATCAAAGGCAGTCAAACCTTCTTCTAATTTTTCGCCAGCGATTTCACCAGCGCGACAAGTAAGATAACCCGCGGCTGCCACTGCTCTTAAAGGATCAATATTCTGGGCTAAAAAAGCGCCGCAAACTCCAGCCAAAACATCGCCCGTGCCCCCAACAGACATATAAGGAGAACCTCTTTCATTCCAAAGAACTTCTTTTCCATCAGAGATAATATCTGGTTTTGATTTTAAAAAGATTGTCGCTCCTATTTTTTCTGCCTCCTTTTTTACAATTTCTGATTTTTGTTCTGGTTTTAAATCATCAATTTTTTGGCCAGTTAAAATAAAAAATTCAAAAAGATGCGGAGTAATCACTGCTTTTTTTCCGCTGAAAAAGTTTTTTTTCTCAGAAAGAGCGTAAATAGCATCCGCGTCAATAACCATTGGTAAATCAACTCTCTCTAAAAGTTCAAGTACTGTTTTTTGAGTTTCCTCAGTCCTTCCCAAACCACCGCCGACAACTAAAGAGCATTTTCCCTTGCTTACTTCCTTGGCAATTTCAACTTGATAAAGCAAAAAAGAGAGGTGTTCTTTTTTTAAATAATTACCCTTCATCGGGAAGGCAGCGAGAATCGGTGAAAAAGAAGAAATGATATTTGCTGCTCTCTCTGGAGCAAAAATTCTTACCATATCAACGCCAGCTCGAAAACCAGCAAAAGCATTCAAAGCAGGAGAACCAGAATAAAAATCAGAACCGCCAATAACAAGCATTAAACCAAAAGTATATTTTTTGTAATAATGTCCGGGTATTCTTTCTTGAATAACTTTTTTAACGAAATTTTTGTCGATCGTTGGAATCATTTTTTTTCTCCTTTTTCTTTAAGACAATAAAACAAATTGTAAATTTGAAAGGTAGTACTCGTTGAGGGATCATAAAAATTTTCACATTTATATGCCTCGTATAATTTTTTTAAATAAGCACGCGTCTGACTTAAATCCTCAACAATCTTGGCAGAACCGCCCAAGACCTTAGTGTCAGAAATTTTTCTTTTTAAAGACACGATGTAGAAAAATTGAAAAATAACGATTAAAAAAAGACAAAAGGCAAAGAGCGGTAAAAAATTTAATTTTTCTTCTTGCGAATCTTCTTTTTCTTTTTTTTCTTCTAAAACCTCTGTTTCAATAACTTTTTTTTCTTCCTCCATAATTATCTTTTTTAATATTATCTTTTTTTTCCTTTTTGTCAAGAAGAAGATTGAAAATTAAAGAGTAAAATCTTCTTTTTTTCGCTTCTCAAACAAGGGTTGGCAAGATTTTATTCTTACTTTTTTTAACAAAGAAAAAAGCAAATCTTTTTCTTTTTCTGGCCAGGTGTCAATTTTTACTTTTGTCATTAAAGACAATCTTTTGTCTGTTTCAATTAAAAAGGGTTTTCCCAAAAGCATCAATCCCAAAACAATAAAGATAGCGTTTGTTAAAATTTTTCTTTTTTCTTTTTCATTTTTTATTTCCCAAGGCCTTTTCTCTTGTAAATATTTATTGCCAAAATCAGAAACCTCAATGATTTTTTGAGAATAATTTTTAAAACAACAATTTGAAAGTTCTTCTTTTGCCTCTTTTATTTTTTCAATCGTCGTTTTTAATACTTGGCTTTCTAAATTATCGGAAGAAAAAGAATAGTTCTTTGCTAAATTCAAAACACGATAAATGAAATTGGCAAAATTGCCGATTAAAACATTGTTGTAAAAAAGATAAAAATCATTCCAGGAAAAATCAGTATCATTCGTTTCTGGCATAATATGAGTCAAATAAAATTTGACTGGGTCCAAACCGAATTTTTCAACAATGGCTTGAGATTCAATAAAAATACCCCGGCTTTTTGAAAATTTTTGACCCTCAAAATTCAAAAACTGATTGATAATCAAAAAATCAGGTAAATGGATTTTGGGATCGAAAGTATAAAGTTGTCCAGGCCAAAAAAAAGCATGAAAAACAAGATTATCTTTTCCCATAAAATAATAATGCAAACTGTCTTTTGAATACCAAAAATCTCTCCAATCCTTTTTCTTTTTCTTTGCCCATTCTAAAGAAGCAGAAAAATAACCGATGACTGCCTCGAACCAAACATAAAACCTTTTTTCCTCTTTATTCTCCAACCAAAAATCTTTTGGCAACTTTGAAAAAGGAATTTTAACTCCCCAATTCAAATCTCGAGTAATCGCCCTTTCTTTTAATCCCGATTTTAACCAAAAAAAAGATTCCTTTTTTATCCAATCGCGCCAAAGAGGTGCTTTTTCTTTGATGTATTTTTCGAAAAACGGTTGGAGTTTCTGCCAATTAAAAAAATAGTGTTCTGTCTCTTTTAAAGAAACTCTTTCCTTTGAGAGTTTGCTGTAGGGATTTTTCAATTCTCCGGGTTTTAAAATCTTTTGACATTGATCGCATTGATCACTCCTTGCCTCTGGAAAACCGCAAAAAGGACAGGTGCCCTCAACATAGCGGTCGGGCAAAAACTTCTTTTCTTTTTCTGAATAATATTGAAGCATCTTTTTTTTAATGATCAATCCCTTTTTAAAAGCTGATAGAAAAAATTGCCAAACAACTTTTTGATGATTTCTTGTCGTTGTCTTAGTGAAAAGATCAAAGCTTAATTTTGTTTTTTTAAAAAGTTTTTTTTGTTTTTGATGATAAAAATTGACCAATTCCTTTATTGGAATTTTTCTTTTTTCTGCTTCGAGGGTGGTGGGCGTTCCATGACAATCAGAACCAGAAACCATCAAAACATCGTTTTTCAACAATCTTTGAAAACGAGCAAAAATGTCAGCAGGAAATAAATAACCAGCCAAATGACCAATATGAATTTCGCCATTAACATAAGGCCAAGCAACACCGATGAAAATTTTTTTATTCATTTTTTAAAAAATAAAATAATGGACTTTGAAAAATTTTTGAAAATTCTTGATAAAACTCGGGAAATTCTTTAAATATTGAAGGTAAAAAAACTTCGTTGCTTTTTTCGAAATCAAAAAATTGCAAATCTGCCAAAAAAGAAACCTTCCAAGAATCTGGCAAAGCGTTTTTTGAAATTTCTAAATTCTTTTTCGAAATAATTCTATAAATCCTGAAATTTTTTTTATCGATAAAAAATTCAAATTCCAAATCCCCTATTTTCTCTGAAAGATCTTTAAAAGAAAAATTTTCGTTCTTTAAAAATTGAGATAAAAAATTAAAAAGCTCTTCTTTGTTTAAAACGACCAAGAGATGATAAACCTTTTTTCCCTCAAAAAAAACATCGGGTAATTGTTCTTTTACTCTAAAAAGATTTTTTTTCTGGGAAAAATCAATGAAATTTAATAAAAAATCATTATCAGTATTCGTTCTTATCCACTCGCTTTTCCATTTTGAAATATCAACAGAAAAGATCCGAAAGAATAATTCCAAAGAAGGAGAAATTTCCGAAAAAATAAAATAAAGGAGATTGTCGTATTTTAAACATTGACCAGCTAAAGAATATTCAATCTCAAAATTTGGTTTTTTTAAAAAAAGAGAGGCCTTGAATAATGTTTTTATTTTTTCTTTCTCCCTTCTATCGTAAAAAGAATCCGTCTCGATTTTTGCCAGATAGAGATCTTCTTTTTTTAAAAATTCAAAAGAAAAATCTCCCTTTCCCCTAAAAGAATTTGCAGAGAGCATACTCTGGAAACTGTTTGAAAGAATGGTTTCGGGCGAGAGTCGAAAATATTCTTTAAAAAATTTAAAAGAAAAAGAAAAAATAAAAATTAAAAATAAAAAAAGAAAAAAAATAATCTTTTTTCTTCTTTCTTTTTTCCGCTCTTCCCCTTTTTTGAACTCTTCGAAAATTGAAAAATTTTCGTTATTCATTTTTGATAATTTAATTATAACAAAAAAATTTAAAATTTTTAAATTTTCTTAAGGGAATCAGCAACAAACTGAGCGCTGTCAATCAAATAATTCAATTCAGGGCTATAGGTCCTTTCTCTTACCTTTTTTGCAATTTCTTTCAACAAAGAAAGAAAAGTTGAATATCGCTCTTCTGACGATAAATTATCAAAAGATCCTTTAAAAACAGGGTCCTGATAAAAATCATAACGAATCCTGATTTCCAAATTGGGATAAGTATCGTCAAAAGGAGTTAAAACAACCAAAGCCAACTCAGGAATACTTTCATAAGGGTTTAAAACAATATCATCGCAAAAAGCAACGAGAATTGATTTATCGCTCAATTTCTCAACAAAAAAAATCCTTTCCAAAGGAAGCCCCATTTTTTTTGAAAATTCAAGAGCATCCCAATCAGGATTTACTGAAGTGGCGTTAAAGGCAAAATTGGCAAAATTGAAAGCAAAGTAATCTTTAAAATAGAGCAAAAAACGAAAGGGTCTTTCAAACATGCTTTCTTCTTTTCCGCCGTACCCCTCCCAATGAAGGCTTTTTTGGCCAAAAGAAGTGCTTAAAACAAGAGAAAAATCTTGCCATTCTGAGGGATATTTAAAATAAAGCCCGGTTTCTTGATGAACAAATTCTTTCCATGGTTTTTCTTCAACAAGTTCTAAAGAAGGTGTTGTCAGAGATACTAATTCTTCTTTTTTCAAAGGTTTTCTCTCCTGAAAAATTAAAAAGAAAAAACCTAAAAAAATTAAAAAAAGGAAAATTCCTTTTTTCTCTAAAAATTTTTCTTTTTCCATCGAATTTTATTAACCTCTTTCTTTTTGACAGAAAGAATAAAAGTCCAAAACCTTTTGGCCGACCTTTTCCCAAGAATATTTTTCTGCTTCCTTTCTTCCCCAAAACCCCATCTTTTCTCTTAATTTCTCATCTTTGATTAAAACCTCGATTTTTTGAGCCAAATCGTAAACATCTCGATTTTTCGCCAGAAACAAAGAACCCTCATTTTTTAAAATTTCATTATAACCATCGATATTAAAAGCAACGACTGGCTTTTGGCAAGCCATTGCCTCTAATAAAACAATACCAAAACTCTCTCCAAAAATCGAAGGTGCCACAAAAATATCGCAATTCTGGTAAAAGGAAATAACCTCTTTTCCCTCTTTCTTTCCTTCAAAATAAACGTTCTTTAACCCTTCTTTTTCCACGAAATCCTGACATTCTTTTTTTAAAGGACCCTCGCCAACAATTTCCAATTCTAAATGATTAAATTTTTGAGAAAGGATTTTAAAAGATTGAAGCAAATAAATCAAACCCTTTCTTTCTTCGATGCGACCGACAAAGAGAATTTTAATTTTTTTATCTTTCTTTTTATTTTCTTTTTTGGGATGATACAAATTCAAATCAATACCATTGGGAATCACGGTTTTGGGTTTTTTATAATCAACAAAAAATTTTAAAAGAAAATTGGAAACGCAAATGACCCCATCAATTTTCCAATTAAGAATTTTATTGAAAAGATCCAAAAAGAAAGGATATTCTTCCAAGGTTCTTGATCTTTCCAAATTAGAATGGAAGGTTAAAATTTTTAATGGTTTTTGGGCTAAGGGCGAATTAACGATCTGAAAGGCAGCGGGAAAAATAAAGTTATGAAAATGAATGACATCGAATTTTTCTTTCATCAAAACTTTTTCGATCGAAAAAGGCGTAAAAACAATATCAAAGTCAGAATCACCACCACCAAAAGAAATGTTAAAAGAGGTACCCAAGAGAATAATTTCTTTAGAGTATCTTTCAAAGAAATGACGTCGAGGAACCACGATTTTTGTCTCAAGGCCTCTTTTTTTAAATTCTTGATTCAATCCCAAAATATGATTTTTAACGCCACCTGGTTGAGAAAAAGTATGGAAAGAAAAAAAACCAATTTTTTTCATTTTTTTTCTTACAATTAATTATAAACCATTTTTCCAATCTTGATAATCTTTCTTTTTTGTTATAAGTTTATAATATATGGAAAACGATCAAATTGAAAAACTTCCCCCTCAATCAATCGAAGCTGAAAAATCAGTCCTCGGATCTTTGCTTTTAGATAAAGACGCAATTTTTAAAGTCGCTGATTTTTTAAGACCCGATGATTTTTATAAATCAAACCATCAAGAAATTTTTTCCGCTTGTCTTGAATTATTCCAAAAGGGAGAGCCCATTGATATCCTTTCCGTTTCCAATCGTCTCAAAGAAAAAAATCTTTTAGATAGCATCGGAGGCATTTCTTATTTAACAGAACTGGCAAATTTTGTGCCCACGCCCCATCATATTGTCAATTATGCTCGCATCGTTCAAAAGAAAAGAATATTAAGAGATTTAATCGCTGCCTCCCAAGAAATCTCTGCTCTCAGCTACGAGGAGAAAAACGATATTGAAAAAATCCTTGATGAAGCTGAAAGAAAAATCTTCTCTGTTGCTCAAAAAAATTTTTCTCAACTCTTAAGACCAGTAAAAGATTCCTTAGAAGAAACTATTGAGCGAATCGAAAAATTAGCCAGAAAAGAAAAAAGCGTCAGGGGAATTTCCAGCGGTTTCCCAAGTTTGGATAAAATTCTAGCCGGTTTTCAAAGGTCAGACCTTATCATTTTGGCTGCCAGACCGGGTATTGGAAAATCCGCTTTTGCCCTGAATATTGCTTTGAATTGTAGCTTATCTGAAAAACTCCCTGTTGCTTTTTTCTCTTTGGAAATGTCAGCGGACCAAATTATTGACCGTTTAATTTCATCGTTATCTAGCGTGGATCTCTGGAAAATAAGGACTGGTTATATTTCAATGGAAAACGGAAATAGCGAAGAAGGAGAAAAAATCAGAAAAACAATCGAAATTCTCGCTGAATTACCTCTTTATATCTGCGATGAAGGAAACGTGAATATTTTGCAGATAAAATCAATGTGTCGAAGATTGCAAGCAGAAAATGATTTAGGTCTTGTTATTTTAGATTATTTACAACTCTTAAATCCCTTAAATCCCAACGCCTCGCCAGTTCAACAGGTTTCTGAAAACTCTCGAGCTTTAAAACTAATGGCAAAAGAACTCAATTGTCCGGTTCTTGTCATCTCTCAATTATCGAGAGCTGTGGAGCAAAGAACACCACCGATACCTCGTCTCGCTGATTTAAGAATGAGTGGTACCATCGAACAGGATTCTGATGTTGTCATGTTTATCTATCGCGAAGATAAATACATTCAAGAAACAGAAAGAAAGAATATCGCTGATATCATCATCTCAAAACACCGAAACGGACCTGTCGGCAGAGTCGAACTCTACTTTGATGAAAATACGGTTTCTTTTAGAGAGATTGAAAAAAGATACACGGAAGAATCATTTCAAGAAATTTAATTTTTATGTTTCCCAAAACGATCCAAGATTTAATCGAAATTTTTTCCCGCTTCCCTGGTGTTGGTAAAAGAACCGCCCAGCGTTTTGTTTTTTATTTGGCAAAATTAAAAAAGGAAGATTTCAATTTATTTATCGAAAAATGCCTGAATTTAAAAAAAATTAAATCTTGTAATTTTTGTTTTAACTTTTTTGAAGGAGAAAATAATTTATGCCCCATTTGTCAAAATCCTCATAGGAATAAAAAAATATTAATGATCGTCGAAAAAGAAGTTGATTTGGAAACGATAGAAAACACAAAAAAATACGACGGCCTTTATTTTATTTTGGGAAAAAGTTATTCACCCTTTGAAGACGAAAAAAAAATGGAAAAAGAAATGAGAATTCCTGAATTAATCGAAAGAATAAAAAATCCGGAAAAATTCGGAATAAAAACAATCTTTCAAGAAATCATCATCGCAACGAACACAACTCTTGAAGGAGAAAACACCGCTCTTTTTTTACAAAAAAAACTAAAACCCCTTAAAATAAAAATCACCTCTTTGGGTCGCGGATTATCCACTGGCGGAGAAATCGAATATTCAGACGACCAAACAATCTTTTTTGCCCTTAATAACCGAAAAGAAATTTAAGGAGAAATTTCTAATATTTGAACCTCGCTAAAAGCGGGACGATATCCCTTTTTTACTTTGTACCTTGTTTTTCTTCTAAATTTAATGACTGTAATTTTTTTTCCCCTGCCATGTTTTAACACTCTTCCTTTAACAAAGGCGTTTTCCAAATAGGGTTGGCCAATTTTTATCTCTTTTCCGTCCGACCACAACAACAAATTTTCGAATTTAAGATCCTCTTTTTCTTTCTCTTTTATTCTATCAATTTTTATCAGATCCCCTTCTTTAACTAAATATTGCTTTCCTCCGATTTCTAAAATAGCAATTTTATTTTTCATGTTTTGGGTTTAAAATCTGGGAGATTGAATTTTTAATTTTAGCAAAACTATTTTTAAAATCAAGATAGATATTGTTAAAAATAGCCAAACTTCGAGAAAACTTATTTTCTAATGATTTTTCTAAATTATCAACCTCTTTTAAAACAGAAAACAAATGACTTTTCAAACTTTCCATTTCTAAAGATAAACCATGTTTTAAATAAAAACGATAAATAAAAAGCAAAACAGGTAAAACCATCGAATAAGGCATCAAAATAACATTTTCCCTTTGGGCAAAAACATGACTATCCCTCAAAACAAAATAGACAGCGTCGGGCAAAGCGCAAATCGCCTGATCCCAAGTGAGATCCGGATCGAGATACTCTTTTACCTCTTTGATTCTTTTATTCGTTTCTTTTTCAATTTCTCGAATAATCTCGTTTCTCCTTTGAGGATCTTTTTCTTTTTCTAAAGAAAGCAACAAGGAACCGGCGGGCCATTTCGAATCGATCGGAATTTTTTTTCCGTTGGGCAAGACCAAGGAAAACTCAACAACCTTTCCCTTGACCCGAAAATTAGAGGCGATCATCTCTGGCGGAAGTTTTTTAAAAACCTCTCTCAAAATCTCCTCGCCGGCAAAACCGCGAGCGCTGGTTCCACCAATGATTTGATCGATTCTCTTTAATGTTTCCAAAAATTCTATATCTCTCTCCCTTTTTTCTCTTTCCATGGCACGCATCTCTTCGAGAATGCTCCGGGTAATGTCTATACCGCCCCTTAAATGATCTTGGAATTGACTCGAGAGAAGAATGTTTTGTTTTATCTCTTGAATTTCTTTTGTTTGCAAAACGTTAATTTCTTGCTGTCTTTGAATCTTTTCAGAAAAACGAATCAAAACAAAAACCAAAATCGAGAAAATTAATAAGAGAAAAATGAATAAAAAAATCGTTAAATCCATTTTTTTAATTTCTTTTATAATTCCTCCAAACGAGAATGTTCCTTAATTTCTTTTTCAACAATGCTTCTTTCTCTAGTATATTTTAATTTTGAAATTTTTTTGATTGTCTCCACTTTTCCTTTATCTCCGAATTTGGGAACGATGGTTTTTAATTTAAAGGGAGAACTGATCTTCCCGTCGATCATAATTTTTATCACTAAATTAAAATTATCCAAATTGACTAGGTCTAACTTTGAAAATTCTGGCTGAAAAATTTTCTCTAAAAATTCAGCATCTCCAGCTCCAACTCGAAAAGAAGCAAAAGTTCCAACATTACCCACAACCGCATTTTTAATTTCATCTGGTAATTGAGGGATGTACTGATGAGCCAAGGTCAAATTCAACCGGTATTTTCGCGCCTCGGATAAAATCGTAGCCACAGAATCGGTTGTAAAATTTTGAAACTCATCGATATAAAGATAAAAATCCCTTCTCATATCTTCGGGAATGCTCGCGCGACTCATCGCAGCCATTTGCATTTTTGAAACTAAAATTAAACCCAATAACGAACTATTCAATTCTCCGGTTTGTCCCTTTGAGAGATTGGCCAAAAAGATTTTTCCTTCGTCCATAACCTTTCTCAAATCAAAGGAAGAACGCGATTGACCGATAATATTTCTCATCATGGCGTTTTCGACAAAACGTCCGACTTTGGAAACAACATAACCGAGCATGTCTGAACGCGTCTGGCCAATGGTCTGTCGCCATTCTTTCAACCAAAAGTTTCTGACTAAAGGATCGTCCACAGACCTTAATTTCCATTCGAGAAAATCTTCATCAACAAAAATACGCGGAATATCGACTAAAGTGCCCAGCTTATCTGACATCAAAGCCAACATCGCGTTTCTCATATAATGTTCAAACATAGGACCGATATATTCTGGCGGAAATAATTTATGGAAAATCATAATCATTTCCGAAACCGCAAAATCCTTTTCTTCAGGAGTGTTCCATTCCAACATATTAAGGCCCGGAACATTTTCCCTATCAAAAGGCTCAAAAAGAACAACATCATCATAACGCGAAGGAGGAATGGTAGTTAAAATGCCTTCGATAAGGTCTCCGTGAGGATCAATAACACCAACACCCCTTCCCTTTTCAATATCCTGCCTGATTAACTCGTGTAAAAGAGAACTTTTACCCGTACCCGTTTGACCGATAATATAAAAATGTCTTCGACGATCTTGAACTGTTTTAAAAAAAACAGGAATTTCCTTTTGACGATAAAGAACTTTTCCGATAAGAATTTCTCCGGACTCTGGCAATTCAATTGGCGGTGGCACTTCTTTTGTCTTTACTGTCTGAAGGCCAAAAACTTTTGTTTGAGGAATGGGAAAATGAAAAATACCTGCCAACTCCTCTGCGTTTAAAGTCATTTCCTCTTTTTTGTCGAAAATGCGAAAAGAAAAATTATAAATAAAATTATCTAATTTCAAACCCTCAACTCTCTTAAAGGTAAATGTATTAAACGGCGTTTCGAATTGTTTAAAACTACTTTCTAATTTTGAAAGAATCTCGTTTGCCCTTTCTTTATTTAATGCCATAACCAAAAGTCGAATATTAACATCGAAAACGGGTTTTTTGATTTTATTGCGAATAGCTTCAAGGGTAAGATCATCAACCTTTCTTTTTTTTAATTCTTCCTGCGGTGATTTTGGGGTCGGAGAAGACGTTTGATGAGAGGAAGGTTTTGAAAGTTCTTTGATACCCTCAAAGAATTCTTTAAAAATAGCGTTGATCGCTTTTAAAAAATAACTTTTTAAATCTTGTCTTGCGGAAAAAAGAGCTTCTTTTAACGTCTTTCCTTCATTCAACTCAAAAATAATCTTTTCACCCGTTTTTTTAAAATCCTTTTCTGAAGGTTGTAAAACGAGCTGAACTGCGGCTCCTTCTTCGGGCCTGATAAAAGATAAAGCATTTATTAAAACATTCAAAGGGTCTTCGCGAAAATTCGTATAACTCGCTAAGGGCAAAAAGAAATTCGTTTTTAACTGTAAATAAGAACCAGCCACTTCTCCTTTTTTTTCAAATATCGTGTAATCTTCGGGAACTACCTCCAAAGAAACATGGGGGAAAAGGCCATAAACCGTATTCTCAAAAGTAGAAGCCAAAGCAGTTGGAACAGCAACATAAAAACGGATATCTTCTTTGCCATATTGAGAAGCGATTTCTAAAATTACTTTTCTGTCCTTGAAATAAAAAAGGCTGGAATAAAACTGTTCCATGATAGAAATGTAATCTCTTATTTCTTTTTTCTGTCTCTCGTGCTCCTCTTCATAGTGAGGCATCCTGACTAAAAATAAGGTCATATCTAAAAGAGAAAAAATTTTCTTTTTTCTCCTCTCTTTTAAAAAATAGAGAAGAAAAGAAAAGGAGAAAAATAAAAAAAATGAAAAAAATAAAAAAACAATTAAATTAGAAAAATTCATTTATTTGAAGAAAAATTTTTTGAAAAAGCCTTCCTTAGCTAAAAAATCATGATAGAGGTCTAACAATAAAGGGTTTTTTGTTTTGCGCGCTGCTTCAATGCTTGCCAAAACTCCTTCCCTTTTTGCGATCAATAATAATTTACGAATTCCTTGAACGATTTCTTCATCTTGAAAAAATGATTGTTCTCTTTTCTCTCCCTCTTTTTTTATTTCTTTTTTTGGTTCTTCTGGTTTTTTAATTCTTGAAAGAATCTCTTTTTTAATTTCTCTCTCCTCTTTTTTCAATTCTGGCAAAGAAACCTTTTCTTTTTTCAGTTTTTCTAATGTTTTTTCCAAAATTTTAATATATTCTTCTCTTTCAGAATTTGTCTTCATATTATGATATTATAGAATAATTTTTAAAAAAATAAAAGATTTGATAAAAAGCGCCAAAAATTAAAAACAAAAATAATAAATAATAAATTTTTGTCTTTTTTATCTTTTGATACATTTTCAAAATCAACAATCCCTCGATTGCCAAAAAAACGCTGCCCACAAAAGAAATCACTGGTAAAAATCTCTGAAATCCCAATAAAAAAAGAATAAGAGGAAGAAAAAGAAAAAAGAAAAACAAGCTTTTTTCTTTAATTTTCAAATCAAAGACCAAAACCCTTTTTAAGGTCAAACCCAAAGAGATAAAGGAAGTAAAAACAGCGATGAATCCCAAAAGGAGAATTAATTTAAAAGAAGAAGGAGAAAAAATTTCTTTTAATCCCAATAAAGCATTCTCCGTTGTTTTGGGTCCTAAAATTCCTAAGACAAAATAAATAAAAAGGAGATAAAAAATAATGACAAAAATAAAAGAAGAAAAAATTAAAAATCCTAATTTTTTTCTCGTTTCTTTTGTCAAACTCTCTTCAACTTCAGGAATAACCGATGTGCCCCAAAGAGAAAAAATAATAATTCCATAAGGCAAAAACCAAAAATCCATTTTCGGAGGCAAAGCAAAATTTTCCCATTTTATCATTCCCCTTCCCTGAAAAATAAGCAAAAAAAGCAAAAAGACCAAGAAAAAAAAGGAAAAAGTCTGAATTTTTAAAATTTTATCGATTTCTTTCAAGATCAAAGAAAGAGAAAAAAAGAAAAAAACAATCGTCCAAAAAACAGGATTTAAAAAAGAAAAAATTCCGTTTAAAAATTCACCACCAACAATAAGATAAGAAAGCAAGGTTCCGATTAAAGAGAAAACAATAATAAAAACAGAAAAAGAAAACCATTTTTTTCCTAAATAATATTCCACGAACCCTGGCAATCTTTTATAATCTGGCGTTATTAAAGCCAACCTGCCATAAAAAAGATGGATTAAAAAAACAACACCTCCCAAAACAAAAAAATAGAAAAAAATAAGGTAAGAAACTTTGCTGGCAACAAAAGGAAGGGCAAAAAAACCAACGCCAATAATCGTGTTTGATAAAAGAGAAAGACCGTTTAGAAAAAGAAATATTTTTTTCATCTCTTTGTGGCCCCAAGGGGATTTGAACCCCTATTTTCAGCTTGAGAAACTGATGTCCTTGCCATTAGACGATGGGGCCTTTTTTAATTCACTTCCATAATTCTTTCCAAATTTTTTTTAAATCTTCTTTCAAATATTCATCGTAAAAATTTTTTACCATAAACAAAAAATCTATTGTTTTATCGAAAAGATTAATAAGAAATTCAATAGGTTTAAAAATAAAATCTCCTAAAAAATTTATAAAACCTGAAAAAGAAAGGCCCATAGACAATTTTGCTTCTTTTGTTTGTCTTTGTGCTTCTTCTGGAGTAGCTACCAATTCTTCTGAAGGTTCTTCTGGAGTAGCTACCAATTCTTCTGAAGGTCGTTCTGGTAATTCTCCTGCTAACCCTCCTTCTTCTTTTATTTCTTGAGGTTGTTCTGTTTCTGCTCGAGACGGTCTTTCTGGTTGTTGGGCTTCTGGTGGTGGCGCTGGCGGTGTTTCTGCTCCTTGTTTTTGTGCTTGTGCTCCTTCTTGTCTTTCTTGAGGTTGTTCTGTTTCTGCTCGAGATGGTGCTTTTTGTTGTGATACTTCTGATACTGCCTCTTTTACTTTGGATACAGAATAAAAATGGCTTTCTTCCCAGCTATTAATATCTTTAGATAAATCTACAAGACAATAACCAGGGGTTTCTACTTTGCTGGCATAACGTCCTCCTAAACTTGAAAAAAGAGTAACAAGTTTTCCCTTATAAGCGGAATGAATAATATGCCCTTTTTGAGCTGTTTCGTGACCTCGAATCAAAACATTGGCTCCAATTGATTTTAAAAATTCATCAAGGGCACGAGGACTAAAAATTTTTCCCTTACCTCCTCTCCCCTGATTGCTCTCAAAAAGACTAAAAGAAGGAGACCAAACTCTGATTAAACCATTTTCTTTGTCTACATCAGAATTCATAGGCGCAGGATCGCTCCACGTTACCTGTTCTCTTTCTTCTTTTGTTAAGTTTGATAAATTTTCCAAAGTAACCTTTCTACCTTCTTCCATTTGAGGAATGCCGCCATGAACAGCACAAATTCCATTTCCTGTGACTAAAACACACGGCAAATTATCAAAAAAGGATTCAGTTTCTTCTCGAAATTCTTCATCATCCCATAAACCCTTTGGTCGATTACCTCCGCCATACATTTGCATTGTAACAAGATCTTCATGATTTCCTCTTAATAAAATAACTCTCTCACCATATTTTTCTTTCAATTGTACCAATCTTTCCAAAACCTCAAGTTCTTGATCTCCCCGATCAAGATAATCTCCTAAAAACACTAAATAACCCCGGTTTTTGCGTAGTTTCTCTTCAAAATTTGTTTCTTTTAAAATCGCGTTCAAAGAATCAACATCTCCATGAAGATCGCCAATAAAAAGACATTCTCCATTCGCTGGTAAAAAAACAAGATCTCCTTGTCTTAAAATCTCATTTTCTGGATTTATAACTTCTGAAATATTTTCTACGCTTAATTTATTGCCCGTTCTTGCTTCTTGCCTTTCTCTTTCTTTTTTTAAAAAACCATTTAATGTCTCAACGGCCTCTTTCCATCGATCTATCAATTGCCCTTCTCTTTGCTCTTTTTTTCCTTGTTCCTGGCCTTGATTATTTTTGCCTCTGAAAAGATTTGTTTCTCCTTCCATAATATTTAATTTTATCACTTTTTTCATTCTTGACAAGTTTTTAATAATTTGGTGGAATCTGAAAAAGCGAAATAAGATGTTGACAGATTTCCTTGAAAATCAAGAGAGCAGAATATTCTGCTGTTTTTGTTTTAGGATTGTGAAGTTTAACAAAGATTAAAAATTGAGGGTCGAAAACCGGGAAAAAACCGATAAATGATTGGATCGTTTTTTCAGAATAACCACTTTTAGGAATTCCCAAAGAAGAAAAAGGCACTTGGGCTGTGCCGGTTTTGCCACCGATTAAATAACCTTCTATTTTTGCTTTTTTGCTATAACCATTTTCGATCACAGAAAGAAGCATCTCTGAAATTTGACGACTAGTTTTCGCAGAAATCACCTCTCTTTCTGTTTCGGGCAAAATCTCTCTTTCCCTTCCTTGTTCAATAATCTTTTTGACAGCATGAACCCTTAACATTTTTCCTTCGTTTATCAAGGAAAGATAAGCCCTGATTAATTGAAGAGAAGTCACTTCAATGCCTTGGCCAAAAGAAGCAGTGGCTAGATTAATATCAGACCCCCTTTTTAAATTTTGATTTTGAGAATAGATTTCTGGTAAATCGACGTTCGTGCTTTCGAAAAATCCGAATTTTGAAAGATAATCTAAAAATTTTTCTTTTCCTAATTTCTTTTGAACATAAACAGCACCGGTATTAATCGATTTTTCCAAAACATTGGTCATTGTCTGTTTGCCATAAGAGCGCTGGTCGTAATTTTTAATCACCCATCCGCCAATCCTTACAAAACCCTTGTCTTCATAAGTTTCCGAAGGCAAAATCATTTTTTCTTCCAAGGCGCTTGCCATAGTAATCGGTTTTAAAATGGAACCGGGTTCAAAGAGCTCTTGAGTGGAAAAATTTAAAAAAATCGAAAAATTTTCTGGTGGCACCTGAAAAAAGAAATTGGGATCAAAATTGGGAAAATTGACAAAGGATAAAATCTCTCCTGTTTTTGCAAAAATAACCAAAATTTCCGCCTTTTCATAACCCAATTTTTCTTTATAATCTTCGATGATTTTCTCGCAAAAATCTTGAATTTCAGGGTCAATAGTCAAAACCAAATCATTACCGTTCTGCAACTCTCTGTCGTAATACTCTTCTAAACCATACTGTCCCCTTCCCTCTTTATTCTGAAAACCGATTAAATGAGACAAAAAAGGTCCTTTAGGGTAAAACCTCTTTTTCTCTAAAATCAATTGAAAATTATCGAATTTCTCTTTTTTGATTTTATCGATCTCTTCCTTGGTTAATTCCTCTTTTAAAACAAAAAATTTATTATCTTTAATCTTGTTTGAAACCTCTTCTTTTGATAATCCCAAAATTTCAGAGATTTTTAATAACTCTTTTTCCAAGGCCTCTTCTTTTTTTAAAAAAAACATTAAAGAAACAACATCTTTATTCGTGGCAAGGAGCTCTCCATTTCTCAAATAAATTTTCCCTCTGTTGTTCTGAAAAATCGAAAGACGATTATACAAACCCTCGAGTAATGCCCGATAATAATCTCCTTTTTTAATCTGGAGATAATAAAGGCGAATAAAAAAAACAAAAAAAACGAAAACAAAAAAAAAGAGAATTAAATTTTCGATCCAGGAATTTCTCAAAAAAGATCTCATTTTTTCACCATAACCTCGTTTGACTCAATAAAGACAATTTTTTCATTGTTTTTTACAAAATTGTTTTTTTGAGCAAAATCTTCTATCTTTTGAGAAAGATTTAATTGAGAAACTCTTATTTCCAATTCCTCATTTTCCAAAGAAATTTTCTTAATTTCATTGTCCAGATAAAACAAAAGGGCTTTTTCTTTTGAATAATGAAAAAATTGAAAAACAAAAATAGAAAAAGAAAGAAGGAAAGAAATTAAAATTAAAAACCTTAAAAATTCGAAATTAAATTTTATTTTCCTGAAATCAAGGGGGAAAACCGTCGTGAAAAATAATGATAAAATTCTCATTTTTTTTCTGCTAAAAACAATTTTGCTGACCTTGCTTTTTTATTTTTTTGAACCTCTGAAAAAGAAGGCAAAATGGGTTTTTTTGAAAGCATTTTTAGAAACTTTCTCTTTTGTCGCAAAAAGTGCTTCACAATCCTTTCTTCTAAAGAATGATAAGTAATTACAGCTAGCCTTCCTCCTTTTTCTAAAACTAAAATCGTTTGTTCCAAAAAATCCTTTAAATTCTCCAATTCTCTGTTCGTGGCTAATCTCAAGGCCAAAAAAACTTTTCTGACAATCTTTTTTTCTTTGTTTTGAAAATTGGCCAAAACCTCCTTTAATTGAAAAGTCGTCTCAATCGGTCTTTTCTCGATAATCTTTCTTGCCAAATCCTTTGCCACTTTTATTGGGCCATACTTTTTAAAAATTTCCCTTAACTCTTTCTCGTCTCTGGTATTTAAAATATCTTTTGCCTTTTCTTTTTGTTTCTCTGGGTTATAGCGCATATCAAGTTCCTCGTCTCGCCAGAAAGAAAAACCCTTCTTTTTCTCGATCTGAAAACTACCAATGCCCAAATCCGCTAGAATTCCAGAAACCGGAAAAAATTTTTTTTCTCGAACCACACTCAATAAATTTGAAAAACTATCATTAACCAAAATCAATCTTTTCTCTCGAGAAAATTTTTTCTTCATCAGTTCAAAAAGTTCATTGTCATACTCAAAAGCCAAAACTCTTCCCTTTTCTCCCAATCTTTTTAAAATTTCTTTTGTATGTCCGCCCAAACCAAAAGTGCAATCGATAAATTTTTTGTCTCCTCCAACTCTTAAGCCCTCTACCACCTCCTTTTTCAGAATGGGAATGTGCTCAATTTCTTTTTTCTCCATTTAAATTCCGATCTCTGACAATCTTTCCGCAATATCACCCGCTTCTTTTTCTGCTTTCAATTTGTATTCTTTCCATTTTTCTTCATCCCATATTTCGATGCGATTAAAAACGCCAGCGATAATTACTCTTTTCTTTAAGGAAGCGTATTCTTTTAAAAAATCAGGAATTAAAATTCTTCCCAAATTATCAAACTCAACTTCCATGGCGCCAGTTAGCATCAATCTTGCAAAACCGCGGGCATCAGATTTTGCCAGGGGCAATTTTGAAATTTTCTTGACCAATAAATTCCATTCTTTTAAAGGAAAGAGAAAAAGACACGAATCCAAACCACGAGTGATAATAATTCTTTTTCCGAGTTTTCTTCGAAAATGCGCGGGCAAAGCCAATCTTTTTTTCTCGTCGATATTGTATTGATATTCGCCTAAAAACATATTTTTCCACAAAATTTTACTTTTTTCCCAAACTTTTCCACTTTTTTCCACCAAGAAAAGATTATGATTTTTTCAGCTCCTTGTCAAGGAAGATTTTCCACAACTTTTCCACAATAAGCTTTTTAAGTTTTTCTCACCTTAACTCTCTTTAAAAAACGGAAAATTGAAATTTGAAAATTAAGAAAAAAATTCCTTGGCAACCTTAAAATTTTATTCGAAAAAAACAGCGTTTTTATCTTTTCTTTTAAATCAAGATAGAATTCTCTTATTAATGAAAGAAAAAAGGAAATAACAAAGCAAAAAGAAAAAGGATCGTTAAAAGTCAGAGTTAATTGCTCAAAAAAACCAGCTGGCTTTAAAATCGATTTTGGCACTTCTTTTTCCTTTAATTCTATTATTAAGGTTTTTCTCTTTGCTTCCATTCCATCTCCTAAAATTTTTACTGTCAAAAAAAGATAAGGATTTTTCAGAGAACCCTCTTTGATTTTTCCTCGAAAAAAAATTTCTTTTTTTTCATTTTTTAAAATGGGCCCAAGAAAAATGCCTTTTTGAATATCTTTGTTTTGAACCAATTCTATCTCTTTTGGTATTTCAAAAAAAATAATAAGATTTTTAAAATCCCGATTTTGAGCTTCGATTAAAAAATAAAACTCAACTTCTTCGTTAAAAAAAGCAGAAATTTTTTCTTGAAAATCATATTGCTCGCGAGAAAGGTTTCTCGCTTTAAAGAAAAAAGATATTTCTTTTTCTGAAAAAATCTCTTTAGCAAAAGAATTTTCTATTAAAACAAACGAAAATAACAAAAACAAAAAGATATTTCTTTTGATTTTCGCCATTTTTTATTATACAACAAAATTAAAAATTATTCAAGAGTGGCAAGAACCGCGATTCTTTTAAGATCTTGCCCTGGTGGCCAACAAGAGATTAAAAATAAAATTCCTTTTTTTTCTTTCTGGGGAAGCTTTTCTCCTCTCTCTAAATAAAATTTTTCTTTGACAAAAAAGAAATAAGATGTTTGATTAAAATTTAAAACAATCTTGTCGCCTTTTTTCAGTTGAGAAATTTTACTAAAAGCAGATTCATATTTTTTTGCCGGCCAAAAATCGGGCGCTGAATGTCCTAAAATAACAACCTTTCCCTCTAAAACCGGAAAATGAGATTCAGGCAAAAAAAGAACAACTCCTTCTTTTAATTTTTCTTGAGCTTCTTTTTCATCTTTCGCGATCGATAATGGCAAAATTAAATCAAAAGAAGGAATTTCTAAAGAATCTTCTTTTTCTGTCTTTTCAAAAGAAGAAAATTTTTCTTTTTTCTTGAAAATAAAAAGGGTTTCTTCAATCTTTTCCCAATGATAAAATTCTTTTATCTTTTCTTTGATAAAAGTAAAATTAAAGATAAAAAAGAGAACGTAAAAAACAACAAAAAAGAAAGTGAGAAACCTGTCTAATTTCATCTGAGATTAACTATAGCGATCAGCGACCACTGAAGCAGCAAAGGATTCTGGTTTTATTTTTGCTTCAAAACCATTGCTTTTAATTAAAGCAACAACCTCTCGGATCATATCTTTTGTTAAACCCGTTTCTGAAATATCTGTATGAATGTATTTAAACTCCCATGAAAAAGGATGATTTATTTTTTTAATCTCTTTTTCCAAGTTTTCTCTCAATAATAAAGCTAACTCGCAAGACAAAAAAACTTCTTGCAAAATTCTTTCTCTTAAATGATGAAAAACCCTATTTTTAAAATGAATTTTTTTGAAGAAAAATCTACCGCCGTTTCCTTTTCTTAAAACAACGATCACCAAAGGAAAAGAAGGGCTTTTTCCTGATGAAGAATCGCAGCCAACAATGACTTCATAAGAAAAATTCGGATTTTCCTGGATAAAATCAAGGATTTCTTTGACAACCTCTTCAAAAGTCAATCTTCCTTTGGTGAGATTATAAAAAACATCTTCTTTGACAATCATTTTTTTATTATACAACAATAAAATAAAAAAATCAATAAAAAAATCCATACCTACCAAAAGAAAAAAGATCTAAATTTTTAGAATTTACAGAAGAATTCTTAGCTGTTCTTTAAAATTTTTTTGGTTTTAAAAATTTTCTGTAAGAAAACCAAATAAAAGATAATACCAAGAAAAGAGGTAAAGAATATAAATAAAACAAATTATCTTTAAATAAACCCGTTGAAATATTTGTGGCAGCGCCAGCAACTTTACCACCACTAACATCAACAATAACCCTATCAGAATAAAGGTTATTTTTATAATCGTAACAATTTAAGACATACTCATAACGGCCAAAAGAGAGACGAGGCGTTGTTTCCCTGCCAGAAAGCGCTTTTGATCCTGACCAGGCGCCCGAAGCATAACAAGAAGAAACATTCTGCGTTGTCCAATGTAAAGTAACAAAATTGTCGCTTGCGATCTTTAAAACATCATCTACGCCGTTTACTTTTAAATCAACATTAGCAAAAGAAGAATTAACATTCGAACAATTTGTCGTGAATGTTTTTGTCTCGCCATAACTAATACCGCCAGAATTTTGAGCAACTGCTCGATAATAATATGTGGTACAAGAAGAAAGATTAGAAACAGAAGTACAATAAAAACCATTTTGATACATTGTTTGTTTAGGAGTAAGATAACCAAAATTGCTTGTGGTACCATACTCAAACCAAACATCTGCTTTGTTATCTCCGCCCAAATCTGTTAATTCACCGACAAAAGTAACATTCGTTCCCTGAACCGTTGTCTGAGAGGGGCATTGGGCCAATAAAAATAAAGGAAGGATAAAAAGCAATATTGAAAAAGGAATAATTTTTCTCATATTTTTAATAAGTGACAACAGCTGGTTTTGTAATGACTGTTGGCGGTTTTGCCCGAACATTAACCTGAACCTTTGCTTGAGTCTCACCGCTTTCGTTCTTGCAGGTTAAGAAAAAATTGTATAATTTAACAGTCGTCATTTTTATTGTTTCAGAACCAGAAAGGGGCTTTGTTCCAGCCCAATCTCCTGAAGCATAACAAAAATTGGCATAATTTGATGTCCAAGAAAATGTCACATTATCGTTAATTGCTACCTCCAAATAATTAGGTTGATTGTTGGCTTTAAAATCAATTAGAGGCAAAGAAAGGAATTGAATAGTTACGCTGACACTATCGCTTTTTGTTTGATTACAATAGTTATAACAAGTCACTGTATAATTATAATTCCCTGATGTTAATTGGTTAAAAGTAACGCTTCCGTTTAAAGGCAATTCTAAAGAAGTCCAAGATCCTCGACAATAAGAAGCATTGTTTGAACTCCAAGAAAGAGTAATGTTGCTTTTATAAGGAAGAGTTAAGGGACCATCTGAATTATTTACTTTTAAATCAACAAAAGGATCTAAACATTGAGTTTTCAAACTTTTTATTTCGCCATAACTAATACCGCCAGAATTTTCTGCTACCGCTCGATAATAATAAGTTTGATTAGGGATCAAATCTTTAATCTGCGCGCAAAAAGTTACTTTTCCGTATTTGGCCATAGGAGAAGTTTTTAAAGTAAAATTCGTTGATAAGCCATATTCAAACCAAACAGTTAAATTAGGGTCTCCGCCATCATCAATTATCTCTCCGACAAGAATTGCGCTGGAGGTTGAAACTTGGGTACCTGCGGGACAAAAATCCTGAGAAAAAATAAAATTTTTTTCCCAGAAAATAAGGCCAAAAAATATTGTTAAAAAAAATAAAAAACAAATTTTGCTTTTCATTTTTTTATCCAACATTTTAATTTTATAAAATTTTAAAATTTTTGTCAAGTTAATAGGTATTGACCACGGATTTGGTAACAACAATAGGTTTTTGAGCTTTTACATTGACTCTAACTGTATCTTGAATTTCTTTATTTGAAACGTCTTTACATTTTAAAGAAAATAAATACTGTCTCGCTTGCCCAAGAAAAATGGTTTCAGATCCTGAAAGATTTTTTGATCCTGTCCAGTCGCCAAATGCCTCACAAGAAAGAGCGTTCTTTGTTTGCCAAGAAAGAAGAATGTTGTTTTTCGCAAAAATTTCTACTGGTCCGTCAGAATTATTTACTTTTAAATCAACGTATAAATTTTGACCGCATCTTATAGCGCAGGTAATTCCTTGAACGTTTAAAGTTCCAGCGCAAACCTGTATTCTACTCCAACCCGAACCCGTCCAATAAGCAAGGTATTGATCGCAACCATTACAATAGTTATGAATGCTGATACTAAGAGCCCAAGCGCTTTCATCTCCAGTGTATTGTTTACAAAATTGATTAAGGGAATCTAATTGAACAGGCAAATGCGTTCGATAACCTAAAAAACCTTCAATCTGATACAAACCAACTGAAACGCTCAAAGCACATTCCGTGTTATTGGGCAATCCTAAATAACAACTCTCCCCATGACAGCGTAAAGGAAAAGCACAATTCAAAGTTTGTTCTGCTCTTATCTTAAGAAAAAAGAAAACTAAAAAATTTAGAAAAAAAAGAAAGAAAATTGTTTTTTTGTTCATTTTTTAAAATAACTTAATTTTTTATTCTGTCAAGAGAGGTCTTAAATCTGAAAATTATGCGGGATTAACTTTATTATTTTTAAATTATCAAAATACAAAAAAAGAAAAAAAAGAAAAACAAAAAGAAAGGTCCGCGGAATTAATTCTTTGTAATCAATAACAAAACGATGGTAAACAAAGATATCAAAAAAGATGGTTAAAAAACAACTAAAAATCAGAAAACCAAGAGAAAAATAAGTGAAAAACTGAATCAAAGAAAAATGATGTTTAAAAACAAAAGAAACGATTTCTTTTTCGACCTTTTTCAAAATTCCTATCGATTCTAGTTTTTCATCTTTGAATTGTAAAACTTTTTCAATTTCCACTGGTGTTGGGGAAATAAAAATTTCTTTTTCCTCTTTTATTTCTCCCAAAACTGGCGGCAAGGGTGTTTCTTTAACTAATAATGGCGTTGACAAAACAGACATTGTTGGCAAAAGAGAAGAAGAAATTTTTTCTTCTTTTTTTGGTTCCCAGATAATTTCTTTTTTTGGTTTGCCAAAATGTTGAACAACCAAATAGGTCTCCTTTCCGTTAAAATATCCTTTCTGGACCCAAATGCCAATCTCCTTAAAATCTGAGTTTAAAATATTCGCTCGATGAGAAGGAGAATTCATCCAGGCCTCAAAAACTTCTTTGGAATCAAAAAAACCAATGGCTAAATTCTCACCAGCTGATTGATAATCGTAACCAGCCAATCGAAACCAATACCAAGGAGAAATCCCTTTGGGGTTCCAATGCCCAAAATAATTATTTTGAAAGATATCGTTTGCTTTTAAAAAAGAAGATTTTTCCAAAAGAGAATTCTCTTTTAAGGGAGGCAGATTGTTTTTTATCCTTTCTTGATTGACAAGATTAATTAATGTTTCTTTTGTGATTAAAGCGAAAAAAAAGTTTTGAGAAAGAAAGAGAACTAAAAAAATAGTAAAAAATTTCAAGGATAAAAAAAACAAAAAATAAAAATTCAAAAAATCCTTCTTTAAAAAATAAGGATAATAATCGTTTTCCTGACAAGGAATAAAAATTTTTTTAATTCTTTTAAAAAAAGACATCATTCTACTAATTTTTTTATAAAACAAATAATAAAATCTGTCAAAGAAGATTTTTAATTTAAATTCTCGAGGGTTTTTAAAAAACTCTTTATCTTTAAAGAAAAATGACCGATTAAAAAACCATCAAAACCCAATTTCAAAAAAGATGAAATATTTTTTTGATTAACGCTTCCGCCGTATAAAATTTTGTTTTCAAAATTTTTTTTTAAAAAATCAAGAACGTTCTTTGCGTATAAAAAATCACAGGCCTTCTCTTTTCCAATAGCAAAGACCGGCTCATAAGCAATGATAACATTTTTTAAATCTTCTTTTTTAATTCCTTTTGTTATTCGTTCAATTTCTTTTTTTAAAAAATGATTTCTTTTTTTTTCGTTTTTAATGATCTCTTTTTCTCCGACGCATAAAACAGGGATCATTTTATTTTTTAAAACGATTTTTAATTTCTTATTGATCATTTCATTATCTTCTTTTAAAAAATTCCTTCTTTCCCAATGGCCCAAAATGACATAATGGCAATTAAAATTTTTAAGCATTAAAGGGGAGATCTCGCCCGTGAAAGACCCTTTTTCTTCCCAAAAACAATTTTGAGCGGCGGTTTTTATCTTTTTATTTAAAAAAAGATAAAGGTATAAGAATGGTGGCGCAATGATTAAATCAATGTTTTTCAAAAAAGAGATTTTTCTCTCTAAAAGAGATAACATTTCTTTAACTTTCTCTCTGTTTTGCGGATTCATCTTCCAATTGGCAATGGTTAAAATTTTTCTCATTTTTTATTTTTTGATTTTTTCTCTTAATTTTTGAGCAGCCTCTTCTGGCGAAATTGTACAAACATCCATTCTTGTGCCCAATTCAAAACCAGCAATCATTTGCAACCGAGGAAAAATCGTCCAATGCCAATGGAAAAAACTATAATCTTTATCATCGCAAGGCGCTGTTTTTAAATAAAAATTATAATGAAAGTTCTTTCCCAAAACTTCGCTCAAGGCCTGAAAGATTTTTGAAAAAACAAGAGCCAAACCTTCTTTTTCCTTTTCATTAATCTTTTCAAAATAAGAAAGATGTTTTTTGGGAGAAATAATCACTTCAAAAGCGCCCCTTGAAGCAAAAGGGCAGATAGCCACAAAATCATCATTTTCAAAAACAACCCTTTCTTTTTCTTTAACTTCCCAATTTTGGAGTTCGCAATAGATACATTTTTTATTTTTCTTTAAAAAATCCTTTGCTTTTAAAAGACCGGCTTTAATTTCTTTATCGATCAGGGGTGTTGTGATAATTTGCGAATGACAATGAGGTTGAGTAGCGCCAGCCCTCTTTCCATAGTTATGAAAAATGGAAATATTTTTAACGAATTTTTTCTTTTTTAAAGATAAATATCTTTTTTGATAAACATCAAAAATTTCTTTAATTTCAGAAACTGTAAAATCGGGAAAGTGTTTTTCGTGATCTCTGGTAATGACAAGTTCGCAATAACCAATGCCTGAAATCTTGAAAAAATATTTACCTTCTCTTTTTCTTTCCATTCTGGACCCTGGCAACAAGGCAGGATATTTGTTGGGAATGACAATAACTGTCCAATCGCTTTTTAAAGGATACTTTTTTTCTTTCGTTTCCTTTCCGTGAGAAAAAACTAAAAGCGGAGGTAGTTGGGTTTCAATCTGACAAAAGGGGCATTCGAAAGGAGAGATTTTTTGTTTTTCCTCTTCAAAAATTATCGGTCTTTTGCTCCTCTGTTTAGCAATAATTACCCAATCATTGGAAATGGCATCATAACGAATTTCCGAAGGAAAAAAATCTTTTTTATCCATATTTCCCTAAAAAAAGAAAAAGGCGAATTCTTAATAAATCCTTTAACATATTGAAAATCGATTTTATCTTTACCTTGCTTTCAGGATCGTTTCTCCATAAAACAGGGATTTTTTTTATCTTTAAATTATTTTTTTTAGCGATGATTAAAATTTCAGGATCAAAGGCAAACCTTTCTATTTTACATTTCGGAAAAATAAGGGAAACCGCTCTTTCGGTAAAACCCTTAAAACCGCATTGCGTATCCCAAAACCCCCAGAGTCCTAAAATAAATTGGACTAAAAAATTAAAACAATCGCCCAAAAAAATTCTCCATTTTGGTTGAGGAAAAATTTGACGCGCTTGAGGGTCATCCCTTTTGTCTCGAGTGCCGATGACAAGATCATAACCTTTTTCAAATTCAGGTAGCATTTTTTCTAAATGATCAATAGAAGTAGAATTATCAGCATCGGTAAAAACCCTAATTTTTCCCCTTGCCTTTTCCATTCCGAATTTTACAGCATAACCCTTTCCCCGGTTCTGACCATAACTTAAAATTTTTAAATTTTTAATCTCATTCTTTAACCCTTCCAAAAGAGACAAGGTATTATCACGAGAACCATCATCAACAACTAAAATTTCATAAGAAAAATTTTTTTTCTTTAAATATTCATCGATCTCTTTTAAAGTTTTTGAGATTCGATTTTGTTCATTGTATGCGGGAATGATTAAAGAAAGATAAACTTCTTCCATTTTCCTTATTTTACCACATCATAAAAATTTTTGTAAATTAATTTAATTTCTCTATTTTTCCGTGAGTATCTCTGCTCTATTTTTTATCAAAGCGATCGTCTCTTCAAAATGAGCAGTTAAAGAAAAATCTTTTGTTCGATAACCAAAACCATCCTCGGTGTGTTCTAATTGAGAATTTCCTAAAGAAAGCATTGGTTCTAAACAAAAAACCATTCCTTCCTTTAACTTCAAACCCTCTCCTTTTTTGCCAAAATTGGGAATAAAAGGAGGTTCGTGCAAAAAACGGCCAATGCCATGACCGCCCAACTCGCGAATAACATTGAATTTTTCTTTTCGAGCGCAATCTTCTATGGCAAAACCAATATCGCCCAAACTGGCTCCGATTTTTACCTTCTTAATTCCCTCTTTCAAGCATTTTTTTGTTGTCTTTATCAATTTTTTGGCTCTTGAAGAAACCCTTCCTACAGGAAGAGTAATTGCCTTATCTAAATGAAAACCTTTCCAAATAATTCCCAAATCCAGTTTTAAAACATCGCCTTCTTTCAAAACCCTTTCCGAAGGCAAACCATGAACAACTTCTTCATTAAGAGAAACACAAAGACAAGAAGGAAAGCCTTGATAACCCAAAAAAGAAGGTTTTGCTCCTTTTCGAGAAATAAGTTTAAAAGCAATTTTTTCTAATTCTTTTGTTTTTAAATTGGGCTTAACTCTTTTTTCTAAAATTTTAAAAATTTCTGCCAACACTTTCCCACCCTCTCTCATAATCGCGATTTCCTTCTCATTTTTTAGGAATATTTTCATTTTAAAGAAAGCTTTTTTAGAATATTTTCAAAAACAAGAGCAGGAGAAGGAGAGGCGTCAATTCTAACGATCTTAATTTTATATTTTGAAAAACAATCTAAAAGAGGTAATGTCCTTTCTCGGTATTCTTTTAATCTTTTTTTTATCACTTCAGGGTTGTCTAATTCTCTTTTTAAAAGCAAAGAACCATCTAAAGGACATTTCTTTAAATTTTTTGTTTCCAAAGAATACAAAATCGGATGCCTTAACAATTGGCAAATGCGACGATGCGAATTTCGAAAAATAGAATCTTTTTCTCCCAATAGAAAAAGGACAACTTTTATGTTTTTCTCTGAATAGTGTTTTTTTAACAAAGGAATTAATCTTTCTGTCTCATAAACAGTCCGCGGGGAACCCGAAAAAATAATCGATTTTTGTTCTTTGATTAATTCTTTGACCTTTTTCAAAACCAAAAAAGTGACAAATTCTGGTTCAACCAGTTTTCCTTCCAACCATAATTTTTTTTGTTCTCTCAAAAAATACTTTTTTTTATTAACAATCACAAAATCCTGTTCTTTGGCCTTTTGAAATTCCCTTTCCAAAATAGAGCTTGTTTCAAAATAAAAAGCGTTCAAACGTTCTGCTAATAAAATTGCTTGGGTTCCCTTGCCAGAACCAGGCGGACCTAAAATAATGATTGCTCTTTTGTCTTTAAACTTCATACTCTCTCAATTGAATCTCGCTTTCTAATGCCTTGATTGTTTCTAAAATAACAGAAACAACGATCAAAAGAGAAGTGCCACCGATTAAAAAATAAAAACCATGAACTTTTGTTAATGATTGAACAAGAGAAGGCATTAAAGCGACAATACCTAAAAAAATACCACCCAAGGGCAAAATAGCGTTTAATCTTTCTTTTAAAAATTCTGTTGTCGGACGGCCGGGCCGAATTCCGGGAATAAAACCACCTGATTTTTGAATCTCATTTGAAATCTTTTCCGGTTCAAAAACAATGTAAGTGTAAAAAAAAGTAAAAAGAAAAATTAAGATAAAATAAAAAACATTATGAACAAAAGGGTTTTCAAAAAAGTAAAAAATGCTTTCGAAAATCTTTCCTAAAAATCCTGGCGCATTAGAAAAAAGATTAAAAACAAAAGAAGGAAAGGTAATCAAAGAAAGGGCAAAGATAATAGGAACAACACCAGCAGGATTTATGGGAATTGGTAAATAACTTTGCCTGGCGCTATAAATTTTCATTCCTCTCACCCTTTTTGTATAAGCAATGATAATAATCCTTCTCGCTTGGGTCACAAAAACAACACCAAAAAGGATGAAGAAAACAAATAAAACAAAAAGCAAAAGAGAAAAAATCGAAAGCGTTTTTAAAGAAAGGAATAAACTTCCAAGGCTCGAGGGAAAATTAGAGACAATACCCGCAAAGATCAAAAGAGAAACTCCTTGACCCAACCCCCTTTCCGTAATTTGATCTCCCATCCAAACCAAAAACAAAGAAGCAGTGGCAATTAAAAAAAGGTTTTCGAATAACAAAACCGGAGGCAAGGGTTTTATTGCCTGATAGTTTGTTAAAAATCTTAACATGCCGTACCCTTCCAAAAAAGCCAAGGGAATCGAAAGCAATTTGGCATAAAAAAGAAATTTTTTTCTCCCCTCTTCTCCAGATTCTTTATACATTTCTTTCAAGCGAGGAAAAACCATTGTTAATAATTCCAAAGCGATTTCCGCAATAATAAAAGGACCAACGCCCAGCATGGCAATCGACATTCTTTCCAAGGTACCGCCAGTAAAAATATTGATCAAACCCATTGTTTTGAATTTCTCAAAAAATTCTTTTACTTTAAAAATCTCGACACCAGGTACCGGAATATTAGCCATCAAACGAAAAACAAAAAAAACAAACAAAATATAAAGGATTTTATCTCTGATTTCTTTGTACTTGAAAATTTTTAAAAATTTACCAAACATAAAATTTTAAAGAATTTCTCCTCCTTGTTTTAAAATTTTATCTCTTGCTTTTTTCGAAAAAAGAAATCCTTTGAAAATTAATTTTTTTTGCAACTCTCCTCTCCCTAAAATTTTTACCTTAACTTCTCTTTTGATAATATTCTTTTCTTTGAGCAATTGAGGAGTAATTAAGGTTCCCGCCTCAAATTTCTTGTTTAAAATATCAAGGTTAACAATTTCGTAATCATCTTTTTTTTCCTTGAAACGATATCCTCTTAATTTTGGATATTTTTTAAGAATTTCTCTGATAATCGGTTTTAATTTTCTGCCAGCCCTTGATTTTTGCCCCTTAATGCCACGACCTGAATAGGTTCCCTTTTTGCCACCCCGGCCAACTCTTTTTTTCTTTTTTATTTTTGTTTCTCTTTGTAATTGATGAAGTTGCATTTTTTTATTTTACTTTTAATTTTAGACTTTTTAAAGCCTTGATCGTTGCTAAAGCAATATTCATTTTATTGCTGGTTTTTCCAATTTTTTTGGCAGTTAAATTTTTAATCCCTGCTAACTTACAAATCATCTTTACTGTCGTGCCTGCTTTCAAACCCTTACCTTTTTTTTGAGGTTTCAAAATCATGGTAATACTTTTAAATTTAACCCGGACCTCATAAGGAATTGTTTCATTAACAATCGGAACCTCGATTGCCTTTTTTTCAGTTAATCTGGCACATTTTTGAATGGCATCGCTGACATCATTAGCTGAAGCAACAGCAACACCAACTTTTCCCTTTTTGTTTCCGCCAACCAAAACAACTCGAAATCTGATTTTTTTTCCACCCGCCCTCGTATGGGAAACCCTTCTCAATTGAATAATCCTTGTTTCCCAGGTTTCTTTTTGATTGATATTTTGATTTTCAATTTCTCTTTCCATGTTTTTAAAAAACCAACCCGCCTTCTCTGGCGCCCTTTGCTAATTGTAAAACAACGCCATGATATTTATAACCCGATTTATCAAAAACAATTTTTTTAATCCCTTTTTCTTTTGCTTTTTTAGCGATCAATTGACCCACCAAAAAAGCTCGTTCTGTTTTTTTCATTTTTTTGTCTTCTTTTAATTCCAGATCAGAAGCAGAAAGCAAAGTTTTATGCTCTTTATCATCAATCAATTGACAATAAATATGTTTTCGGGATCTAAAAACAGATAATCTAGGCCTTTCTTTGGTGCCTAATCTTTTTTCCCTGCCTCTTTTTTTTCGAACTTCTCTTTTTTTAATTTTTTCTTTTTCCTTTTTCATATTTTTAACCTGCGCTTGTCATCGCTTTTTTTACTGGTTTCAATTTTATCTCTTCTCCTAAATAACGAATCCCCTTTCCTTTATAAGCATCTGGTTTTCTCACGCTCCTTACTTTGGCAGCGAAATTACCAACCTTTTCTTTGTCAATACCCTGAATGGTAATGATGTTTTTTTCAACTGAAACTTTTAAATCATCAGGAACAGGAACCCTGACCAAATGAGCATAACCCACTTTTAAAACAAGATCTTTTCCCTCGAGTGTTGCACTATAGCCAACGCCGACAATTTCTAATTTCTTTTCAAAACCCTTAGTAACCCCTTCGATCATATTAAAAATCAAGGTTCGATACAATCCCCATAATGATTTTGCTTTTTTGGTTTCCTCGGTGGGCGAAAGATGTAAATATGAATCTTTTTTCTCAATTTTTAAACAATAAGGCAATTCCTTTTCCAAAACGCCTTTGGGACCTTCAACTTTTATTTTTTGTCCAGAAATCTCCAATTTGACTTCAGCGGGGATAAAAATTGGTTTTTTTCCTATTTTTGACATTTTTTACCAAACATCACAAACGACCTCACCTCCAAGATTGTATTTCTTTGCCTCTTTGTGAGTGAATAAACCCTTGGAAGTTGAAATAATCCTTATTCCATGACCTTGTTTTATCGGTTTGATTTTTTTGGCTTGAATATAAATTTTTTGTCCTGGTTTTGAAACTCGTTTTAATCCAGAAATAACTGGGTCCCCTTCTGGCGTGTATTTTAAATAAACTAAAATATAATTTTTAGGATACCTTCCCTTTTTTTCAACTTTTTCCAAAAATTTTTCCCTTTCTAAAATTTTTAAAATAGCAAACTTAAATTTAGAAAAAGGAAAAATCTTTACCTTTTTCTTCCTTACCATTAAAGCATTACGGATTATTGTTAACATATCAGCAACGGGGTCCATATTACCAAGATGATTTTTTAACGCCAGGAATCAAACCTTTACTTGCCATATTTCTAAAACAAATACGACACAAACCAAATTTTCTCATATAACCTCTTTTACGGCCACAAATAAAACAACGATTGACTTTTCTGGTCTTATATTTTGGTTCTTTTTTTGATTTTGCAATTTGGGCGTCTGTGGGCATATTAAATAATTTATCAGAAATAAAAATTTTTTCAATAAATTATTCTTTAAAAATTTTTATTTTTTAAAAGGAAAGCCAAGCAATCTTAATAATTCTACTGCTTCCTCTTTTGTCTTGTGACCTTTAATGGTAATCGTAATTTGTAATCCAAAATTGGTTTTTACTTCTTCTGGTAAAATTTCTGGAAAAGCAATTAATTCGTTGATTCCCAAAGAAAAATTTCCTTGTTTATCAAAAGATTTTGGATCCAAACCTTTAAAATCCCTCAAACGGGGCAAAACAATGTTAATCAATTTTTCCAGAAAATCAAACATTCTCTTTTTTCTCAAAGTCACTTTAGCACCAATAATCATTCCTTTTTTTGTTTTAAAAGCTGAAATTGCTTTTTTGGCAGGACAAAAAGCAGGTTTTTGACCTGTGATCTGGGCTAAAATTCTCGATATTTCATTTTTTATTTTTTCTTGCTCTTCTTTTGTCTTTTCAACAACCAAACGACCAAAACCAACATTAACAACAACCTTCTCGATTTTTGGAACCTGCATTAAATTCTTGTAATTAAATTTTTTTTGCATCTCAAAAACGATTTCTTTTTCAAATTTTTCTTTTAATCTCATATTTTTGATGAACACTTTTTACAGACCCTGAATTTTTTTTCTCCTTGAAATCGATAACCGACTCTCACTGCTTTTTTACAATGAGGACAAATCAATTTTACTTTTGAAACAAAAATAGGGGCTTCTTTTGTCACGATTTCGCTTTTTTCAGTTGCCCTCTTTTTTCTTTGATGTTTTTTTATCAAATTAACACCTTCGACAATAATCTTTTGTTCTCGAGGAAAACATTTCAAAACCTTTCCTGTTTTTCCTCGATATTTTCCAGAAATAACAAGAACCTGATCTCCCTTTTTAATTTTCATTTTTTTAAACAATTTCTTTTGTCAAAGCAGCAACCTTTTCAAAACCCTTTTCTTTTACCTCACGCGCCACTGGTCCAATAATTCTTTTTCCCAAAGGTTCTCCAGTTTTTGGATCGATCAAAACGCAGGCATTATCATCGAAACGAACATAAGTTCCATCTTTTCTCCTTTGTTCTTTTTTCGTTCGAATGATAACTGCTCTAACAATACTATGTTTTTTTACTTCCTTTAAAGGATCCGCTTCCTTGACAACGCCAACAATGACATCTCCTAAACGTGCATAACGTCTTTTCGATCCTCTTAAAATTCCAATAACCATCACTTTATGGGCTCCGCTATTGTCTGCTACTTTTAACATTGTTCTTCTTTGGATCATGAACTTTTTTTAATAATTTTTACCAATCTCCACCTTTTTGTTTTTGAAATCGGTCTCGTCAATTCAAACTCTACTAAATCACCAACTTTTGCTTCATTTTTTTCGTCATGAACATGGTATTTTTTTGAAACACGATAATTCCTTTTGTACAAAGGATGATAGACAGATCTCTCAACTAAAACAGTGATTGTTTTTTGCATTTTATCTGAAATGACAATTCCTTTTAATCTTTGTTTTGGCATTTTTCTGAAATAATCGTTAAAATTTGGGCGATATTTTTTTTAACCTTTTTTATTTCTTTTACATTTTTTATCTTCCCTAATTTTACCTGAAATCTTAACTGGGAAAGATTCTTTTTTTCTTCCTGTAAAATCTTTTGTAACTGGCTAATATCCTTTTCTCTTAATTTTTGTAAATCTTTCTTTTTCATTTTTTTATAATTTTTGTCTTAATGGGCAATTTATACTGGGCTTGCGACAAGGCCTTTTGGGCCTCATCTTCTTTAGCGCCCTCGATTTCAACCAAAACGCGACCTTCTTTTACAGGAAAAACATAATCAACAACATCTCCTTTTCCGCCTCCCATCCTCGTTCCCAAAGCTTTTTTGGTAATCGGTTTTTGAGGAAAAACACGAAAATGAATTTTGCCTCCTTTTTTTAAATGATACATAATGATTTTCTTGACCGATTCTAAATGTTTCGAACTCAACCATACTGGTTCTAAGGCAACCAATCCCCATTCTCCAAAAGCAAGATTTTTTGCTCTTGTTTCCTTGCGTTTCAAAACACCAGTCCTTCGTTGTTCTTTTTTATATTTTAAACTTTTTGGTTGAAATGTCATTTTTTTATTCTCTTTCTCCTTTATAAATCCAAACCTTAACGCCAACGATACCAACCTTTGTTTTTGCTTCTTTAACAGCAAAATCAATATCAGACCTGATCGTTGTTCGTGGCAAAGAACCTTTTTTCATCCATTCACTACGAGCAATTTCAACACCATCCAAACGGCCAGAAACTTGAATCTTTACCCCTTTGACTCCTTTGGTAGCGACTACTTTTTCCAGTGCCTGTTTTAAAACCTTGCGATAAGGTATTCTTTTTTCTAATTGCAAAGCGACCCATTGAGCGACGATCTCAGCTGAAGCCCAAGGAAATTGAACGTCTCTGATTTCTATTCTTAACTCTTTCTTTTCTTTAAAAATCTGGTTTTTTATTTTTTGTTTTAATTTTTCGACTAATTCTCCTTTTTGACCGATAACCAAACCAGGTTTCGCAGTATAGATTAAAACGTTTATTTTATCTCCCACTCTTTCTATTTCTACTTTTTCAATCATCGCCTTTTTTCCAAAATAAGAAAAAATCATTTCCCTAATTTTAAAATCTTCCTCCAATTCTTTGGCTAAATTTTTTGAATAAGTTCCTCGCGACAACCAATCAGTAATCTTTTTGAATCGGTATACTTTTGGATGTGTTTTAAAAGTCATATTTTTAACTCTTTATTTTCTCCAAAAAAATTTTCACGTGCGACGTTTTCTTTTGAATGATATCGCGACCCCCTCTTCCGCGAGGCAAAATTCTTTTCAAACGCGGACCCTCATTAACCAAAATGTTTAAAATTTTTAATTCTTCTTCCTTCCAACCAAACTTATTTTTGGCATTAGAAACTGCTGAATTCAACAATTTCAAAATTGCTCTGGCTGCTCTTTTTTTAGTAAAAAAAAGAATTTCTTTTGCTTCAGAAACTTTTTTTCTTTTAATCAAATCAGCAACCAATCTTACTTTTCTCGGAGCAATCCTTAAATATCTTAATGTCGCTGAAACCTTTTCTTCCATATTTTTTAATTATTATTTTTCTGATTTTTCTTCAAAAGCAATTTTCGCTTTCTTTTCTCTTTCTTCCCTTTCCATTTTCTCTTGCATTTTACCACCATGTCGATGGAATTTTGTTGTTGGCGCAAACTCCCCTAATCGATGACCCACCATATCTTCAACGATCTTCACGGGTATGAATTCCTTACCATTATGAACTAAAAAAGTATAACCAATCATTTCAGGGACAATCGTGCAAGCGCGAGCCCAGGTCTTGATTGGCTCTTCTTTGGATTTCGCTTTTTTTATCTTTCTTAAAACCCTTGGATCAACAAAAGGACCTTTTTTTAAACTTCTTGCCATTTTTTTATTTTCTTCTTTTAATGATTAAAGCATCTGTCCATTTTTCTTTTCTTGTTTTAATACCCTTAAAGGGTTTACCCCAGACTGTTTTCGGATGCTTTAAACCAATCGGTTGTCGACCCTCTCCGCCACCATGCGGATGATCACACGGATTCATAGCCTTTCCTCTTACCTTTGGTCTTTTCCCTTTTAATCTTGTTCTTCCTGCTTTTCCTATAATTTCTTTTTCGTGTTCTGGATGAGAAACCTGACCGATCGAAGCAAAACATTCGCTAAAAACCTTTCGAATCTCTCCAGAAGGTAACTGTAAAATAGTAAACTCTCCTTCTCTTCCCTTAACAATGGCTTGGGCTCCAGCAGCTCTCATTAATTTTCCGCCACCGCCTGGTTTCAATTCAATATTATAAACCGAGGTCCCAAAGGGAATATATTTTAATTTTAACCGATTTCCAATCTTGATCTCTGTTTTTTCATTACAAATAATCTCATCTCCAACTCTTAATCCATGAGGTGCTAAAATATATCCTTTCTCTCCATTCTCGTATTCAATAAGAGCAATAAAAGCAGTGCGATTCGGATCGTATTCTAAAGCCAAAACCTTTCCTTTTAACCCTATTTTTTCCTGACCAAAATCTATAATTCGATATTTTCTCTTAGCGCCACCCCCGCGATGCCTAATAGTAATTCTTCCAGAAACATTCCTACCTCCGCTTTTTTTCAATGGCAAAAGCAATGATTTTTCCGGTTCTTTTTTTGTTAAAATTTCTCTTCCTAAAATTAATGGTTTTAATTTTGGCATATTTTTTAAGCACCCAAATCAATCTTACCTTCTTTTAAGGTAACGATTGCTTTTTTATAACCTTTCTTTTTACCAATAATTCTGCCTCTCATTCTTTTTTTTGGCTTCACATTAATAATCCTTACTTTTTTTACTTTGACAGAAAAAATTTTTTCGACAGCTTCTTTCACCTCTTTTTTATTTGCATCCTTCCTGACTTTAAAATAATAAATATTCTTTTCCAAATCCTTTTGACTTTTTTCTGTGATAATCGGCTCTAAAATAATATCAAAAATTTGTTTTTCCATGTTTTTTTATTTTATTTTGTCTATTGCTTCTTTTGGCAAAAGCAAATATCGATACTGTAACAATAACAAAGGATTCAAATCTTTTAAAATAACGGTTTTCACTTTTGGTAAATTTCGACTCGCTCTTTTGACTTTTTCGTTTTTTTCTGGCAAAACAATTAAAACGCTTTTTTCAACGCCCAATTTTTTTAAAAAATTTTTCATCGTTTTTGTTTTTCCATCTTCGATTTTTAAATCATCGACTATTTTTAATAATTTGTTTTTAAATTTTTCTGAAAGAACCATCAAAAGCGCTTTCTTTTTCATTTTTTTATTTATCTTTTTTTTGAAAATCCTTTCTTTTCTCGGACCAAAAGTAATTCCGCCCTTAATAAAAATCGGAGAACGAATCGATCCGTGTCTCGCCCGACCCAAACCTTTTTGTCTCCAAGGTTTTTTACCACCACCCCTAACTTCTGCTCTTGTCTTTGTATGGGCAATATTTTTTCTCTGGTTTGCTAAATAAGAAACAATAACTTGCCAAAGCAAATCTTTGTTTAAAGGAACATTGAAAACTTTTTCTGGCAATTCAATTTCATCTACTATCTCTCCTTCTTTGTTTAATAATTCATATTTCATTTTTTTAAATTAAAAAACCCCTTTTTCGTATAAAGAAAATTACGAAAAAGATAAATCAATTTGATTAAAATTATATAATTTTATTTTATCTTAAAAAAAGAAAAAAGTCAAATGAAAAGACATTAATTTTATTTTTTAAACAAACGAGAAAGAATGAAAAAAACCAAGGACAAAAACAAGCTTAAAAGAAGAGAACTTGCTAAAGGAAAAAAGAATTGAAAATTTTCCCCTTTGATATTAACATCTCCTGGCAAATGACCAAAAAAACGAAACAAAGAAAAACGAGATAAGAAAAGAAAAAACAATCCCAAAAGCACTAAAAAAAGACCGATAATAATCAAAACCCTTCCCAAAAAATCAATCATTTTGGTTTTTTAAATACAATTCTTTGTTTTTTAAATGTTCCTCGTAGGTTTTTGAAAAAATCACTAAACCATCTTTTGTGGTTAAATAAAACCAAAAATCGCTTTCTTCTGGGAAAAGTGCAGCTTCAATACTGTCTAAAGAAGGATTACAAATCGGTCCTTTGGGCAATCCTTTGTATTTGTAAGTATTGTAAGGCGAATCAATTTTTATATCTTTTAAAGAAATTCTTTCTTTATCTCTTTTTAAGGCATAATTTACTGTGGCATCAACCTGTAAAAGCATATTATGTTCCAATCTTTTCCATAAAAGACCCGCAGCGATTTTTTTGTTTTCTTTTCCTGCCATTTCTTTTTCTAACATCGAAGCCATAGTAAGAATTTCAAAAAGCGTTTTGTTCTTTTTTTCAATCTCTTTTAAAAAAGGAGAGATTTTTTTCTCAAAATTTCTTAAAAAAATCAGTGCCACTTCCCTTTCATCCATTTCTCGCTGAAAAAAATAAGTGTCAGGAAACAAAAAACCCTCTAAAGAAGCTTCATCTTCAACATCCTTTAAAAAAGAAAATTGATCTTTAAAATCTTTAATTTTTAAAGAAGAAATTCTATTTTTGATAACATTTCTTTTGATTAAAAGTTCATCGATTTCGGCCAACCTCATTCCTTCAATAATCGTCACTCTTTCCAATTCGATTTTTCCTTCTTTTATTTTTTTAACAATTTCTCTGAGAGACAAATTTTCAAATTTATATTGACCTGTCTGAAGATGTCTCCATTGATTCGTTAAAAAAGTATAAAGATAGAAACAATACCTGTTTTTGATAAAACCTTCTTTCTCCAACCTTTTTCCAATTTCCAAAAATCCCTCGCCCTTTTTTATTTCAAATAAAGCAGAATTTTTGTTCTTTGCTAAAAAAATTTCAAAAAAACAGTAAAAAACCAAAAAAATAAAAATAAAAAAAAGGATAAATAAAAAAGTTTTTTTTGTTTTCATTTTTTTTCTACAAAAGGAACAAAAGCAAATCCCTCAAATTCCGACTCTTTAAAGTTATTTTTTCCGATTTTCTCTATCAACCAAATAGAATGAAAAATCGGGGTCACTATCCTTCCTTCAATCTTTAATTGTTCTTTCCAAGCCAAAGGAACTTCTCCTTTTAAACTAGCTGAACATAAAATTTTGTCAAAAGGCGCTTCCTTTAAATAACCCTCAGCTCCATTTCCTAAAACAAAATCAACAATTCCCTTTTCAATAAAATTATACTTTGAAACATTCCTTTTTCCAAATTCTACTAACTCTGGAACGATCTCAATAGCAACCACCTTTCCTTTTTCTCCAACGATTTCTGCCAAAAGAGCAGTCGTCCAACCAGAACCAGCGCCAATATCCAATATCTTTTCTCCTTGCTGAGGAGAAAGCAATTCTAGCATAAAAGCAACAACTAAAGGTTGAGAAATTGTCTGGCCAAAACCAATGGGCAAGGCTTCGTTCAAATAACTCATTTTTTTTAAATCCTCTAAAACAAAATCCTCTCTTTTAATTTTTAAAAAAGCAGAAATCAAATTCTTTTGCTTTAGCCAACCCTCTGAAATTAATTTTTTAACCATTTCTTCGTTGTTTTTCATTTTTTTACTCTGATTTTTATCATATCATTCTAAAAAACAAAAATCAATTTCTTTATTCTTTTTGCGCATCAACCAAATTTGAAAGCTCCTCTCTCGTCTTTTTTTTAGATTCTTTTCCAACCATAATCATTCCTCTTTCTTAAAAAAAAGCGAGCTTTTCCTCTTTAAAAATTTAATATAAAATATCATATGAGCAAAGGTCGTAAAATAAAAAAACCAATAAAATGACTGATTTTTTAGTTTTGTTTGCAGATTCAAGAATTCAATGGATTGCGATTTTAATCATCGTTGATTATTTGTTGGGTTTTTTTGGTGCCATAAAAAACAAAGAGTTTCGATTAGGAAAGGTGGCAAAAGTAATGAAGGGTTCTGTTCTTTCTTATATCTTTGGCTTTGTTATTGTCAAGGCAGTAGCGGAAACATCTCCGATGTTTGAAGGAATTGTTCCTTTTGCTTGGTTAGCAATCATTGGCGCTCTTATTAGCTCGATCTTAACGAATCTTTCCAAGTTTAACATTCAAATTCCCGACTGGTTAAAAAGAGAATAAAGTTATCTAAATTTATTTTTAAAAAATAAAAATAATAAAAATTTGAAAAATTGAGATTTTTCTCTCAAGAGCGTTTTTTTAATTTTTATAATTGAAGCGGGGGTACCAGGACTCGAACCTGGAGTATGCCTCTTTTGGAGAGAGGTGGTTTACCAATTAACCGATACCCCCTTTATTTTTCCTCTTTGTGCAAAGTGTGTTTTTTGCATTTCTTGCAAAATTTCTTGAGACTTAATCTCTTTCCGGCCGTTGTTGCTCTTTTTGATTTTTTCGTGAAATAATTAATTTCTTTGCATTCAGAACAAACCAATTTAATAAATTTTTTCCTCTTTTTAGTTGCCATGTTTTATTATAACGAAATTTTTGAAATTTTAAAAGATGTTCAAAACAACCTTTTTGATTTCAACAATTTTTAGCCGAGAGTGGGAATCGAACCCACGACCTTTCCCTTACCAAGGGAACGTTCTGCCACTGAACTATCCCGGCCATTTTTAAAAAACAAAAAATTCAATCAAAATCTCTATCTGAAAATTACTTTATCTCATATAATAACAAATTCTTTTCCTAAATAAAAGAGAAAAAAATTTTTGCTTTTTTCTGCTTTTAAAAATTTTTTGATTTTAAACTATCAAAAAATGTCTCATTTTTTCTATAAAAAATTAGGATTTTTAGGGTTTAATTTTTGGTCAAGGGTTAAAAAAATTAGAAACCAAAAAACGAGATTTTTTAAAAATTTAAAGTTATTTTCTTTTGTGGGTAGGGAGGGATTTGCACCCCCGAAGCCCTCACGGGCGCCAGTTTTACAGACTGGTGCGTTTGCCTGCTCCGCCACCTACCCAAAAAATAAATTATGGAAAATTACTGATTTAATTTTATCAAAAAAATTTTTTTCTTCAATCTTTAATTACCAATTTCTTTTCCATATTTCTTTCGCCATTCCTCAATTTTCCGATGGTCTCCAGAAAGCAAAACCTTGGGCACTAACCAGGAAATTCCTTTTTTGGGTTGAAAAACAGCAGGCCTTGTGTATTGAGGATATTCCCAAAACTTTTTTCCCAATAATCTTTCTTTTAAAAAATCTTCTTTGCCCACAACGCCCTTAATCAAACGGGAAACGGTTTCAATGACAATCATTGCGGGCAACTCTCCACCCATTAAATCATAAGGACCAATCGACAAACAAAGATCAGCCAAATATTTTTCCACTCTTTGATCAACGCCTTCATAACGACCACAAATGAGAATGATTTTTTTTAATTTTGATAATTCAAATGCCTTTTTTTGATCGAACAATTTTCCCCGTGGAGAAAACAAAATAATTTTTGTTTTTTTATCTTTTAATTTAATTCCATTCTTTCTTATCTCAAATCTTGTTAATTTTCTTAAAGCTTTAAAAATGGGTTCAATTTTAAAAACCATTCCTTTTCCTCCTCCATAAACCCTATCGTCAACTTTTTTGTGTTTGTCTTCTGTGAAATCTCTTAAATTCCAAATTCTGATTCTTATCAATTTTTTCTCGATCGCTTTTTTAATCAAAGATTCTTTTAAAAACCCGTCAAAAATTCGAGGAAAGATTGTTAAAATCTCAAAAGTAATCATTTTTTATTTTAGCAAAAATTTTTTTAATTAAAAAACCCCGGTTTTTAAAACCGGGGTTGGAATAAAATTTCACAGAGAAAATTAACTCTGTGTTTTTTTTCCGCCCTCTGGTTCGGCTAATTTGACTGTTACTCGGGCGCGATTCTTAATTCCAACAATCCTTGTTAAATCCCTGATTGCCTTTAAAGTAGATCCTTTCTTTCCAATCACCTGTCCCATATCTTCGGGATGAACATGGGCAACTAATAAAACACCCATTTCATCCACTTTTCTTTCCACCTTCACGCTTTCTGGATGATCAGCCAAGGATTGAAGGATAAACTCGAGAAATTCTTGATCAGTTTTTCTTTCAGCCATTTTTTTCTCTTTTTTTTTGCGACCTTTAAATCAAAAATTAAAAAAATCGGTTATCCTTTATTTATTTTCTTCCTTTTTTTCTTTTTTCTTTTTTTTATGAACTGGTATCTTTTTTCCTTCTAAAATTTTTTCCTGAACTAAAATATTAAAAACACGAGGAGAAGGTTTGGCTCCGACTGATAACCAATATTTTACCCTTTCTTTATTCAAATTCAAAACTTTTGTTTTCGGGTCAAAATTACCAATCTCCTCAACAAACTTATTACTTGTCGCTGCCCTTCTTTTATCAATAATAACTATCTTGAAAAACGCTTGATTTCTTCTCCCCTCTCTTAAAAATCTAATTGCCAACATTTTCCCATTTTTTTTCTTCTAAGGCCTTTTGAGCAGCTTTTTCGCTTGCTTCTTTTTTGGAACGACCTTCTGCTCTGGCAATTTCTTTTTCATTCAAAAAAACGCCGACCAAAAAACTCTTATCATGGTCAGGTCCCCATTCTTTTAATGTTTTGTAAACTGGTGTTAATCCAAAAATTTTTTGCATTTTTTCTTGGAATATTGTTTTTGCGTCTTTTACCTTTTCTTCTTCAATCTTATCCAATAATTTTGAAATTAAATATTCTTCAACAAATTTTTTACATATTTTATAACCTTTGTCAAGATAGAGGGCAGCTAAAAAAGATTCAAAAACATCCGCTAAAATATTTGTTTTTTTTCTACCGCCAGCCAATTCCTCTCCTTCTGAAAGCAACAAATACTTATCAAAGCCCAATCTTTTAGCGCAATCAGCCAACTGATTTTTGTTTACTAAAAAAGCCCTGAAATAACTTAAATCCCCTTCTTTCTTTTCTCGAAAAAAAGAATAAAGATATTCAGCGACAATAAAAGATAAAAGAGCGTCGCCCAAAAATTCTAAAGTTTCATAAGAGGAAAAAGGCGCTTTAACTTCGTTTAAAAAAGAACGATGACAAAAAGCACTAATTAAATTTTTTTTATTTTTAAAAAAAATTTTTAATTTTAATTCCAGCGAATGAAAAAATTCTTCTATTTTTTTTAGGTCTTTTTCTCCAATTTCTCTCTTTTTAATCTTTTTCTTTTTCATTTTCTTTTGCTTCGCTTATTTTAAAGACTGTTGCTAAAACGCCATTAACAAATTTTCCAGTTGTTTCTGAACCAAACATTTTTCCCAATTCAATTGCTTCATTAATTGCCACTTTCGAAGGCACTGCTTTTTTATCCTCAAAAAGTAATTCATAAATCCCCAATCTTAAAACATTGCGATCAACCAAAGGCATTTGTTCCAAACTCCATTGGGGAGCGCTGTTTTTAATAATTTCATCGATTTGGTCAATATGCTTGATAACGCCCCTAACCAAAGAAAGAAAAAAATCTTCGCTTCTCAGGTCTTGGCCCATTTCTCTTAACTCTTCTTCAATAATTTTTTCAATATCTTTTTTTCGATTAAAAAAATCCCAAACAAAAAGAGTCTGCAAGGCCAAAACACGTGCTAATCTTCTTTGACCCATAGAAATGTTATTCTTTTTCTCTCTTTTTTTCTTTTATTTCTCTTACCTTTCTATTCTTATAATAACCGCAAAAAGGACAGACGCGATGGGACAAAATCTTTTTTTGACAATTGCCACAGACAACTAACGAAGGTTCTTTCAAAAAAATATGCATTCTTGTCTTCCCTTGTCTTGATTTTGTTCTTTTTTTCTTTGGAACACCCATATTTTTAAGTTTTATTTATTGGATAAAATGTTTTCCTATGAAGCGGACAACTACCAAATTTTTTAATTGCCCGGAAATGCTCTTTTGTTAAATAACCTTTGTGTTTTTCAAAAGCATAATTTTTATAAAAATAAGCGTAATTTTCCATTATACCATCTCTTTTTATTTTTGCAACGATAGAAGAAAGAGCACAAGAAAAAACCTTTTCATCCGCTTTCACTAAGGGATATTGAAAAATTTGAGGTAAATTTAATTTTTCTTTACCATCCAAAATAATCACCTCAAAAGAAAAAATGTCTTTAAAATTTTTATTCTTTCTTTTGATTTTGAAAGCTAATTTTTTTAAAGCCAGCTCCATTGCCATTTTTGTTGCTTTTAAAATATTCATCTTTTCAATTCTTCTCTGGCTGACAGAAGCCCAAGCCCAAAAAATTTTTTTATTTTTTTTCATTAACCGAAAAAATTCTTCTCTTTTTTGGGGTGTTAATTTTTTTGAATCTCTTAATTTCAAAAATTGAGAAAGAAATTCTTTTTCTTTTTCGATCTCGGGTAAAACCAAAACAGCGCCGGCGACCACCGGTCCCGCAACAGCACCACGGCCAGCTTCGTCCAAACCAACAACAAAGGTTTTTCCTTTTTTCCAAAAAGATTTTTCAAACTTTAAATCAATCATCGCAATGTCATTAATTTAAGAGCCACGCCCAAAATAGCGCAAATCACAGATAAAACCCAAAAGCGCATCGTAATCTGATAACTCTTCCAACCAATGGCTTCTAAATGATTGTGGATTGGCGTCGAAAGCCAAATCTTCTTTTTTCTTATCTTTTTTGATAAAAGTTGAAAGATAATCGTTCCTACTTCTAAAACCATCGGAAAGGCGATAATCGGCAAGACAGCGACTGAATCTGTTAAAAAAGCGATCGTTGCCATTGTCGCGCTCAAACCCAAAACACCAGTTTCTCCCATATAAAATTTTGCTGGTGGAATATTAAACCATAAAAAACTAAAAAGAGTTCCAACAATGGCTGCTGAAAATGAAGCCAGATCCAGCTTTCCTTCAAAAAAAGAAATAATACTAAAAGCAGCAAAAATCGAGGCAAAAACACCACCAGCCAAACCATCTAAACCATCGATGACACCACCTGCCCAACAAGCCAGCATCACTAAAATGAATAACGGAATATAAAAAATTCCCAGATCAAAAACTATTCCTTGGGGAAAATTAAAAATTAAGGGAATGTTAATTTTGCTCCAACCTAATTTGTAATAGAGCCAAAGACCCCCAACAAGACCTATTAAAAAAACGATGAAAAACCTCGATCTGAAAGAAAGACCGCCTTTTTTATCTACTAAAAAAACATTGAGAATATCATCGATTAGACCAACAAGAGACCCAACAATAAGGGCAAAAAGAGGTAACCAGGTTTGGGAACGGGAAAGAAAATTTGCTTTTTGTAACCACCAAGGTGAAGGCAAAAAAGAAAGCAAAAAAAAGAAAAAAATAATAATCGTTACTGAAAGCCAAATAATCAAACCACCCCCTCGAGGCACGCTCACTTCTCTTTGAGAATGCAATCGAAAAAAAACATCCGCTCTCTCTCCGGTTAAAGTTTCTTCCCTTGCTCTTCTTTTCCAAAATTTAATTTTCACTAAAAAAGGAATTAAAAATCTTGCTAAAAAGAATGAAAAAACAGCAGAGAAAAAAGAAATGACAAAAAGCCGGATCACATAAAAATCGTGGAGTGTCATTTTTTTTCTTTTTTGTTTTTGATCTCAAGGTGCAATTCTTCTAATTGTTCCTTTGAAACAAAATCAGGTACATCCATCATTAAATCACGCGAATCTCCAGTTTTTGGAAAAGCAATGACTTCGCGAATATTTTTCTCTCCTAAAAGCAAAGAAATTAATCTTTCCAAACCCAAAGCAATGCCACCGTGGGGCGGAACACCATATTCAAAGGCTGTCAACAAATGAGAGAATTTCTTCTGAAAATCTTCTCTTTTATGTCCCATGACCTCAAAGACCGCGGTCAAAAGATCAATGTCTGTTGTTCTCAAACTACCACCACCAACCTCAAAACCATTAAGAACAATGTCATACTGGTAAGCCAAAATTTCTCCCGGATTTTTTTTGATTTTTTCTATGTTTTTTTCTTGAGGCAAAGTAAAAGGATGATGGACTGCATCCCATCTCTTTTCTGTTTCTTTCCATTCAAACATCGGAAAATCAACGATAAATAAAAAAGCCAATTCATCTGGATCTTCTTTATTTTTTCTCAAATCTGGTTTGTCTGAATTGTATTTTTCCATTGCCTCACGATAAGGAAGGCGTAAAAAAGGCATAAAAGTAATTTTTTTTGAAGGAAAAAGTTCTTTGACTAAAGAAACGATCATTCGTTCCACCAGATTTAAAATTTCTTCTTGAGAAAAAAAAGACACCTCAATATCCAACTGGGTAAATTCTGGTTGACGATCAGCTCGCGGATCTTCATCTCGAAAACAGCGAGCAACCTGAAAATATTTTTCAAAGCCAGCAACCATTAACAACTGTTTGTATTGCTGAGGACTCTGGGGTAAGGCATAAAATTTTCCCGGGTACAATCTCGAAGGAACTAAAAAATCTCGAGCGCCTTCGGGCGTCGATTTTGTTAAAATAGGTGTTTCAATTTCCAAAAAGTTTTCTTTTTGTAAAAAATTCCTAAAAAAACTGATAATTTTTTGGCGCAAAAAAAGATTTCTCTTTAACCTCTCTCGGCGCAAATCCAAATAACGATATTTCATTCTTAAATCCTCGGAAATTGAGTAACCATCATCATCAACAGAAAAAGGAAGCGTTTTTGCTTGGGAAAGAATTTTAAAATTTTCAACCACTAATTCCAAATCACCAGTTTCAATTTTTGGATTTTTCATTTTCTCTGGTCTTTCTTTTAAAATCCCTTCCACTTCTAAAACAAACTGATTTCTTATTTTCTTTATCTCTTTCTCGTTGTTCTCATTGATGTTAAAAACCAATTGCAAAATTCCAGTGATGTCTTTCAAATCAACAAAAAAAACTTTTCCGTGATCCCTAAAAGAATTAACAAAACCACAAACCTTAATTTTCTGGCCCAAAAAATCTCTGATTTTGTTAAGATAAATTCTTTCCATTTTTTTTCGCTTTTATTTTATCATTATCAAAAAATTTCTCAACTCGATCATAAATATCACCCGCTCCCATACACAATAAAATATCATCTTTTTTTAACTGAGGGAAAAAATATTCGATTGCCTGCTCGACTCTCGGTAAATAAAGAAAATTTTCCCGATTGATTTTTTTTACTAATTTTTCAGAAAGGTCTATTTTTTCTTTTCCCTTCTTTTCTCTGCCAACAACATAATAAACATTGACAATCACGCCTTTCTCAACAGGAGATCTTTGAAAAACCTTTTGAAAATCTTTTAAAAAATATTCGGTCCGGAATATTTGATGGGGTTGAAAAATAAAAAAAATTCTATTTTTTTTGTACTTTTCTTTCAAAGCGAAAATTGTTTTTTCAACTTCTGTCGGATGATGACCATAGTCGTGAAAAAGAGTAAATTTCTTTTTTTTATAAAAAACAATTTTCTTTTGCATCCTTCTCCAGGCGCCTTGATATTTTTCGATCACAGAAAAAAAATTTTTTTCTTTTATCTTCAAAATTTTCGAAAGCAAAAAAACCGCCAAGGCATTTGAAACATTAAAGGAACCAGGTAAAAAAATTCTTTTTTGAATTTCTTTCGCTTTTTTATCTTTCAATGAATAAAATTTGACTCTTTTTTCTTTCAAAAAAGTTCGATACACATCAGGGTCGTCTTTATTGGCGATTAAAAAACCATCGGGAGGTAAATGAGAAACGAATTTTTTAAAAGCGCGAATATAATTTTTTTTGTTTTTAAAAAAATCAAAATGGTCGCCCTCCATGTTTGTTAAAATAATGATCTTGGGCCAGTAATTTAAAAAAGAGGCAAAGTGCTCATCTGCTTCGATAACCAAAAAATTTTTTTTACCGTAATGAAAATTCGAATTATGAAATTCTCTTAATTTTGTGCCTAAAATCACTGTCGGAGAAAAACCTGCTTTAATTAAGGTTAAGGCAGCCAAAGCAGTAGTCGTGCTTTTTCCATGAGTCCCGCAAACAGCGATGGTATAATACTTTTTTGTTAATTCGCCCAATGCCTCGGAATAACTCTGGCAAGGAATTTTTAATTCTTGGGCTCTTTTTAATTCAGGATTATTTTTATCAATGGCTAAAGTGAAGATAACTTTTTCTAAATCATTTTTAATGTTTCTTGCCAAATGAGGATAAAAAATTTTTATTCCCTCTTTTTTCAATTCTCTTGTAATTTCATTTTCAGATAGATCAGAACCAGAAACCTGGTATCCTATCTTTAAAAAATAACGAGCCAAAGCTGACATTCCAATACCGCCAATGCCAATAAAATGAATTTTCTTTTTTTTATTCAATGATTTGAATTTCTTTTTTACACTTTGGACATTTTTTGTTTTCGTCATATCTTTGAATATCAAAACCAAAACGATCAATTAAAAGGGTGCCACAAAAAGGACAAAAAGTATCTTCTGAAGGAAGGCCAGGAGTGTTGCCTGTATAAACAAATTTTAAACCAACCTCTTTTCCAATTTCCCAGGCCTCTTTGATTTTTTCATCAGGAGTTGGAGGCAAATCTCTTAATTTCCAAGAAATTTCCGGAAAAAATTTAGATAAATGCCAAGGAACAAAATCGCCAAGTTCCTCTTTAATAAATTTTGCCATTTTAAAAAAAGTTTCTTTTTGATCGTTCCAACCAGGAATGATTAGGGTTGTGATTTCAAGCCAAATATTTTTTTTTCTTAATCTTTTTAAATTATCGATAACAGGTTGCAACTTTCCCCCGCACATTTTTAAATAAAATTCATTCGTAAAACCCTTCAAATCAACATTGACTGCATCCAAATAAGGCCAAATCTTTTCAAATAATTCTTTTGACCAAAAACCATTGCTTACCCAACAATTTTTAATCCCCTCTTTCTTTGCCAATTTCATAACATCAAGAGCAAACTCAGAAAAAACTGTAGGTTCAGTATAGGTATAAGAAATGGAAGGTACTTTTTTTTCCTTGGCTAAAGCAACGATTTGAAAAGGTTCCCAAATTTCACCGGGAATCACTTTCTCTTTTTTAAAACCCTGAGAGATTTCAAAATTCTGACAATACAAACAACGAAAATTGCAACCAACCAGAGCAAAAGATAAAGAAAGAGTTCCAGGAAAAAAATGAAAAAAAGGTTTTTTTTCAATCGGATCAAAAGAAAGGGCAATAATTTTTCCGTAGTTTAAAGAATAAAGAATTCCTCCCCTATTTTCTCTGACCCCACAAATTCCCCTCTTTTGATCTTCAATCTGGCAATAATGAGCGCAATTCAAACATTTTATTTTTTTCTCTTTTTCGTTTATAATCTTATATAAAGAAGCTTTTTGCATTTTTAATTTTATCACAAAATGAAAAGAATTTTTATTGCTTTACCTGTACCCGAAGAAATCAAAAACGAACTTCTTTCTTTTAAAGAAGAGTTTTCTTTTTTACCAGCCAAATGGGTCAAAAAAGAAAACATTCATTTAACCCTCTTTTTTCTGGGTTATTTAAAGAATGAAGAAAAAATAAAAAGAATAATGGAAATTGGAGAAAAAATCTCTCAAGAGCAATCGCCTTTTTTTCTTTCAACCCAGAAAGTTGAATTCTTTCCCAAAAATAAACCGCGTTTATTTTGGGTAAGATTGAATCCTTCAAAAGATCTTTTATCTTTAAGAAAAAAAATGGAAGAAGAATTTTTAAAAAACTCAATTCCTTTTGAAAAAGAAAACTTTTTACCCCACATCACTTTAGCGAGAATCAAGCAATGGCAATTGAAAGAATTAGAAGAGCCCGTTTCCTTTTCTGAAAGAAAAATTGATTTTTCTTTTGAAGTTTCTCTTTTGGAAATTATGGAAAGCAAACTAAAACCCCAAGGTCCTGATTATTTTCTTTTAAAATCTTTTCCTTTTTCAAAAAAATGATCCTTTTTTCTGCGATACTTCCTCATGCTCCTATTCTTTTACCTGGCATTGGAACGAAGGAAGATAAAGAAAAATTAAAAAAAAGTCTCGAGGCACTTTCTCTTATCGGAAAAAAATTCAAGGAAAAAAAGATTGAAAAAATCATCATTTCCTCTCCCCATTTAGATTGGGGCTTTAATGTTCCCCTCTATTTTCTTCTTTCTTCAGAAAAAGATTTCAAAATAACAAAAATAAAAGCAGTGAATCGGGAAAAAATAGAACCTCTCAAAGGAAAAGTCGTTTTTCCTTTTTTAACGACAGATACCTTGCCAGAATCTCATTTTTTATCAGGAAAAGAATTTTTTCAAAACAATAAAGAAATCATTGAAAGGGAAAATTTTGCGCTCGTTGCTTCTGGTGATTTATCTCATCGTTTAAAAAAAGAAGGTCCTTATGGTTTTCATCCCGAAGGCCCAGCATTCGACAAAGAATTGATTTTAAGCTTGAAAGAAAAAAACATTAAAAAAATTCTTCAGCTCGGAAATCTTTATCCTTTTGCTGGAGAATGCGGACTCCGGTCGATCTCCTTTATTTTAGGAATAATGGAAGGAGCCCAAATTAACTGGAAAGCAGAAATCCTTTCTTACGAAGGCCCTTTTGGTGTGGGTTATCTTGTTTGCTGTTTTTCTTTTTAAAAAAATGAAAATTGCCATTATTTCAGACACCCACGATAATCTGGCAAATTTAGAAAGATTTTTTAAAAAAATTGAAAATTTAAACATTGAAATTCTTTTGCATTTGGGCGATGTTTGTTTTTTGCCAACGCTGGAATTTTTGACAAATCATTTCAAAAAGAAAATCTACCTTGTGCTCGGAAATGGTGACGATAAGGCTTTATTGAATCTTGAAAAAGAAAATCTTTTTATCTTTGAAAAAACCGGATTTTTGGAAATCGAAGGAAAAAAAATTGCCATCACCCATTTCCCAACCCTCGCCAATGATTTGGCAAAAGAAGAAAAATACGATTTTATTTTTTATGGCCATTTACATTTTCCGCGCGAAAAAAAGAAAGAAAAATCGCTCTTAATCAATCCTGGAAATCTAGCGGGTATTTTTTTTCCCGCAAGTTTTGCTGTTTTGGATTTGGAAAAAAACAAGGTCTTTTTAGAAATTTTATAAAAATATGGATGAAGGAGAATTTTTATTGTCAATTGCCAAAAAAGCAATCTTGCATTACCTAAAAACAAAAGAAAAAATTTCACCACCGCTAGAAACCCCACCTTCTCTCTTAAAAGAAAAAGCTGGTGTTTTTGTCAGTATCAAAAAAGATGGACAATTAAGGGGTTGCGTTGGCACTTTTTTACCAACACAAGAAAACATTGTCAAAGAAACGATCGAAAGCGCTATTTTAGCTGGCTTTTATGACGAGAGATTTCCTCCTCTAACTGAAAATGAAATTCCCTCTCTTTCTTTTACTGTTTATCTTTTAGATGAACCCTCTTTAATCAAAGACATTTCCGAACTCGACCCGAAAAAATATGGAATTTTAGTCAAATCATTATCGTCAAAAAAAATCGGCCTTCTTTTGCCAGACATCGAAGAAATAAAAACAATCGAGGATCAAATTTTTATTGCCTGTCAAAAAGCAGGCATTGATCCTTTAAACGAAAAATTTTTGATTTTTAAATTTACGGCAAAAAAATATGAAGATCAAAATTGATACTCATTGCCATAGTTATTATTCTATCGATGGTTTTTCTTCTCCTTATAGTTTAATGAAAAGCGCTTTTAAAAAGGGTTTGCAGGGAATTGCTCTGACTGACCATAACACCACTGCTGGCTGGAAAGAAGCAAAAAAAGCAGCGGAAAAATTCGGCCTCTTTTTTGTGCCCGGCCAAGAAATAAAGGTTTACAAAAAAGGAAAAAAGATTGGAGAAATTTTAGCTCTTTTTTTAAAAGAAGAGATAAAAAGTAATGAAATAGAAGATGTTTTAAAAGAAATCAAAGAACAAAAAGCAATCTGTGTTCTTCCCCATCCTTTTCATTTCTGGGTTGGATTAAGAGATGATCCGGAAAAATATCTTCCTTTTCTTGATGGTATTGAGGTCTTTAATGCCAAAGCACCATTTTCTTTCGCTGATAAAAAAGCGCTTTCTTTTGCTAAAAAATTTAATCTTGCTTTTTTTGCTGGAAGCGATTCTCATTTAGCTCAAACAATCGGTAACGCTTATACCATTTTTGAAGGAAGAAATTTAGAAGATTTTAAAAAAGCGATTTTAGAAAGAAAAACATCTTTTTTTGGAAAAAAGAATCCTTTTTATTATCTCACCTTCCCCACCCTTCTTAAATCTTTCAATAAAATAAAAAAATTCGTTTCTTTTTTAAAGAAAATTTAATATAAACCAAAAAATAATTTAGAAAAAAATAAATAATTTTGAGTATATTTATGATTTTGTCTGAACTTATTTTGTCAAAAATTTCTGAAAAAATCCTATCGTTTCGCCCCGCGCTTTTCAGCGAGCGAGCAAAAAATTTCCATTCCCTTTCGCCCCCTTTTTTTGCTCGCTTGTTGGAAATAAAAGGTTTTTCAAATTAGGGCTCCAATCTTTGTGTGCCCCTTGTAATTTCTAATTCATTCCATAGTAAAGCAAAACTTTTTGTAAGTTTAGGATTGATTTCTAATCTCATGTGATAAAAGGAGTGCACCCTATTAGGTATTCAGTTACGATTTATTTCTCCTTGCTCCTTTTACAACCAAACACAATATTTTATAACCTTAAAGTAGCTCCGAATTA
>Ga0272449_1000357_pt1 | contig 55052 bp, 64 predicted proteins | sample YNPCB0241_FD_198679 | JGI IMG/M metagenome (GOLD analysis project Ga0272449, IMG submission 198679) | Hot spring sediment microbial communities from Yellowstone National Park, WY, United States - YNP-CB-024-1 | ecosystem: Environmental > Aquatic > Thermal springs > Hot (42-90C) > Sediment...
TTTTTGACTACGGCTTTTTCCTCATCTATTTCCAGATCCGCTAGGTCGCTCTTACGTAAGAGATCTAACACGTCTTGGGTATTGCTCGAGATTCTTGGGTTAGAGACTTTAACCTCGAGACCCAGAGACTTTACGAGCTCCTGTAAAGTATACGTGATGTCTCTGACTTGGCTCCTGACTTCGACAAGTGAGTCTTCGGCCTGAGAGAGTAGCTTTAAAACCCTCATGAGAACCTTTTTGCTGTCGTCTGGTATCTGTTCGTTTATAACGAGGTCTTCTATAAGTTGCATTGCTTCCCCAATATAGTTCCTCATACTCATAGCATACAATAATTGGAAGACCCAAGATTTATCTGGCACGATCCATAAATCTTGTAAATATATGGGTAATACTTTCTTCCTACAACGTAATGTCTAGTAGCTGTTGCTAGCTGAAAAGGAACTTTATCATTTCGAAAATGTGTCCCTTGATGAAATGTGAATGCTCTACTGCATGGAGTCTCTGGGTGGGCAGAGGGTAGCTAGCAATGTTTAGCAGGTTCAATATCTTTGTCACGGCTGTCTCGTGTCTTATCAATCTTGGATACTCGAGTTTGACTATTGTTTTTGAGTATACGTCTCCACCGACTTTTCTTGTAGCATATACGTCTGCCCTGAGCTCTATAGCTTTAAAAAGAAGAGACAAAGAAACATAGTATGCTACGAGAAAAATTATAAAGAATGAGGAATGAGGGCTTGAGGAAAGTATCCAGTAGGCTATCGGAACTCCTGTCAAGAATAGGAGAGGTAAGGTTACTGTATCCTTGTTTTTGATGTGAGAATATTCATGCATCAGGACGCCTTTTAGTTCTTCCGGAGTTAGCTCTGCCAATAGTCCAGTAGAGATAAGGACCAAGGGCCTTGGGAATGAGATACTGTAGGATACACGCCTTAACGTGTTAACTAAGTAGACCCGTGGCTTCTTTTTGTTTGTCTGGAAGAGTTCTTTAAAGTCAAAGACGTATATTGATAGCTTCGTAGGATTTACACTGTTGTTCCTTAGCACTGTCGATATGGTTTCTTCATCGATTTTTTGGCTAACTACCTGATAGAGGGCTTTTTTTGTTGAGAGATATTTTTCTCTTGGCAATTCTTGACCGTCAACCTGTATCTTGATGACTAGGAGTTGCTTGTCGTCAGTTCTCGTTGCCTTTAATGCAATGGGTAATACAAGGCTCAGTAGGCTAATGAAGACGAATACCAGTAGAACAGTGTAGAGGAAAAGAGACCAAACAGATGCCTGGAAAATTTCTGCCATGAGTATAAGTAAAGTTAGCAGTGGGACTGCAAGGAACGCCCAATTATATACTTCCCTGTTTTTCGAAAAGAATGTTTTAGGCTTTGGTTTTCCTTTCGAGAGGGGAAAAATGAATACAACTTCTTGTTTCGAGCCGCAGAGTGAAAAAATTTTTTGGTAGAGTTTTTTCAGGTCTAAGCCTTTATGATTCTTGTCTAGAAAAAAGGACACTTTATGGCCAGAAAAAATTGCACCTATCTTCTCTCCACTGTAGATGTTCTCGGCTACGACAAGGTTTCTTTTTTCAGTTCTTACCCGGTAACCATTACTTTCTAGGAAAATTTTGATTTCAGAAAAAACTTTCTCTGTTTCATCGAGGCATGCTGGAGGAATAAAGAAGTCTATTTTTTCGTCCATGAAACCACGGAAAAATACCTGGTTAGTCGAGCTCGATTTCTACTTCTTCCTTGTCTTTGCCTCTCTTTACGCCTGAAAGGAGCACGCCTGCAACCATTGTTGCGGCTCCTGCCGCAAGTGCCTCTACCGCAGTTATTGGTCCGAGGAGTGGGATGTCTAGTAGTATGCCCGTGTTGACTGTGACTTCTTGGTCGCCTGTAAGCGTTATTGTGGTCTTGGTTGAGATTCTCTTGTAGTTTGCCTCGATGGTGTACTTTGTAGTTGGTAGTTGCTGGAAGACCGCTATTCCGTTTGCATCTGTCTCCATTGACTGTGAATATCCACCGTCATTTGTAATGGTTACGGTTGCTCCGGTGAGGGTGTTGCCCAAAGCAGTAACTACCTTGACACGTAGGTTGTAGACTGGGCACTTGAGTACTATGTCTTGGTCCATGAGGGTGCCGAGAGTTATCGAGGCTATGTCGACTCCCTTGAATGTTCCAGTGATCTTGTAGACGCCTGGAGCGTAGATGTTTATCTTTGCAATGCCGTCGGCTCCGCTTAATGTGTCAAGTGAGACTGGGCCTTCCACGTGAACCTTTACGCCTGATATCGGGTAGCCTTTCGAGTCGACAAATTTGAGCGTAAGTGGTGCCCAGTTAATGTTGAAGACGTAGGTTCCATCCTCCACGGCATCGCCGTTCTTTACCATTATTGTAGCCTCGTTTTTCTCGAGGACTGCTGTGCGCCATGTCCCAAGCCATCCAGTAGTGTAGTTTTCTACGTTTTGTATTACTTGTCCGCTTGGCAGTACTATTGAGGAGATTCTGGCGATTGCAGGTACCTGAACCACTATGTAGGCTGAGTACGCACTTCCTATGTCGGCCTTTGAAACCTTTACTACTAGCCCGTTCGGTGTCCAGGTTCCAGCCTCCTTGTAGTATATTGGAACTATCAGGGCCTGCAGGTCTCTATTCTGGTTGTTGTTTATCTTTACTGTTTGTCCAAACACGATGTAGCCCTTCATCCAGTAGTTCATGAGGAGCGGCGGTATGAGGAGAGACGCTCCCCTTATATCGAATTCTTCCTGCCTTGAAAAGACATAGCTAGCCATTGCAGCCTCGATACCGGTTGCTGGATCCACTGATAGGGGTCCAGGAGACACTGAGTAAAGGACAACTATGAATCCAAGCGGGCTCCAACCGTTTCTGTTCTTGAGGCTGAATACCTTGGAGGACTTTGCAGGCACAGTTATTTCGGTAAATGTGTCCTCTACCACGAGGAGCGCGTTTGGCATGACTTTTTCTTCACCCTTGGCAACCGTTATAGTGTATTTTCCGAACCCGACCCGTCCAACATTTATCTCGACATGTTTTGGATCAACTTTTACTATCCCTGCGCCTAGCCTCTCCTGTATGCCGAGATCCATTAGGTTGTCGCCATTTGGACCAATGACTCCAGCTATACTGTAGGGTGCATAGTTGTCGATTGTAACTTTGAGTATGACGTCCTGGATTCCTAAGCCGGAAAATTCCGAAGTGTCAACTGTTAAGTTTCCATCGCCGAGCTTCTCATAGTAAGTCTTCACAAAGTACGTCAAAACCCTGACACTTACTGTGCCATTGAAGCCGTTCGAGGCTAAAACGACTTCCCCACTATTTGATGCTATCGACTTTACCTTTCCCATGGACTGGCTAACCGAGGCATATTTTACTGGGACAATCTGTGGTGGAGCCGCGTCGTCGAAAACCACAACGACTTTCTCTAGCTTGAAGCCTGGCGGCTCAGCCGCCCCTGCTATACTAATAACGTTCTTGCTTCCAAAGTCTAGAACCAGACTATCCGATACGGCGAGCTGGACATCGACCTTAGCGTAAAACTCGGCGTTTACAGGCTGGGGAACCACCATGCTAACCAATGGTAGAGCTACAAGTAGCACTACTAACAATCCAATTATTCTCTTCATGCCAGTTCAACTATTCACATCTCACGGAGACAAAATTACTTGTTCAATCCTTAATCAACAACAAACCACTGTAAGAAAAGCGTATTACAACCAATATTTCCAGGGCAATGGCTTCAGGTGTAAACAGTAAATGAGGCATATAATAGAGAAAGTGGCGCCGGGGCCGGGATTTGAACCCGGGACCCCTCGGTTAACAGCTTCACCCCACACAGGGTGGTCGAGTGCTCCGCCTGGCTGAGCTACCCCGGCCCGAGGTTTAAGTCTCCAATGCTCGCTCCATTATGTTTTGTTCTGGGTTTTATATTTTTTGTGGAAGGAGCAGAGTGCCTGCAAATTCTACTGTGCTTGCCAGCCTGTTTTGAAAAAAGTGGTGCGGGGGCCGGGATTCGAACCCGGGCAGGCCTACGCCAGCGGATCTTAAGTGTGGGCCTGTGTTTTCCAGGCCGCCCCCTTTGTCCTAGCTCGGGCACCCCCGCCAAGATATCTGTGTATTCTGAGGGCTATAAGATTTTCGTGGTGAATAGGTATATGATATCATGTGGGTTTTCTCGTGTTTTTCTTTAATGTTTAATCTCTTTTTTCTTATAGAGGCCTTACTTTTTCTTTGTTGATGAAAAGTTAAAATATTTGTTTAAAATTTGTGTCTGTGGCTATAATGTATGTCTGATAGGGGTCAAAAATCGAGGAACCATGAGTTGCCTCTAGCTCCTCTACGTAGGATTTTTCGCAGCCAGGGCGCCGACCGTGTTAGTGATGATGCTGTGGCATTGCTTCGTGAGTATCTAGAGAAGGTTGCAAAAGAGATAGCTTTGGAGGCTGTAGAGGCTTCTCGGCATGCCAACAGGAAGACCGTCACAGATGAGGATGTAAAATTTGCTATTTCCCGTCTGCAGAGGACGTATATGCTCCAGTCTCTATGAGACATGGAAAAGCGGTAAATTTATTTTTTGGAAGTTTTGTTGCACGTAGGGGGACTAAATGGGCAATGTAAAACCGAAGCTGGTCAAGAGGACTGCCAAAATGCTGGTAGAGATGCACCCAGACGCGTTTACAACGGACTTCGAGTTTAACAAGAGGAAGGTAGCAGAGCTCTTAGATATATCTTCTGAAATGTTGCGAAACCAGATTGCTGGGTATGTTACTCGGCTAGTTAAGCGGCAGAAGCTTATTGAGCAAAAGCTGGCTATGCGTCAGGAAATTACCATGACGGACGAGGAGGAGTACATAAAGAGGATAGAGGGCTTCACGTCGTAGAGACTGTTCTCCAATTATTCTATTAGAAAATTAAAAATAGGTGAGGGTGAATATTATCTCTATGATAGGAAAAATTGTAGACGTAAATGATTTAGGCTATGCACTTGTAAAACGTCTCACAATTTCTTCTGGGAACGCCGAGGTGGAGGTAGAGGTGCCTGTACGTGTACTGCAGGAGGCAAACTTTTACGCGGTAAAGGACCGCGACGTAGAGTTTGAGGTTTCACATGAAGTTGGGGATCTCGACAAATGGCAAATCGTGATGTCGGGAGAAGTCTATTTGAAAAATGAGAAAGAGAAACTAGTCTTTAGTTCTCTTGGTGGTCTCCGCTTGGCTATAAAATCGGAAGAGTTTTACCGTGATTTAAAGGTTGGAGACAAAATATATTTTAAGCTCCGATCCGTTTAAGACTAGATGATGGTTGGCGCCAATTTCTTAGATAAAGTTTTGGACTGGACTCGCAGAACAAATTCGCTTGTTGAGTTCTTCTTTAATGAAACCCCTTACCGTGTCCGGATAGACAAATTTATCAGGGCGGAGGACGCTTCGGGAAACATTGTTCCGTGGGGCAAAGCCTTTGGGACGAAAAAGCCTATTGATGTCTTTGTAACCTTCCATGTAAAGAGAATACTTGTTAAGAGAGAGGGGAAGGAAGAATATTACAGCAACCTCGAGGAGTTTCTAAAACTAATTTAGGTTGAGAAGAAAGAAAAAGAATAAGTATATATAAAAGATTAAAGAAGAGAAATATTAAGAAACATTATAAAGGGGATAAATCTTGCCAAAAATGCTTTCAGAAAAAGACCTAACATACCCGGAGGCATTGAGGATCCTAGAACAGGAAGAATCAAAAAGGGACCTAACGAATATCGAGCGATACACACTTGAGTATCTCCGAAAATTTTCCAAAATAGGTGACCCTGCGAAGGCCCGAGAGGCAGTGGAGCGTCTAGTCAAGGAACTGGACATACCAGAGACAATCGCTGTCCAACTAGTAAATGTAAAACCGTCCGACGTTTCAGAGGTCAGAGTTTTTCTTGCCACTTTAAACAAGGTCTTCACCGAGGAGGAATTAAAAAAGATAATTGAAATATTGTCTTCGACAGAGTAAAAAATTTGGGAGGCGATTTTTCTTGCATTCAAGAGGAGACTATCCGAAGAGACCTTTTAAACCTTTAGAAGAGGAAGTCATTGTTCTAGACGTCCTTCCATACGGTGATCCTATCCGTGGCATACGGTCACCACTGATACAGACAATTGGAGTTTCAAGGTTTCTTCTAATAGAGCTTAGATCACTTATACATCAGGCGCCATCTCTAAAGCCACTGGACTTGGTGTCTCTTAGTTCTAGCCTGGACGGCAAGATTCTAGCATTTGGCAGATACCTGGCATACGAGGACTTAACTGCTACTGCGAAGTCTACTCTTCCAGATGCCATCGCATTGATTGTCAAGTCTCAGGAAAAACGTTTTGTTAACTTTTTCAATAACGCCCAGCCATTGTCGAAAAAGGCACATACATTGGAACTTCTTAAGGGCATAGGCAAGAAGACATTGTGGACGATTCTAGAAGAAAGAAGGAAAAAGCCTTTCGAGTCTTACGACGACATAAAGAAAAGGGTCGACATTGACCCTGTAAAGCTTATCGTTGAAAGGATACTTGACGAGCTTAGAAGCCCACAGACAATATACTTGTTTGTTAATCCTCCCTACGGTCCTTCTCCCAAGAGAAGCTTTGAAGAACGTAGAGGCTGGGGCTAAGGGTTAGATATGGTGTCAGAAGTTCTTCAAAAAGCAGAGAAGATTCTTCGTGAAAACCCCTCGGTTTGCGACTGGTGTCTTGGAAGATTTTTTGGTCTCAGAGGCTCCGAGTTAACTAACGCCGAGCGGGGAAAAGCCATAAAGACACTTCTATTCATGGAGGCGTATCAGGCTGTACCAAGAAATGTTGATGAAGAACTTCTCAAGGGCCTCGCCAGGAGCGGCTTTACCCCCGCACGGGAACTCGTCAAAAAGCTTTTTGGGGAAGAAGTCGGAAAGTCCACGTGTAATGTGTGCGGTGGCCTCACAGAGAAATATGAAGAGATAGCGAAAAGGGTTTTAGAAGAAGCAAAGAACTACGAGTTTACGACTTTTGAGATAGGAATACGTATTCCTCCGAGTATTCTTCGTAGAGAAGAAGACTTCTGGGTGAGGTATGGATTATCGTCTGCCGAGAACCTCAAGAACGAGGCAAGCAGAGAGATAGGCAAAGCCTTTTCGAAGCTTTCTGGAAAAGAGTATAGCCGAAACAATCCAGAGCTTACCATCATTATAGACCTGGAAAATGATAGTATCGAGTTTCTTCCTGCACCCCTGTTCATATATGGGAGATATAGGAAGCTTGTACGTGGACTTCCGCAGAGTCCGTGGCCACAGCCAGATGAGCGTATAAAGTTCCCAACAAGTATTGAGGAACTTATCGCGAAGCCAGCTATTGAAATGTTTAAAGCTGAAAATGCTAAGCTCCACGCTGCTGGGAGAGAAGACATAGATGTTCGCACCCTCGGCAGTGGGAGACCGTTTGTTTTAGAGCTTAAAAGACCGAGGATAAGAAATGCGGACTTGAAGATTTTGCAGGAGAAGATAAACAAGGAGGCTAATGGCCTTATAGAGGTATTTGATCTGAAATTTGCCGACAGGAAAACTTTGAAGAGGCTCAAAAGCCTATCATCAATAGCTAAAAAGAAATATGTAGCCCGCGTCGTCTTCGAGGGACCATTGGACGATGCCAAGCTACAGGAACTACCCAAGATTTTCCACTATGCCACGATTAATCAATGGACGCCAACAAGAGTACTCCATAGGCGTGCAGACAAGCTTAGAAAGAAAATAGTGTATTCAGTTGATGTTAGGAAGATTTCTGACAATGAGGCTGAGCTCGTTATTGAGGCTCAGGGAGGATTCTATATTAAAGAATTTATACACGGAGACAACGGCAGGACAACGCCGAGCATAGCTGAGTATGTGGGTGTAGGTGTAAAAAGTATAGAGCTGGATGTAGTTGAAATTGAAGAAGCTTTTTCAAGATAAACAGCTAACGCCTAGTTCTGTGCTTGTTGTACTGCGAAGGGTTTCATATGCTCGGGAGTAGTTATTATTTTCTTTATTTTGCTCCCAACTAAAATCTCTATGACATATGCTCTTCCACGTTTTTCAACTATTGTCCCGATTTTTCCTTGGTAGCGTCTATGGGGCGCAGTTTCAATGTATGTGGGATCTATGTCAATAATTACTTTGTCATTTATATTGTACTCATACATTAGTCTGCTAAGGCCCCTATATCCTCTTTCGCGTGGATGCTGTCTAAGTAGTTTTCTTCCCCGGTTCCGGTATCCATGCGAGTGCCTCATAAGTTTCCCTCTTCGATATTTTGCTGTTTATTTTTAAACATTGCGGCGCCGCAAGTAGACAACGCACTAGGGGGAATACATTTTAAGCTAGTGCCTTGTCTAATGCTAGATATGGTTTGGAGTGAAGTATTCGAGATAGAAGAGATAGATCTCCTCGGTAGAAATGGGAAGCTTTACACGAGAAGAGGAGTTGTAGAGACACCTACATTGACCCCCGTTATAAACCCGTCTAAACCCGTGGTTGAGCCGCGGGAAATTGCTGATATGGGCTTTAAGCTGTTGATGACCAATAGTTACATTGTTAAGCGTCACTATGGTGAGCTGGCTAAGGAAATAGGTGTCCACGGCGTTCTCGGCGTAGAGACCCCCATAATGACAGACTCTGGCGCGTACCAGTTAATGGTATATGGCCATGTAGAAGTGGATCCCATCGAAATCGTGAATTATGAAATTGAAATCGGCTCCGATATTGGAGTTATCCTAGACATCCCCACAAGGAAAGGTGTAGCCAAGGAGCAAGTCTTGAGCGAGGTAAACGAAACAATTCGAAGGGCAAGCGATTCTCTGAAGCTGGATAGGAAGGGTATGCTTCTTGTGGGTCCTGTGCAGGGAGGCCAGTATGTGGACCTAGTTGCTTATTCTGCTAGCAAGATGGCTCAGATGCCTTTCGACGTGTATGCAGTTGGAGGCCCTACACAGTTTATGGAGGAATATGACTTCCCAGAGCTCGTCAAGCTGGTGATGACTGCACGGCTAAACCTGCCCTGGGAGGCCCCCCTCCACCTGTTTGGTGCTGGTCATCCAATGATGCTTCCCTTGACTGTAGCAATGGGTGTAGATACTTTTGACTCTGCATCGTATGTTCTCTATGCACGAGAAGATAGGATTTTGACGCCTAGAGGAACTCTTCGTCTAGAGGAGATAAGAGAGCTCCCCTGCAACTGTCCAATATGTTCAAAATACACGGCTAGTGAATTGAGAGAGATGCCTAAGCAGGAAAGAACTGTCCTACTTACCAAGCATAACCTATACGTCATAATGAGGGAACTAAGGAACATACGTCAAGCAATCCATGAGGGCAGGTTGTGGGAAATATTAGAAGAAAAAGCCATGACACATCCATCCATGCGGGAGGCGTTAAAAACCTATGCAAGGTATGCTGAATACATTGCAAAGACACATCCAGTTACAAGGTCGCCAGTACAAGGTGTCTTCTTTTATAGTTGGCTGAGCAGGTACAGACCGGAGGTTGTAAGACACATTAATAGACTTGCTAGAAGACACCACAAGTCCCGTGACATACTGCTTGTGTTCGAAGAAACACCACAGAAGCCATTTACCCGTATGGGACTTATAAAAGAGCTTCTCTCTATTGACAAGGATCTACCAGTCGACGTAGACTTTGTTGTGCTGTCTGCATCTTTTTCAATAATTCCTCTTGAACTGGACGGCGTGTATCCTCTTTCACAATACGAAGCTGCAAGTACAGTATTTGAGGAGGCAAAGGACGAGATCTCGGCGGATCTTGTATGGTTTGTTCTGAGCAAAGAATACAAGGGACTCATTTTTGTCTACCACTCTCTTCCGAGAAGCTTTGTGGAACAGCTTCAGCAAAAACTTGTGCTTGAGGGGGTACTCTTTATACCTATAAAGATTGAAAGCTATAATGATGCCTTAAAAAATCCCGGAGAACTCGATGCAAAGATAAGGCAGTCAATACGGTCTCTGGAAAATATCCTTTCTTCAGAAAAAAGGTAAGGCCTTAGCGTTTATACATGGTACACTAGCGATTCACGGTTTTTCATTGTGTCTTTTATTTTCTTTTCGAGCTCCTCTAGCTGTTTCTCTAGCTGTTCACCCTCCTCCAGCAACTCTTTAACATCTATCCCTATGCCAGTGATGTTTGAGAAAATTTCTACTGCTTGGGCAGCGGCCCTAGGATCGGGTCTATCAAGTGAGGCATATGGAAGAATAGCTACGGCTGGAATATTTCCGGCTTCAAAGTAAGTAAGTAGGGTGGCTAGGGGTCCTACTATCCCTAGCCTTTCATCTATTATTGGAAGCCCATGTTTATTGATGATTTCGGCATAATTTGACAAGAAACTGCTTGTCGGCGCGATTCTCGGCCTTGAGTCTGGCTCTGCAAATGACGCGTCAAGGCCCCCAAAAAGTATGACCATGTCCACATGCATGTCGAATATCATTTGTGCGAGCATTTGTGGAACGATTATCGAGTCTTTTGGACTCACTGGCACATTTGGTAAAAATGCCAGCAAGTTGTCCTTCGCATATAGTTCATATGGTGTTACCACACCGTTTTTTATGCTGACAAAAGGGGTCATGTTAGGAGTCAAGACCATACCTACCCTTTTGGCTTCAAGCTTCGTGACTATGTGTCGGGTAGCTATCCAGCCGACATGCCCTACACCATGAAAGCCCGTAACAAATATTTTGGGAGAAACTCCTTCATTCAGCAATATTTTAGTGTTCTTAGCATAGACTATTTCACGCGTCCCCATATGAGTCTCTACTCTTCATACACAGTTGCTTAAATTTTTTGATGCACAAGGAAAGCTTATGCTACGAAATAGGAAACTCTTGGTTTCCCCTACCAGTTGATACTGGAAACACCTGAAAATATTTATATTTTCAGTTTTTGAATTGGAAAAAGGGTAGAGGTATGGGTATATACCACGGCAACGATTTAAGAAAAATAACAGGAGGACTAAAGGGAAAAACTGCAAAGAAGAAGAGAAAAGCTTTGACAGGGGGATATCCTATACTCACAACTATCGGACAGAAAAACGAGATTAAAGTTGTAAAAGCAACTGGTGAGACATACAAAGCCAAAGTAAAACAAGCTATGGAGGTAAATGTGTATATTCCGAAAGAAAAGAAAACAGTAAAAACGAAGATTACCAAGTTTATTGACAATCCATCAAACAAAGACTTGGCTAGAAGGGGTATAATAACCAAGGGAGCAATAGTCCAGACAGAAATTGGAAAAGCTGTGATTACCTCAAGACCTGGCCAGGACGGGGTCTTAAACGCGGTTCTCGTTGAATAGAAATGAGAAAAAGAGAAGGATATATTATCTGGCCGGAATATTTTGACTCTTCAAAGCCCAGAAAATGGAGACGCGTCTCTAAATCTCTCTCTGTCGATAAACCAACAATAGAAGAAATAAAGGACGCGGCAGTAAAGGCTGGATTCACGGTCATTGTAGACCCAGAAGCCAAGCATCCTGGTTTCTGGTTTGACTCGAGAGGCAGGTTGATAGTAAAAGCACAAATGAAGAAAAGCGCTGTGATAAAGACTATTGCGTTGCACCTTAAAAAAATTAGGGAAGAAAAAATACGCTCTAAGAAGAGGTAGCTTTCTTAAGTTCTTCTCGGAGAACCTGCGCTACCACTGCTCCGTCTATTCGGCCTCTAACTCTTTCCATCACTATTCCCATCAGTTTTCCAAAGCTTTTTTCTCCCTTTTGCGAAACGTCTTCTCTGTTCTCCTGGATTACTTTCCTGACTATTTCTCTTAGCTCTTCAATAGTAAGCCTTTCTAGCCCAGCTCTTTTTAAAACTTCTTCGAGAGATGCATCAGGATTCTTTGCAAATTCCGTTAAAACAACTGGTATTGCCTCTTTTGCTATTTTACCGTCTGCTACGGCCTTGAATGTGGCGAGTAAGTGTTCTTCTGTTAGGTTTTCTACTGGTATATTGTCTCGCCGGAGACTTACAATGGTATTTGTCAATGTTGTAGCTATGAGCTGTGGCGCCAGGCCAGTTGTCTTAACAGCTTCTTCGAAAAAGTATATTTGTTGCTGGTTTAAAAGCTGGAACGCCATATCTTTTGGCAAGCTATATTCTTTCATTAATCTTTCAAGTGTCTTTTCTGGGGGCTCTGGCAGGTTTTTCCTCAACTCTTCTAGGTATTCTGGAGTTATCCTGATTGGTCGTATGTCGGTCTCTGGATACATTCTAGCGCTTCCAGGCCGTGGACGCATAAACTTTGTGGTTCCATCAAGATTCGCCGCACGTGTTTCCTCTGGGACACCTTCTAATGCCTCTTTTGCCCTCTCATATGCAGCTTTTAATGCCCTCATTACTTTTTCGCGTGAATCAACAATTAGTATAAAGGCGTCATTCGCCTCGACTCCTAGCCTGGTCTTTATTTTTTCAACTTCGTCCTTGGTTATCCCGTATCCTGGTAGCTCATCGCTGTGAAATAGTCCCCCAACTCCGCCCCAATATCTAGCCCTGTCGGCTAGTTCTGTTCCAAGCCTGCGTCCTGGCTGGATTTCTCTGCCCAGTAAACCTCCAAACCCCTTAAGTTTAAGTGCCAAAGCTACGCCTCCAGAATCGAGAGCCTTCTTTACTACTTTTGACTGTGAACTTCTTAGTATATCTGTGACGTCGACAGGCTCAAAGACGAGGTCTTCTTCTTTGACATTTCTTCTCTTGAGCTCATCTCTTATATCGAGCAACGATAGTTGCCTTTGGATTTCCAATTCAACTATTTTAGGTATGAGGTCTAGGTATTGTACACCTTTAATTTCTATCCTTGCACCTCCCTCCACAGAGATGTTGAGATCCTGCCTAATCGTTCCTAGACCCCGCTTAACCTTCCCCAAAGCCCTCAACAGTAATCCTATACGTAGCGCGACTTCCCGTGCTTCTTCTGGAGACTCTATGTCTGGAGCCGTGGCCACTTCTATGAGGGGGATACCTAGACGATCCAATCTGTAGCTAACATACCCCTCATGTTTCTCCTCGGTTTTCCTGGCTGCATCCTCTTCCAAGCAAACAGTCTGAATACCAATCTTCTTTCCATTAACATCAATAGACCCGCCTAGGCTTATCAGGGACGTTCTCTGGAAACCCGAGACATTCGAGCCGTCGATAACTATTTTCCTCATAACGTGTACTTCATCCACAATGCTAGCTCCAATCATTAAAGAGAATTTCAGCGCCAGCTCAAGTGCCTCACTGTTCATGTTGTGGGGAGGCTCCTCGTCCATCTCTACTAGACACACGTTATCCCTGTGGCACTCATATCTATAGGCAAGACCTTTCTCGTATTCAAACAAGGCCGCTGGGTCTATTTCTCCAATTTCGCTCTTAGCGAGCCTGAGCCTCCTCGTAAACACGAAATGAGGCGGATCCTGGGTCAGCCTCGTTGGACAAGAACAGAAAAGCTTTTCAGCCGTGTCTAGCATCTGGTGTATCTCTAACCCACATTTTATCTTCACGCCTTGCATTTTGCATCACCCGCGATAGGCTCCAGGATAATTTTCAAACCCGGTCCTCTTGTCAAACTCAAAAGCAATACTTGTCTGGAAAAGCCTCTTTGCCTCTTCTAAGTCGTCCGTCTGCCCAAAAATCCAGCTAAGCTTGACATATGCTGTTTCAGGGGTCATGTCCTCGGCTGGCACGACGCCCGCCTTCAACAACTCAACACCAGTTCGATAAACGTTCAGGTTAACCCGCCCCCATAAGCACTGGGATGTCATTACAACAAATACACCTTGCTGTACAATGTCTCTAACGGCCCCTATAAGCCCTTCATTTATGTGTCCCAGACCTGTGCCTTCAATAACTATAGCTTTATAGCCCCTCTCAGAGTAGAAACTAAAAATATCAGGAGTCATTCCTGGATAAAACTTGACTAATGCGACCTTGTCGCTGAATCTGGGATAGGCTTCTACAGCTTTTTCTCTTCCCTTGTATTTGTCGGTCTTGAGCTTTAGCTCTCTCGTGTATGGATTAGTCTCTGCAAGAGGAACTGCATTGATACTCATAAAAGCATCACGTCTGCTTGTATGCATCTTACGGGCCCTCACACCCCTGTGCACAAGAATTAAGTCGTCGCTTGTAGTTGCATGCATCGCTATTACAGACTCCGCGAAGGGGGCTTTGACTGCGACTATTGTTGCTCCAATTGCGTTGAGAGCCGCATCACTGGAAGGCCTGTCTGAAGACCTCTGTGCTCCTACAAAGACTACTGGACCCGGAGCCTTTTGTATAGCGAACGCCATTGCGGCTGCAGTATAGTGTAGAGTATCGGTGCCATGTGCTACAACTATTCCCCTTACGTCGGGCTCATCTCTGAATACTTTTTCGATTTCTTGGGCAAGCTGGCTCCAGTGATGCGGAGTCATGTTCTCGCTGAAGATGCTATAGACCGTCTTCGTAGTGATAATTGCTATCTCCCTAAGTTCAGGTATCATTGAGTAGAGCTCTTCTGCGGTAAAATATGGGTAGACTGCTCCTGTAACATAGTCAACCCTAGAGGCGATTGTTCCACCCGTACTAAGAAAGTGCACTCTTTCCCCGCGTGAAGCTTCTCCGCCAGGATATAAGGCCTCTTTTGATGTTGGCTGAGCCTTGTCGCTAAATTTCTCTACTAGCGTAATTGAAGATATTCTCTCAGCAGAAATCCCAACATTATAGCCATTATCAAGCTTTACAACAATCACATCTGGGTCTCCGAAGGAGGGGCGAGGCATAACCAGTCCTTCGAGAGTCTGCCCGTTTGTAAGAGACAGTTTTACGCGGTCAAAAGTAGATACTCCTACACTAGATAAGAGTTCTCTAACCTTGGAACCATAGCCGCTCAGAGCTTCCATAGACCTCGTATTCAACTTGAAAATGAACTATAAAAAATCATTTATTTCGCCTTTAGGATAGGTCACCATAAAACACGGCACTTTCTTTTTGCTGGGAAGCTTTCCGGCCATAAGCTTTATATACGTTTTTACCCATACATGCAGTGGATCAATATGCCGTCCCACGGAAGCTTGACTAAGGCTGGTAAAGTTAGAAATGCAACTCCAAAGATTCCACCGAAACCCAAGAAGAACCTCATACCAAGAAGAAGGAACTTCAGGAACTATAAAAGAAGGATACTTTACGCACAGTCTGCAAATCAATAAGAAATACTTGATTCAGGTCAAATATTCTTTGAATACTTTATCGATTAACCCAGCGAGAGCTTCGTCTAAGTTTTTCCCCTTTTTAAGTGACCCGTATACAACTTCTACTCCATCCTCGCACGTGAACATGTTGTTTAGCCATGCATAAGCTAGAAAAGCTTCCACGGCTTCGCCCTTATCAATCCCATCTACGTCTAACGTCGCAAGGATGGACAAGTTATAGACACTTTGGAGGACTTTTCCCGAAACTTTTATCCCAGTTGCACCCTTCTGCAGTGATAGTGCCGCTGAAGCTATAAAGTTAACAATTGCGTCGCCAAGAAGAGCTAGCTTCTTGTTTGAAAGTATCTTTTTGAAGTTCGCGGGGGAACCTACAAGACTCATTTATGCTGGGCTACCTGCTTCTTTAGTTCCTCGAGCTTGTTCTTTATATTTTCTGTTGCTTCTCGAAAAGCGTCAAGAGGAGACTTGGACCCACTGGTCCTAATCATTAGTCGTGCAGTCTTCAGCAAAGGATGTTCAACCCTATATGCTGCTTCGACATTTGGTATGCTGTTTAACTCGTCTACGATAAGATTTAGGAGTGTGTGACCTTCTCCCTTAATTTTTAGTTCAAGGAAATTCTGCGTATATTTCTCTACATATATTGCTGTTTTTTGGGTAGCGCTCACTATTAACACCTATTGTGCATGTTTTGAGGGTCTGCTATTAATTTTATTATATCTTTACTGATTGTTTTTCTTCCTCGCGTGAACTCTCACCGACAATATAGTAGTAGATTGTGTGTGACCTTCCACCATCGTTTACCTCTAGTATTTTTACAGGCTTCCAGCCCGTTATCTGGAAATCGTGTGACACTATTCTTGTCTCGGGTTTTAGCTCCTTTTTCAGTTTCGGTTTTAGTTTCTCGTTTACACTTGTCAAAAGATATAGGAAAACTACGTCTGCTGGAGGAAAAGTTACATCAAAAAAGCTCCCATTTACGATTAGTACGTTATCGGATACCCCTGCTTCAATAATATTTTTGTAGGCGCGTTCAAGCAGGTCTTTCCTAATCTCTATACCCACAGCTCTTGCCCCAAAATCTCTGGCAGCAATTATGAGGGAACGCCCATCTCCACATCCAGGGTCCAGAAAGAGTTCGCCATGCTTTAGACCAGCGATCTCCAATGCTTTCTTTATGACCTCATAGGGGCTCGGCACATATGGGACGATAGTGGACATAGTCAAAAAACGTTAATTCAGCAATTTATCATTTTTCTTTGGCAAGCAATGTCATTGTATGATGATTTTCCGTCTTGAATAAATGAACAAAAGTATATATTTATCTTTACATTTATTACAACGTGATTCATACGAGCCTGACAGAAAAACAAATCGAACTGATAAAGCATCTCTTCAAGAAAAGCAAGCCAATGAGAGTATTCACAGTCACTGACACACAGCTAAAAATCTCACAGGACATTGGAATATCCCGCCAAGCGCTAAATATACATTTAAGGAAACTGAAGGAGCTAGGCTACATACGAACAGGAAGAGGATTTATAGACCTAACAGAAAATGTGTTGCCTATCATAGGCAAACAGAGGGGAGACGCTTTCATCTTTGTAAAGCTCGATCCACCCAAAAGGCTACCAGCATACGAGGCTATCAAAGAACTACCCGTCGACAAAATCTACAGAGTAACAGGCGACATAGATATCATTTTACAAGTGTCACAGCCTATGCTGGACGAAGTTCTAGACAAAATCAATGCGATCGACGGCGTAAGAGAAACAAAAACCTACGTGGTTATCGAGACATTAAAGTAGTGCCTCAAATTTGCTTCAAGAAAACAGGACTTCATTTATCTCTTCAACCAGTCTCATTTCTCTTTTATTTTTGTATTCCCCAAGCAGAAACCTGATTTTCTGGATCTTGTTGGAGTCTAGCATTAGATTCTTCGAGAGCTTTTCTGGTAAATGGGACCACTCGCCTAGAAAATATCCCATGAATTGCGCAAGGTTTGATCTCCTAGAAGAAACAGAGGCAGATTCAAAATCAATAATGTAGGGCTCCCTCTTCCTCAGATCTATAATTACATGGTTAAATGGTCTCGACAGTTCATTATGAGCTATGCCAATAGTGTCTAAGAGGTGAAGCTTATAGAGTATCCTATGGAATGTCTCTTGTAATTCTTCTCGGGAATTTATACCTTGCAACCAGTCGGCAAAGTCAAGCCCCTCTATAAATCTCCATACCAAGAAGTTTCTGGATGACGCTAACAATTCAGGCCCAATGTTTGTTCCCTTGATTTTTTCTAGAATCTTGGCCTCGTGCAGAAGTGAGAACCGATTAGCATCTGTTCTCCTAATTTTTACGGCCACAGGTTCGCCCCTAAGAAAGCCTTTAACAACGAGAGCCGTTGTCCCTTTCCCAACTATTCTTTTTCCATAGACTTCACTTCCCCCTCCGAAGCAAAGGGTATGTATTCCCAGCAAGCCTAGCTCTACACATCGTCTTATAGCACATGTAAGTTCTCTAGAAGGGTAGCACAGGACAGTGCTGAACTCGTTTATTGTATACACATTGTCCAGTTCTCGACACCAGTAACCCATCGGTAAACCTCGACATAGTATTCATGCGGAAGATACGAAACAATGTCTCTCAGTTTATTTATCTCCCATGAGAATCCAGGATAGCTCTTAAGAACTTTTAACAAGTAGTCTCGAGGGTCAAGTGGTATTCTCTTCCTCAATACTGCTACTTTTCCTCCGATTATTATTGGAGCGATATGTCTTGAAGCCCATTTTTTGACGAATTCGACACTGTTCGGGTGCCAGACGGGTGGACCCATGTGCAGATAAATAGGAGACTGCACCATGTTTTCAAAAAAGAACAATATTGCCGGGGACCCATTTATCTTTGTTACATGTGTTCTAAGGACTCTAAAGCCGTAGCTTTCCATTGCACTTGAGGATTTTCTAGCTATCCTTTGAAGCTTTGCAAGCAGTGCGTCTTCAGGAAGCTTTGGATAATTTGCCGCCATAGCTACTAGGACGTCATAGGAGTTAAGGACCGAGACGAGCTCCTCGAGTGTAACTCTAAGGTTTGGGGGGTCCAGCAGGCAACACATAATGTCTTTGTTTTCTGAGAATAGTTTTCCTATCAGAATAAGTTTTGATAATGCTTCTTGGCTAACCGAGGCCGCCGCATTACGCTTATGGTCGACGGGGTCGATTACAACTATTGGCTGGCCCTGGAAGAGTTTTCTGGCCTCTGGAGATGGAGGAATGAAGATTCTTCCCGGCCTCCAATTTGCCGCGGCTAAGAGGAGATTCTCTAGACCGCCAAAATATCCGACAAGAATTTCAGCGAGATACCCCGAGAACCCGTGTACGCTTTGCTCGGCACCGTAGATGTCTAGATTCATCAAGAGCTTCTTGAAGAGCCTGATTTCGGCCCTGAGGTGCGGTTTTTCTGACAAAACCCTCTCTAGGTACTCTGTGTGTAGCTGGGTCCTATCGACAGGCGTTGTGACTTCTTGAGAGGAGGAAACCCTATAGGCTGGTACCAATTCTACCTCTTGTCCATCTGGTAGTACAAGCGTATAGTAGGGATGCGATGCGTAGCGTTCCTCTACGTACGCGTTCAGATCTCCGGCAACGCTGTGGGCAACCTTCTTTACTAGCTGGCTCATTTCCTCGAGGGCGTATCTTTTGGAGAAGAGGACAAAGAGGTCTAGGTCTGCCTTGCCTCTAAGCCATGTATCGTGCCGATAAGAACCATGATACTCGGCCTTTACTGTTTCATCTCCAATTATTTCTCCAATACTTTGCTGTACAAGCACCCTTACTTTGTCTGCCAATTGACTTATCTTTTCCCTTTCCTCTGGAGAGGGCTCTATCTGCTTAACAACTTTTTCTAGACATTCAGGATAGCTCATACCTCATTAGCTCCTTGTAAATTGGACCCCTAGGCGTAAGGATACTCTGATATAGCGCAAAATACTTTATTTCTTGGGCCCCGAATAATAAATCTTTAGAGGATTCAATTATTTTCCTAGCCTCAGCGTTGAGAGGCCCCTTGAGTCTAGCAATGGTAAGATGTGGGTGAAAATCCTCGTCTGGTTCTGGGAGCTTTATGGATGCAAGTTTTCCTCTAACTTGATTCGCCAGTGATACTAGATCTTCTGCTCCTTCCTCTACTCCTATCCAGAGAACCCTTGGCCTCGACATTGCCGGAAAAGCGCCTACGCCTTTCAGGGAAATCCTAAACGGGTGAAACTTGACCTCTGAAAGCCTATTTTTCACTGTTTCTAATGTTGTCAATGGTACTTCGCCTAGAAATCTCAAGGTGAGATGAAAGTTTTCTGTCTCCACAAATTTGGCGTGGAGACCTGATTTTTTTAGATCCTGTTGGAGAATGCTTATGCGTGCCACGGTTTCTGGGGCCTCGATTTTCACCGCGATAAAGCTACGGATGAGCTCAGTCATCTTTCTCAAGCCACTCTTGGAGTTTTGGGCACGAATATATTTCTCTTTCTCCAGATGCACATTTTTGCAGGTATGGACAGTAGAAACATGGTATATTGTCCAAGAAATCTGGAAGCTTTATCTCCTCGTGTTTTCTCGCTAACCTGAGAATATAGGTTTTCCTCCCCTTATACGTCACTTGTTCTTTTACTAGGAGGCCCTGTGCTTCTAGCTTTCTAAGAATCTTTAAACCCTTTCTACTGTCTAGGTCGAGTTTTTTCCATATTTCTCTTTGAAGTATCCCGTTGTCTCCGGCTTCCCTCAGTATCTCTAGTATACGTCGCTCTAGAGCTTGAAATTGAACCGAGCTTTCTTCTAGCTCTTCAATGTCTTTTTCCTCGGTGAAGACTCTTGTAGTTGGTGCCACACTATCCCCCTACTTTATTTTGATAATAACAATAATATATTGTCTTCGATTGGCGCGCTAAAAGCTAATTTATTTATGAAAATAATGATTATTCTCCTAGGTAGAAAGCATGCAACACTTGCTGGTATTCATAATTGGTCCAGCTGGCTCTGGAAAGAGCACTTTCACATCGAGCTTTAAAGACTGGCTTTTGTCCCAGAACGTTCCTGTATCCACCATAAATATGGATCCGGCCGTAGAATCGCTCGAATATGACCCAGACATAGATATTAGGGAATTTGTATTTGTGCGTGATGTATTGGAAAAATACGATCTTGGCCCGAATGGTGCAATTATAGCTTCACTCGATCTCGCAGTTGAGTATCTAGATAAAGTCACGGACCAGGTCAACGAGCTACCGGAGGGATATGTCCTAGTCGACACACCGGGGCAAATGGAGATATTCGCTTATAGGCAGAGCGGAAGGTACATTATTAAAGAGCTTTGTCCCGTGGATAGGAAGTGCTCAGCAGTATTTCTGATTGATGCAACAATTTGCATGGAGCCCTACGACTTCTTGTCGCAGATCTTTCTCTCGTCTTCGGTTTACTACCGTTTCAGGGTTCCCCTTTTAGCCCTCATTAACAAAATCGACCTCCTGGACCAGAAAGAAAGAGAAAAAATAGCGAAGTGGATCTCCGAGAAAGATGCATTAGAAAATGCCCTGGAAGGCATAGAGTCAGTTGACAAGGATTTCACGAGAAAAATTGCAAGGATGCTGTCTGAATACATGGAAATCGTACCGTTCATACCTGTCTCTTCGAAGCTAAGTGAAAATTTTGAAGAAGTCTATTACTACCTGCATCAAATATATCGTGGCGGCGAGGACTTCGAAAAAGAGGAGCTTGAAGAGTAAAAAACTACACTTAGAAGAACTCCTTAACTTTTTCAATACTCGGAGACTGTGTAATGTACCTTCCCACTACATATATGTCTGGATCCAGGACAGATACTTGTTTCATGGTTTGGGGCGTTAATCCGCCTGCAATCGCGATTTGAACATCCGGGTAGGTCTCTCTAACAGTCTTCACTATGCTTACCAGCTCCTGGAAAAAGTTTATGTTTGCTGTTTCTTCGTCGATCCCTCTGTGTAGGTAAAGAATGAGGTTATTTTCTGGGAAATTAATCTCCTTTGCTACCTTTAGAGTTTTTTCTATTTCTCTTCTAAGCTCTTGTAGAGGCACACCGATAAAGTCTACTCCTGCTTGTTTGCCATATTCGAGGCTAGTTTTAAGAAAAGACTTTACAGTTGCAAGCGGGGCTCGTGCAAGGACAGATGCTATGTCTGCCCCGTTCCTGTATGCTAGAGAGGCCTCGAGCTCTCCAACGTCTGCTGTTTTTAGGTCTGCGAGAACTGGTAAGTTGCCAGAGGCTAGCTTAAGTTTCGGAAGAAACCTGAGCCCAAGCATTTTTATGAGGGGAGTACCAGCCTCTATAATTATTCTTTCTCCAGGAATCAAGCCTTGCTTGCATGCCTGACTTACCAGTGAAGAAATTTGCAGGGCTGGCTCTTCGTCGACTAGGTCGATCGCTATCTGGAGCTTGTATTTTCTCGACACGAAATAAGCATGTACCTATAGTTTTAAAGTTTTGGCTGGCTGTGCTGGGTAGCTGGCTACTGTTGCTTGAGATTTAGTAGGTTGAATTCTGCTAGGAGCTTGTACTCTTCGAGGGTTATTGGTTCGCCTTTTTGGTATTTCTCGAAGGCCTCTAGTGCCTTTCCTTGTAGCAGCCTCCTTCTCTCATCGATGTGTCTGGCAAGCTCTTTTGCCTTTAACAGGATGGATACTCTTTCGAGTTCTTCTCTAATGGCTCTCTCCTCGCTCAGCAAAGAGATGTAAAGCTGGTGGTGCTGGTTGGCTTCTTCCCTGATCCTGTCACGTTCCTGTCTGAGCGATATTATCTTTTTGACGAGTTCTTCTCTTTGCTGTTTCAAGTTCTGCATTGACTCCTTGAGTTTCAAGTACTCTGCCACCGTGTTTTTCAGCTCCTGGTTTATCTGTTGTATTTCTTGTTTGAGGGCAGGGATCTTGTTTCTGATTTCGTCTATTTTTGATCTGAGCTCATTCAGATGCTTGACGTTGACATAGATTGACTCGAGGCTACGGATCTTGTTAATTACGATTTTTTCGACTTCTGGCGGCAAAGTGGTTGTCTGGTACTGCCATTCTAGCTGTTCTATCCTGCTTCTAAGCTCGTCTTCATCTATTCTTTTTGCACCAATGAAGCTCCTCAAGTTTTTGTATTCAACGTTGAGGCGTTTTAGTTCCTCCCTGAGGCGGTTGAGCTCTTCTGTCTTTGCTTTTCTATCCTCCCTTAGCTTAGAAAGCTTCTCGTATAGACTCTTTTTCTGTTCCGCAACTGTAGAAATCTGCTGCTTTAGCTGTTGATATTGTTCACGTAGGGTTCTCAGCTCGGCTGATAGCCTCTTTACTTCGCTATTTGCTGTGTCCCTTTTTGCCCTGGCATCCTGCATTTTGCCTGTAACTTCCTGTAATTTCTGCCTGAGGTCGATCAGTTGTTGTTTTAGTGATTCGATGGATTCTGTATCTGCAGACATTGTTCTGCGCCTTGTGTAGTCGTTTGCAATTCGTGGATTTAACCGCTTCACTTATAAATCTTTGCTTTAAAGTGTTCGTAGTTTTAAACGAAGCATCATCAAAATTTTTTGGCTGTTTATCTTGTGACGAATAGAGATTAGGTCTATACTTCAACTATGACACAGAATTTCTGGCTTACTTCTTTTATTATTCTTCTCAAGGTCAGCGACGAAACTCCTGCCTGTTTTGAAATTTTTGACTGAGGAAATTTCGTATCGAGCATGGTAGAAAAAATGTATACAGACGCGGCCGCTATCCCTCTAGGCTTTTTTCCGTGCAGAAGGCTTCCCAGTTCGTCGGCGAATTGTGCTAGGAGAGAGAGGTTTATTCGAGATTTTTGTTGAGAAAATTCTTGCGAGGAAATTATTTGTGAAATATATTTGCTTGGCTTTGCCAATGAAGACCTTTTGCTTTGGAGATAGCCATTCATCAGCAAGTATCTATAGGTTTTTCTTATCTTGGACTCTGATACACCTGTTATTTCTGCAAGCGTCCTGAAAGAGACATTTATGTTTTCCGAATTAGCAGAAACGAAGTAGATGATTGAAGAGATTATGGCCTTGTGGTTTTTCCCTTTCAGAATTCCCTGTTTGTGTAGCCTAGTAAAGATTTCTTTTGCTTCTTCAATGCTGTACTGGGGGAGATTGACTTTCTTAGCAATTACCTCTGTTTGATACAATAGATTTTCTTCGCGTGAGACTCCACTTCTAGTAATTCTTTGAGCGATACGATGTTTCTCTGCGATTTCCGGAGGTGTAGTGTCTATTCCATGCTTTATGGGATGGTCATGTACCTTTCTCTGGAACTCTTCTTTTGATCTTGCTGATCTTCCTTCCTGTAATAGCTGCTCTGGGAAAACATACCCGCAGTTTGGGCAAACATATTCTCCTGTTTCTGCATTAATTATGGGGGTAACCTCTAGGCCACAGTTTGGACAAGTTATTTCTTGCCCTTTGCTTTTTTGCGTCGTGCATGGTCACCTGTTCTTGAGGTGTTACCCGTCCAGTAGAGCATTTTACCGACAAGTGACTCTGGCTTCCACCGTGACGCGTCTACTTTGACCAATACAAAGGGGGAAGAAACTGGACCTATAACGTCATAGACATAGCCGACCAGCATAGCTTTTTCATCGTAGACTTTTTCTCCTATCGGTGGCGCATTTTTTGCTTCAACTACAAGATTCCTGTTTCTCGAGAGTAGCCTTACACGACCAATGAGTTGCATAGGATTACTTTACACAGGCAAGTAATTTAACTTTATTATCTGGAAAGGGCCAAGACAAAAACCTATAAATGTTAGATTAAAGGCTACATAACTGTGAATGTTGCATGCCTCAGGAAGTCTACGTTCACTTTACGCCACTAGGAGTAATACTTTCAAGTGACGAAAAGAATATTATGGATGTAATTTGTTTATTCAAAGACAAGACTTCAAACGAGCTGGCACAAATTCTGTATAGCATAGAGAATGCCAGCTTGTCAGATGACGTTTTAGAGAAGGTGTTCTCAAAGTTTTCAGGCGGGAAAGACTACGTATTGATACTTGAGGACGAAGACTTGGCCCGCAGGGTTTCTCAAAAGTTTCCAAGTCTAAATATTGATGTTGTACCATCAAACAAAGTTCACAGAGCAATAAGGCTCCAACAAGTAGAGATTATTTCCAAGAAGTGTGGAGTTTCTCCAGAAGAATATTACAATATAGTCTGGCAAGCTACAAATGTTCTTTCGAGGCTAAAGGTGAGAGAAAAAGCAGAGAAAAGAGACTTATACATAGCACAGGCAGTAAACGCTCTAGACGACATTAACAAAACAATCAATTTATTCGCTTCAAGAGTGCGTGAATGGTATAGCCTGCATTTCCCAGAACTCAACGATATAGTGGAGGACCACGAGGACTACTTCAAAATCGTCAGCAAGATTGGTGGACGAAACGAAATTACAAAGGAAGCACTAGAGAAACTTGGATTCAAAGAAGACGTTATTAAGAAAATTGTTGACGCGGCATCCTCTAGCATGGGGGCAGAACTAACAAGCTTCGATTTAGAGGCGCTCCGGCTGGTATCAGACATAGGTTTACAGCTCTACGACGCTCGTAGGAAACTCGAGAAATACATCGATGAAGCTATGTATGAGATCGCGCCAAACATACGAGGAATAGTTGGCTCGGTTCTCGGCGCCAGATTAATATCTCTCGCAGGTGGACTAGAGAAATTGGCAAGAATGCCAGCAAGCACTATCCAGGTTCTGGGGGCTGAGAAGGCTCTCTTCAGGGCGCTACGCTTCGGGGCCAAGCCGCCGAAACACGGTGTCATTTTCCAGCATCCATACATCCACAAGGCGCCAAAGTGGCAAAGAGGTAAAATTGCGAGGGCCCTCGCAGGGAAACTAGCAATAGCCGCCAGAATCGATGCTTTCACAGGTGAATATAGGGCAGACGAGCTTCGAGAAGACCTTGAAAAGAGAATAGAAGAGATCAAGACACTGTATGCAAAGCCCCCTGCGAAACCACCTAGGCCCCCCAAGAAAGAGGGACATAGAGAGGGCCACGGCAAAAAATTTGAAAAGAAAAAATTTGAAAAGGGTAGAGGTGAGAGAAAGTGATTAGACCAATAAGGATACGTGATCACGAGAAGTTTCAAGGAATCTATGTAGTCGAGTTCGAGGACGGCTCGCAAAGACTAGCTACAGCGAGCCTTGCGCCAGGCGTCAAGGTCTACGATGAAATGTTGATACCATTTGAGAATAAGGAATTAAGGACATGGAACCCGTATAGAAGCAAGCTTGCAGGAGCCATACTAAAGGGTATAGAATTAAACCCGATAAAGCCGGGAACAAAAGTACTTTATTTAGGCGTCGCGTCAGGAACAACCCCAAGCCACGTCTCCGACATTATTGGTCCCAGCGGAATATTGTATGGTGTCGAATTTGCCCCACGAGTGATGCGTGAATTTGTCGAAAAGGTTGCCAAGTACAGGAAAAACGTTATACCGCTCCTCGCGGATGCCCGGTTCCCAGCCAAATACGCACATATAGTTGAACTCGTAGATGTTGTCTATGCCGACATAGCCCAGCCGTTCCAGGCAAAGTATGTAGCAGACAATGCAGACTTTTTCCTAAAGCAGGGTGGCCACATCATGATGGCTATAAAGGCTATGAGTATCGATGTAACAGCGGCTCCTTCAGAGACCTATAAAAAGGAAATTTCTCACTTAGAGGAAAGAGGCTACAAAGTAAAGGATGTAAAACACTTAGAGCCGTACGATGAGGCACACGCGTTCGTGATAGCAGAAAAGACGTAAGGTTTATTGGGAAAAGTTTAAAAATAAAGGCGGTATTTCTTCTTTAGAAGAAAAAGACACTATGGTCAACAAGATACACATTCAGCTTAAGAAGCCTAATTATTGTGTTGATGAGCTTACAGTAGTTTCTCGTGAAGTTATTGCGACAAAAAAGGTAAAAGATGCCTACAGTGTTCCCCAAAGCATTGCAGATAATCTCAAATCTTTTAGCAAGTTCTTGAACGGCATTCCACTCATAGTGGCAGAAGAGTATAAGGGAGAAAACCTAGAAGAAGAAGTAGTTTACACGAGACACAATATCCCTGTGGTTAGCGAGAAAACAGCTGAATCCCTGATAGAAGGGAGAAATAACTACTTTATATATGTGAATAAGGGAGGGATTTTCGTAAAAATAGACGGGAAAAAGCTTAAAGAGATTAGAGAAAGAAGGGGTATCTCGAGGACACGTTTGGCACGAGAACTAGGGGTGTCAATCAAGGCTGTTGCTTACTACGAGGAGGGGGTAAGTGACGTAAGCCTGGAAATAGCTTCAAAGCTTGAGGAGATAATTGGAGACGAGGTATTTGAAAGACTTAATATTGAGTCTCTAAAAGAACTTGTTCCCCAAAAAGAGACAGTTGCCGAGACAAAAAACACGAAGTCTGGCAAGGAAAATAGGGACATTGAGAGGCTCATCCAGTTTTTAAAAGATATGATAAAAGAGAAATACTTCTTCGACAAAGCTCCTTTCGATGCTGGGTTCAAGGTTTCCACGACCATGTTTCACAGGATAGCAGTGAAGACTGGTATCCAGGAAGCCGAGGAGCTAGAAGAAATTTCCAAGATCTCTAAAGCAACACATACCCCCACTATTGTACTAGGAGAAGAGAATACGGAGACAGCAAGCGATGAAGAAAACCTAATAACCCTAGATAAGCAGAAAATAGAAAAAATCCGAGAAATCTTGGCTAGAACCCCCATTTCTAGACAGTTTAGCATCGAATAACTAGTATCCTAAATCGCTGGGGATAAAAGTTCAATAAAGCGTTAACTCTTCATTTTATGCATGTCTGTGAAGAGCGACATAATAACAGTGAGGGAAGGTAAGGGATCATTCCTTGTTTACTCACCACAGAAATATAAGGATCCAGCGTGGGCACCAGTATTCTATAATCCAAGGATGAAGTGTTCCCGCGATATTTCATCTTCAATTATTCAGGCATATGCAAGCCTGCTTGGCAAAGAAAGCCTTGTAGTTGTAGACGCTTTGAGCGCCACTGGCATTAGAGGTATAAGGTACTTGCTTGAAAACACGGCAGTTTCAAAGGTTATACTGAACGACTTAAATCCTCGAGCAGTTGAGATTATACGTGAAAATGTTGAAATCAATAATGTTTCAGATTCAGTAGAGATACGCAACGAAGATGCTGTAAGGTTGCTAGCCTCCTTGAGAGGTATAGATATTGTAGATATCGACCCCTTTGGTAGCCCTGCAGAATTCATAGATCCTGCCATTCGATCCCTAAAACACAAGGGTATGCTCTGTGTAACTGCTACAGATCTGCCCCCTCTTCTAGGCAAGTTCCCCAAAACATGTCTCCGCAAGTATTTTGCGAAGAGTATTTTGACAGAATTTTCCCGTGAACTGGCCGTCAGAATAATGATTTATTTTGTGGCACGCGAAGCTGCAAAGCTCCGGAGAACAGCTGTCCCCGTGTTTTCTTTTTATCATAGTCACCACATTAGGACATGTTTCATTGTACTGAGAAGAGAGACCCATTACAGTGGGCTAATTGATTCAATAGGGTTTGTATGGTACAACCCATCGAGCCTAGACCGGAAAGCGGTAAAGCTACTTGATTTTCGACTCGCCGGCAATGAATGGCTTATAGGTGGTCCCCTCTGGATATTTAATCTTGCGTCACAAAAAATGGTAGAGACGGTGCTAGAGATTTACAGGGAGAGAAAACAGAACATGGATCTATGCAAGAATGGAGAAAAAATTGTCTCGCTAATGCTGAGCGAGAATGAGATGCCGCCTTTCTATTTTACCACAGAAAAACTAGCGGGGACTTATTCCCTAAAAGAAATGTCAACAGAAGAAACTATAGAGAAACTTGTGAACGCAGGTTTTAGGGCTTCACCTACACACTTTGAACCCAAGGGCTTCAAGACAGATGCCAACATAAATGATATAGTAGCTATCCTTAGAACGGCTTGACTGGGGAAACAGCGCCACAGGCCATGCACTTTATATACATGAATTTCTTCTCCTTGACGAGGAATGTGTCAGGAGCATTGCATACTGGGCATTTCACGTATTCGTTGAAAAATCTTTCAAGCAACTTGTTTAGAGTCTGCGGCGAAACTTCGCCGTGTATAACTGCGACACCGTTTTCATAAACACCCGGCAGGGCAATCTCTCTTAGTATGAACCTCAAAAGTACAGGTGGATCTCTGTTCAGAAGGTCTGCAACCTCCTTAAAGTTGTGAATATAGACCTTTTTACCAACTTTGCTGACTTCAAGTGGTGGCAAAACAAACCTTTCGCCTTGGCTTCTTTTCCTTCTCTTTGGTAACAGACTGTAGCCTCTTTCCAATAATTCATCATAACTCATGAAGCCTTCACTTGTAGCCACTGGTAGACCCCTTCTCCCTATGCACTACAGAGTAATAAGAGTTACGCTTGTAGGTAAGTTGCTCGCTACTCACTTGTAATCTCTATAATCTCTACGACTCCTTTTTTCTCGAGCTCTATGGCTAGACGTTTTGGTATATGTGCTGTATCTCCCTTATTGTAGGGTCCTCCCCTGAAGTCCTTGTCCAAAATCATAGAGTAAGGCTCTAAGAATGTTACGAGGGACATTTCCATCTTTTTGGGGGCTTCTTTTTGTTTCTCTTTTACCTCTTTTATTGGTTTACTAGTTACCTGTAACTCTGGGGATTGCACTGGAGGACGGCCCCCTTCACGTTGCGAGATCATGGAGAGAACCTTGTCTATTATTTCTTTTTCCTCTGGAGGAATTTCTCGTAACTTATCCATTTCGCCTCTAATTATTAGATCAATTTCTTTTTTAAGCCGGATTAGAAAGAGAATCCTAATTGTCTGTAAAACAGTTATACGTATCTGTGAATCTTTTTTTAGTTCTCCTATCGCCTTCAAAACCGTTTGATAGAATTCAGGCTCAAGCGTTTGGAGATTAATCTCGGTCAACTCTCTTTTGAATACATTGTAGACCTTTGCCGGCAAATCCGTACTCATTAAGCCGAATCATTTTATCTGGGGAACTGGACAATTTATATTTAGCGCGCAGAACAAGGCTTCCACTTGGCTTCCTAAGAAACTACACATTATTGACCTAAAATGTCTCGGAGAATCTCCTCGGTTAGCCCGGCTTTCTTCAGCTCTGACAATAGGCCTTGCGGCAGAGATGCATTTTTGAGTGTTTCTCTAATCTCATACGGAAACACGACCCAGCCTGAATATTCACGAACATAAAAGTCAGGTTTTATGGGAGACCAAGACTTAACGTAGAGAGCAGCTGTTTTTAGTTCTCGTGGTTTCTTGTCCAAAATGTGTCTAAGTGTTTCTTTCAGTGTTTCGCCAGTGTCTACAATATCGTCTACGACAAGTATCTGCCTAGACGCCAAGTCTACATTCAGCTCTTGCAGTAGAGTTGGCTTGTCTCCAGGTTTAGCTACGTCCCTGTAGAACTTTACAGTAACCGCGTATACCTCTCGTATACCTAAAAGGTCCGAAAGAATTCGGCCGACAACCCAGCCTCCCCTAGCTATAGCAACCATTACATCGGGCCGGTATCCTGAATGGGCAATTTTTTTAGAGAGCTCTAGGGTGTCAAGATAGAGTTGCTCCCACGAGATATAGACAAACTCGGTTTTCTCCATACTATTTTTTCTCTCTCCAGAAAAATATTTCTTTCGGTTTTCCTAGGATATATCTTCCTCTACGCGACCCAATATTTCGGAACTGATGACTGGGCGCCCGTACATTTCTTCTATGATGATGGCCGCTGCTTTTGGGGGTATTATACCGAGCTCCGTTATTATGCCCGTGATGTAGTCGGGTGGCGTAACGTCGAACGCTGGATTAAGAATCCTCAAATTGGGATGGCTTTTTAAAAAGTCGACGCCTACGATTTCGCTGGGCGGCCTGAATTCTATGGGGACGATGTCGCCTATTAGTGTGTAAGGACTAAACTTGAATGTCTCTGTGGCAACGAAGAAGTCTACGGATATCTCGTGGGCGGCTAGGGCGATAAGGCTCGTACCAATCTTGTTTACAACGGCGCCATTTGCCGCCACTGTGTCTGCGCCAACGATGACCCTGTCAACCTTCCTGATTATCTGTCTCACCGAGGACTCAGGGATAAGTGTCACGTTGACGCCTTCTTTTAGCAACGTTTCAGAAGTGATGTAGCCCTGGTACATGGGTCGAGTTTCAGTTGCGAAAACATGTAATTTCTTGCCCTTTCTATGTGCCTCAACTATGACACTAATTGCCGCCAAGCTGTTACAATGCGTTAGAACTGTGTCTCCGTCTCTAAGCATTTTTTCGCCATATCCTGCTATTTTTCTCAGAGCCTGGTCTGCATACTGGATAAAGGAATTGGCCTGATTAATTACAGCTTCTCTGGCCGCTTGCAAAGTGCTCACGTTGGTGTTTAGTGCCTTTAGAACCCAGCTAACCGCGTTTGGTAGCGAGACTGCTGTGGGACGTGTAGACGTGAGAAGCTTCGCCGCTTCCTTAATATATATTTTGAAGTCTTCTGGGTCTTCGCCCTTGTAGCTTTCAGCCGCAATCTTCAGGGCTTCCGCGGCAGCCTTTGCTATTCTCCCGGCTCCTCTTATCTTCATGTCCCTGATATCATTGGCTATTTGGTATACTTGTTGGGGGAACAAAGCCGTCTCCTTAATCATGAGAAATTACCCTGTGAGTTTATTGATTTTCTCTTTTAGCTTGTCTATGTCAGCCTGATACTTTGCCAAGGAGTGTGGCCATCCAAATGATTCCCTAAACATCATGACGGCAAACTCGGGCGCTATTACTCCTTTTTCTGTAATGATGGCGTCAATGTATGATGGCGGTGTGACGTCGAACAATGGAGATTTAGGCTTCAGCGCTTTCAACTTTTCCCAACCTTCAGGCATATACTCGCTAATCTCTATTTCTGGGATCTCTACTAGCTCGCCGACAAGGGTCTCAGGGCTAAATTTAAACGTGGAAGATACCACGTAGACCCGAACCCTGGCCTCGTGGGCAGCTAGGGCGATAAGGCTCGTACCAATCTTGTTCACAACGGCGCCATTTGCAGATATTGCTTCGCTGGACAGAAGAACCTTGTCTACTTCCTTCATGAAAAACCTTACAGCAGAGTCGACAATGAGGTAGGTCTCTATCCCTTTGTCTGAAAGTTCTGCCGCAAATTTCACCCCCTCTCCCGTTGGCCTAGATTCTGTCACGTACACTTTGATTTTTTTGCCTTCTTCTACAGCCTTTTCGATTGTTCTCTTGACAAATAAACTATAGGAGTTTGTCATGACTGTGTCGTTGTTTGCGAGTCTGCGGGAAGCTATCGTGGAAGATTCTTCGATATCTGAGAAAATCTTCTTTACTATTGCTTGTCGAGTGTTCTCGTACGAGGCAATAAAGTCGTCTAGTGTAGATACCTCCGTTACAGCGAGATTGTTGGTTAGTAACCGTACGGCGTTTTGCAGCATTGAGGCTGTTGGTCTGGCTTTCAGGATTCTTTCTAGCGAGTTGACGAATAGTGTGGGGTCCCGGTTCTCTTTGAGAATTCTCCCAAGAAGTTCAAGCGTATAGAGAACTGTCTCTGTTGAGCTATAGATTCTACCATTTATTACCTTGTCAAGCTCTGTTTCCAACATGACTCATTAACCTCTCCAAAGCCTCACCTATGATTTTTGCTACAGAAACACGCATATAGGGATTAATAACTGTATCAGTAGCTATCAAGCTCTCAACTCCAGCTTGGAATATCTTTGCCTCGGCATCCTGGACAAGCAGAGCATGTGTTACACATACATGTATAGACGTGAAGCCGTGTTCCTTAAGCTTCTCTGCGGCTTCAACAATTGTGCCGCCAGTACTAATAATGTCGTCCACTATAACCGCTGTAGTTCCCTTGGGTATACTGCCCGAGATCTCTACCTCGGTGTCGCCGAAGCGGTGTTTCTCCAAAACAATGTAGGGCGCGTTTACTTTTCCAGAGAAAAGTTTAGCCCACTGTTCTGCTTCCTCGTCGGGAGCAACGACAAGCGCCTCTCGATGGTAGTTGTAAAAGTACTCGGCTAATAGAGGCATAGCTGATACTTTAAGCGTCTTCATTTTAAAGAGCTCTGACAAGTCTTTGAACCTATGAAGGTGAGGGTCAACTGTGACAAGGGCATCTATTCCGGCCTTGGAGAGCATGGTGGAAAGCATTTTTGCGCTGACAATCTCGCCGGGGTTAAACTCGGAGTCCTGTCTAAGATAGGGTAAATATGGGGCCACTAGTATTACTTCGCCTGCACCGCGCTCATGTAGAGTTTCCGACAAAAATACTGTTTCAACTAGAGCATCGTTGGGACGCCTCGCAAAGCTCTCGAACAATATAATTTTCTTTCCTTTAACATCCGTGGGAAGCCTAAAATATAGTTCTCCGTCAGGAAAATATCTAATAGTAGAGGGGTAATGAGGAATACCTAGCTGGCTTGCTACTTGCTGGGCCAGGGCATTCGCTTGGCTTCCAGAGATGATTACTATTTGTTCCACAAGTTTTTCTTATGCATCTACATATTAGTTTATTGCTTTGCTTCTAGTCCTGGAAGCGAGGAAACAATTCTTTTAGCTTTCCGAAGTGTTCCAGTTACACGGATTATCCTGAATAAGTTATTGTTGTCGAGGATGAAAATTGACCTGAATAGGTCTTTGGCATCGGCATTTATGCTGTATATGTATATGTTTCTCTCGTCGCTGTAAACCTCTTTTAGATGTATCCTAGAAAGCCCATAAATCCCATAGAGCGCCTGTATCCATCCTTTGAGTATATCTTTGGGACTTTCTGTCTGGAGAAGATTACTTTTCAACCGCACTATGACATACCTCTTTTTACTTCTCAATCTCTACACCTCTAACAGGAATCTTGCCGCTCCTCTTCAGCTGGTTTTCACTTATCCTTTTATATATGCCATAAGACATGTCCTTTGAAAGCTTTGCTTGGTCTATCTCCAAGAAAATTTTTGCAAAGCTGATTAATGCTCTAGGATCCCTCGGCGAATAAATCTGCTGGGGACCCGTTGATACTATTATTTTGAGATTTTTCTTTTTGATGGTTTTCAGAGAATCTCTCAGCGCCCTTATCCGATGGGGGTTAAGTATGTTGTTGGAGAAAAGACTTGAGACTGTCACTTCGATGAGCTTCTCTTGGACCTTTAATTCTACTATGTCGCCTGAAAAAAACGGGGGAGCCTTTTCTGGGGGCAGACTAATGACATCTATCCTATGATCCCTACTACTGAAGGCCATTAGCTGCCTGTCCTGTGGAGATACAGATATCAAGTCACAATAGCGTCTAATGTTTCCTAGAATCCTTTTGAGTTCAGGCTGATTCGTTACTTCAATGTGGCACCGCGAGAATACGAGTGCACCTTCTTCCCTAGCATTTGCAACCGCTTCATCGAATTTCCTTACAAGAAGATACAAGTCCCCTTTGTACCTAGTAATTCTAGTGGTAACGGCACACCCTGCATATCCGGCTTCAACAGCAACAGAATAAGTGTCGTTTATCCATTTGTGAAGGTCCTCTCCTGACAATTCTCTAAGCTTATCTAGAGGTAGCTCGGCGGCGTAAGCATCTATGTACTTGGCTTTTTTACTCATGTATGGGCTCCTCTCACGCGGCGCGGGTTGGAGCCTTTCTCAACGAAATCAGGAAGTTTTCAATACTTTGGGGACTTCTTAAGTGTGGCTTCAAGGAGACAACAATCCTTATTACGTCGTCGCTCTCGCTAAGAGAAACGTTTCCCCCATATGCTTTTTGCTTGTCAACGCGTATGTACAGTTTGCCGTGGTCAAATCTCTCCGGTATAGTTGACACAAGTGATTGAAAATCGTCCTCGCTTAAGCTAGAAACTATGTGAGAAAAAGTATTTTCGGAGTCCTTTTCGCTCGACAATAACACGCGCAAGATGACTATAGGGTTTCCATGGTAGCCATGAGTAACCATTTTATAGATATTTTTAGTAACGTCTTCTCTTAGTTCCTCTGGAAAAAGGTTCAAAACTGCATTCGTGACTTTTGATTCTTCTTCAGTTGCATGGACAAAACAGGAAAATTCTATCCTGCTTACTGAATTACTGTGAGTCTTTCTGCTCATTTTCTACATCTAGCTTGGCTTTAGAGAGTATCTTGAGCAATAATTCTCGGGATGGCCGTGCTTTTTCTACTTTGTATCCGGATACCCAGCGGCGCTCAATATCTTTCTTTACTGCGGGGTGGTTCGGGTCGACCATTACCACTTCGTACCACTTGTATACTCCGTCTTCTCCGACATAGTAAGACCCTAGCACAACAAGGTTCGGGAACTTCCTAGCGGCTTTTTCCTCTGCAATAAGCTGTGCACTCTTGTGTGGTGAATAGCCGTACACACCCATTCTCTTTGGTCTCCTTCCGCTGGATGGACGCGGCCTATTTAGACCGCCCTTGCGAATCCTTACGCGTGCTACAACAAATCCCTGCTTGGCCTTGTATCCCAGTGCTCTTGCTCTGTTAATTCTGGTCGGCTTCGGAATTCTCACTACTGTTGGCTCTCTCCTCCAGATAAGCATCCTTTGCCTCATTAATTCTGCGTGTTCACCTTGCATGGGTCTTTTCCACTGTTCAGCCATGTATTTTAGATACCCCATTTTGTTATCCCTTTTGCTCTTCAGTAAAACCCTGTTTATAAGTTTTCCTGTTAAATCTTGGCGTTTTTGCTTTGAAAATACTCTATAATCTCGTTTTTTAGCTTGTCAATATTTACTCCTTTTTCGGCAGATATTATAAAAAATTCATTAATGTTAAATTTCTTCTTAAAGTTTTCAACGTCCAATGGAGAAGCTATGTCCGCCTTATTCAATACTATCCAAACGTCACAGCTGACTATTGACCTAACGCTTTCTAGCACTTTTTTCTGGTAGTCGAGTGAAAAGCCGCATGTTTCAGTTGGGTCAACAATAAACAGTACAAGGTTAGAAATGTGTTTCAAGGCGATGACCGCCTTTCTCTCTACGTTTTTCTTTTCCTCTATTGGAGAATCCAGAAGACCGGGAGTATCTATCAATTGGATTTTTCCAAGCAAGTGTTCTAGGTGGCCAACGATTAGTTCTTTGGTGGTAAATGGATATGGTTTTACCTCGGGCTTTGCCCTTGATAGTCTCCTTAGTAGAGATGATTTTCCAACGTTTGGGGCTCCAGCTATTATAACGGTTGGAAGGGAGACATCTATGTCGGGAAGGTTTTGAAAGGTTACCTGGAAGTTCCTGACTGTTGAAAGACAATCTTCAATATCTTTTAGAATGGAGTATGTCCTGCCAAAGAACTCTCTCTCGAAACGAACAATTTCGTCTGTTTTCTGGCTTCGTTTAACTTTTATAATATAGCCGCGCCCAATCCTGTTGATGAGTTTAGATGCACTGTAGACGCGCGAGGCACAACTCTTATAGTCCTCTATATTGACACTTATCTCGAGGAGTTCTCTGAAAAACGGATGAAGATCCTCAACGAATGGACTCTTTAATGCAACATTCTTTAGTTTATCAACGGCGAACCTTGTTGCCGACTTGATGCATTCAAGTGTTCTTATCCTCCTAGTCTCAAGCTTGTTTGCGCCTTTTTTCGTCGTCCTTTTTCTACATTGTCTGACAATTTGTTCGAAAAGCTCGCTAGAAGTCTTGGGTGCAAACACTATCTGTTGCTTCAGCCTAGCTATCTCTGCACACATTCAATATGTATCCACAGACATAGTTTTATATGTGTGTTCTTTCTTTCTTCATAGGCGAAGTATATGGAGGCATTACCGGGCACGACTGTAGGCATAAAGGTTGACGGGGGCGTTGTCCTAGCTGCCGAGAAGAGAGTAGCTTATCAACTTTACCTAATGAGTAAAAGCGGGAAAAAAGTCTACCTCATACTGGACAAAATGGGACTTGCTAGTGCAGGATTGATGGCTGACATGCAGACACTTGCCAGGATAATCGAGGCAGAGATGAGGCTGTACGAGCTCGACTCTGGAATCTCGCCAAAGGTCCAAACAGTTGCAAAGACACTTTCCTATATCCTTTATGAGAGAAGATTGTTCCCGTATTATGCCGAGATCCTTGTGGGCGGAATAGACGAAGAAGGGTCTCATCTTTACACACTTGACCCTATAGGTGCAATAATTGAAGACAACTATTCTGCCCTAGGCTCTGGAACACAGCTTGCAATAAGCATCATTGAGGCAGAGTACAAGCCCGACATGAAGGTGGAAGATGCAAAAACTCTTGCCATAAAAGCCCTCTACGCGGCCATGAAGAGGGACGCGTCTAGCGGCGACGGCGTGGACGTGCTTGTCATCAGCAAAGACAAGACATATGAGCAGACATACTCAGTGGGAGACATAGAAAAAATGTTTTCCAAATAGCCTTTCCGATTTTTCCAAGGTTTCTTCTAGAACTCTAAACTTTAAATCATTGTGCTTCATGTTAAATACTGTAGCATACTATGGCGACAAGCTTTAATCAAACACTTTCTAATGGAGTTTCAAGCGTAGAGTTTTGGCTACTAGACATAAACTACGACGTAATAGACGAACAGCCCATAATCTATATGTGGGGAGTAACTAGAGATGACAAAAGGATAGTTGTAGTAGAGAAAAACTTTAGACCTTATTTTTATGTCTTGACAGACCCTGGAAACATAGAAATATTAAAGAAAAAAATGCAGCCATACAGGGTTCTCAGCATTGACCGAGTCGAGAAAAAGTACTATGGAAGACCCGTCACAGCAATTAAAGTCACGCTCAGCAATCCACGAACTGTCCCAGAAGCCAGAGAAGCAGTGGCGAGTTTAGCCGGCATAAGGGAAGTCCTGGAGGCAGATATACGCTTCTATATGAGATACATGGTTGACAAGGGGATTCTCCCTAGCTCATGGCTAGAGGCAAAGGTTCGCGAAGTAGAGGTTCCAAGGGGCTGGCAAGTAGACGAGGCATACGAAGTCGTCGGTGACGTTACTGTACTTGACGAAAAAAGAGCGCCAAAGCTGAGAACCTATGCGTTTGACATCGAATGCTACAATAAATACGGTGAGCCTGACCCAGAAAGAGACCCCATAATTATTATTAGCAGGATGCACGACGCTGGGGAAGAAGTTTTCTCGGCAGAAAACGGGGGAGAAAGAAGACTAATTGAAGAATTCGTCGAAGACCTGAGAACATACGACCCAGACATTATATTCGGATACAACACGAACCTCTTCGACTGGCCATACCTACTCAAGCGGGCGCATGTAAATAATGTGAAACCCAAACTGGGAAGAAACATGGGAGAACCAGCTCAAAGCGTCTATGGGCATTTCTCGGTGGTCGGCAGGGCAAACATAGACCTATATGACTACGCTGGCGACCTGCAAGAAGTAAAAATAAAGACCTTAGAGAATGTGGCCGAATTCTTGGGCGTGGTTCCGAAGTCGAGGAGGATACTGATAGACACCAATAGGATATATGAATATTGGGACGACGCGTCAAAGAGGCCTATATTAAGGCAGTACGCGCTGGACGACGCGAAGAGCACGTACCTGCTTGGACAGGTGGTTTTACCTTTTGGAATACAGCTCTCGAGCCTCGTTGGGCTACCCCTTGACCAGGTTTTTGCTGCTTCGGTTGGGAACAGGGTTGAATGGTTTCTCATCAGACAGGCGTATCGATTTAATGAGCTTGTTCCAAATGTGAAGGAGAGACGTGAAGAAACATACCAAGGCGCAATCGTTCTAAAACCGAAGCCTGGAATACACAAGAACATCGCGGTGCTGGACTTTTCCTCGATGTATCCAAACGTGATGATAAAGTACAACGTCTCTCCTGACACATATGTTCCGCCGGACGAGGATGTCCCCAGGGATATGGTGTGGGTCGCCCCAGAAGTTGGCCACCGCTTCAGAAAGGAGCCTCCCGGTTTCTATCGGGTTGTCTTGGAGAGCTTGATAAGGGCTAGGAAAGAAATAAGGGAAGCAATGAAGAGGCTCGACGTCAAAAGCGACGAATACAAGATTCTCGATGAGAGACAAAAAGCCATAAAGGTAATTACTAACGCGACGTATGGCTATAGTGGCTGGAGCCTGGCACGGTGGTACAAGAGAGAGGTTGCCGAGGCTACGACTGCCTGGGGACGCGAATTAATCAAGAAGACTATTTCTTACGCCGAGGGGCTCGGGCTGGAAATAATCTATGGCGACACAGACAGCGTGTTTGTAAAAAACGATGAAGAAAAAGTTGCAAAACTAATAGAGTTTGTCGAGGGAGAGCTAGGATTCGAGATAAAGGTAGACAAGGTGTATTCAAAGGTGTTCTTCACAGAGGCAAAGAAAAAGTATTGCGGCCTGCTTGCAGACGGCAGGATAGACGTTGTTGGGTTCGAGGCTGTTCGTGGAGACTGGGCAGAGATATCAAAGGACATACAGGAAGAAGTCGTCCGGATAGTTCTAACAGATGAGGATCCATGGAAGGCAGTGGAATACGTAAAGAAAACTATAGATGAACTAGGCAGGGGAAAAGTTCCCCTCGAGAAACTAATACTCTGGAAAACTCTCTCAAAGGACCTAGATGAATACGAGGTTGACGCCCCCCATGTTCAGGCAGCAAGAGAACTCAAGAGACTTGGCTACAGGGTTGGCAAGGGGTCCAAGATAGGATACATAGTTGTCAAAGGCTCCGGCAAGGTTTCTGAAAAAGCGAAGCCCTATGTTGCCGTAAAGTCTCCAGACGAGATAGACATAGACTACTATGTTAAGCGTCAAATCATACCGGCAGCGTTAAGAATCCTTGAGTATTTCGGTGTGAGAGAGGAACACTTCTTGGGAGGCAAGAAACAGGCTTCCCTGACAGACTTTTTCTAGCTCAGTGTTTCTAGGTGATTTCTAAGAGTATAATGTAGAGGTTGTTCACGATGTCGTAGAGGGTGTCAGAGCTGTCTTCCAGCATCTCTGCTATGCTTGTTAGCAGGAGCATTGTTCCGCTTGAGATGTTGGATCCGAGGACCTCGAAGATTGTTTCTCTGTATAGCGCGTCATTGGCGTGCTCGAGTTCGGCGATTTTTCTCAGGTCTCCTATCGACTGAGAGGGGTCGTTGAGCAACCTGTTCATAGCCTGGCTGAGTAGCTCGGTCATTGCTGAGACGTTGTCGCATATCTTGACGAGGTTTGTTGCGACGTTTTCGGGGATAATCCAGTTTTTGTCCGTCAGGAATCCCAGCCTGTAGGATATCCCGCTCAACTTGTCAATTACAGCGAGGATCTGTGAACCAATTCTTACCCATTCTTCGCGATGCATCAGTGCACGCGAGGCCTTCGTTAAGTAGCTCAGGTAGTCTGTTTGGAGATTTATTGTTTCTTCTTTTGCCTTCTGTATCCTGTTTATCCGTGCCTTCTGGTCCTCCCGATACTTCTCGTCATTAATAGTCTTTATTATCCTCCGTATCTCCTCTAGCATTTCCTGTGAGAGCTGGAGCTCTTTCCTCAATGTCGCGATTAGTTTTGCGTCCGCGATGGATAGGTTGGACATTTATTCCACCCTTTTCGCCCTTATAGTAGCTATCGAGTTGTCTGCGACGCCATTGCTTTTAAGTTCATCGGTGTTGCACCAGACTTCTCCTCGTGGTACAGACTCATTTTGCATGGCTGTGAAGTAGAGTTTTTTCTTGCCGGCTATAACTACTTCTATGTCCGAGGATATCGAGAGCTCGTTCATTGTGTCGGGGTGCATGAATGCTTTGCCGGCCGGGACCTCTTCGCGCCATCGGAGCCTTAGCCTTCTTTCCTTGCGTTGCATAGCCATATGGACTCATGAATGTAAACGCTTGTAATAATTATTTTTTTCGCAGTTAGGATAAAAATATATGTTCAGGCATGCTGAATCTATTCTACCTGTGCATAGATCTTTTTGCTCTACGCACCTTTAACCTTCGTATCCTACAATTCTCAGTTATGCATAATACAACGCCTCTTTTCAATTTTGTGTATTTCAGGAGCTCGGAGGCTTGAAGCTGGCATCCAAGCTTCTGGAGTTCTAGCTGGGTAAAACTGGTAAGCAAAATATAGCGCGAATTGTAGACTGCCCTCTCTGAGAGGTCGTCTAGCCGCTGGGACACAGCTATCACGAGTTCTCCGTACTTTCTCAGTTCGAGAAAAAGCCTCTCACCTATAGTTGGCTGTTCCCATCTAGCCCTATATGTTAGTATGTTCCATGCCTCCTCTATTACGGTTGCATGCATGATTCTCCCTGGCTTGGTCTTGGACGTGACGTAGTCGTACAGATGTTTCAGTATAATGAGTGAAAGAAGGCCGCGGTATCTTACCGGTAGACGGCTCAGATCGACTGCGACAGTCTTCTCAAATAAAAAACTCGGTGGATTGTCTCCGTTAAGGGTCTTTCCAAGTGTGCCCTCATTGAGTATCGTTAGCCTCCTCAATAATGCAGACTTTATCTCGTATTCCCGCCAATCCCGTACAGCCTCCTCTTCAAGCAGAGAAATAACATCCACTAGCCTGTAGGGCGGCTTCCCCCTCTTCAAGGCCTTCAGCAAGATGTACCACTGTGGCTCTGATACCTGAAATACAGAGCTGAGAATATCCACTATGAATTCTATTTCCTGTGTAGCCAGCATGTTAAAAGAAAGATCTTCGCCCGGAGTAACACGGGGCAGTTCATCGTATTCCCCGTGAAAATCGAGAACAAGCGATGGTACCTCGTTTTTCTCGAGCTCCTCCAAAACAACCTTAACAGTATTTGTCTTGCCGCTACCAGTTGGCCCAACGACAAGCATGTGTCCCTGGTCGATTACAAGCCTTGGAAAAGGCAGGGAGCCCAGCGAGAGCTTTATCTTTGAACGGATCACCATCAATATTTTCTGTCAACCAGCTTTTAAATTGGTCGAGGAAACATTTTTTACCGTGGAATATATTGCCATTGAAACAGGATGCAGGAAAACAGCGATACGAGGGAAATCTATCTGGACTGTTTTCTGAAAATCTACCCATGGGAAATAAAAACAAACAATGTAAAGCGAGGCACAAACGTTTTCGTTAAGATACAGCTCGGCAACATAATTCTTTACTCGAGGAAGGTTTTCCTCGCAGGAAGGGTAAAAGAGATCTATAAAGGTGAAAAATTCACAGACATACTCCTAGAGGCAAAAGAAGATGTAGTACCCCTAAGGCTCTGGCCAGAGAAACAACGTCTCCTCGAAGTAAAGAACATAGAGGAAAACTCTTTCCTTAAAGCCTTCGGCACACTTAGGGAGGACCGGGACGGGAATATATATGTATCCGTTCTGGCTCTCAGCCGCATCCCAGAAAACCACATAGAAAGCTTCTACACAAGTGTAGAGGAGGATAGAAGGTTCTTCGAAAGATTCCTGAAAAACAATAATATAGGCGTGTCGTAGATATACGCGTCAACCTTAAATCCTTGTTTAATGGATTTCTAAATGAAAAGAGGTAATGAGCGAGAAGACAACAAAAAAGACAAAGAAAGAGAAAAAGACTGAGGAAAAGCCGCAATCAATAGACCTAACAGCATTTCTAACTGGGCCGAGCCCCGAGACAAAAGAAAAGTCCCCCGAGGAAAAAACCGAGGAAAAAGCATACTTTACAGACGAAGTGGAAAAAATAGTTCTGTCAGAGCTTGCCCAGGCAGGCAACAAGCTTCCAAAATCAAAGCTCTACGAGAAAGTTGTCCGTAGGGGAGTCAAGCCCGTAATATTCTACCAGGCCCTAACAAGGCTAATGGAAAAGGGCAAAGTCAAGCGGATATTTGACCCAGAAATAGAGGAATACGTCTATGTGGCCAGCTAGCATTATACCTTTGAGAACTTCTTTTTCAGCTCTTTGTATTCTTCCTGCTTCATCTGTGTAGCTATAGCCTTCCCCGCATCAGTCAAAACAACCTCATATCCCCTGATCTCTATGAGCCCCTTGTCTCTAAGCCCCTGAAGAGCCGCCGCAAATCCTTCAACCACACGGTTAAAGTTGGGATTCTTGCGTGGCAGGAACTCCTCGGCTATAAGCTCGGCTATAAACTTCTCCGCCTCACTGCCCCCGCTCTGGAAATAGATCTTGCCCCAGTATTCATAGTAAATATACGAAAGCAGAAACTTCTCCACGCCCGTAGCTGCCTGAGACATCCTAACACCGTCAATACTCGAACAAATCCATTTTTAAGCTTTTCTCCAACACCAGAAACAGTGGTGCGGCCGCCGGGATTTGAACCCGGGTTCTGCGGCGTGGAAGGCCGCCATCCTACCAGACTAGACTACGGCCGCTACAACAATTTATCTAAAAAGAGCCGGCCTTAAAAAGCTTTCCACAAGAACGCTACAGCGTGGGCTTTAAAGCTTCCAAAAACCAAAATCATTGATGGATGAATAAGATGGAACTAGAGGAAATAGCTGAAAAAGAGCTATTGAGAGAGTTGTATCCTCGCGCCCTGCTAGCTCTGAATCGCTTAAATCCTTTAATCAGTGAGCAGAAAAATTACTTCTATGAGAAGACCGAGGCAGTCATACACGGGCTAGGCGTCCCAGCAGACAAAGCAGACATGCTACGAGACTTCGCAGAGAAAGCCGTCAACCTGCTGGACAAGGCCTATCCTCAAGTTGAGACAAGACTGAAAAAATTGCTCATAGCAATAGAAAGCAGTGATGCCGTGATCGCGTCGTCTCGACGCGGTAGAAAAACTTTACACATAGCGCCAGCAGGAGAAAAATTCTACGTCAGTGCTCACATGATTGAAAATAAGAGATGGATATTTGATTTAACGATCAACAAAATTGTAGCTGAAGCAAGGTTCCCAGACGTACTTGGACTAAACAGTGAAGCCCTTTATTACTTGCAGGCAGGATGGAGAGCAAGCGATGAACTCGACCTTAAGGGTAGACCAGGAATGACTACGGCACAAACATGGCAAGTACTAGCTTGGGCCGCTGTTCGTCCTGGCTTGCAACATATTGCCATACGGAAGCTAGGTCTAAACATGAAAGGGCCTAGTCTTCACTGGTGTTTAACTGCAAAAGACTGGATCCAGCAATGGCCGAAACGCGAAGGTAAAAGAAATGCCCAGATGGTTGCAGTACAGACCCCTTTGGGCTTATTGACATGGTTCCTAGGAGATGGAAAAATGAACAGAGAGAGGTTGAAATATAGCATAAACGGAAACGAGGAACAGAAACCTAAAATCTTAGTCAAAGAGATACTACAAGCAGCATCCGGGACAAACTACAGCAAACTCCTAGATCTGCTTGACTGCAATAAATGGCAAACACTAAAAAATCTCGAACCAATGCGAGAACCAATATATACTGTCATCATGGATCATACTTTCTGGCTGATCTATTCCGAAAAAGCTGAACAGATACAAGCGAGAACACTGGTTAAAAATATCGAGGAGGCTCAAAAACTAGTAGAAAGACTCCAACAGCAGGGCATCCAAGCCAAGATATACACTTGGTACGACCCCAAAACGGGTAAAAATTATTACGTCGTACAGCTCAACGGAACAAACATAGCTAGAGCCGCCCAACTCTACCCAGAGCTACGACCAGCACTCAAAGAGCTGATACAGAAATATGGCATAAGTCCAAGGGGACCAGTAACGCGAAGGTTAATCGAGCTCTCGGACAACCCGCCCCTTCTCGCACAAAAAATTTAAACCCCAACAAGGATTAATTTTTCCGGGCCGAGGTAGCCCAGCCTGGTCTAAGGCGCCGGACTCATAATCCGGTATTCCCGGGTTCAAATCCCGGCCTCGGCACCATGATTATTTTTATTTTTTGAGATAAAGTATACGAAGGATACAAGCAACGTTATAGAGGAAAATGCTTGGTGGAGATTTAAATCTTTTGTAGAGGATGTGCTGGATACCTCTTGGAAAAAGGATACCATTGATGCAGAGCTACCCGTATTGGTTCCTCCTAGAAGGAGACTCTGCTACCAATGATTCTCTTTTCTGCCTCGTCTAGGAATATTTCGACGCCTTTTACTCTGGGGAGACGCGTCAAGACATCTCTCTCTGTCAGTACGCCGGTGATCTTGCCGCCCCTAGTGACTACGAGGGCGCCGATGCCGTGCTTCTTCATGTGGTTGACTGCTTCCCCCACGTCTGCCTCCTCCTCGACTGTTATCACTGGCTTGGAGGCCAGGTATACCAGGGGTGTTGAATAGACGGCGTCCCTGTCGCTCTTGAGCTTCGAGAGGCTCTCCTCCTTCGAAAGGTAAGCCAGCACGTCCTTGACTGTGACTATGCCTTTCAGCTCTCCCGAAGACGCCAATGGCAATCTACGTATACGCCTCTCAGACATAACCCTCATGCAGTGCTGCAAGGTATCCATTGGCGAAGCCGTGACAACCTCTGGAGTCATAATCTCCTTAACCTTGACATGCGTATCAACGTCGGCCAGCAGTGAAATCACGTGCCTCTCAGACACAATACCAACAACACGGTGAGCCTTGTCGACGACGGCAAGCGCGCCAAGCCCACGCTCAACCATTAACTCGATGACCTCGCACACATCGGAATCATTGAACACAAATGGCGGGTCATAACTGATTATATCAACAGATGCGTCTCCCAGCGCCCTGTAAACGTCTCCACCAAACCTAGACACAACAATTTCATAGTATCTCTTGCCCCCAAGAAAGTCAACAACGCCACGCGCAGAAACCATTCCGGAAAGCTTCCCATCATCGTCGACCAATGGGACATGACGAACCTTGTTCCTCCCCATAGCCAGCAATACGTCCATAACGCTTGACCTCCTAGGCAAAACCGCCAACGGAGGAAAACGGCCGATCGGTAGTTCTGCTACACGCATAACAAAAAAACTACAAAAATGACTAAAAAACTTTGCCGTTAGGCAAAAACAACTACAACAAAAAACGAAAAGCGCCGCACAGAGAGATTTGTGCCCAAGCTTACACCGGTAGACAGCCTCGGGCTATTGGGAGTGGCCGGCTCGCACCTCGGAAACCCTCGGTGCATACACCGCCACCCCATCAACCCCGTCTTCTACGGGTGCCCTCGTCCCGACCCAGCCCCCGTCACCGGTAGGCCACGGTCGGGAGCGGCCGCCTCGTCTCGGGGTGGGTTTCCCGCTTAGATGCCTTCAGCGGTTACCCCTTGCGGCGTGGCTGCCCGGCAGTGCCCTGCCGGACAACCGGTACACTAGAGGCCACGGCCCGCAGTTCCTCTCGTACTGTGCGGACCATCCCCTCAGGCGGCCAACGGTCCCGGCAGGTAGAGTCCGACCTGTCTCGCGACGGTCTAAACCCATCTCACGTTCCCTTTTAATGGGCGAGCAGCCCCACTCTTGGCCCCTGCTGCAGGGCCAAGCTAGGAAGAGACGACGTCTGGGTACCAAACCGCGGGGTCGATGTGAACTCTCGCCCGCGACGAGCCGGTTACTCCCGGGGTAACTTTTCTGTCATGCCCGGCCCCCACCGAAGGGGGCACGAGCGTTCGCTAGGCCCCGGTTTCCCGCCTGCGCCCCGTGCGTTTAAGGGCGCAGTCAGCCCGGCTTTTGGCCTTGCCCTCTACGGCGGAGTTCTGACCCGCCTGAGCCGAGCTTTGGGCACCCCTGATGCCTTCTCAGGGGTGTGCCGCCCCAGCCGAACAGCCCACCTGGCGCTGTCCCCCGGGTAACGCCCCAGGGTTAGGGACACAGTCGCGAGTGGGCGGTGTTTCATGGTCGCATCCCCTAGCCCCGGAGGGCTAGGTTCATAGCTCCCGCCTACGCTACGCACCCGCAACCGTATCCCAACGCCAGGCTGCTGTGAAGCTCCACGGGGTCTTCTCGCCCCACCGGGACTCCCAGGACTCTGCACCTGGTTGCGGGTTCAGCGGGTCCCAGGCTGGGACAGTGGGGACCTCGTTGATCCATTCATGCACGCCGGAACTTACCCGGCAAGGCATTTGGCTACCTTAAGAGAGTCAGAGTTACTCCCGGCCTTCGGCGGCGCTTCGCCCGGTTGGACCCGGGTTTCACGTACCGCCAGTGGCCAGGATTCAGCCCCCGTACTCACCCTTTCGGGCTCGCGGGGACCTATGTTTTTATTAAACAGTCGGGTCCCCCTTGTCACTGCGACCTGCGGTTCCGGGGGTATGCCCCAAAACCGCAGGCACCCCTTATCCCGAAGTTACGGGGCTAATTTGCCGAGTTCCCTAGCCTGGGTTACCCCGCCACGCCTTGGGCTTTTCACCCAGGGGCACCTGTGTCGGTTCTCGGTACGGGCGTGGGGGCTCCTTCCCTGCTCCCTTTTCACGGGCCCCGGGAGTCGGGAGAACCCGCCTAAAGGCAGGCCCATCGCGCCTTCACCCGCTTCTCGCCATGACGGCACTCAGCGGGCTTCAGCGCTTGGATGGGACGGCGGTCCCACTCCCCCTATCCCGAGGCGTCAGGAGCAGGGCCTGCGTTACCGCGAAACGTACCCCCACGGCAGGGGAATATTAACCCCTTTCCCTTTCGGCGGCACCGGTTAGGGGCCGCCTTAGGACCGGCTAACCCTCAGCCGACGACCGTTGCTGAGGAACCCTTGCCCTTTCGGCGGAGGGGATTCTCACCCCTCTTGCGCTCTTACTACCGCCGGGATTTTCATTCCGAGCGGATCCATCGGACCTCACGGCCCGACTTCTAGTCCACCCGGACGCCCCCCTACCGGATCACTCCGCAGTGCGGAGTGCCCCGGGGTCTCGGCGGCCGGCTTAGTCCCGGTAATCTTCGGGGCCTCCCGCCTCGGCGGGTAAGCTGTTACGCACTTCTTAGCCGATGGCTGCTTCTAAGCCTACGGCCCCGCTGTCTAAGGCGGGAGACACCCTTCTAGCTTGACGCTTTAGCCGGCACTTTGGGGCCTTAACCCCGGTCTGGGTTGTTCCCCTCTCGGCCTGGCGGCTTATCCGCCAGAACCCGTCTCTCCCCTTCTACGGTGCCAGTCGGTTCGGGGTTCGAAAGGGGGCTGGGACCTTTCGGTCCCCGGACCCCCAATCGGTGCCCTACCCAACTGGCCGCCTTTGGGGAGGCCGGGTTGGGGCCCGCTTCGGGGGGAACCAGCTATCACCGAGCTTGATTGGTCTTTTGCCCCTAGGCCGAGGTCATGGGAACGAATTGCACGTCAGAACCCCTTCGGGCCTCCACCCGGCTTTCGCCGGGCTTCACCCTACCCCGGCCTAGATCGCTCGGTTTCTGGTCTCATGGCTGTGACTACGGGCCCTTTCAGACCCCGCCCCACACCAGCCTTGCGGCTGGCTACGGGCATGTCGGTTTCCCTACGCCTACGGGGCTTGGACCCCTTAAGCTCGCCACAGCCATGAACTCCCCGGCCCGTGTTTCTAGACGTAAGGCGCGACCCCGGTCCCCTCCCCTCGTACTCCTCGGTCGCCCGAGTTTCCTTCGGGGAGGATCTACCCTTTCGAGCCGCGCCACCTGTAGCTACCCGGTTTCAGGCTCTTTTCACCCCCCTTCCGGGGTACTTTTCAGCTTTCCCTCACGGTACTAAGTTCGCTATCGGTCTCGGGACGTATTTAGCCTTGGAGGTCGGTGCCCCCCAGCTTCCCACGGCAAAACCAAGCCGTGGTACTCAGGGACATCCGCTATCCCCCACCCGGATTTCGCCTACGGGACTGTCACCCTCTACGGTGCGGCATTCCAGCCGACTTCGGCTATCCGGGTTTGGGGGAGCGCAGAGCCCTACAACCCCACATCCGTCCGTGCTCTTCGCACGGAAGTTCGGTTTGGGCTCTCCCCCTTTCGGTCGCCCCTACTCAGGGGATCCCAATTGGTTTCTTCTCCTCCCCCTACTAAGATGTTTCCGTTGGGGGGGTTCCCGCTCGGTACTCCCCTTGCGGGTTTCCCGAGCGCCGTGGATTATCCCCACGGCAGGAGGTCCCATTCGGCGATCCTCGGATCGAAGCCTGCCTGCGGCTCCCCGAGGCGTATCGCCGCTTGCCACGGCCTTCCTCGGCGCCCGAGCCGAGCCATCCACCGGGTAGCTTAACGCTGTCTACCGGTGTAAGCTTGGTCTGCACACTCTCTGTGCGGCGCTCATATTCTCCCACTGGTACCCCAGTGGGAGTTCACGCCCTTCACCCGGAAACGCTCTGGTTTCCGGGTTGCATCTCGGTAAGCATGAAAAGTGAGGCACGGTGTGCGTTTCTCGACCGGATCGAAAGGAGGTGATCCGGCCGCAGGTTCCCCTACGGCCACCTTGTTACGACTTCTCCCCCCTTGGGAGGCCCAGATTCGACCTCCCACCTCGTCGGCAGGAGGCCTCACCTGGGCCTCCCTCGGGTGGAGCGACGGGCGGTGTGTGCAAGGAGCAGGGACGTATTCACCGCGCGTTGATGACACGCGGTTACTAGGGATTCCAGGTTCACGAGGGCGAGTTGCAGCCCTCGATTCCTACTGAGGCGGGGTTTAAGGGATTGCCTCCCCCTTTCGGGGTCGGAACCCGTTGTCCCCGCCATTGCAGCTCGCGTGTAGCCCGGGGGTTTCGGGGCATACTGACCTGCCGTAGCCCCCACCTTCCTCCGGCTTATCGCCGGCAGTCCCCCTAGAGTGCCCCGGTCCCGAAGAACCGGGTAGCAACTAGGGGCGGGGGTCTCGCTCGTTCCCTGACTTAACAGGACACCTCACGGCACGAGCCGGCGACGGCCATGCACCTCCTCTCAGCTCGTCTGGCAAGGTCGTTAGCCTGGCCTTCATCCTGCTGTCGCCCCCGGTAAGGTTTCCGGCGTTGACTCCAATTAAACCGCAAGCTTCACCCCTTGTGGTGCTCCCCCGCCAATTCCTTTAAGTTTCAGCCTTGCGGCCGTACTCCCCAGGCGGCAGGCTTAACGGCTTCCCTACGGCACTAGGCGGGCACGAAGCCCGCCTAACACCTAGCCTGCATCGTTTACAGCTGGGACTACGGGGGTATCTAATCCCCTTTGCTCCCCCAGCTTTCGTCCCTCACCGTCGGGCGCGTGCTAGCCGGGCGCCTTCGCCACTGGTGGTCCTCCTGGGATTATAGGATTTCGCCCCTACCCCAGGAGTACCCCCGGCCTCTCCCGCCCCCTAGCCCGGCAGTATCCCTCCGCTCCCACGGTTGAGCCGTGGGCTTTAAGGAGGGACTTACCGGGCCGGCTACGGACGCTTTAGGCCCAATAAACGTCCCGACCACTCGCGGGGTTGGTATTACCGCGGCGGCTGACACCAAGCTTGCCCCCCGCTTATTCGCCCGGCTTTTTAGACCGGGCAAAAGCCACCCTCATCGGGTGGCACTCGGGGTGACTCCGTCACGGTTTCCCGCATTGCGGAAGTTTCGCCCCTGGTGCACCCCGTAGGGCCTGGGCCCTTGTCTCAGTGCCCATCTCGGGGCTCCCGCTCTCACGGCCCCTACCCGTTATAGGCTTGGCGGGCCGTTACCCCGCCAACTACCTGATAGGCCGCAGCCCCATCCTCGGGCGGCTACGGCAGGGATGGTGCCGTAGCCCTTTCGGCGTAGACCCATTCCAGAAGTCTACACCTATGGGGGATTATCCCCAGTTTCCCGGGGTTATCCCCCTCCCGAGGGTAGGTTAGCCACGTGTTACTGAGCCGTCCGCCGGAGCCGGCCGTGCCCCCGGCTCCTAGACTTCCATGGGTTAGCCCCACCCCGATAGCGGTCGGGTCCGGCAGGATCAACCGGAGTCTGGCCGCGTGCGGAGGAGTCGATAAGCTTACGCACACCGTGCCTCACTTTCTTATCCCCGAGAGTTCCGAGCTAGCGCTCGTTTTTCTCGGGGACGCACTGTGTAGCCATGGGCGGAGGCCGCCTTTTCATTGGGAGAGATTGCCTCTCCCGTTATCTAGGCGAGCCGCCGGTGCCCATGGCGGCAAAATTATTGGTTAACGGGGTTGTTTATAAATTTTACTATTAGGCTATACTCCGGGAAGCATACGTGTCTATGTAGAATTTTGCTAGTGCCTGGGGGTTTACTGTGCCTGCGAGCCATTCTAGTAGCTTGCTCATATATAACGTTGCCGGGGGCAACGTGTCCTGCTTGTAGACTGCTTGTAGCTCGTTGATTGTTGTTGTGGCTAGGGGATATGCTGTCCTGTGTTTTGCCTCGAGTTTTAGCCCCTCTATGTTCCCCCTTATGAGCTCGTCTAGGAAGTATGTTGCGACCTCCTCTGCGGTGAGTGGGAGGACGACGAGTTGGTGTGGCGAGGCTTTTTCCAGTATTTTGAGCTTGAGCTGGGTGTATGTTGCAGGCTCCGCGTCTATGGCTATGGTCTCTATGCCTGGCAGTTTTTGGGCTAACTGGTTGATTTCTTGGGGGACGTTTCGGCCGATGTGTATGTGGCTTATCTTTACTTGGAACTCTTTCTCTATGTCTACGAGGAGGTCTAGTGATGCTTTTGACTGGAGGTTTGGCAGTGTCGCTACTAGGATGCTGTCCTGCCTCTTTATGCCTGCTTTCCGGAGGTTCCTCTTGTACCTGTTTCTAAGCGCTGTCTTTGTGACCATGTTTTTCACTCTATGCACGGCAAAGTGGACAGTTTTTATTTTGTGGGCTTCAAATAAAGTTATGTGGGCTGCGTAAAGGAGGCGTATTTCCTGCTTAACGGAGTGTCGAGCGATCAGCTTGCAGAGGTCTTGCTGAATATGGGTGGATGGGGGGTGAACTACTTCATCGAGGAGAGGAGGGGCGGCAGGTGGATGTATGCTTTTTTCAGGGAGGTGAAGAGGCAGGACGACTACTTCTTGGTAAAGGTTGGCCTCAGGGAGAAAGATGGGTGGAAGTGGGGCGAGGTCTTCATGGTGAGGTTGGTGGAGGAGGGTGGAGGGGTAAGGATGGTTGTTAGGCGTGTGAGGGGTGTGGGTAGGATAGGTTCTGACTTGGTTGGGTACTGGATTGTAGAAAATGCTAGGAAGCATTACCCAGACGTCTTACTTGAGGAAGGTAAGACTTTCTAGAGTCCCGCATAGGATTATGGGGGGCGTGCCTACTTTGGACGCGGGATCTTGGCTTTGCGGAAGAGCTCTGGGTTTTTGTGTAGTGGACGTGTAGCGTCTATGCCGATCTTCGAGGTTTGAAGTGTTTCCTGGTCTGCTGACGGGTCGAGGCTGCTCCCCCTTGCCCCCCTTATGATGATTATGTCTTCGTCTGGCTGCATCCTTGTAGCCAGCGCCCATTCAACGTCCTGTGGATTGTCGGGGTCTATGTCTGTGTCCACAACTACTACCGATTTCAGGGAGGGGTGTGCAGCGAACGCCGCCATTATCACGTTTTTGGGGTCGCCCTCTATTGTTTTTTCCATCGAGATGACTGCGTGGAGCCACCCTCCTCCCCCAGGCGTGAGCCTAACCTTTTTTATGCCTGGAGCTGTCTTTGACGCTACTGCGTAGATTGCTACTTCCCTTGGAAAACCCATCAATAGCAGGTGCTCGTAGCCCGAAGGCAGAATAGTATAGTACAGGTAGTCCTGCCTGACACTTATCGATTCAACGTGGAAAACAGGCTCTTTCCTAACTATGTCGTATGTCCCGAGGATATCTACGAATGGCCCCTCGTCTACCCGTTTCCCAGCTACGAATTCCCCGGTTATGACTATCTCCGTGGGAATGGGCAGCGCCACTCCTTCAAGGAGGCTGTCTGTCCCCCTCAAGGCGCCGTTTACAAGTGTGTTTGCGACCTCGGCCTCGTAGACGCCGAACGGCGGGCTCATTGCTGCCGCTATATACATTATCGGCGGTGCACCTATAAGTATGGCCGCTGGGAGGTTCTGTCCCCTCGCCTCTGCCTTCCTGTGTATCTGGTAAAGGTGCCTTGGGACAAGCCTTACTGCTAGGTTTTCCTCGTCTAGTACAAGTGCCCTGTGGATACTCGCATTTACTGCGCCTGTCTCGGGGTCTTTCGCTATGAATATTCCTGAAGTAATGTATCTTCCAGCATCCTTCTCGAAGAATTTAAGGATTGGTAGCTTGTAGAGATCGACGCTTGTTTCCTTGAGGCTGGGTTTTTCTAGGATCCTTATTGGTGTAGGGTTTTCCATGGCTCTCGCTACACGTGTATATATCCCTGTGTCGGGGCCCCCGCCTAGAACCAGCGACAGGTTCTCTCGCTTGGCAAGCAGATTTGCAACGACTTTTCCGTTTGGCGTATCGAGAGCCACGGGATATGGCTGGGCCTGCTGGATGTGCCAAGCAGCCTCATAGTCTAGCGCGAGTTGCCCCGGGATTTTTCTAAGCAGGCCAGATTTGTCTAGATGTGTCAAAAGTGCTCTAATATCAAGGGAAATATTTTGCTCCATGAGTACTCTAGACAATGGTTGTGTAAATAAACCTATACTCGGCTGTCATCCATATGCAAGTAGTCAGACTTCTAGAAGATCGCTAAGACCCTCCCTCTGCCTTCTTTATGATCTTTAAGTCTTCGGCACTTATTGTAACTGGTAAAACAAAGACAGCCTCGGCCAATTCTACTTTTACCTCGTTCCTTGACTTGTCGATGCCCACAATTTTGCCACGCATTCCAGTGAAGGGGCCCCTAATTATTTCTACAAGGTCGCCAACATTAAGCTGTTCCACAAGTGGCTTGGGCTTCAGCATTTTCTCCATTTCGGTGAGGCTAACCGCGCCTCCTATGACGCCCCTGACATGTTTCAGGCCATAGGCAAGCCTTTGTGCCTCGTAGAGAGCGTCGCTTTCAATAAACACTAGGCCCTTAAGTGCGGGGATAACGAGTATCGAGTACACCTTGTAGTTTCCAGAGGTTGCACGTCTATACAGGAGATAGGCAACGTTGTATTCCTGGCCCTGGGTTACCCTCAGCGCGTAGAAACGGGAGAGCTCAACCTTCTTCTCCTCTGCCAACAATCTTCACCCAGGGGCTATATTTCTTCGCGTCTGCGTAGATAGACAGCGAGGACGAGGATTACCAATATGATGATTATTCCTCCTAGGAGTACGTATTCCCTAGAGATGCCTCCCAGGCCAGCAAATTCTAGGAACGAGCCCATCAGCTGGAATACGAAGCCTATGGTTCCCAGGAGGCCCAGGCCAATTAGCACTACTCGTAGCATCATCTTGTATTCTTCTGGTTCTGGGCGTGAAACCATCCTTAATAGCCGGATAATTGTGTCGCTGAGTTTGCCACTTTTGCTACTCATGTCGCTCGGTTCTTCTGAGAAAAATGTAAAATAAATATCTTGTGTTTCGGGAAAACTTTACTGATGTAAGGGCTGTTTGCCCAGATACTTGGTCCACTCTGGGTACAGCAGGTGAAGGAGAACAGCCTTAGACGTATGTAGCCTGTTTTCGGCTTGGTCAAACACCACGCTGTTTTTCGACTCTACAACCTCGTCGGTTATCTCTTCGCCCCTATGCGCAGGCAGGCAGTGCATCACGATAAAGTCTTCCCTCCCCACGTGTTTCAAAAGCTCGCTGTTTACCTGGTACCTTGGGAGAAAAGCCTTGAGCCTTGCCTCCTTCTCTTTTTCTTGCCCCATGCTCACAAACACGTCTGTATAGATAACGTCCGCGTCCTTCACGGCCTCATACGGGTCTTCCGTAACTTGGATCTTGGACAAATACTCTTTTCCAACTAGATCCTCCCTGGGCATGTAATCTCTTGGAGACGCCACTGTAATCTTGGCTCCAAGCTTGACTCCAGCAATTATAAGCGAATTGAGAACATTGTCCGTGCCGTCCCCTACAAACGTAATCTTTACTCCGTCTATCTTGCCCATCTTCTCCAGGATAGTCATATAGTCGGCTAGCGACTGTAACGGGTGATACTTATCGCTGAGCAGGTTAACAACTGGAACAGTTGAATATCTTGCAAGCTCCTCTAGATCCTCGTGCCGATAAACCCTGGCAGCTATGAGGTCGTGGTACCTGGACAAGACACGCGCAACATCTTTTACGGGTTCTCCCCTGGCAAGCTGCAACTCGCTAGAGGAGTAGCTTACGGGGAACGCCCCAAGTTCATATGCGGCGACAGTAAATGAGGCGCGGGTCCTTGTAGAGGGCTTCTCAAAAATCATTGCAACTGTTTTCCCGGATAATAGATTCAGGTACTTTGCACCTATATTTCTAAGCTTTTTGAGCAGGATTGAGTCTTGTAGAAGTGCAAGGATCTCTTCTCTAGAGAAATCTCTCAAGGTTAACAGGTCTCTTTTCTTCACGTTTCAAAAATTTTTGATCAAAAATTTAAAAGTGACGCAGGTAAACCAAGAAAATATATACCAGTTTATCTGTCTTCATGTCTTTGAGTCTGAATGTGGTCGATGCTGTATCTTTTAAGGAACAATCCCCAGCGCCTCATAGACAACATGAAGGCTAGGTTTCTAGATACGGGTCTCGTGGAGGATGCGATAAGGCTTGACACTGAGTGGAGGGCAAAGAAGAAGGAGTATGACGAGGCAAAACACGAACTGAATGTTGTCTCCTCCCGCATCAGGACGGCGCAAGGCGAGGAGAGGGAACATATCCTGACCAAGGCACGTGAATTAAGCAGGAAAGTGGACAATATCGAGAAAGAGTTAGCCGAGCTCGAGGCAAAGAGAGACGAGGTTTTGAAAAAGTTGCCAAATGTTATTCACGAGACAGTCCCTATCGGTCCCGACGATAGCTATAACCAGCCAGTTAGATACTGGGGAAAGCCGAAGGTTTACAGTGGAGACGTTGAAGCGTTCTTGAAGGAAACGAAGGAGAGGGGCTTCAACGTTGACTATGAGGTAATTGACTGGAAACCGCTGGGCCACGCAGATTTTC